>Ga0068868_100001287_pt1 | contig 17275 bp, 15 predicted proteins | sample KBSMisM42_FD_64660 | JGI IMG/M metagenome (GOLD analysis project Ga0068868, IMG submission 64660) | Miscanthus rhizosphere microbial communities from Kellogg Biological Station, Michigan, USA - KBS Miscanthus M4-2 | ecosystem: Host-associated > Plants > Roots > Rhizosphere > Soil ...
CAGATCAAAGCCGGGCTTACGGAAATTGTGCTGATTGGCAAGGACTCGAAGTACCCCGGTCTCGGCATCTGGCCGGAGGATCGCAACGACATCTCGCCGGCGATTGGTTTTTCCTGGTCGCCGAATTTCGGCGGTAAGGACAAGACGACGATCCGCGCCGGTTATCAGATCAGCCACCTTCTTCCGGGCAACAGCCTGTCGTGGATCGATGCGGACTCGGGCCGTCTTCCCGGTCTCGAGTTCAACGCGATCGACAACGGCGGATCCACTTATCGCGATCTGACCAACGTCGTGTTTCCCCTGGCCGTGCCGGCTTCAATCGACGAGAAGGTTGTGGTGCCCACCAACAACCGGTCCGCGCCACAGGCGTTCTACGCGCCGACGTATGTGTCGCCATACATCCAGACGTTTACGCTGGGTGTGACACGCTCACTTCCGGGAAAACTGATTCTCGATGTGCGTTATGTGGGGACACGCGGTGTGAAGCTGCATTCGACCATCAACTACAACGAGCCGGATTTCCAGTACAACGGCCTGATGGAAGCGCTGACCCTGACGAGAGCCGGCGGAGATTCGCCGATGTTCGATCAGATGTTCAACGGATTGAATTTCGGCACAGGCATCGGGATTGTCGGCACGAACGTCACGGGCTCGGAAGCCCTGCGCCGTCATACGACATTCCGCACAAACCTGGCCAACGGCGATTTCCGTGCCGTGGCCAATTCACTCAACACGGCGAACATCGGAGTGAACGTTCCGGCTGGACAGACCATTGCCGGCGCAACACTGGCGTCCAGCGGACTGTTCCCGGATAACTTCATCGTGGCCAATCCGCAGTTCTCCACAATGGAAATGCGGAACAATTCCGACCAGTCCACCTACCACTCTCTCCAAACTCAGGTGACGATGCGGCCGGTCAGGGGCATGACCTTCCAGGGAACCTGGACCTGGGGACGTTCCACAGGTGTCGCCGGCAGCACGCCGGATGGCGGCGGTATTACCGCCACCTATCGCGATTTCATGAATCGCGCAGCGGACTACACCGTTGCGGCATTCCAACGCACGCACGACTTCCGTGCCTACGGAACGTTCGAACTTCCATTTGGGCCCGCGAAGTTCATCGGTGGCAATTCGAAAGGCTGGGTTTCGCAGGTAATCGGAGGATGGCAGCTGGGCATGATCATGAACGCAACCACGGGCGGTCCGCTGAACGTCGCGGCGCGCAACACCATCAACCGAACGGGGACTCCGGACATTGTTGGCAACTTCGATCGCGATGGGGGTCTGGAGTGGAATAGCACATTCGGTAATTATTTCGGAAATTCCTATCACAAGGTTGCCGATCCGGCGTGCGCCAACGTTGCCGCGAATCTGAAGGCCTTCTGCACCAATTCGGCAATAGCCGATGCAAGCGGCAACATCGTTCTTCAGAATGCGGCGCCAGGCCAGTTGGGAACCCTGGGTCTGAATCCGATCTATGGCCCCGGCCGCTGGGAGATGGATGCGAATATCTCGAAGACCTTCAAGATCACGGAATCGAAGAACGTGGCTTTCCGCATGGATTCGAGCAACGTGTTTAATCATCCGAACCCCGTTAATCCAAGCCTTGACCTGAATGCGGGCAATTTCGGTGAAATCAATAACAAGACCGGAAGCCGTTCGCTGGCCGCCCAGGTTCGTTTTCAGTTTTAGCGCGGACCGGGATTCGTAAAGGGTGGGACCTGCGACACTTCATGTCGCAGGTCCCGACGACTCAAAAAGCCTGGTGTTAATCCACAGGTCCCAGCCCGGAGTTCGCGGGACCATTCAGAACTTTACCAAAAGGATCGAATCGGGAACCATGGCAAGGACAGTCCCAGGTTTTCTCCCCAGAATTCCAATCGACGATACAACCCAGATGCGGACATATGGCGGAGCATTCATGTAACTTGCCGTTGGTATCCCGGTAAACCGCCTTTTTCTTGAGGCCGTGCCGAATCAGCGCTCCCGTCCCCACCGCGATTTCACGAGTTTCATCGACATCGCTTCCCGTCGCATAATCCCCAAACTGAACCAGTACATTGACGTTTTCTTTTGTGAATTCCGGCAGGGCTTTCAGGGAAACCCGACCCGGGTCATACAACTTCTGCCATTCGTTGTCTCGTCCCAGAACCAGATCCGTGATCAACATCCCCGCAATGGTTCCGTGCGTCATTCCATTCCCGGAATCGCCGGTAACGACGTATATGTTCTGGTTTCCAGGATTGCGTCCGATAAAGGCGAGGCTGTCCACAGGTTCCATGACCTGACCGGACCATCGATGGGTTACTTCTCCAGCGATTGGAAAACGTTCGCGGGTCCACTGTTCCAAACGGGCAAAGCGTTCATCCGGATCGTCAGCCTGGCCGGTCTTATGATCTTCACCGCCCACAATCAGGATGTCCTGACCCTCTTCACTTTGAAGACGAACGTAATGATAGGGGTCCGGCGTATCCCAAAACAACGCCTTCGTCACCGTTCCTTTGGGAATTGCTACGCCTATCACGTACGTGCGATAGGCGGCTTGCTTGGTATGGATCGTGACCCAGTCGTTTACCGGAGTATTGGTGGCCACCACTATTGCTGTCGCCGAAACCACCGCACCTTTGCTGGTTTTGACACTGGGCGGAGGACCATCATTAAATTCTTCCGCATGGGTCCCATTGAATATATGCCCACCCTTCTTCTCAATGGCCTTGGATAAAGCGGCCAGATATTTCAGAGGATGAAACTGGGCCTGCCGGGGAAAGCGCAGACACGGGCCAGTATCGAACGTATTCATCGGAGCCCGCTCGATCAGCTCGACATCCTTCAACCCGGCGCGGTGCACGGCTTTCAGCTCCTTGTCCAGGAGCTCCACAGATTCACCGGGAGGAACAAACAGATAACCATTTAGCCGCTCAAAATCACACTCGATCTTCTCCTTTTCGATAATGGCTTCGATTCTATCGATGGCCGCGGAATGGCTCTCGGCGGCCAGCATTGCCCCTTTTTCTCCATGCAACCATTCGATTTCAAAGTAGCGGTCGTCAAGAGCATTGACGAGATGAGCCGTGGTGCGGGAAGTCTCCCCGCCCGCATTCGGTCCATCGTCCAACACGACAACGGACTTGCCTTCCTGCCCGAGCAGATAGGCCGTCGTCAGACCCGCAATGCCGGCTCCGACGACGCAAACATCCGCCGAAATGTCCCTGGTAAGTGCAGGGCCGGAAGTCAGCTCTCCACTATCCATCCACACAGACGCCGTGGCGCCAGACCCTTTCTTCATATTTCTCTCCTTCCTAAATTGAGATCGGACCGATGTCTCGGTCCGCATCGGCTGCAAAGAGAAATGCACGCAACAAAGAGAATTCATGCACGTCCTGTGCTGGCTTGTGCGTGAACGCAGAACTCGACAGTCAGATTTACAGCATGTCGTTCTGTATACGCTGCCACGGCTGGACGCGATCGGATTCGTTCAGCCATAGTCTGAACATCCATAGGCCGCAGCAAGGTAGACAATCCCGCCGGGCACCCACATGATCAGTCCCGCGAGCTGCTGATCTTCCAGTGGTGTAAGTCCCCACGCGATGGTCCGTGCGCTGTAGACCGGGTACCAGGTCGTTCGAGCCAAAGTCAAGAGCGCACCGAGAACACTGGTGTGGATAGCAGTCGTAAACAAATAAACTACGCCGGCCCCGTAGCCCAGGCGGCCTTCGCGTCCATGAATCAGCGCCCACCAGAACAGTAAAGCTGAAATCAGAAAGCTCAAGTGCTGCAGCGTGTGAACAGCGTCGCTTTCGAGAGTTTTGCCGTAAAGACGACATCGCAGCAGGCGACACCCTGCGAAGCCGACACCGGCTTCGGTTCATATTTCCATTTCACTGAAGCACCGGCCCTGGTGAGATCCAGCGCATACAGATAATTGGGATATGGCGTGACGATGTACATAGTGTTCTGGACTACCAGGGGGGCTGCCTCGTGTCCCTGAACCACACCTGTTGAGAAGGTGAATGCAACTTTCAGGTTGGCGACATTGGCGGTCATAATTTCTTCCATCGCCGAGAATCGTGTACTGGCGTAGTTCTTCGCAGGCATGTCCCATTGGCCGTCATCCGAACTGGAATCGAATGGGAGCGGGATAGCGGCGGGTGGATTGTCGGCGTTGTTTGGCTCCCGGGCGGCTCCGGCTGCCATCAGTAGTCCGCATATACCAATAAATGCCGGGGCGATGGCACGCCGATAACACGACAGGCACGTATTCACGCAATGTAACAACCCCCCTAGCGACATGTGCTGCTTTCCTAAACGGTGATTTCGCTTCCAAGCCATCCGATCGGGGGGCGCCGCAGTACTACTGCCGCTGTTTGGAAAGCAATCTGGTATCCACAACCTCGCTCCGAAGGAATCGAACGTCGACCCCAGCGGAGTAATGAATCAGATCCGGTTGCGCTTGAACCTGCAATCCCGCAGCGGATGTCAGTGTTTGCTCCAGCTGAAGAACTCGAGCATGGCAAAGCGGCCAGGGCTGATGCCGGACGGCGACGGAAATCAAGCGGTCCATGTATGTCGCGTAAAGCCGGTACCGCGCCGTGAGAAATTCGGACTGCGCATCCGATCTGCAGGATTCACCAATTTGGACCTGGATCGCCGCCGCAGCCTGTCTGCCGCGAATGGACTGGTAATTCACGTTGCGGTGATCGACTCTGACTCTCATTTGAGCCCAGTAGTAAGGAAGTCCGAACGTTGCGCGTGCGGCAAACACAGCAGGGAGGCGCGCCGCATCCAGTGAAAAAAACCAGATGCCGGGGCCAGCTGGACCGCGAACATACGTGCGCAGATTCGTTTCGGGAAACCGTGAGATCCACGGCAGTGGGGGAAGCCAGGACGTGCGAAGATTTTCCAGAAGAAAAGGGGTAATGCTGATCCATCCGCTTTCGCCGTCGGTGTCGACCTCGAGACCCGCGGGAAGGCGGTCCTGGAGTGATGCTGCACAATAGCGCCAGTGCAGAAACGATATGTGATTCCAACTCTGGTACATCAATTCGGGCACCGCATGGTAGTTCGCGTGCATCGATAATGCCACACCAGTTTTTGGAGGATACAAGTGCGCTGCATTGTCTTTCTTCCACTGATCAGCATGGTGGTCGGGTGCAGCTCTCGGCCACTGAACAGGCGGGATCTCCGTCAAGCCGCGACCCGGATTGAATCGATCTCACAAGAGGCGGCGCTATTTTCCGAGTTTGTACGCGATGGGCATGCCACGAGCACGTTCACCCGGAACCATCCGGAGTATCTGAAAGAGCTCTCCAACGATGTTGCGAAGACTCTTTCTACGAGTCCGCAGGAAAATGGACTAAGCAAAGATCAGACCAGCCTCCATATGTTCGGAAAGCCGTAAACGACGGGGGCATAGGCGTGGCACCGCGCGGAAGAATCGGCGGATGCATCTGCAGACTGGAACGTTGCTCGCATTGGCAACATGTCTTGAATCAAACCGACATATGGCTGGACGAATTGAAGATTATGCTCTCATTGGCGATTGCGAGACCGCTGCCCTGGTCGATTGCAATGGATCCATCGATTGGCTTTGTTGGCCGGATTTCTCCTCGGACGCCTGCTTTGCCGCCCTGCTTGGGACGGAAGCAAATGGATACTGGAAGATCAGTCCTGCAGAAATCGGCTGGCAAACCTCGCGAAAATACCGCGACCATACTCTGATTCTGGAAACGACCTTTGAACGCGCCGACGGTGCAGTTCGACTGATGGACTTCATGCCGATTCGCGGCAGGAACTCCGATGTCGTCCGGATCGTCAAGTGTACTCGGGGTATTTTGCGCCTGCGCATGGAATTGGTGCTGCGCTTCGACTACGGCCGAACGGTCCCATGGGTGACGCATATTGACGACGGAATTCGCGCGGTTGCCGGTCCGAATCTAGCGGTTCTCCACGCATCGGTTCCAGTCCACGGAGAGAACTTAAAAACCGTTGCGGACTTCACCGTGAATGAAGGAGAGAGCGTTTGGTTTTCGCTTACATATGGGGCCTCTTTCAAACGCGATCCGGCGAGGATCGACGTTGTAAAGGCGCTAAAGGAAACGGAAAGATTTTGGCATCGCTGGAGCTCCAGGTTGAAATACAAAGGCAAGTATCGCGACGTCATCGAGCGGTCATTGATTACGCTGAAGGCTTTGACATACGCGCCGACGGGTGGCCTGGTTGCGGCCGTCACGACGTCTCTGCCGGAATGTATTGGCGGAGTGCGCAATTGGGACTACCGTTATTGCTGGCTGCGCGACACGACCTTCACGCTACTCGCGCTTACAAATGCGGGATACTTCGACGAAGCCGAGTCGTGGCAGGATTGGCTGCTACGGGCATTGGCAGGAAGTCCGGACCAGATTCAGATCATGTACGGATTGAAGGGCGAACGCCAGCTTCACGAATGGGAGATTGGCTGGCTGAGCGGTTATGAGAACTCGCTTCCCGTGCGAATCGGCAATGCGGCGTGCATGCAGGTGCAGCTGGACATCTACGGCGAGATGCTGGACTGCTTCTTCCATGCACAACACAAGATGGGCCGTCACACTGAAGATGATTTTCGAGTGCTCGTGTTGCTGCTGGAACATTTGGAAAAAATCTGGCGGGATCCGGACGAAGGCATCTGGGAAACACGCGGCGGACCCCAGCAGTTCACCTTTTCGAAGATGATGGCCTGGGTGGCGTTCGATCGTGCGGTGCTACTGGCAACGCAACTGAATTATGACGCGCCCGTGGAGAAATGGAAGTCGATTCGAAATCAGATACACGATGAAGTCTGCAGGAATGCGTTCAGCGTCAGCAGGAACAGCTTTATGCAGTCGTATGGCTCGGAGAATCTGGACGCCGCTCTGTTGCAGATGCCGTTGGTTGGATTTTTGCCCGGCTCGGACCCGAGGGTGAAGGGTACGGTGGAGGCGATCGAACGCGAGCTGATGCCCGACGGCCTGGTGCTGCGTTACGACTCATCCAAAATGGATGACGGCTTGCCGCCGGGGGACGGAGCGTTCATCGCGTGCAGTTTCTGGATGGTGTGCGGGCTTAAGGCGATCGGCCGCGATGACGATGCAATGGTACTCTTCGAGCGGTTACTCAATCTGCGAAACGATCTGGGCCTGCTCGCTGAAGAATACGATATTGCACGATGCCGAATGGTGGGGAACTTTCCTCAGGCTTTTTCCCATATTGCGCTGGTGAACGCCGCGTTTGACATCGAGGGGGACGCTGGAGTCCGCAAACGCGCAAACCGCGATCCCCATCAGCGGCCGACAAGAAGTGGAATTCGCGATTAGAGTCCGTCAATGCACCGTCTGCCCACGGCGACTTGGAGATTGGGAACCCTTGGCACTCAACGCAGCCGGACCACCAGCTGGCGGTAGTAGCGGTGTGCCGCCGAAAGGCATGCGAGCAGGAAGGACGCATTCGCAAGAATCTTCGCGCCGTCTTCGATGTAAACGTTGGCGACGCCGTCTTCACCCAAATCGAAGACAAGGGAGACCACAGCCATCATTGCGCCCATCGTCAGGAACCCGAAGAACCATCGAATATCTGCTAAATGTCTCCAATGAAGAACAAGGAGGGTCAATCCGACGGCGCCATACGTCCCGACAACGAAAGCATCCAGTCGGTCGACCTGACCGGAATGTTGCAGGTGTAACAGTCGATAGCTGAAAAATCTTCCAATTCCTTCATGCATTACAAAGTATTCGTCGGCCATCAGATAGAAGAAGCCGAACGATCCCATTGCCCAGAACTTGTACTCCCGGATGGAACTCATTCCCAGGGATCTGAGGCGGCGGATCGCCAGGCAATTGAGAAGACAGAGAACAGAACTCGTATACAAGAGGGCTGCGGAATATGAAGTCAGCGTTTGGTGTTCCTGAAACCAGAACGTCGGATGATCGCGGGGAGCCATGAGAACTCCGCCAAGGATCATGCCAATGGAGAAGACGTACACGGCCAGAGCCGCCCATGACACGATATGGCTACGGCATCGTTCGGCAGTAACGGGAAGGAATTCCAGCGTCGAAGTTTCCATCCGAGACCTCTGTTGTGTAAGGCGGAAAGCGTTCTACGAGTCGGCGTTTCCTACGCGTGCGTTTGCGCCAACGCCCGCAGTGGCTAACCAAATGCAGTTTGGTGTCCAAATAAGCAGTGCGATCGCGATCGCAGACCGCATTCGATGAAAACGTGGCGGCGCGGCTTTGTTCGCAAATTTGGTATTGCAGAAAGGAAGGAGAAATTCAGTGGTATGGAAATTCCTTTTTGTGCCTCCATAAGAATACTCGACTGTACGTAGTCTCGGTTACGGGACAAACCCGTACTCATTGCCGACTGTGCCAACGGCGTTTCACACGCCTGCCGGCGGGGTTGGCGACCCAAGAATCCGTTTGGAGTCGCACCTGCTGAGTCGGTTCTCGGGACAATTCACGATGCTACCATCGGACACAACAGAAGAAGGTGACGGCAAAGGCGATAGCCGGATGGTTCCGCATGACTGGAACTCCATTCACGTCGATGACGACCATGACGCGATCTATTGGTCTTCCCGATTCGATTGCACCCGAGATCAGTTGCGCGATGCCGTCAAGGTCGCTGGCCCTTCCGTCCTGGCAGTGGAGAAGTTCTTACTGAAAGGGAAGTCCGACCCTCCTCATGAGACTTTCAAACAATTTCCAAAGCCCTAAGCGACAGCATCCTGGCGAAACAATGAACGGGTTCCCGCGGTCCTGGGCAAGAATCAACCGATTTCTTTGACACGCAATCGCTATCCAATTTGGGGAGCCTCGCTTGGATAAAAGTTAGATTCATGGTCCGAAAATCGGATGCAAATACGCGCGTTCCATGATCCGATTAAATATTGCGGATGTGAGAGAACGGCAACCTCTCTGTCTGCTCAAGCTTGGCCCATTGAAAGGCACCCAGCACTCCAGTAGCCTCGCGCGAAATGTGAATCCTCCGAAAGCTTGGTCTGGTACAGAGGGAATCCAGATTCAATTCAAGCAAGCATCGCTCATGGCAGCTGCACGGCAATGCGGCGCGAAGACATTACGCGAATATCCGGCTAACGCTCTCTATCAAAGACGGCGACGTCGTTAACCTCTTCTCCGCCACGTGTGCCTTTGTAGGTGATCGTCATCGTGTTGCCGTCCTGCGAGATCACGCGGCGCGCGCGGGCAACGATTTCACCGGCGTGCTGAATGGTGGTTTCCGCCGTGTAGTCGTCAATCTTTTTCAAGCGTATAGTGTCTGCATCGGGGTTCCCGACGACAACGTGCTCGGCACCATCATAGTCCGCTACCGTTTCTGAATTTACCGATCGGCCGTCGGCATAGACAGTCGAAATAGTCACCTTGATGCCATTCGGTTTGGGTTCGTAGGTTCGCCTTTCACTTCGGGGTGCCGGACCGGGAAGAAACTTGGACTTAAGCAGGTTTAAATTCCACGTTCCCGAAATAAGATTCTTTGGGGATGGCACCGTATTCGGCGCCTGCGGTATGGCGAGACTGGTTGCTGCAACCGACAGTGTGATCAGCATTAAACCGGTTCGATGCAGGGAGAGAAAAGGGATTCGCATAACGTCTCCTTTCACAGCGGGGCATAGGTAAATGGGCACGCCCATTGCCAAACAGTGCAGGGATGAGGGGTTCCCATTCCCATTTGGATCGCCAATATCCGTTCACGTCGCAGTATGAAATCGGCATCCGACGCCGATTGGCACCAGAAGCACCCATCCGATGAATTTCGTTGGAAGCAGCTGCACGAAATAAATCCTCACTTGTCCGCGTTGCAGGTGCGTGGTCGGGCGCATCCTCAACAACTCGCGGCGCAGGCGCGAGTCGATTCCCGCTTTGCGTCACGACCGGGGCCCTGCCCAGATATTGAGACCTGCCTGAGGCTTGTCGTTCGATCCCGACGTCGACAACCACGGACTCCCTACGGTCCGAGTGGTGGCACTCATTTACCAGTCGAGCGAGATCACTTCCGACAAATGCCCCATAAAACTCAGTGGGGGATGGCCGGAGGTTTGGCCATGGATGTGCCTGAACGATATTCGGAGGTGCAAAATGGCAAACGACAAGTGTGCTCATCCTGCATGTGAATGTTATCCGTCAGGCGGGGAGAAATTCTGCAGTCCCTACTGCCATGACGCTGGGGATCTCGTCGAGATTGCCTGCGACTGCGGGCATCCCGATTGCATTGCAGAAGGCGCTGTAGAGGAACCTGATTTTGGGAATGCGGCGCTTTCCTGACTTTGTGGTTCTCTTTCAAAACGGCTGGATTCCCGGAAGGATTCCGAAGGCGGAAGGCAAATCGGATTGCGATGGGATCCACGCTGACATCCGGCAGTCGACATCTCTGCCAAGGTACGATAGGGATTTGCACAGCCCAACTAGCGGGCGCCATGCTCGAAGGCGTATGGCTTGAGCCGGGTCCGTCGTAGCATCAGCTTTCTGACGGACCCGATCGCGTTCGCAGCTAAAAATCGCGTGCGTCCTTGAGCTCAGCCTGAATGAAGCGTTTCACTTAGGCGGATGCTCGCTTCCTTATAGAGAAAACAAGAATTCCGGCGATACCAATACCGAGAAGAGATAAAGAGGATACTTCCGGAACGGTGACGAGAAATCCCCGGATTTCACCGCCTGGTACAACGGTGGTGTGGATGTTCAAATAGTCGGTACCGGCGATGGCGCCTGCGAGAAGAGCAGCTTCGGATGCAGCGACGCTGCCACCATTTGCGGTTACAAATGCCGGATTGAAGGACGATGCCAGAGTCAGGTCGAGGTTAATGGAAAAGAAACCGCTTGTCACTCCCAATGGAAACCCCACGAACGACGGTACCTGTGTGGCAACGCCGGCTGTTCCGGCAAATGGGACAGCGGTACAGCAATGGATATGCGACATCGTGGTTGTGCCCTGAAGACCGCTGAACGCTCCATTGATGGATAAGGTGTGGGCCACATTGTCGAACACGATCATCGCAAATCCCGTACCCGGAGACGTATTTGGTGGAGCTTCATTGGGTCCTGTCAGAGTGGACGTGAAGGTAAACGTGTCCGCCCAACTCGGGACCGCGATCGCAAACAGCAAGAGGACCGGCAATGCCCAATGAACAATCTTCGTGAATGGTGTCATGGTGGCTCCTTGTTTGGTTGCTTCAGAGCAAAGCAAGTACCACCTTAGTGCCATTGCACCTCACTCCTGAATTACATTCGATTTGGTCCACAGTATGAGCACGATAGGAGACTATAGTCGGATCTGCGGACGACGTTTAGCGGTGGGCTTCATGGGCGTGCGGGTACGAAAACTATAAGGAAATCCGACACTTTAATCGCGTGCTGTGCGACACATGCGTTATATCTGGTTGAGTTGCTTTAAGTTTCAGCTTGACTGAAGAATTGCGAACAAACGTAAACTTTTCCGACAATTTCATTTGTCTGTTCGATCTGTTATATGGACTGCGATTTCTTTTCAGAATGAATCCTTGGATACTTCGCAATTAACAGAATTCCTCGGTCATACGCGTTTCTTCATGCCGTCGAGTCGGACCGGTTCGATCGAAAAGGGTAGCGGACGTCCTGTTTCAATTTTCACCTTGGCGATGACCTTGGCGAAATTGTGGGACCTGCTAAAATCTCCGGCCAAGGCATCGCGCACACTCACGGAAAGAAATTCCTGTACTCGTTAACCAAAGGAATAAAGTGATGACGAACCTGCTACTGATTGCAGAACCTGCGACCCCCTGGAACATTGTTACCCAAATCGATCAACAGGCGCGCATCAGGGCCATTGTCGAATCGAAGCAGCTGTTCACGCTTAAAGAACAACAATCAGGGCCGAACCATCTGGAGGTGGCGGAAGCCGCTGGCAGTTTGGGATCGCTGTATGAGTTCGTCAATATAAGGAAGCCGAGGCGCTTTTCAAACGCACATTGGCGATCCGCGAAACCGTTGCCGGCGAATTGCAGCGTCTCGCGGTCCTGTATGCAGAGCAGAATCGCTTTGCTGAAGCGGAGCCGGTCAGTAAACGGGCTCTGGCTATCCTTGAGAAGGAATTCGGACAGAACAACCCGGTTCGAACGCTCCCGATATTGGATAATTACGCGAACGTCCTGCGCAAGCTGGGCCATTTGGAGGAGGCGCAACCAATCAGGGAATTCCAAATCAACAGCAACTTCCTATCGAAGTGAGCCCAAATCAGCGTTAGTAGAGGTGATCGCCGTGGCAGGTTCGGAAGCTTATGAACGGTTCCAAAAAAGCACAAAGATCGGATACGACGAGTGGCACGACGGCATCGGTTACGACCTCAACGCGTATGCCGAGATGACGGCCGAAGAAAGGGATTACGTCGCGCAGGAGCTGCGGGCGCGGAGAAATCTCGACTGGCGCGACATGGAGATCCTCAAACTTCACGGCGATCGGGAGTCTTTCGATAAGCTTCGCGATCTGCTGGCGACGGGTTCCATTGACGAGCGCGCCCACGCGCTGAGAGAGCTGATCGATATGGGAAAGATGTCCGGAAGTGTACCGGACGTTCAGCTTGCACACGTCCTGGACGACATCGATGGTATTGCGGGCATGACCACCGCTCTCCTGCTTGCTTCACAACATGCCGGTTCGATGTCGAATGCCGCACTTTTGCGCGGCGCGCGCGACCGGCGAGGTGTCGCCGTTAATTTTGCGGGCATGATTTGTTTTCTCGCCGGCATCACCGACGAGGAGTTCGACTGGAAACTTCGTCCTTTATTCCTTCGCCTTGGAGAGGGCACATCGGATCGGGATCGCAATGCAGCGTTCGCGGAATTGTGCGAACTGGTTGGTGTGGATCCGCACCGGATCCCCGAACAGGGCCGCGGAAGCGGTGTAGTATTTCCCAAATCCAAACAGAGAAAGGAGTCTTGAGCATCCTGTCAACACTGCGTATGGTCACAAAAATGGACTCGCCGTGAAGACTCGTGCATGCCTGCACCTCAGTCCGGGCCATTCGCATTATGCACTCCGCTGGTTTCGGGCAGAGCGCTTCGCGGAGCAATCCTTCCTCTTCTCGACCAGGGTCATTGCTTATGCGGCTTCCAGCGAGGCCCAATTCTGTAAGGGATACCGTTAGAACAGCCGCTCGACCCGGAACGTTCGGCCGATTGCTATGGATTCGTGGCACCAGCAAGAAGGATGAAGAGTGCTCCCAGAAGCATCAATATCGGAGCCAGTTGAGAAGGATATCCCATACTTTCGGTCATCGACATCATTTGCTTCAGCGTGGCAAGCGCTCGTTCATCGAATGCGCGGCTCGCCTTCCGAAATTTCCCGGAGCATTGCAACAAAACAGTCAGCGATACAACAAGGAGGACCTTTGAAAGAATAATCATAAGGTTCAAAAATCTACGCCAGGGTCGAGCCTGAGTCAATTCGAAGGGTGGATGGATCACAACCGGAGCTTTTCGTGCCAAGGTTCAGTTCTTCCTCTTCGCGTCCGTCGTTTGGTTTCTCCTGTAGGTGGGATCTGTGACAGCGCCTGCAGAACACCGACGCAAATCGACGCCACAAAAAAGCTTCTTTGCAGTGCAAAGAACTTGAACTTGGGACACAGCCGCTTTAATCTCGTTGCATGAGCCGCCCGCGGATATTGTCGATCAACGATCATGCCAGCGAAAATCTCCGGTACATCCGCGAAACTATGGAAAGGGCTGGATCGTTTACTGCAGTGCCCGGCTGGGGTGGAGTCTTCATGGGAGGAACGGCGCTGGCCGCATCCATTGTGGCGGCGCGAGTGCCAACGCGAGAAGCCTGGTTTGCCGTGTGGATGGGTGAAGCGATTCTCGCGTTTGCGATTGGTTGCTGGGCACTGATCCGCAAGGCGAAAACCGCGCGGGTTTTCCTGAAGGGTCCGGGCCGCATATTCGCCTTGAGCCTGTTGCCGGCGATGTTTGCCGCCGTGGTACTGACAATCGTCCTTTATCGCTACGGGATTTATGCGTTGCTGCCGGGCTTGTGGCTCATGCTGTATGGTGTCGCCGTCGTTGCTGGCGGAACTTATTCGGTTCGGCTGGTGCCATTGATGGGAATTTGTTTCATGGTTCTGGGCGTCATTGCACTGGCGCTGGGCGGAGAGTGGGCTAATTTTTCAATGGGTATGGGATTTGGAGTTTTGCACATTGTGTTCGGTGCTGTGATCGCAAGGAGGTACGGTGGCTAAGCAAAACAAGTTGGAGGTTCATGCGATACGGCCGGGGATTGCCCCTCGATCGCGGGCACCGAAGAGTCCGACTCAGCTGGATCGTGTCATTCACGAGCCGGTACGGTTGGGGATTGTCAGCGCGCTGGCGGTGAACGAATCGATGTCGTTCAATGAATTGAAGGATCTATTGAAGACGACCGACGGAAACCTCAGTGTGCACGCACGAAAGCTCGAAGAGAGTGAGTACGTGCTCTGTGAGAAGCAGTTTGAGGGAAGGGTTCCAAAGACGACCTATAGCCTGACGACGCAGGGAAAACGGGCTCTGGAGAATTACCTAACTCATATGGAAGGACTCATTCGTACGGCGCGCGACGGCTAGTTCGCTGACTGCAAAAAAGGGGCCAGACGTGTCATTCCCCTTTTTCCCGCGGGCAGAAAAGGGGAATGACACGTCTGGCCCCTTTTTTTTGCACACCTGTGATCGGCGGTCACACCTTTCGAACATTCACTTTATACAAATCATCACTTTAGCGTTCGGCTGCGCAAGTGCTAAAGGCTACGCATGAAATCACGAGTCGCTCTTCTATGCTTCCTGCTGGTTGCTGGCACGATTGCGTTCGGCCAAACCCCAGCAACCATCGAAAAAACTGAAATTTCGGGAATCTCTGAAGACAGCCTCAGCGCGCCGTTGAGAGCCGATCTTCAGAAGCTGGTCGGGCAAAACTACGATGAGAAGGCTGCAGCTCAGATTGCGGAGCGCATCCATGCCGAGCTTCCCGATTACGTGGTCACATCCACGACGGCTGCCAGCACCCAGCCGGGCAGGATCGTGCTCGTGTTTGCCGTGGCCCACAATATCAATGCGAAGTACATCGTCGAGTCGGTGGACCTCAAGGGTACCGAAAAGTCCAAGCTCAGCGAAGCGCTTTGGACCGACATGCAGAAGATGGTCGGACATCCCGTGGATGATGCGTCAGCCGACCAGCTGCGGGAACGAATGGCAGCCGAAATTAAGGGTTCGCACTCACGGCGTTCGGTGGAGCGAGGAAGCGATCCTCAGCACGTTCGAATCGTCTACGAATCAGTCAGTCAGAGCAGTGCCAACTTCAGCGGATCGGGCGGATATCACTCAAGGCAGAAATTCAGCGGAAGAGCCAACGTTGCATACACATTTTACGATTTCGTCGGCGTCAGGGTAGATGGCTTCAATGACGCCAGTACGTTGATGGAAAGATACGCTGGATATCGATACGGGGCGTGGACTGAATATAAGCGTGTTCGATTCAACGCGGAATATTCCAGCTTCCGGGCTCAATGGAGTCCGGGCACGCTGCAGGCTGCGTCCGCAACAGGTACGAGCGCGGATCTTTATAGGCTTCGTGACACGATTGACCCGTCGGCAAAAATAACAATTTCGTCTGGATTTCATGTCACTCTGGGCTTTACCGCGTCGCAGCTGCAGATTCAGGTTCCAACCTCGCACTATGAGTCCGTTAGAACCGCCAACGGAAATGCAGACTACAAGTTCTATCTTTCATCTTCCGAGAAACATCAGTTCTCCGGAAGCTACGATATACGTGTGGCCGGTGACGCCCTTGGTGGATCCGCAACTTTCACCCGACATCTCTTCGATCAGAATTACGAATGGAATCTCAAGAAGCCGGCCCCGGGGACTCGGTTCACGCCGGATGGACATCAAATCGACTTCAATGTCCGACTTGGCCGCATTACCGGCGCCGCGCCAATGTTTGAGCGATTCTCCCTCGGAGATACCAGCAGGCTGGTCGGTTGGAATAAGTATGACATTTCTCCGCTTGGCGCGAGCCGAATGGCCTATGGAGAGGTGACGTACACCAACAGGTACATTTCGACGTTCTTTGAATCCGGTTCGCTCTGGAACGATGGTCAGACGCGGGTTCTGCGCAACTCCATCGGAGGGAATCTCCTGCTGGGTAACATCCTCCACGCTCCTACCGCAATGCGAATTATCCTGAACGCGGCCCGGCCTGGAATCGGAGTCCCCCTGCAGAAGAACAATGTTCATCCCATTTTCACCCTCGGTGGAAATATTTGAGAACAACTGGTATCCATCTACGCAGCGGGTTCCATATCGGGATTTCCTGCCTGGTCATTTCAATGCTGCTGTGGCCTGGGCTGTTGTCTGCACAGACCGTCAGCGTGAAGCTGGAGGGTGAACAGCTGCGCGTTTCTGTTTCTCAGTTGCATTTCCTTGGCTCGGAAGTTCTGCAGCGGCTTCGCAATGGAATCGCCGTGAATTACGTATTCAAGGTTGGATTCACGCCGAATCGGTATTCCAAACCTGCAACTGTAACCTCGTATCGATTCGTCATCAGCTACGACATCTTTGAAGAAAAGTTTGCGGTCAGTCGCATCGAACCCAATCCCCGTTCCATCACTCATCTTTCCGAGAGCGCCGCGCAAATGTGGTGCCTCGACTCGATTGCAATACCATCGGGGGGATTGCCGGCAGACCAACCGTTCTGGGTGAATCTGGAATACCAGACCGTAGAGCCGAAACCAGCCACGACAGAAACGGGAGAGTCGTTGATCGGACAGCTGATCGATGTCTTCAGCAGAAAGGCCCAGCGCGAGGAGGCTCGCGGAACCGTTATGGGCGGGCCTTTCAGCCTCACAGATCTCCGGAAGACACGTTAAGTCACACGCACACCTGTGAAATTCCGGCACGGTTTGAAATCCGTCCTTCCTGCAGAACCATGGCTTTATATAATGGCGCGGCGCATGCATATCCGAACTCCATGAAGAAGACACTCTTCCTCTCTCTAATGTTGATGATCCCGGCGATGACCATCGGCCAGATCATTCCGACTATATCCAAAATCGAAGTCGCGGGATTTCCCGAGCAATCGCTCAGCGTGGATCTTCGAGACTCGATGCAAAAGCTGGTGGGCCAGCGATACGACGCGGAGACGGTCGATCCCATACTTCGGCGTATCGAAACCGAACAGCCAGACTTTCTCGTCGCGACACGGACACTGGAAGACACCGAGCCGGGCCGCATCAGGCTCGTGTTTGTCATGGCGCC
>Ga0068868_100001291_pt1 | contig 17250 bp, 17 predicted proteins | sample KBSMisM42_FD_64660 | JGI IMG/M metagenome (GOLD analysis project Ga0068868, IMG submission 64660) | Miscanthus rhizosphere microbial communities from Kellogg Biological Station, Michigan, USA - KBS Miscanthus M4-2 | ecosystem: Host-associated > Plants > Roots > Rhizosphere > Soil ...
GCCCAGGCGCGCGATCTGCAGGGACAGGTGCCGCGACTGCGCGCCGACCACCGCCACGCACCGCAGCTCGACGGGCCGGCGCACCTGCTCGGCCAGCCCGGTGGCGAGCAGCGCACCGATCGTCTTGCGCGGCGTGTCGACGCCGTAGCCGGCGGCGGACGAGTCGCCGAGAAGGGCGAGCCGAATCGGCTCGCCCTGGAAGTCGCATCCGTACCAGCCGTCGCAGCGCGGTGGTGGCTGCTCGGCCGCGGGGATCACCCTCCGGGCGATCAGGGCCTGCCCGAGTACGACGCCGGTGGCCAGCATCCCGGCCGCTGTGACACTCGCGCCCCCGTAAGCCGCGGCGGTCACCAACCGCCGCGCGCTCGCCGCGCGACTACTCCTGCCAGCCATGTCACCTCCGCCTCCCGGCCCTCGGCGATCTTGGACGTTCGCTATCGCTCCCGCGACAGCAAACGTCCAAGATCGCGTATCGGCTGATCAATTTCGAGGTTAACGCGCCGGTACGACAGCGCTTGTCATCCGACTGACGCTGCCAAGTTGCCGATACGGAGTGGACGTGCGCGGGTAATGCACCATTGAGGAAATGCGAGAGGCGGGCTGATCAGATGTCGACCGAACTGCGACGGCACACCGCGTGGCGGGCGCTCCTGCGGGTATTCAGGCCGGACACCCCCGGCTTCTGGCGGCGCGCGGGCGCGATTCCCCGCATGGTCGGCGCCACCCTGACCGGCAGGTACGACGGCGGGGGCCGGCTGGCCATGATGCTGATCTCGGGCCTGTACATCGTGTCCCCGATCGACCTGGTACCCGAGGGCATCCTGATGGTCATCGGCCTCGTGGACGACGCGGCCGTGGCCGCCTGGTTCGCCGGTGCCCTGCTGGACGAGACCGAACGCTTCCTGGCCTGGGAGAAGGCGCGCGAGACGGTGATACCCGGCGAGTACGCGTACCGCAAGCACGCATAATGGCCGGGTGCGTTACTACGACAACGTCGTCGAGCTGATCGGTAACACGCCGCTGGTCCGGCTGCGCAACGTCAGCGCCGGCATCGAGGCGACAATCCTGGCCAAGGTCGAGTACTTCAACCCCGGTGGCAGCGTCAAGGACCGCATCGCGCTGCGCATGGTCGAAGACGCCGAGAAGACCGGCCTGCTGCGGCCGGGCGGCACGATCGTCGAGCCCACGAGCGGCAACACCGGGGTCGGCCTGGCCCTGGTCGCCCAGCTCAAGGGCTACCGGTGCGTGTTCGTCTGCCCGGACAAGGTGAGCGAGGACAAGCAGAACGTCCTGCGCGCCTACGGCGCCGAGGTCGTCGTGTGCCCCACGGCCGTGGCGCCGGAGGATCCGCGCTCGTACTACTCGGTGTCCGACCGGCTGGCCAAGGAGATCCCGCTCGCCTGGAAGCCCGACCAGTACTCCAACCCGAACAACCCGATCTCGCACTACGAGACCACCGGCCCGGAGATCTGGGAGCAGACCGGCGGCCGGATCACCCACTTCGTCACCGGTGTCGGCACCGGCGGCACGATCTCGGGCATCGGGAAGTACCTCAAGGAGGTCTCCGGCGGCGCGGTGAAGGTCATCGGCGCCGACCCGGAGGGCTCGGTGTACTCGGGCGGCACCGGCCGGCCGTACCTGGTCGAGGGCGTCGGCGAGGACTTCTGGCCGCAGACCTACGACCGCACGATCGCCGACGAGATCATCGAGATCTCCGACAAGGAGTCGTTCGCCCTGACCCGCCGCCTCGCCCGCGAGGAGGGCCTGCTCGTCGGCGGTTCCTGCGGCATGGCGGCCGCCGCGGCGCTGAAGGTGGCGGCGCAGGCCGGCCCGGACGCCGTCGTCGTGGTGCTGCTGCCCGACGGCGGCCGCGGCTACCTGTCCAAGATCTTCAACGACGAGTGGATGGCCCGGTACGGGTTCTTGACCACCGGCTCGGACACCGAGGCCACCGTCGCCGACGTGCTCGCCGCCAAGGGCGGAAGCATGCCGGACCTGGTGCATGCCCACCCGAACGAGACGGTCCGGGACGCCATCGACTACATGCGCGAGTACGGCGTCTCCCAGATGCCGGTGCTCAAGGCCGAGCCGCCGGTGGTGACCGGTGAGGTGGCCGGTTCGATCGCCGCGAAGGCCCTGATGGACGCGCTGTTCGGCGGCCGCGCCCACCTGCACGACCGGATCGAGAAGCACATGGGCCCACCGCTGCCGATGGTCGGCGGCGGCCAGCCGGTGGGCGAGGCGGTCAAGATGCTGGAGAACTCCGACGCGGCACTGGTGCTCATCGACGGCAAGCCGGCCGGGGTGCTCACCCGCCAGGACCTACTGGCGCACGTCGACATCTGAGCTTGGACGTCCGCTACCGCCATGGCGGTCACCGGCGTCCAAGATCTGCTCAATGGGCGGAGAAGCCGCCGTCCACGCAGATCAACTGGCCGGTGACGTACGCCGACGCGTCGCTGGCCAGGAACACCGCGACGCCCGCAAAATCCTCGGGCGTCCCGTTGCGGCCGATCAGCGTGCGGGCCGCCAGCGCGTCCGCGGCCCCGGCGCGTTCGAACACCGGCTCGGTCATCGGCGTGCGCACGAATCCGGGCGCCACCGCGTTGCAGCAAACGCCGCGCGGCGACCACGCCTCGGCCTGCGAGCGGGTCAACGACACGATGCCGCCCTTCGACGCCCCGTATGCGCCGCTGTTCCCGAATGCCCGGATCGCCTGCTGCGACGCCAGGTTGATGATCCGCCCCCACCCCCGCGCCGCCATCGCCGGCCCGAACCGCTGGCCGAGCAGGAACGGAGCGGTCAGGTTGACCTCGATCGTCTCGTCCCACGTCTCCGTGCTGAGCTCGTCGAGCGGCGGCCGCGGGTTGATGGCCGCCGCATTGACCAGGATGTCGGGTTCGCCGGCCAGTGCCACCACGGCGTCCGCCGCGCGCTGCAGCGCCGCGCGATCGGAAAGATCGGCGCTGACGGCGTGTGCCCCGATTTCCGACGCCGCCGCCTGACCCCGTGCGGGGTCGCGAGCCACCAGAACGACGGCCGCACCCGCCTGCGTGAGCGCGCGGGCCATGCCCAACCCGATCCCCGAACTACCCCCGGTCACCAGCGCCACGCGCCCGTCGAGCGAAAACACGCCGCCGACCCTACCCGCCCATGATCGCGTCGATCTTGCAGTTGTGGTGCCTATCAAAGCGGGGCATATAGCAGCGAATTCTGGCACCACTACTGCAAGATCAACGCGCCGGGGGGCCGGATGCGCGGGGGCGGATGCGCGGGGCGCGGGCTACTCCAGCGGGGCGGGGACGGCCACCACGTCGACGAAGGCGCCCCGCCGGAGCACAGTCATGGGCAGCCTCGTGCCGATCGTGCTCCCGAGCATGAGGCGCTGCACGTCCTGGACGCCCTGCACCGGCTTGCCCCCGGCGGCGATCAGGATGTCACCGAGGAAGAGCCCCGCCGCCGCGGCCGGACCACCCGGCACCACCTCGACCAGCCGCAGCCCCCGGCGCTGGCCGAGCCGGGCGGCGAGCGGCGGCGGCAGCGGTGCCGGCGTCCCGGCGATGCCCAGGTACGCCCGGCGCACCCGGCCCGTGGACACCAGTTCCGACATGATCTGGCGGGTCGTGGAGTTGATCGGCACTGCCAGGCCAAGCCCGAAGCCGGCGACGGCGGTGTTGATGCCGACGACGCGTCCGGCCGAGTCGGCCAGGGCGCCGCCCGAGTTGCCGGGGTTGAGGGCGGCGTCGGTCTGGATCACGTCGTCGATGAGGCGCACCCGGCGGCCGTCGCGGGCGGGGATCGACCGGCCGAGCGCGCTGACCACGCCCGCGGTCACCGATCCGGCCAGCCCGAGCGGGTTGCCCACGGCGATCACGAGCTGACCGATGCGCAGCGTGTCGGCGTCGCCGAGGGTGGCCGCCGGGGCGCCGGCCTCGCGCAGGCGCAGGACGGCCAGGTCGGCCAGCGGGTCGGCGCCGACGATGTCGAAGGTGCTCTGTTCACCGGACGTGAACTCCGCCGTGCCGCCGGTCGCGTCTTCGACGACGTGCGCGCTGGTCAGCGTCAGCCCGTCGGCGGTGAAGACGACAGCGGACCCGGCGCCGCTGCCGCGGCGCGTGCGCACCGCGAGGCTGGCGACGCACGGCAGCAGCGCGGCGGCCACCGAGGTGACGGCGCGGGAGTAGGCGTCCAGAGCGTCGGTGTCGGGCTCCATGCGCGGTGCAACACCCGCCGTACCGGCTTCGATGCCGTGCGGGTTACGCCGTGGGCGAAGTCTCGATGATCGTGAGCAGGGCGTTCTTGAGCGTGGCGAGGTCGGGGTCCTTCAGCAGGATCGAGTAGTCGGCCTCCAGCTCGGCGATGACGTCGGCCGCCTCGGCCCGGATCGCGTTGCCGCGCTCGGTCATGGTGACGACGACGGCGCGCAGGTCATCGGGGTCGGCGGCCGTGGCCAGGTAGCCCAGGGTCTCCAGTTCGCGGACCAGCCGGCCCATCATCTGTCTGGTCATCCCGGCCCGGTGGGCCAGATCGGTGATGCGGGTGCCCGCGGGGGAGCCGGGGTTGAGGCCGGCGAACACCGGGATGTGCCCGGTTCGCAGGCCGGGGTGGCCGCGTTGCTGCAACCGCTCGATGTAGCTGGCCTGGACGGCGCGCACCGCGCGCAGCAGCAGCCGCGCGATGTGCACGTCGGTAACTAGCGCCATACGAAACCTCGTTTACAAGTTGCGAAACTAGGTTTAGTGTCGCCTCCCATGACGACCATTCTCCGCGCGGCGCAAGCGCCGCGGTTCGACATTCCCGGCGTGACGTTCGTCGGGATGGCTTCGCCCAGCCGCGGGTCGGAGCAGCTCTGCACATGGAAAATCATCGTGGCCGCAGGACACGAATCGGACACGCCGCACACACTGGACCGGGACGAGGTGTTCATGGTGCTCTCGGGCACCGTGCGCCTGACGGCCGGCGGCGAGACGCTCGGGCCCGGCGACGCGATGGTGGTTCCCGCCGGCGACAAGATCCAACTGGACAACCCCGGGACGGACCCGGCCGAGGTCATAGTGGCGATACCGGCCGGCTTCTCGGCGTCGGGGGCCGATGGCACATCATTCGGTACGCCGCCCTGGGCCGCGTAGTTCCCATTTCCACCGATCTTGGACTTCTGTCGGTGCCCGGGCACCGACAGAAGTCCAAGATCGCGTGTTTCCGACCTACCCGAGGCAGGCCTCGGGCAGGTCGAACCAGCGCAGTTCCTCGAAGCCCGGCGACACCGCCCGGCCCGCGCCGCGGCCCAGGCCGCCGGGCGACACCGCCGGCCCGGCCGGCTCCGGCGACGCCGGCGGCAGCTTCGCCACCGCGTCGTGCGCGTCGGCCAGATAGCCGGCCAGCGCGTCCTCGCCGGCCCGCTCGTGTGCCGCGGAGCGGCCGGGCCAGTGCAGTTCCCCATCGGCGGTGTACTTGAGATCGGTCAGCCGCAGCGGGGGCTCCACCACGCCGCCGCGGTGCCGCCACAGCCCGGTGTACGGGTCGAACCGGTACTCGGGGAGCAGCGCCCAGCCGTGCGTCGCCACGAAGTCCACCGCGGCGAGGATGTGCTCGAACACCGGCTCGGAGATGAAGTAGTTGAAGCTGACCCGCACCCAGCCGGGCTTGATGCCCTCGCAGCCGTTGACGATCTCCCGCTCGAACCGGTGTGAGCGCTCGATGTCGATTCCGAGCAGCCGGTGGCCGTACGGGCCGGCGCACGAGCAGCCGCCCCGGGACTGGATGCCGAACAGGTCGTTGAGCAGGGCCACCACGAAGTTGTGGTGCAGGTACTTGCCACCCGGGCGGCGCACCACGAAGGACAGGATCGACAGCCGCTCCGCATCGAGATTCCCGAGGATCTCGATGTTGGGATGTGCCGCCCAGCGGTCGATCGCGCGGCGGATGAATCGGTGCTCGTGCGCCCGGATGACGTCGACGCCGACGGCGTCCTTGAGCTGGAACACCAGCCCCGCCCGGATCGACTCGACGATCGCGGGCGTGCCGCCCTCCTCCCGGTGGGCCGGGTCGCGGATGTAGCGGTGCTCGGAGGCGTTGACGTAGTCGACGGTGCCGCCGCCGGGGACCGTCGGCACCCGATTGCGCAGCAGTTCCCGCCGGATCACGAGCACGCCGGGGGTGCTCGGCCCGCCGACGAACTTGTGCGGCGAGACGAACACCGCGTCCTTGTAGCTGTGCGGGTAGCGGGTCGACCGGCCGTACATGTCGATCTCGACGTACGGGGCGGCCGCGGCGTAGTCCCAGAACGACAGCGCGCCGTGGCGGTGCAGCAGGTCGGACACCGCGGGGGTGTCGGTGACGATCCCCGTGACGTTCGACGCCGCCGAGAACGAGCCGATCTTCAGCGGGCGGTCCCGGAACTCGCGCAGCCGCACCTCGAGCACGCCGCAGTCGATGTGGCCGTCGCGGTCCTCGGGGATCACGATCACGTCGGCGATCGACTCGCGCCAGGCCAACTCGTTCGAGTGATGCTCGAACGGGCCGATGAACACCACCGGGCGCTGGTCGTCCGGGATGACCTTGGTGAGCTGGTACCGGTCGTCCAGGTCGGGCGGGATCCGCAGACCGAGGATGTGCACGATCTTGTCGATGGCGCCGGTGGACCCCGACCCGGTGAAGATGACCACCGTCTCGTCGTCGCCGCCGACGGCGGCCCTGATGATCTGGCGGGAGTCCTCCCGTAACCGGGTGGTCTGCAATCCGGTGCCGGAGGACTCGGTGTGCGTGTTCGCGTAGCGCGGGAGCACCTCGTCACGGACGAAGTCCTCCAGGAAGTCGAGCGCCCGTCCGGACGCGGTGTAGTCGGCGTACGTCACCCTTCGCGGGCCGTACGGGCCCCACATCACCTGGTCGTCGCCGATCACGGCGGCACGGATGCGGCGCAGCAGCGGCGAGTCCTCGGCCATGGGGTTCATTATCGGCCCGGTCGCACAGGCTGTCCGCTGTGCGGACCTTGCGCCGCATAACGTTGCGCTCACCGGAGATTCGACGCGCAACCGCCGGCCGGCTGGGGCGTTAGAACCACCGGATACAACTTCAAGCCCGGTGGCGACGACGGTGCCCGCCAACACCGAACCCGCCACCTACGACCCGCCCGAGCACGGGACCGGCATGCCTCCGCCGGCCCGGCGCCTCCGGCCAGGCGCCCTCCCCAGGGCCGGGCGGGTTCTGGGCGGGTGAGGGTATGCGATGACCGGTTCCCCCGCAGAGATCGCGATCGCGTGCCCTCGCCCGCCCAATACACTTCCGTGAATGCTGATCAGCCACCGTGGGTCGACGCCGAGCGTCGACCCTTCCGCGTTCGTGGCACCCAACGCCACCCTGGTCGGCGACGTCCGGGTCGGGCCACGGGCGCGGATCATGTACGGGGCGATCCTGGACGCCGAGGGCTCCACGATCACCGTCGGCGAGGCGTGCGTGATCGCCGAGAACGCGGTGCTCCGGGCTGTCACCTCGCCGGCGTGGCCGGTCGAACTGGGCGACCACGTGTTCGTCGGCCCGCATGCGACGGTGCTGGGCGCCGTCGTCGAGCGGTGCGCCTACCTGGCGACGGGCGCCGTCGTGCTCCAGGCCGCCCGCGTCGCGCGGGGTGCGTGCGTGGCGGTCCACGCGCTCGTGCACGCCCGCACGGTGATCGCGGCGGAGGCGTTCGTAGGGCCGTCGTGCGTCGCCGTGGGCGAGGAGATCTTCCGACCGGATCAGGTCGACGAGATCGCGCGGGCGATCAGCGGGCTCGACTTCGCCGGTACGGCGTTCGGTACGGGGTCGACGTGGGGCGCCGAGCCGGGCCACCGCACGCGCCGGTACGAGGAGATGGCCGAGGTGCGGGTCGCCGAGTTCGGCGCCCATCTGCAGGATTGACGGATCTTGGACTCCTGTCGATGCTCTAGCACCGACAGGAGTCCAAGATCGCGGAGATCAGGCCTCGGACCGGGCGACGCCGATCGGGCAGCTCAGGCCGTTGGGCCCGTGGTTGCAGTACCCGTTCGGGTTCTTGGCGTCGCTGAGGTACTGCTGGTGGTAGTCCTCGGCGTAGTAGAAGTCACCGGCCTTGGCGATCTCGGTGGTGACGTCGCCGTAGCCGGCCGACCTGGTCACGTCCTGGAACAGTTCGCGGGACTCGAGCGCCCGCGCGTACTGCTCGTCGGTCGTCGCGTAGATCGCCGACCGGTACTGGGTCCCGATGTCGTTGCCCTGCCGCATGCCCTGGGTCGGGTCGTGGTTCTCCCAGAACACCTTCAGCAACTGGTCGTAGGTGACTTCCTTGGGGTCGTACACGACAAGCACGGCCTCGGTGTGGCCGGTGCGGCCGGAGCAGACCTCCTCGTACGTCGGGTTCGGCGTGATCCCGCCGGCGTAGCCGGCAGCCGTCGAGTACACGCCGGGCAGCCGCCAGAACAGCCGCTCGGCGCCCCAGAAGCAGCCCATCCCGAACACGGCGGTCTGCAGGCCCGCGGGCCACGGACCCTTCAACGGATTTCCGAGCACGGTGTGCCGGGCGGCCACCGGCAACTCGGTGTCGCGGCCCGGCAGGGCCTCCTCGGCCGTCGGCAGGTCCAGCTTCTTGTGCCGGAGAAACACGGTCACACCCCTTCACATAGTGGATCGGCTCTTACAACACCGGTCCACCCTCAAGCATGCCCGGGCAGCGCGTCGGCGAGACGTGACGCGTACGATTCGGCCTCCGCGTCGGATTCGTACTTCGTTCGCGGCCAGAAGAAGCCGCGCAGCCCGTCGCCCTTCGTGCGCGGCACCACGTGGACGTGCAGGTGCGCCACCGACTGCGACACCTTGTTGTTCATCGCGACGAACGAGCCGCCGGCGCCCAGCCCCTTCTCGGCCGCCACCGACAACCGCTGGGCGAAGCCGAACAGCGGTTCCAACAAAGGCGCCGCCAGGTCGGCGAGGGTCACCACGTGCTCCCTGGGAACCACCAGCACGTGCCCCTTGAACACCGGACGGGTGTCGAGAAAGGCCACGCACTCCTCGGTGCTGGCCACCGTGAACGAGGGCACCTCACCCGAGATGATCGAGCAGAACAGACAACCGGCCACGTTTACCAACCTAGCCAGGACTAGCCTTGCCAGGATGAGCCAGGGCTTCGACACGCTCGCCGTGCACGCCGGGCAGGACCCGGATCCGCGGACCGGATCGGTGATCCCGCCGATATACCAGACGACCACCTACCAGCAGGACGCCGTCGGCGCGCCCCGGCTGGGTTACGAGTACAGCCGCAGTTCCAACCCGACCCGCGACGCCCTGCAGGTCGGCATCGCGGCGATCGAGGGTGGACGGCACGGCCTGACGTTCGCCAGCGGCCTCGCCGCCGAGGACGCCGTGATCCGGACGGTGCTGAGCCCCGGCGACCACGTCGTGATCCCCGGTGACGCCTACGGCGGCACGTACCGGTTGTTCGCCCGCGTCCACCAGCGCTGGGGCGTCGACTTCACTCCGGCCAAGGGCCCCGACCTCGACGCCGTCCGCGCGGCCACGACCGTGCAGACGAAGATGATCTGGGTCGAGACGCCGACGAATCCGCTGCTCAACGTGGCCGACCTGACCGGGGTGGCCCACCTGGCCCGCGACCTGGGCGCGCTGCTCGTGGTCGACAACACGTTCGCCACCCCGTACCTGCAGCAGCCGCTGGCCCTCGGCGCCGACATCGTCGTGCACTCGACGACCAAGTACCTGGGCGGCCACTCGGACGTGGTCGGCGGCGCGCTCGTGGTGAACGACGACGCCCTGGCCGAGCAGTTGCGGTTCCACCAGAACGCGATGGGCGCGATCAACGGCCCGTTCGACGCCTGGCTCACCCAGCGCGGCATGAAGACGCTCGGCGTGCGGATGGACCGGCACTGCGACAACGCCGAGCGGATCGCCGAGTACCTCGCGCACCACCCGAGGGTCCGCAAGGTCTACTACCCCGGGCTGCCCGAGCACCCCGGCCACGAGACGGCCGCCAAGCAGATGCGCCGCTTCGGCGGCATGGTCAGCTTCCGGGCCGCCGATCCGGACGAGGCGGAGCGGATCTGCAACCGGGCCCGGTTGTTCATCCTGGCCGAGAGTCTCGGCGGGATCGAGTCGTTGATCGAGCATCCGGGCCGGATGACGCACGCCAGCGTCGCCGGATCGCCGCTCGAGGTGCCCGGCGACCTGATCCGGTTGTCGGTCGGCATCGAGACCATCGACGATCTTCTCGCCGACCTGGAGCAGGCACTCGGCTGAGCCGCGTCACACGACAGGAGACCCCCGATGCTGGACCGACCGGCCGCCTGGGTTGGCTCGAGTGCCCGCGACATCGCGCACGCGGTGCGCCGCGGCGACACGTCGGCCACCGCCGTCGTCGCCGACCACCTCGACCAGATCCGAACCTATGACCGGATCCTTGGCGCGTTCCGGGAGGTGCGTGCGGCCGCGGCGGTCACCGAGGCGGAGATAGTCGACGAGCTGCCGGAGCTGTCGAACCTGCCGCTGGCCGGGGTGCCGATCGCCATCAAGGAGAACCTGCCGGTCACCGGCCTGCCGACGTGGTACGGCTCGGCCGCCGCGCGCCAGCCGGTCGCGACGAGCGACCACGAGGTGGTCCGGCGGCTGCGTGGCGCCGGTGCGATCGTCGTCGGCACGACGCGCATGCCGGAACTGGGCGTCTGGGCGCTCACCGACGACGAGTCGGCGATCACCCGCAACCCCTGGCGCACCGACCGCACGCCGGGCGGGTCGTCCGGCGGCACGGCGGCGGCCGTCGCGGCCGGCCTGGTGCCGATCGCCCACGGCAACGACGGCTTCGGGTCGGTGCGGATCCCGGCCGCCTGCTGCGGCCTCGTCGGCATCAAGCCGGGCCGCGGCGTGGTGCCGGCCGACGTCGGCGGCGGCTGGTTCGGCATGGTCGAGAACGGCATCCTGGCCACCGGCGTCGAGGACGCCGCGATCGGGTTCGCGGTGATCGCCGGTCGCACGCCGGCTCCGCTTCCGGAGCCGGGTCGGTTGCGGTTCGCGGTCGGGTTGCGGTCGCCGGCGGCGGGCATCCGAGCCGACGCGGGGACGCGGCAGGCGCTCGCGTCGACGGTGCGCGAGCTCGTCGGGCTGGGGCACAGCGCGGTGATCGCGAACCCGCCGTACCCGCTGTGGCTGCAGAGCCGCGGCCTCGCCACCTGGTTCGGCGGCGTCTACGAGGACGCGGCCGCGCTCAAGCTCGACCCGGCCGACCTGCAGGCGCGGACCCGGCGGCACATCGCGCTGGGCGAACGGGCGGTGCGCCACGGCCTGGTGCGGGTCGACGACCGCGAGTCGTGGCGGGAGAACGCGATCGCCTGGCTGGCCGACAACCGGTACGACGTGCTGGTCACGCCGGCGCTGGCCGGCCCGCCGCCGGTCGCGGCGGCGTGGGCGGCCCGCTCGTGGACGGCGAACATGGTGGCCTGCGCGCGGTTCGCGCCGTTCGCGGCGCCGTGGAACCTCGCCGGCCTGCCGGCGATGGTCGTGCCGGCCGGCGTGCGCCCGGACGGGCTGCCGGCCGCGGTGCAGCTGGTCGGCCGGCCGGGCAGCGAACTGGACCTGCTCGCCGTGGCCGCTCAGCTGGAGCGGGCCGCTCCCTGGCGCAGGCACGCCCCCGGCTGGCCCCGCGCCGCCCTGGCCGCGCGCCGCCCATGATCGCGCGCCGCCCATGATCGCGCGCCGCCCATGATCGCGTTGATCTTGCAGTTGTGGTGCCTCACAAACCCGGTCAATTGACCACGAAGACTGGCACCACAACTGCAAGATCGCGTGGATCTTGAGCTGATGATGCGACGATGCGGGCATGACTGCGCTGGTGAGCCTGGCCGATGTGACCGCCGCCCGGGAGCTGATCGACGGGGTGGTGCGGCGCACGCCGATGGAGCCGAGCCGTCCGCTGACGGCGAAGCTGGCCGGGCCCGTGTGGCTGAAGTGCGAGAACGTGCAGCGCGGCGGGTCGTTCAAGGTGCGTGGCGCGTACGTGCGGATCTCCCGGTTGACCCCCGAGGAGCGCGCCCGGGGCGTGGTGGCGGCGAGCGCCGGCAACCACGCGCAGGGCGTCGCGGTCGCGGCCGGCCTGTTGAAAACGGCCGCGACCGTGTTCATGCCGCACGGCGCGGCGCTGCCGAAGATCGCGGCGACCAAGGGCTACGGCGCGACGATCGAACTGGCCGGCTCGACCGTCGACGAGGCGCTGGTGGCGGCGCACGCGTTCGCCGAGCGCACCGGCGCCGTGCTGATCCACCCGTTCGACCATCCGGACATCATCGCCGGCCAGGGCACCGTCGCCCTGGAGATCCTGGAGCAGGTGCCGGAGGTGCGCACGATCGTCGCCGGTGTCGGCGGCGGCGGGCTCATCTCCGGCGTCGCCGTCGCGGCCAAGGCGCTGCGCCCGGACATCCGGATCGTCGGTGTGCAGGCGGCCGGGTGCGCGGCGTTCGCGCGGTCGCTGGCCGCCGGCCGGCCGGTGCGGCTGCCGCAGTTCGCCACGATCGCCGACGGCATCGCCGTCGGCTGTCCCGGCGATGTGACGTTCGCGCACGTCAGCAAGCTCGTCGACGAGGTCGTCACGGTCACCGAGGAGGACATCTCCCGCGCCCTGCTGATGATGCTGGAGCGCGGCAAGCTGCTCGTCGAGCCGGCCGGCGCGGTCGCCGTCGCCGCGCTGCTCAGCGGCACCGCGACGCAGGTCGAGACGCCGGCCGTCGCGGTGCTCTCCGGGGGCAACATCGACCCGATGCTGCTGTCCCGGGTGATCGAGCACGGGCTGGCACTGGCCGGCCGGTACCACACGTTCACCGTGCGCTGCCCGGACCGGCCCGGGCAGCTGGCCCGGCTGCTCAGCCAGGTGGCCGAGCACGGCGCGAACATCCTCGACGTCGACCACCGGCGGCAGGACCCGCGGCTGCGCCTCGGCGAGGTGGAGATCTCGATGTCGGTGGAGACCCGCGGCGCGGCCCACGCCGACCGGCTGACCAGCGGCCTACGGGCGGCCGGCTACACGGTGGTCGGGACGCCGACGCACTGACCGCGCGGACCGCCGTGGCGGCGGCTAGCCGTGGTAGACGTCGAACTTGACGACTGTGACCTTGATCTCGGCGCCGCTGGGCGCGGTGTAGGTGACGGTGTCGCCGGCCTTGGCGCCCAGGATGGCCTGGCCGAGCGCCGACTCCGGGCTGTACACGGTGAGCTCGGTGGTCGCTGCGACCTCGCGCGAGCCGAGCAGGAACGTCTCGGTGTCGTCTTCGTCGTCGTCGAACTGGATCGTGACGACGGTGCCCGGCCCGACCTTGCCGGACGTGGGTGCCTCGCCGACCTGGGCGGTGCGCAGCAGCTCCTGCAGGTACCGGATCCGGGCCTCCTGCTTGCCCTGCTCTTCGCGGGCGGCGTGGTAACCGCCGTTCTCCTTGAGATCGCCCTCTTCCCGGCGGGCGTTGATCTCAGCCGCGATCACCGGCCGGTTGGCGATGTGCTCATCGAGCTCGTCCTTCAACCGGTCGTATGCTTCCTGCGACAGCCAGGTGTCTGACGACACTGAAGATCCCCTTTGCCTGTACTCCGGGTTGGCCGCCCGGGCTTTCTCGGCCAGACCTATCAAGGTAGCAAAAGTCGCCCACGGACCGTGGACCCCCGTTTGCCTGCCGATTACCCGGATTTATGCGGGCCAACAGTTCGGAATGTCCACCGCGAATGCCCGCTGGCTCGTGACCAGCGTGTATGTCTGCACCACCCGTTTGCCGGCCGGAATCCGGACCTCCGCCGATCCGATGGTCAGGCCGTCCACGGCGCGGGCCCGGACCAGGCAGACGCCGGGCCGTTCGCCGTTGCTGCGCACCTCGAAGCGGATTGTCACGTGATCCGCGGTGCGCTCGGACTCGGACAGGATGCGCGGCGCGAAGTCGGGCGAGCCGTACTGCTCGTAGAGCCGGTAGCCGATGCCGACCGACGCGACGACGACCAGGCCGAAGATCAGCGCGGTGAGCCAGCGCCGGGGCGGACGTTCGGCCCGGCGCCGGCCGTAGCGGCCCGGCGGAAACGTCGGCGGGTGGGCGGCGGTAGCGTGTTGATCAGTCACTTCGGCTCATCTGAAGAAATGTCGGTACCCCCGGCAACAATAGGCCCGGCCGATGCGTTGGGTCACGGTAGTGGTGCCGGCACGAGGAGGGTTACACCCGTGGGGGAGCAGTTGCGCCTGATGGCGGTGCACGCACATCCGGACGACGAGTCCAGCAAGGGCGCCGCGACGATGGCGAAATACGTCGCGGAGGGCGTCGATGTCCATGTGGTGACGTGTACCGGCGGCGAACGCGGTAGCGTGCTGAACCCGAACCTCGACCGTCCCGAGATCTGGGAAAACCTGCCCGAACTGCGCCGGGCCGAGATGGAGCGGGCGCGCGAGATCCTCGGCGTGCGGCAGGACTGGCTCGGGTTCGTCGACTCGGGGTACCCGGAGGGTGACCCGCCGCCCCCGCTGCCCGAGGGCTCGTTCGGGCTGCAGCCGGTGGAGGTCGCGGCGGCGCCGCTGGTGCGGCTCATGCGCGGGTTCCGGCCGCACGTCGTACTCACCTACGACGAGGAGGGCGGCTACCCGCATCCCGACCACGTGATGACCCACAAGATCAGCATGGTGGCGTTCGACGCGGCCGGTGACCCCGAGCGGTACCCCGACGAGGGGGCACCCTGGCAGCCGTTGAAGCTCTACTACCACATGGGCTATACGAAGAAGCGGGTCGAGGCTGTGCACGCGGCGCTGGTCGCCGAGGGCCTGCCGTCGCCGTACGAGGAGTGGCTCAAGAACTGGGATGCCGGGCGCGACAAGAGCGATCGGGTCACCACCCGGGTCGAGTGCGCCGACTACTTCGAGGTGCGTGACGACGCTCTGCGCGCGCATGCCACCCAGGTCGACCCGAACGGGTCCTGGTTCGCCGTCCCGCGCGAGTTCCAGCGGCGGGCCTGGCCCACCGAGGACTACGAGTTGGTCCGCTCGTTCGTCGACAGCAAGATCCCCGAAGACGACCTGTTCGCCGGCGTCCGCGAGCGGATCGATGCCTGACGACGCGGTACGGTGATGCGGTGGACGGGTTCGCGCAGAACGTCTTCGGGGACACCCGCTCGGGGAGCCTCGCCGGGCCGCTCGGTCTGCTGATCATCGTCTTGTTGATCATCGCGACGGTGCTGCTGATCCGCAACATGAACAAGCGCCTGCGACGCCTGCCGGAGCGCTTCCCGGGCCAGGACGAGCCGGTGACCGATCGACAGTCGTCGCCGGATCAGGAGCCGTGAGGGAGCGCAGCGAATGAACCACCAGCAACGGACCTGAACGCCGCGCGGAGCGTGGCGATCACGTCGCAGGCAGTGGCTCGCGGAGCGGGGCGCTGTTCTGGGCGGCGGGTACGACAGCACCGGTTGGCCCGTACCGTCCGAATCGCGGCGTCTCATTGTCCTTGCGACCTCTGTCGCCGGATCGGTTGATGTTCTAGCCTCGCCGAAGGGCGTGGCGCCTCGACACGCCGGATGCGAGTGGGCGGGCTGGACTCCCGGCGCGGAGGGGCGGTGACACGTGGCCGATAGGCGTGTGACCGGTCCAGTCGTGCCCGTCGGGGCGTCGGCTCACGGCGTCCCCGCGCAGCGCTCCGGCGCGGCGGACACTGCGGGGCCGGCGGACGCCGCCCCGCCCGCGGACCTCGCGCCAACCGCCCCGGACCTCGCGCTAACCGCCCCGGACCTCGCGCCGATCCCGGAGCCTGCGCCGATCCCGGACCCTGCGCCGACCGCCGCCGCCAGGCCGCCGACCGCCACGCCGACCGCGGACGCCGCGCCGACCGCGGACGCCGCGCCGACCGCGGACGCGGCGGACGGCGCGGTCGTAGCCGGCGCGGTCGTAGCCGGCGCGGTCGTAGCCGGCGCGGTCGTAGCCGGCGCGGTCGTAGCCGGCGCGGTCGTAGCCGGCGCGGTCGTAGCCGGCGCGGCCTGCGCCGAGGGATCGTGCACCGCGCCGACCACCCGCCCCACCGAACCGCGCGTCGCCGCCCGGCGCCTCTGGCTCGCGCTGCGCGGCACCGCGCTCGTGGTGCTGGCGCTCGCGGCGGTGCCGGCCGTCAAGGGCCTGGCGGAGCTCAACCCGGGCCCGCCGCTCGCCGTGCTCGGGCTGGTGATCCTCTCCCAGTCGTTGCAGGTGCGGGTGCGCCACGACGGCGGGTGGCTGCTGCTCGGCTGGGGCGAGGCGGCCGTGGTGGCGGCGAGCTATCTGCTCCCCGCCGGGCTCGTCCCGTGGCTGTTCCTCGGCGGGGTGACCTGCGCAAACGTGATCCACCGGTGGCGCGGTCGGGTGACCCGTTGGTACAAGGTGGTCAACAACGTGTCGGCGCTTGTCGTCGCGTCGGGGGCGGCGGCCGCCGCGAGCCGGCTGTGCGGCCTGCGCCCGCGCGCTGAGGTCGACGGGCGGACCGTGCTCGCGCTCGGCGTGGGGGCCGCCGTCTACTGCGCCGTCACGATCGTCATCATCTGCCTCGTCTCCACGAACGAATCCGGCCAGCCGTTCGCTCAGCTGGTGCGCGTCACGGCCCGCACGAAGGTGCCGATGGCGGCCGGCAATTTGATCATCGCGGTGGCGACACTCGCCGGGTTCGCGGTGAACAACCTGTGGCTGCTGGCGCTGCCGCCGGCGCTGCTCCTGCTGCACCAGGCCTACACGTACCGGGCGCACGCCGAGGACGAGCGCCTCTCGTGGCAGACGTTCGCCGAGGCCACCCGCAAACTCAACCACCTCGATGAGGGGCACGCCGCCGCGGCCGGCCTCGACGGCGCCGCCCGGCTGTTCGGCGCCCGCGTCGTGGAGATCATCGTCGACGGGCCGCCGGGCGAACCACGTGCCTACACGCTCGGCACCGACGGCGAGATCACCCGCGGTGCGCCCGTCGCGCCGGCCGAGCCGCCGCTGGCCACCCGACCGCTGCTGGTGGCCGGCGCGCGGATCGGCGAGCTGCGGCTGCTGCAGGCGTCCAGCCTCAACCGGCGCGACGGGCTGATGCTGAACGCCTACGGCGACGCGCTCGCCGCGTCGCTGCACGACGCCGCGACCAACAGCGAGCTGCGGGCGCTCACCGAACGCAGCACCCACGACGCGACGCACGACGCCCTGACCGGGCTGCCGAACCGGGCGGCGCTGCTGGGCCGCGGGTCCGAGCTGCTCAGCGGCCTCGAAGCCGGTGCACCGGT
>Ga0068868_100001303_pt1 | contig 17189 bp, 17 predicted proteins | sample KBSMisM42_FD_64660 | JGI IMG/M metagenome (GOLD analysis project Ga0068868, IMG submission 64660) | Miscanthus rhizosphere microbial communities from Kellogg Biological Station, Michigan, USA - KBS Miscanthus M4-2 | ecosystem: Host-associated > Plants > Roots > Rhizosphere > Soil ...
ACGCTTTTTCGGTCCGCTCGGGTCGCGCCGACGGAATCATTATCCTCGCCGACGACAGGACGACAGTCGAAGGCAGCGCCGTTGGTCAGCCGGGCATTGGCGGTCAGGCGGGCAAGCACCACCGGGCCGGACGTGAGCCCGCGCGCATCGACGCTGCCTTCGACTGTCGTCCTGTCGTCGGCGAGGATAATGATTCCGTCGGCGCGACCCGAGCGGACCGAAAAAGCGTCAGGGAAGACGGCGTTGGTCGCAGTGACGTGGGCGTCGATCCGCTGGGCCTGGCCGGCGGGCGAGAAATCGAGCGTTCCGCCCATTGTGCCGTTGGCGAGTGTCAGGCGACCGGTAAAACCGCCGGGGTCGGACCGCAGGTTGCCGCTTGCATGGGCGCCGCCGGCGTCGAGGCTGGCGATCGCGATCACCGTCGGCGCGTCATGAGGCATCAGGATCTGGCCGGCGCTGGCGAAGGGCCCAAGCCGCGAGCCACCATTGGCCTTGTAATTGTAACCGGCCGAGATCGGATCGAGAGCCAGGCGCATGTTGGTGATCCCGAGCGTCTGGTTCGGGCTCGGCAGGAAGAAGTCGAGCCTTGGCCGATCGATATGTCCGTCGAGGGTGATGCGGACGGGGCCATATTTCGCCTGCCGCCCTGCCCCGGTCATGTGGAAGGTGCCGTCGCGGAAGCGGACGCCGGACGCGGTGAGCCGAAGCTTGGGCGAGTAAATCTGCAGGTTGGTGAAGTGGACGATGCCGTCGTGGCCGCGTTCGAGATTGGTCGTCATCGTCGGCAGGCCGCCAGTGAGCGAGCGGAAGAAACTGTTGTCGAGGCGCCGAACCCAGGCCTTGGCGGTGCCGACGACATGGCTGCCCTGGTTGTTGGCACCTGGGACGACGTGGAGGTCCGTGACGACATCGACGACGCCGAGGCCGGGGATGAGGTAGCGCTTCATCTGGCCCGACAGCAGGACGTCGAAGCGGCCGGTGACGAGGTCGATCAGCACCGAGAGCTTTCCGTTCCACTTGGCGCTGGTGAGCGTCAGGTCCTGCCCTTGGACGAGCTTGGGCGTGATTTGCAGCCAGCCCTCGATCTGAGGATTGGCGAGCATCGCCCCAGCCACGTCGCCGACGCCGGTGATCGCCTTCGCGGCAAGGCGGATTGGCACGCGCATCGGCCAGGGCGAGAGCCGCCCCCTCCCCTCGGCATGCAGGCCGGTAAAGCCGGTATCGTCGAACTTCACGAACTCCGATGTCAGGCGATAAGAGTAATCGGCGGTCGCGAACGGCCCATCGAGCGTCCACACCATCCGCACCGACCTGCCGGTCATGTTCGGGAACAGAGCGGGCGGCTTCAAAAGGTCGATGCCGAGGCGAAGGCCGCTGTAGCGGTTAGCGCCAAGGTCGAGCACGCCCCTGGCGACGGCGCGAAGCTCGGGCGACGAGACGTTGAGCTGCCCATCGAGGAGCCGGTCCTTGAGCGTCGCATCGCCGCGGATCGTCACCAGCGGATAGGTCAGTCGCTGGAACTTGCCGGTCAGGAACTGCGCTGGAGCCCATTGGCCGTGAAGCCGGTAGCGGCCGCTGTCGACGCCGAGGCCGAGGCGCGCGGTTGGCCGACCGGAGAGATCGAGCGCAGCACTCCCACGCCAGCGAGTCCAGCTGCCGTTGCCGCCGATCGTCAGGTTGACTGAGCGGTGCGTGCCGATCAGTGCGGGGAAGAGCCCGTCCGCCGGTGCAATCACCCGAGTCTGCAGGTCGAACTTGTTGCGGTCAGGTTCCGCGTCGAGGTGAAAGGCGATGCGGTCGCCGCCATCAGCGACCAGCGCCCGCAGCTCGACAAGCATTCGGCCATGGTTGACGTCGGTCTTGCCGCGGACACTCCCGCTGCGTGCCTTGCCGCCGACACCGGCGCCGATGTCGAGTCGATCAATCCGAAGCTCGCCGATGTGGATGTCGAAGCCCGGCAGGATCGGGCCCTTCTTGGTGGTCGGCTTGAGCTTCGGCAGGCGAATCAGGCTCACCCGCTCGGCGCTCAGGCTGTCGACGTGGAGCTTGTTGTCGAGCCATGCGCCCGGGGCCCAGTCGAGCTTTATGTTGGGCGAAGTCAGGAACACGCCGCGGCTGTCAGCAACACTGACGTTCCTCAGCTGCGACCTTCCGAAGATCGAGCCGTCGATCCGCCCGATGCGAATCTTGAGGCCGGAAGCGGTCTCCATCCGGCTCAGCTGGTCGACGATGAAGCGGTGACCCGGCGCGCTGTCGAGAATGATCAGCAGGCCAGCGAGAAGGAACAGCAGAGCGACGAACAGCGCGAGCAACTCGTTCAGGAGGCGGCGCGGCCAATCCTTCCGGAGGCGCCGGCGGGGCAGCTCGTCGTCGCGAGTGTCGATAACCGCTTCGCCCATCAGAAGGCCTGGCCGAGCGATACGGTGACCGCGAACGGCCCGTCGCCCCGCTGCCGGTTGAGCGGAACGCCGACGTCGATGCGGATCGGGCCGAACAACGAATAATAGCGGACGCCAAGGCCCGCGGCGTAGCGCCAATGGCTGAAGTCCGGCTGCGCCGACGAGGTCAGGGTTCCCCCGTCGAAGAAGGGCACGACGCCGAAATTGCCGCCGAACTGCTTCAGCCGGATGCGGGCTTCGAGCGCGAACTCGGCAAGGCCGCGGCCGCCGATCGGGTCGCCGTCGAGGTCCTTGGGCCCGAGTTGCTGATAGCCGTAGCCCCGGACCGAGCCGCCGCCGCCCGCATAGAGGCGACGGGAAGGCGCGATGTTGAACAGGCTGGCGCCAAAGATCGTCCCGAGCCGCACGCGTCCAGCGACCACCACTCGGTCTCCCACGGGGTGGTAAGCGCTCGCGTCGAACTGGGCGCGGCCGTAGCTGAAATGGCCGCCGTGGAATGAGATCTCGGGGCTCAGGCGGCCGCTGAGGCGGAACCCAGTCGTCGGGTCGAGCAGGCTGTCGCTGCCGTCATAGCCGAGACTGAGCGGAACCGCCGCGATCAGGAAACGCCGCGTGTCCTTGATCAGTGCGCTACTGAAGACGCCGCGCTCGATCGTCCCGAGCCACTCGCCGCCGTAGGACCAGGTCCACTTCTTGTGCCAGATGAAGTTGCTCTGCCGCTCGATGTAGGCCGTAAGGTCGACGGTCTTGGCCGTGTAGGCGGCGAACTTCTGGTGCGAGGCCGAGAACTGCAGGTTCAGCGTCTGGTCGCGCATCGCGAAGTTCGAGCGGCGGAACTGCACGCCGAGGAGCTGCTCGTTGGTACCGGCAATGCCTCGCAGCGTGAGCGCACCTTCCGGATTGAAGAAGTTTCGGTCGGTCCAGCTCGCCTCGAGCCGGGCACCCTGCGCGGTGCCGTAACCCAGCTCCCCAGCGATTGTGTGCGGTGGGGCCGGCTCCAGCCGGACGTTGAGGTCGACGGTGCGCCCGCCCTGGACGGGCACGACCTGGATGTCGGCATTCGCGACGAGCGTCGTTGCGATCAGGGCGCGTCGGAGGTCGTCGACCTTCGAGCGCTGGAACGGCTCGCCGGGCTTGAAGCGCGCGATCAATGCGACGTGCCTGGCGCTGAACGCCGGCTGGCCGCTGACCCGGATAGTGCCGAAGCGCGCGACCGGGCCTGGATCGACGGGCAGGCTCAAGGTCGCGAGGTGCGTCTGGTGATTGACCTCGATGTCCTGGTCACTGACCTTTGCCTCGGCATAGCCCTCTTCGCCAAGCGCGGTGGTGAGCGACAGGCCTGCGGCGATCACGTCCGTCGCCACGACCGGATCGCCGGCCTTGACCCCGAAGCTGTCGCGGAGGCGCGCCGCATCCGGCCCTGCCGAGTCCAGTCCCGGAAGGTCGACCGACGCGAAGTGATATTGAGCGCCCGGATCGACGGTGAGGACAACGCTTAAAGCATCCTCCGACTTCTCCGTTCGAGGATCGACCTGGGCGTCATAATAACCCTGTGCGCGCAGCAATTGCGTGAGGAGGTCGGCGTCGGCGCTCGCGCGGCGACCGATCTGCGCGGCGTTGGCAGCGTCCTTTCGCTCGGCCTCCAGCGCCGATTGCTGGCGGAAGGCTCGAAGCAGCTCATCAGCATCGCCGATCGGTCCTAGCCCTTCGACCGCGACCGTGTACCGCATGTCGCCCGAAGGAAGCTGACGCCGTTGTTTGGACGTAGCTTGGACCGGCGCTGGAGCCGTGTCCTTCGCATCGAGCGTGGGCCAGGCGACGCCGAGGCCGGGCAGCGGGTCGAGCGGCGCATTCGGATCGAGCTCGGCCGCGTCCGGCGGTGGCTGGACCGGCGCCGGCGCCGGCGCCGGCTGCGCGAGCAATGGTCCGGGAAGCAGAGCCGAGGCTGCGGCCGCGCACCACCATCGTGCACGTGTCACCCTGAAACCCCGCCCTTCCATCCAAGCAAGGCCTTAACCAGCGCGCCTTAACCGCGCCAGTATGTTCAGCCCCGCGGGAAAGGCTCTAGTGGATTGTTCCGACTACTTCGTCGCTGCTGAGCGTCGCAATGACGCGCTCGATCTGGCGCCAGTGGCAGAAGCGGGCGACATTGCCGTCGTCGCGGCTGCGCTCGGCGCGCATCGCGGCCTCGAACCCGGCATCGTCGCCGTAGCGTTCGATCAAGTCGGCGGCATCGGCGAGCGCGACGCGGCCGTGGATGAATGGGCTATCCATGCGCCAAAGTTAGCAGGGGCGCGTTTCCCGACTGCGGACGATTGTCGTCAACGCTGCGTTAGCCATCTTTGCCGTGGCCTGCCACCGCTGGGTCTGCCATGGCGCTGAGATGCCAAGCACATCCAAGGCCGGCGGATGCTTCCTCACCGTCTGCATCCTCGCCGGCGCCGTCCTCGGTATCCAAATGGGCAACCCGATGAAGGGGATATTGATCGGCCTCGGCGCGGGTATTGTGCTGGCGCTTGCCACCTGGGTGATCGACCGGCAGCGGCGGGGTTAGAGCACCCGTCGCCCCGACCAGATGACGCGGCCGATGCAGTTGATCTCGCCCATGCTGCAATCGGGCCAATCCGGATAGGCCGGATTGTCGGATTGCACAGTGACGCGCTTGCCGATGGGGTTGAGCGCCAGGCGCTTCACGACGAGCGCATCGTCAATCCGAAGCACGTAGATGCCGTCGCGAAGCCGGTCGGCGCAATCGCCGAGGTCGACCAATATGTCGTCGCCGGCGTTGAGGGTCGGCGCCATTGAATCGCCCTCCACCCGGACGATCGAAAGGTTCGACGGGGCGCTGGGCGTCAGCGCCTTCAACCACCTCTCGTCGAACGCGAAATAGGGCTTGCCGAGCTCTTCCGTGACGACTGCGCCCGGGCCGGCGGAGACCATCACCGGGTGGCGCTTCACGCTGACCAGTCCCTCGGCGGCGCCCGCATCAGGTGCCGGGCCGCCGAGCAACATCTCTGAGATTCCGAAATAGCGTGCGAGCTTGCGGCGCTCGTCCTCGCCAAGGCGCCTGGGGACGCCACGGCGCACGAACTGCTGGATATAGGCGGCGTTGCGCCCAAGCATGCGGGACAGGCCTGCAAAATCCTCGCCGCGCTCTACGCAGAGGCGCTCAAGGACCAGGCGGGGATCGTTCATCATTAATTCGCCTTTAGTAACGCTAGGTAACTGCCTAGACAAGTAGGAAATCGACTGGAAGGTAATGGCTCGCCGAGTCGCGTGAGACTATAAGGAAAACATCCGGTGAGTTTGCTTAGAGAAGTAGAGAAATTCCTGCGCCGTAATGACACTGCTCCAACCCGTTTCGGTCGAGATGTCGTTGGAGATCCGCGATTTGTCCTTGATCTACGTAATGGACGCGATCCCAGGCCGCAGACGATCGAGCGCGTGCTGGCCTATCTCCAGGCAGGTGCGCAATGAACCGCCTTGCCATGTCTCCGGCCGCCTCGGCGCTGCTCCGGTGCCTCATCGGTCGCGCAAATGTCGCACGCGATAGGATTTTGCTTACCGACTCGAAATCAGTCGATTGGCGTTCGCTGACCTTCAACGGCGAGCGGCATGAACTCGAATTGCGTATCGTCGGGCCGGACTCCCACCTTGCCACACAGCGCATGTGCGACGGCCTCCAAGATGCGGAGTTCAGCATTCCCGGCGTAATCGTCGCCGATGTCGCAGTTGCCGGGGGGCCGGAGCGAGCACCGGATGGCTCGACCGCCATCAAGATCGAGGCGCTGACGGTCGCTGCAGACTAACGAAGCGAGCGTCGCAGTTCGGCTAGCGCTTCCGAAAGAGCCTTGGACGCATCTGAGGGGCCAGCGAGATTGGGCGGGGCGGATCGGGACGTCCCGTCGCTCATATGCTCGGCAATGCGCGATTGAAGCTGGCCCGGCGTCGGCGCAGGCATCGCCTTGCGGTCGAAAAGGCGCACGACACGAGAATCGGGTCCTATCTCTTCAAAAATGTCGTTAAGGTCGAGTGGTGCCTCGGAGCCGACCCGGTCGGCTTCCGACAGCAGTAGCTCGTCGGGCTGCAGGCGATCCGTCAGCAATAGCTCCTCCGGTTGCACGCGGTCGGTGAGCAACAGTTCTTCCGGCGCGTCCTCAAATTCCAGGTCGCGAGCGGCATAGAGGCGAACTTCGAAGCTGCGGGGCCGGCGGCCAGCAAGGCTCAGCAACCGGCTGCACGGCAAATAGGCGAGCGCCCCTGCCCCGGCCGCAGCCAAGGCGAGCCGCGGCTCGACGCCTGCAGTTCCGGCGAACGCGTAAGCCGAATAGCCCAGGGCGACCGCGAACAGCGCCGACGCGCCCCGCTCCGCTCCGGTTTCAATCCGTTCGATAACTGCCGCATCCATGGCGCTGCGTATAGCGGCAATAAGTTTCCAGCCCGTTAGGCCGGAGTCTCCTCCGGCTCGTCAATTTCCGTCACCTCCGGCCGGTCCTCGATCAGGTCGATGACCGCATTGGTGAATGGCTCGACATCTTCGGGCTTGCGGCTGGTCACGATATTGCCGTCCGTGACGGCCGCTTCGTTCACGACATTTGCGCCCGCATTGCGAAGATCGGTCCGGATAGAGGGCCAGCTGGTCGCGGTCCGGCCGCGCAGCAGATCGGCTTCAACCAGCAGCCATGGCGCGTGACAGATGGCGCCGATCGGTTTCCCCTGCCGGTCGAATTGCTTGATCAGCTCGATGACGTTGGAATGGAGGCGCAGCTGATCTGGATTGCGAACGCCGCCGGGCAGGATCAGTGCGTCGAAGTCATCGGCCAAGGCCTCGTCGATCGTGATGTCGGGACGAATGGTCTTGCCGGGATCGTCATGCACCGTTGCCTGGATCGGGTCGCGCTTCAACGAAGCGAGCACGACCTCGGTGCCGCGATGCTGCAGAATCCGGCGCGGGCCGAACAGCTCCGATTCCTCGAAGCCGTCGGTGGCGACGATCAGCACCCGGGTGTTGGGGAGAGACGGCATTGGGCACCTCCAAAAGGCCTATAACAGGAACCCGCCCCCTACCCGCTCGCTTATGCCCCTCAATGGCTCGAGGAAAGCACCAAGCGACATGCTGAGGCACAGCAGCGACGCGGAGCCCGGCATAACGCGTAAGCGTCAGGGCCGGTACTGGGCCTATTTCGACGCCGAGGGCAAGCGCGTCACTGACCGCGACGAGATCGATCGGCTGAACGCGATCGGCCTCCCGCCCGCCTATGAGAATGCCTGGTTCTGCGCCGATCCCGACGGCCACCTGCAGGCGACCGGGATCGATGCGCGCGGGCGCAAGCAGTACCGCTACCACACCGGATTCCGCGAAAAGCGCGAAAGCGCGAAGTACGAGGGACTACTTGAATTCGGCAAGAAGCTGCCGCGCCTGCGGCGGCGAGTGGAGCAGGACCTTAAGCACCGCGGTCTGAACCGCGAGGCTGTCCTTTCGGCCGTCGTGCGGCTCCTCGACACCCAGCATATCCGCATCGGCAATGAGGAATATGCGAAATCCAACAAGAGCTACGGCGCGACGACGCTCAGGACCCGTCACCTGAAACGCACCGGTCATGGGCTGATGATGCGGTTCGCCGGCAAGCACGGCATCGTCCACGAGGTGAAGATTACCGACAGCAATCTGAAGCGCATCTGCAAGCGCTGCCAGGAGCTGCCGGGCCAGATGCTATTTCAATATGTGAACGGCGATGGAGAGCCGAAGCCGATCACCTCCGGCGACGTCAACGAATATATCAAGGAGGCGACCGGCGGCGACTTCACCGCGAAGCACTTCCGCACCTGGAGCGCGAGCGTCATTGCGTTCGAGCAGATGCTGAAGAAGGCCGATGACGCGCGGATCACCGTGAAGACGGTGGTCGAGCCGGTCGCGGAGGCGCTCGGGAATACGCCGGCAATCAGCCGCAAGTCGTACGTGCATCCCGCACTGCTCGAAGCCGTTAAAGCGGACCCGCGCGACCCGCTCGGCGACATCGAGCGGCCCAAAGGGCGCAAGCGGCTATCGAGCGCGGAAGTCGGCCTGCTGGAGTTCCTAGCGAAGGGTAAGAGGCGCAGGCGCAAGGCAGCGGCTTGATTGCCGGGCTGCTCAGAGCCAAGACGTTGGCCATGGGGGTGGATCGACTGACTACCTGGTTCGAGGCCAACCGCGACGGCCTGATGACTGGCGCCGGCGTCGGGCTGGCACTCGTCCTGTTGATGTTGTTGCTGAGGGCCTACGGCCGGCGCAGCGTAAACCGCGATCCGCACGGGATGAGCTGGCGGACCGTGTTCGGCCGGGCGCTCGCCAAGACCAGCATCGCCTTCATGGTTCTGGCCGCCGCCGACGTCGTTTCCACCTATGCCGAGCTCCCGCACAAGGCCGCGCGCCTCATCGACATATTGTTCGTCATCGCCTTCGCGATCCAGGGGGCCGTCTGGGGCCGCGAGCTGATCCTGGGCGTAATCGGCCGGCGCGTCGCCGAAGAGAATGGGTCGGGGCCGCTCGCCAGCGCGCTCGCGATCATCCGCGTGCTGGTCAGCGTCGCCTTGTTCAGCATCGCCGGCATCCTGATCCTCGACAATATCGGCGTGAACGTGACCGCGTTGGTCGCTGGGCTGGGCATCGGTGGCATCGCGATCGGCCTCGCCGCTCAGGGGATCTTCTCCGACCTGTTCGCCGCACTTTCGATCCTGTTCGACCGCCCGTTCAAGAAGGGCGACACGATCCGCTATGACAATAGCACCGGCACGGTGGAGCGGATCGGCCTAAAGACCACGCGGCTGCGCTCGATCACCGGGGAGCAACTGGTGATGGCCAACACCAAGCTGCTCGAGCGCGAGATCCACAACCTTGCAGTGGCGCGGATGCGGCGCGTGACGATTCACCTCGCTGTGGCGGGCGATGTGTCCGGCCGCTCGATCGATGCAGTGACAAGCGCGGCCGAGAAGGCCGTCGCGGCTCAGAAAAGCTGCAAGCTGGTCCGGTGTCTGCTTTCGGGTGCCGGGGCCGGAGCGCTCGCCTTTGAACTGGTCTATGACGACAGCACCACCAGCAACGACAGGCTTGCCGAGGACCGGTCGCTTATCCTTCGAGCACTAATCGAGCAACTCGCGACTAAGAAACTGCAGCTGGTCCGTGCATCCGACGTGCCGCCCGCCCCGCTCCCGTTCTGAGCCAACGCTTTTTTCACAAAGGCTGCGCTACGACGCCGGCATGAAGGATGTGCACTCGGCGGGGAAGCCAGTTTCGATCCTGGTTTGCCTGATTGCCCTAGGTGGCCTTGGCCTCGGCCTGTTCGATCCGACTCTCCTGTATTACCTCATCGCCGGGGCGCTGACCCTCGCTTCGGTCGGCACCCTGCAATTTGCATTCGGATGGCCTGTCCTCCCACGAATCGTCTGGCGGACGTTTGGGCCATTGTTTTCTGTCGCCCTGATCTGGCCACTGGCCGGCACCGTGGGATACCTCGCCACTCGGCTGGCGATCATACCCCTGTCTTTAGGGGACTGGGCAATCACCGCGGGAATGCTTGTGGGCCTGAGCCTGTACACCCTCGCAATCGTGATCCCGCTCTACCGGCTTGGAGAATGGGGCGCGGGGCGAAAGAGCGATGGCTTGACCGAGCTTAGCGACACGTTCGCCTAGAAGGCCATTGCGTCTTATTCACACGGCTGCAAATAAGCGCCGATGCCGCTAGCCAGCCTCGACGATATCCGCGCCCGCGTCGGCAGCGAAGTTGGCGTCTCATCGTGGCTGACCATCGACCAGAACCGCATCGAGGAGTTCGCCGACGCGACCGAGGACCGGCAGTTCATCCACGTCGATCCCGAAGCTGCGTCGAAGACCCCGTTCGGCGGGACTATTGCGCACGGCTTCCTGACGTTGTCGCTGCTGTCGCGGATGGCGGCCGAGGGAATGCTGGTCCCCGACAATGTGCAGATGGCAGTCAATTATGGGTTCGACCGCGTGCGCTTCCTCTCGCCGGTCAAGTCGGGGAAGCGCGTCCGCGGCCGCTTCACGCTTGACTCCATCGAGGAGAAAGCGCCGGGGCAATGGCTGTTGCGTCACAACGTGACGGTAGAAATCGAAGGCGAGGACAAGCCGGCGCTGACCGCCGCCTGGCTCGGCCTGATGTTCACTTGAGGAGATAGTCGAATGGCTCGCGAAGCCGTCATCGTTTCAACTGCGCGGACGCCGATCGGCCGCGCCTACAAGGGCGCGTTCAGTGCGACGCTCGGACCGACGTTGGGCGCCTTCTCGCTGAAGCCCGCTATCGAACGCGCCGGCATCGACGCCGGCGACATCGACGATGTCGTGTGGGGTGCGGTGCTCACCCAAGGTACGCAGTTCGGCAACATCGGGCGCCAGGTCGCCCTTCGGGCGGGCTGCCCCGTTTCCGTCGCCGCAATGACGATCGACCGGCAATGCTCGTCGGGCCTGATGGCGATCGCCACCGCCGCCAAGCAGATCATCGTCGACAAAATGGATGTAGTCGCCGCGGGCGGCCAGGATTCGATCAGCATGGTGCAGACGCCGGAGATGCGGATCCAGCCCGACCCGTCCCTGATCGCAATGCACAAGCATGTCTACATGCCGATGCTTCAGACGGCGGAGACGGTTGCGCGGCGCTACGGCATCAGCCGCGAGCGGCAGGACGAATATGCGCTCAAGAGCCAGCAGCGCACCGCCGCGGCGCAGGCCGCGGGCCGCTTCGACGACGAGATCGTGCCCGTCACCACGACGATGAACGTCACTAACAAGGAAACCGGCGAGGTCTCTCAGCGCGAAATCACGATTGCGAAGGACGAAGGGAACCGGGCAGACACGACGCTTGAGGGCCTATCCAGCCTCAATCCGGTGCTCGGGCCCGATACGTCGATCACCGCCGGCAATGCCTCTCAGCTCTCCGACGGAAGCTCGGCCTCGATCCTGATGGAAGCCGGCGAAGCGGCACGGCGCGGGCTGAAGCCGATGGGCCGCTATGTCGGAATGGCGGTCGCAGGCACCGAGCCCGACGAGATGGGCATCGGCCCGATCGACGCAGTCAACAAGCTCCTGAAGCGCTTCGACCTCAAGGTCGACGACATCGGCCTGTGGGAGCTGAACGAGGCCTTCGCGGTGCAGGTGCTCTACAGCGCCGAGCAGCTCGGCATCCCCGAGGATCGCCTGAACGTCGACGGCGGTTCGATCTCGATCGGCCACCCCTACGGCATGAGCGGCGCCCGGATGACCGGCCACGCTTTGATCGAGGGCAAGCGCCGCGGTGTGAAATATGTCGTCGTCACCATGTGCGTCGGCGGCGGCATGGGCGCGGCGGGGCTGTTCGAGGTGCTATAGGCGCTCGTCGCCGACTCAACCGAGGGGATGACCGATGTACGCGATGCTTGGCCTGCTACTCGTCGTCGTCGTCTTCCTCCTGGTCACGACCCTCAAAAGCTTCGGGATCAATCGCGAATACCAGCGTGCGGTGATGTTCCGTCTCGGCCGGCTCGGCGAAATGAAAGGGCCCGGCTGGTATTGGCTGATCCCGTTTGTCGACCGGGTTGTGCGCGTCGACACGCGCATCATCACCTATCAATTGGAGACCCAGGAGACGATCACGCGCGACGGCGTCGCGGTCCGGGTCAACGCCGTACTCTGGTTCCGGGCAGAGTCACCGATCCAGGTTGTGAATTCGGTTGAGAATTGGATGAGCGCGACGGTGCAAGCCGCCGAGACGGCACTTCGCGACGCGATCGGCCAGAGCGATCTCGACCACATGCTGAAAGACCGCGCCTCGATCAATGAACGGCTGCAGCAGCTTCTCCGGGAGGCTTCAATCAAATGGGGCGTTGAAATCGATGCCGTCGAGATCAAGGACGTCGACATCCCCGAACAGATGCAGCGGGCTATCGCCAAGGAGGCCGAGGCCATCCGGGAGAAACGGGCGAGGATCATTCGGGCCGAAGGAGAAAATGAAGCGGCGGCCAAGCTGTCGCAGGCAGCGAAGACGATTGGCAACGTGCCCGCCGCACTGGAGTTGCGCCGCCTTCAGACGCTCAGCGAGATTGGTGTGGAGCATAACACGACCATTGTCGCGATGCTTCCGGTTGAACTCGTCCATGCTGCGCGCAAGCTCGCGGGTCTGCCACCCGCCGCAACCGAAGAGACCGAAGCGGGTTGAGCCCGTCGAGAGACGGAGGAAATCCATGCCCGAATCAAACCGCCCGCTGGTCGAACGAATTGCCCGGGTGCTCGCCGGCGCAGCGCACAGCAGCAATGCAGAAGGAAGCGATCCGTCCGCCGGCGAAAAGGTCGACCAGGTGTGGCGCCAGCACATGAACCAGGCGCTCGCCGTGCTTCACACGATGCGCGAACCGGATGAAGCGCAGGCCGCCGCCGGAGACGCGGAGACCTGGCGAAACATGGTCGAAGCCGCGATGGCGCAAAAGGTCGATTGAGCCCGCGCGACGCGAGCGGGGGAAAGGCGCGAACTAGCGCGCGCTGGACACTCGTCGCCTGCGTCCTCGCTTCCAGCCTGTCCTTCGTTGAAGGCTCGGTCCTCAGCGTTGCTCTGCCCGCGATCCGCGCGGGCTACGGTGCAAACGCGCAGGACGTGCAGTGGGTGGTGAACGCGTACCTGCTGCCGCTGTCAGCACTGCTTCTGCTCGGCGGAGCACTAGGCGATCACTTCGGAAGGCGGCGGCTGCTGGTGATCGGCACCGGCATTTTCGCGCTGACGTCGCTCGTTTGCGCACTTGCGCCGAGCCTGCCTCTGCTGCTGGCAGCGCGGGCCGCACAAGGCATTGGTGCGGCGCTGCTGCTTCCAAACAGCCTGGCTCTGCTCAACGCGGCATTCCAGGGCGAGAAGCGCGGCCGCGCCGTCGGGATCTGGGCTGCGTCGGGGGCAGCCATGGCGGCGTTCGCGCCTTTGCTCGGCGGCTGGCTGGTGGGCAGTGTCGGTTGGCCAGCGATTTTCTACATCAACCTGCCGTTGGCTCTTGGCGCGATCGTACTCGCCCTGCGCTTTGTGGAAGAGAGCCGAGAACCTGGGGAGGGCCGCACCGACTATGCCGGTGCCGCCCTTGTAACCGGGGGATTGGGCGGCCTCACATACGCGCTGACCTTATGGTCGGCGACGCGTCAATTCGGCGCCGCAGCGTTGGTTGCGCTCGCCGCGGGACTGGTTTTGATCGGCGGCTTCCTGTTCGTCGAGCATCGGCGCAGACACCGCGCCATGATGCCGCTCGATCTATTCGAGGGCCGCTGCTTCACCGGGCTGAACCTGCTCACCTTCCTGCTCTACGGCGCCTTCGCGGCGGCGATGCTGCTGATCCCCTACGTGCTGATCACAAGCGGAGGTTATTCGCCGGTGCAGGCAGGCCTCGCGATGCTGCCCCTCCCCATCCTAATGACCTCGATTTCACCAACGATGGGTGGCGTTGCAGCAAAGATTGGCCCGCGAATCCCACTGACCGTTGGCCCAGCAATTGTAGCCGCAGGGATGGTGATCTCACCGCTGATGACGCCCGAAAGCAGCTACTGGGCCGGAGCCTTCCCGGTAATCCTGGTGATGGCGCTCGGCATGACCATCGCGGTCGCGCCGCTCACCGCATCCGTGCTCGGATCGGTTGAAGAGCAGCATGTCGCGATGGCCTCGGGCTTCAACAGCGCCGTGGCGAGGACCGGCGGCCTGATCGCGACGGCACTGCTCGGCTCGGTGCTCGCAAGCAATGGTGAGGAGCTGTTCGCCGGATTCCACGCGGCGATGTTCGTGTCAGCGGGAGTAGCGGCCCTCGCCGGGCTGGTCGGGCTGACGATGCTCGGTGGAGTGAAGATGAAGAAAGCCGCCTGACGATCTACTCGTTGGCGGCGATGAACCTTTCCATGACGGGCGCGATTTTCTCGCGCCATTTGCGGCCGTTGAAGATGCCATAGTGGCCGACACCCTCCGCCATAAAGTATTGCTTCTTCGCCTTGGACAGCTTCGTCGCGATGTCGAGCGCTGCCTTGGTTTGGCCGAGGCCCGAGATGTCGTCGCGCTCGCCCTCGATGGCGAGGAGCGCCGTGTCGCGGATTGCGGCCGGATCGACGCGACGACCGCGATGCTCCAGCTCGCCCTTAGGTAGCTGGTGCTGCTGGAAGACAACGTCGACCGTTTGCAGGTAGAACTCCGCCGTCATGTCGCAGACCGAGCGATATTCGTCATAGAATTTCTGGGTCGCCGCCGCGCCTTCATCGTCGCCGACGACGAGGTGCTTGAACATCTCCCAGTGCGAAATGAGGTGTGAGCCGAGGTTCATGGTCATGAAGCCGGCCAGCTGGAGGAAGCCGGGATAAACCTTCCGCCCCGCGCCCGGATAGATCATCGGCACGGTTGCAATCACGTTGTTCTCGAACCAGGCGAAAGGCCGCTGCGTCGCCAGCGTGTTGACCGCAGTCGGCGCCTGGCGGGTGTCGATCGGTCCGCCCATCATGGTCAGCGTCTTCGGCCGCCACTTGTTCTTGTGTTGGTTCATCAGCGCGGTGGCAGCGAAGGCCGGCACCGACGGCTGGCAGACCGCGAGCATGTGCGGGCGCTCGCCGGCTCTCTCGCCGATCAGCCCGAGGAACTCGATGAGATAATCAATGTAATCTTCGAGGTCGAAGCTCCCTTCGCTCAGAGGCACCAGCTTCGCGTCGCGCCAGTCAGTGATGTAAACGTCGAAGCCCGGGAGCAACCGCTCGACCGTGCCGCGAAGCAGGGTCGCATAGTGACCCGACATGGGCGCGACGATCAGCAGCGGACGCCCGCTCTCGGCACCGACCTTGCGGAAATACTTGAGCTGCCCGAACGGTTTCCTGAGGACAATATCCTCGTCGACCGCGACATTCTTCCGCCCGACCCTTGTCTCAGTGATCCCGAACTCGGGCTTGCCGCGCGGCGCGGCCGCATGGGCGAATACCTCGAGGCTAGCCGCGACCAGCGGCCCCATCGAGCTGTAACCCCAGGGATTTGAGGGATTGTTGAGCCAGCCGGCTCCGAGCCCCGCTAGTTTGCTCGCACCTGCGAGAAACGAGCGCTGCACTTCATAGGCGTCATAAAGCATCGGCGGTGATAGTTCCCTTCCCCGGGACAACCGATGTGGACCCCCTTTGCTCCGCTGGCAAGATGTTGCGGTGCAATAATCGCAGTTGATACGGACGCCTCAGGAGGTTGTTTCGAGCTCCGGCGTTGCATCCCGCCTGGCAGGTTCGGTGGGCTGAAGCGGCTGGACGTCCGCTGCACGGGCGGCGGGAAGCACCTCGATCACCTCGACAATCCGATAGCGCTCGGAGAGCACCTCATGGTCAGGCCCATAGGAGGTCTCTAAATCGACGCGGCAGCGAAGCGCATCGCCCGGGCGGACATCGAGCTCGCGCCGATAGAATCTGTCGAGCAGGGTGCCGGGCTGACTATGGGCGAGAGTTCGGGTGCTGCCATGCTTCAGCTGCCATTCGCCGGTCGCCTGATAGTCGGGCATTTCAACGACGAAGATCATGTCGGCCGAATGGTTGACCAGCTTTCGCGCCTGAAGCAGCGCGCTCGGCTCCGCGATCGACTTGCTAAGGTCGAGGTCCGCTGAGCCGTTGTTGGTGCTGATCCGCACCGACGAGCCTGCGGCGAGCCCGGACTTCGCCTTCTGCCAGCCGCCGATCGCGCTCACCAGATCGCCCGACGAGGGCAGCACCGGATTGGCCGAGGTGGTGACCGATGTCCCCCATGCCAGGACGCGGATCGCCTGCTGCAGGTCGGCGATCTGGTGGGTGGAGGAACCGTCGATCCACGCGACGATGGCCAGCATACCACGCGCCAGGAATTTGAGCTGCGACGCTTCGTCCTCACCCGACGCGCGTACCCGAAGCCAGAGGGACAGGCTGCGCCGGCCGACTTCTTCAAGCACCGCAACGGTTTCGATGCTGACCTGAACCGGTCCGGCGAGTGCCCGATAGGACGCTTCGACGGCGTCTTGAAGGCGCTTCGCCTGGGCAAGCTCGGGCGGACGGCGGCCGCCAGCGCTCGCCACTACCTCGACCACAACATCACTGTCAGTCAGCTCGGCAAGGAGATCGCTGAAGCCGGGCCGCTGTTCACTCACTTCCGAAGCCATTGGAAACTCGCCTCGATTCGTTAATTCCTCATTTACTACCCCGCCCATCTCTTGAAGCAACCGTTTCGCGGCGCAGAGAGATTACCCAAAGGCCATTTGAGGCCGGCGCCAGCGGCTGTTAGTGGTCAATCATGGCCATCGGTCCCGTCAATCGTCCCAAGGGGCGCTCCGTCAAAAGCCTTCGCATGGTGTGGGGCTTCGCAACCCGCTACCCGGGGCACATTGCAGTCGCCGCCGTCGCGCTTCTGGTCGCCGCGGTCGCTACGAACTCCATCCCGTGGGGATTCAAGCTCGTCATCGACAAGGGATTCGGCGCGGGCGGGAGCAACCCGCAGACCATCGCGCCCTGGTTCGAGCTGCTGCTGGCTGTCGTCGCCGTCCTGGCGATCGCGACGGCTGTCCGATATTATTTCGTGTCGTGGCTCGGCGAACGCACGGTCGCCGACATCCGCCTGGCCGTGCACCGGAGCCTGCTGAGGATGTCGCCGGGCTTCTTCGAGGAAAACCGCCCGGCCGAGATCACATCGCGGATCACGGTCGATACGACGATTATCGAGCAGGTAGTCGGCACGACTGTCTCGGTGGCGCTGCGCAATAGCATCATGGGAATCGGCTGCATCGCGACGATGTTTGTGCTGGCACCCAAGCTTGCAGGCC
>Ga0068868_100001304_pt1 | contig 17179 bp, 7 predicted proteins | sample KBSMisM42_FD_64660 | JGI IMG/M metagenome (GOLD analysis project Ga0068868, IMG submission 64660) | Miscanthus rhizosphere microbial communities from Kellogg Biological Station, Michigan, USA - KBS Miscanthus M4-2 | ecosystem: Host-associated > Plants > Roots > Rhizosphere > Soil ...
CAGGGGCCGCAACAGCATCCCCGGGCGTGCTGGCGGACACATCCACCGGAGAGCTCACCGTTCCATTGCTCGCCATATCGCCCGCGACGACGCTCCACGGCTGAGTTTCCGTGTTGCCCGCCCACGAGGCGATCGCCCGGCCTCCTTCGCTCACCGTGAGATCCGGTTCTCCGATCGTGTAGAAGAAATGGTCTTGATCGCAAGCCGCACTCGCCCGCGCGACGGTCAACACTCCCGACCAAGCGCCGCCGGAAGGCTTCACGGCGCTCTGGATTTCGCTGCAATAGGGCGCTCTGGACCCGCCCCAGATCGCATAGACGCGCCCCGTCCCATCGGCCGCCAGGGAAGAAATCCCTCCCGTCCAATTTTCGGGCTCGGTCAGGGTCGTTGGCGCGCTCCAGGGTCCTCCTACGTGCGCCGTCGAGGTCGCGATACCCGCCACGCCCCTCCGTTCGCCGGGATTTTCGGCGTCGATGGCTTCGGCCGACTCGATGGACCACATGGCCGTCGCCGTGCGGTCGCCGCCCATGACGACGACCGGCGAAACACTCGCACGTGGATCGAAGTTGCCCGCTCCATGGTTCGGCACAGCCAGCGTTTGCACGCTGGACAGGTTCTGGCCGTTGCACTGCACGGCGCGAATGCCGGTGAAGTCGTCGGCGAAGGGCTCGTCGTAGTGGGTCCAGACCGCAGTCCAGTCCCCCTGCGGATCGATCGCAACCTCGGGAGCCCCCATCGCATTCCCGTCCCACCCTGCCGCACTCACGCTGCTCCATGCCGGTTCCGCCAGCGTCTGGGTGACGGCCCGCACGACGTTTCCGTACGCGATCCACACGATCGCCGCAGTGCCGGCGCGGTTGAGCGCGACGCTTGGAAAGCCGCCGTGCTCAAGCGATGCAGACACCTGCACGGGCTGCGACCAGCCCGGCCCCGTTACGGCCCCCGTGGCTTGCGCCTCCACCCTCCGCTGTAACGCAGACGATTCTTCTTGGCCGCCGCCTGTCTCGGTGCACTTCGCCTGCCCTTCCACTTCGAACAGAGCGTGCCCGACGGCGTGTTCCCTTTCGGTTGCGGCGGTCACGATGTGTGCCCCGTAGCTGCTTCCCGTGCACGAGGCGGTCGCGTCGTCACAGGTCCCCGCATAGGGTGGGTAGATGGTCAAGTGCGCCTGCTCAGGGCCGACGCCGAAGGGCACACCGGTCCGCAGCAGTGTTCCACCCCAGGACCATTCGCCCGCGGTGAATTTCTGCGGCTGCCCCGCCGGCAACTTGACCGCGGCTGGCAGCAGGTTCAGTTTGTTGGGATGCACTTCGACCTCGGCCACATCGCTGAACGACTGAAAATGGACAGTCACCGTGTGTGGACCCGGCTCGTAAGCGAGGCAGTACGTGTAGGTGTCTTCGCATTTCCCCTCAGGTGAGATGCTGAGGTGCGCTTCGCCGCTGAGCGGGCCGACCTGAACCGGCAGCTCGTTCCCGAATAGGTCCTTGCCCGTGACGCCGAAGCGGGTCGTGTGTTCGCCTACCCCGGACTCGGCGCCAGCATCCGATTCCTTGGGGGTCAGGTCGAGGGAGTGAAGCGGGCCGGGCGTCACCGTCAGCGTTCCGGAATCGGCAAGGCCGCCGAACCGCGCGACAAGGGGGTGCGGGCCAACGGTCTTGCCAAAGCATTTCCACTGCTGGGCTCCGGACTCGCATTCGCCGTCGCCAACGCTCATCGTGTCAGGTCTCACCGGCCCGATCTCCTCACCGCCCGCGAAGGCCTCGAGCTCGAACGACACCCACTCGCCCGCTGCCCTCATGGCCTTGCCTGGCAGGAGCTCTATCCGGGCCGCCACGCAATGGACATAGGCATTCCAGGCCACCCCCACAAGGAAGCTGCCCAGCTGCATCCCGCTGCGCAGTGACTCATAGGCGACCGTGATCGTGAGGCCGATGGAACCCAGGCGCCCGAAGCCGCGAATGAACATCGCGCTCCTCGAGGCGAGCCCCGGGTTATGGGCGGTCAGCCGCGAGAGCACGGACTCCAGTGGCGACCCCAGGAGGAGATCCTGGAGGCTGGAAGCGGTGATCTCCCAACCGAGAGCCGAGCTCGCGGCGATTGCAGCGCGCGCTTGGGCGATCGTGCAATCGGCGCCGGAGCCGCTAACGGACGCCGCGTGCGTCTGCCGCGACATGGATACGAAGGGCGCGAGGCCGATTGACGGGAGGGATCTGAGGTACCCAATGGCATGGGGCGAACCGAGTACCACGCGCACGGCGTCGATCAGCGAGCGCCCACCAGCTCCCTTTGCCGGATCAGCGAGCACGGCGTCGCGGGCACTGAAGGGATTGCCCGCCGGCGCGATCGCCGCTCCCGCGCTCGTCAGTCCGCGACTACCCTGCAGCAGACCCTCGATCAGGCTGCGAAGACGGGCCGGGTGACTGTGCAGCACCTGGCCCTGCTGCTGAAAGTACCTGAGGGCGGCGTTGCGGCCGATCACCTCGACCGTGCGCCGAAGGACCTCCCTCTCGGCACCGGTCAGCTTCCCCCCGGAACGCAGGGCCGCCAGAGTGCGGCGCACTCCCGGGGACAGCAGGTAGAGGGTGAGACGAGCCTGGCTCTTGTCCAACGCGTCCGCGGAGCGATCGGCGAGCACGAACCGGGAGACTTCCTTTGCGGCCCGAGTCTCGGCCTCGCTCCGAGTTCCCGACCCAAGGATTCTCGCGCCAGGCGACCTCCCAATCGCCGCTATCTGAGCACCAAAGCCCGCCGGGGCAGACGCGTGCGCGGACCGGCATAGAACCGGGATAACGCAGAGAATCGCTAAGACGAGGATCGCTCCTGTCCCATGGCGGGCGGGGGTTCTGAAGCTGAGCAACGGGAACGCCTGATCTCTCGTCCGACCTGGGACAAGAGCGATCCTTCCGGACCCCACAAAAGAAGTCAAGCAAGTTTTATAGGCCGTTCTCTCGGTTCGGCCTCCGCGCGGGATGCCCAACCCTCCGAATCTCGTCGGAGTCGGCGTACATCGTGGCCTTTCGGTCAACGGTTGCTTAAGCACCGTCGAAACTTCGGCTCTACCTCAAACCCCTTGCCATCTAGAGAGCGAGGGAACGGTCGGCCGCCATGTGCTCGGCCTCCATACGTTCTCGACACTTTTCAACTCAGCCGATGCAAACCGGCTTCGCGCTGGACAACAGCGGTGGAACTACCCAACCGCAAAAAGGAGTCCGCCGTGCAGCCCGAGATCGTCTCCCAGCTTCTCCTGGGCCTCAACCTCAAGCTGGCCGCCGTCAGCGTCAAACCCAACCCGAACGGGCTGCCTGGGATTCCAGCCGTGCAGAAGCTCATCGACGGCCTCGCCGCTGCCGCCCTCCTTGGCTGCGTCGCCGCCGTTCTGATCGGCGCCGCACAGTGGGCGCTGGGCAACCGCTCCAACAACTACAGCCATTCCTCCGATGGCAAATCGAAGGTCTTCTACGGGCTCATAGGCGCCTTCGTCGTCGGCGCGGCGGCAGCGATCATCAACTTCTTCTACTCCTCCGGAGCGGCAGTCAAGTGAGCGGCTTGCTTGATCGCCAGCAAGGGGCCCGTCGCGCAACGCTGCTTCGAACTTTGGCAGGGCTCGCGATCTTCGCCTTTGGGTTCGGACTCTGCCGCGCAACCTCCTCCCCACCCCCCACCGGCGCCCGCGCCGCGATACCTGCCGCGAGCGCGGCGCGGGCGCTTGCCGGAGTTCCGGTCGGCTTTCCCCAGACCAAAACCGGTGCAGCAGAGGCGGTTGCCGCCTACGAGCGGGCCTTCGCCAGCCCGGCGATCCTCGACCCCGCCGTCTTGCGCGCCCGGATCACCGCCGTGGCCACACCCGACTACGCGGCGCAGATGCTTGCCGCCAACTCGGCCGGGGTGCGGCGGATTGCAACGGGGCCAATCGGGATCGGCCTGCGCGAAGGACTGGGAACGCTCTATGCCGCCGCGCCAATCGGCTACCGCGTCATTTCTTTTACGAACAAGCGAGCCGACGTCGAGACCTGGGGCTTCACCCTGCTCGGCAACGGCTCCTCGGTGGCGCCGGCCGCCTACTTCGGCCTGGCTCGCACGACGCTCGTTTGGCTAGGGGGACACTGGCGGATCGCGGCGACACGGGCACGTTTCGGGCCGACTCCTCGTTTGGCTACTCGGCCCAGCCCACTCGATCCCTACCGCGTTTTGAATGTCGCTCAGCGCCTGCACAGCTATGAGTTGGCTCCTTAAGAGTGCGCGTTCCGCACTACTCCTGGGCTGGCTGGCTGCGCTGGCGCTGCTCACATGGCCTTTGCCTGGCACCGCTCAGGCCAACGTCGCCTGCGATGTTGGCACGGCACCGGCCGGCGCGATCAGCGGAGGCATCGAAGCGGCAACGGGCGGAGCGGTGGGCCTGGGCAATCCCGCCGGAGACATCTGCAACGACGTGAGTGGCGCTGTCAGCGGGGCGGTGACAGCGCCACTGTCCGGCGCGTTGAAAGAGGTCGGCAACGACGTCTTCGCCCAGCTCACCACCTGGGTTTCAGAAGGTGCGAGTTGGCTGATTGGACGAGTCGTCAGCACAATCGAAAAGACGACAACGCCGCAGCTCGCGACCCAGGGCTTCCTCGCGCAGTACGCGAAGATGGCGGCGATCGGTGCTGTGATGGCGACGGCAATGCTGCTGCTCGCCGTGCTCGAGGGACTCGCCCAGGGCAACGCGACTCTGCTCTTGAGAGTGGCGCTCATCAACGCGCCGCTGGCGATGCTTGCCACCACGGTCGCTTACGCGGTGGTGCAGCTGCTGCTAGTCGCCACGGACGGACTTTGCGCCGTGGTCTCGGCCTCCTCGCACCACGGCAGCCAACGGTTCTTCGAAACGGCGATCACCGGTCTCGGTCATGTGGGTGGCGCTGCTGGGAAGGAAATCGACAGCGGGGGCGGCTCGGACCCGCTCGGCGGAGTTGCTGGGCAAACCAGCGGCACAGTGGCGGTGCCGCTTTTCGTCGGCTTCCTCGCCGCAATCGTAGGCGCGTTTGCCGCCTTCTTCGTGTGGCTGGAGTTGCTTGCGAGGGATGCTGCCGTCTACGTCGTCTCTCTCTTTCTGCCGCTCGGGCTTGCCGCCTCGATCTGGCCACGTTGGTCTGGAGCGTTGCGCCGAACCGGCGAGCTGCTCGTCGCCGTCATTGGCTGCAAGTTCGTGATCGTCGCGATCGTCGGCCTGGCGGCAGCGCTGGTAACGGGAGGTGGCGGCGTCGAGCATGTGCTCGCAGCGAGCGCCTTGATGCTGCTCGCCTGCTTCGCGCCCTTTGTGTTGCTGAAGTTGATCCCGTTCGCCGAGGGGGCAATGGGCGCTGCCTACTCGCGCCGTTCGGCTTCCGGCGGGACGATCAGCGGAGTCCAGGTCGCAAGCGATGTGCAGATCCTGCGCAGCATGGCGAACTCCCGCGGAGGTTCAGGGGTAACGCTGTGGCACGCCGGCGGCGACACGGGTGGCTCGCCTGGGGCATCCCAAGGAGCAGCCAGTGGAGGTGACAAGGGTGGCCCTGGTGGTGGAAGCGCGGTCGGTGGAGGTGGCGCGGGGGTCGACCCCGGCGGTGGGGGTGCGGGAGGCGGAGCAGCAGGCGGGGGCGCCGCAGGTCCGGCTGCAGCGGCGGCAGTTCCCGCAGCAGTAGCGAAAGGCGCCCAGGGTACGGCTCAGCAGCTCGGGCAACGCGGCACCGTCCAGTCGACGAGCCAGACCGGCGACTCGGCTTCGGAGGTAACCGCCTCACAAGCCAACAGTGGAGAGGCGGGCGATTCGTCGCTGATCGGTGAGCGTCCGCCGCGTCCGGCACCCGAGGCACCCTTGCCAAAGCCTCAAGGAGAGGGCTCTTGAGCGAGCGCCGCTACCGCTTCGGACCGCTCGAGGAGCGCAGGGTCGTCGGACCCCTTCGCGGTGGCCAGTTGGCCGTGCTCGCGCTTGGCGCGCTGGCAGGACTGGGATCGCTGTACGCGACGCCAAGCGCGTTCGGACTGCTGATCGCGTTGGTCGTCCTCGGTGTCGCTACGGTGGCGATCTGCGTGCCGATCGCCGGGCGCACGCTTGATGAGTGGGCGCCAGTCCTTGTCCTCTGGGGGATTCGCCGCCGCCGGGTCGAAAGCGGTTATCGCTCTTCGGCGCCGTCAGCAGGAGTTCGGGTCGATGAGGGTGGAGAGGCCCTCTTTGAGCTCTCGCTTCCACCCGGCCTTACCGGAATCGAGTTGCTCTCGGTCCCCTACGGCGGAGCCGAGGTCGGCGTGCTGCGCGAGCGCGCGACTGGCACCTACACCGTGGCAATGGCCGTGCGTCCCGGAGCCTTCGCCCTGTGCGACCGCGGCGAACAGGAACGCGCCCTTGACGGGTGGGGTGAGGTGCTGGCGGGCTGTACTCGCGACGGCAGCCCGATTCGCCGCCTTCAATGGATCGAGCAGACCGTTCCCGCGCTGGGTGATGACCTTGCCGCCCACTTCCAACGCCAGCGAGATCGCGCGGTCCCACTGGACTCAGACCTCGTCCGCTCCTACATCGAGCTAGTCGAGTCGGCGGCCCCGCAGGCCCACGAGCATGAGGTACTCCTTGCCATCCAGATCTCGGAGCGGCGTGGAGCACGAGAGCTACGGCGCCTGGGCGGTGGCACCGACGCCGCCTGCGAGTTGGCCTTGCGCGAAGCAGAGGGCTTCGCCAAGCGCCTTGGCAGCGCCGAGGTCTCGGTGCTCGGCCTGCTGCGCCCACGCCAGTACGCGGCGTTGATCCGCGACGCCTTCGATCCCTTTGGCCGGCGTGCTCGCGCGCGGCTGGCACTCAACGACTCCGAGCGAGAAGGCATCGACCTGGCCCTGATGGGGCCCCTGGCGACCGAGGAGAGCTGGTCGCACTTCCGCAGCGACTCGGCGCTCCATACGACGTACTGGATTGCCTCGTGGCCGCGCTCGGATGTCGGGCCTATGTTCTTGGCCCCGCTGCTCATGCAGGCTCGAGCGCTGCGCGCGGTGGCGGTGACGATCGAGCCCGTTCCTTACTCGCTGGCGATGCGTCGGGCGGAGAGTGCCCAGACAGCGGAGGTCGCAGAGGAGATCAACAGAGGCCGCCAAGGCTTCGTTTCGACCGCGCGAAATCGTCGTCGCGCCCAGGCTGCATCTCGGCGAGAGGAGGAGCTCGCCGACGGCCACGCTGAGATGCGCTTCGTCGGCTTCGTGCGAACCTGGGCACCGGCGTCGCCCGAACTGGAACGTGCGGAGAGCGAGGTCGAGCACGCTGCGGCGCTCGCGCGGCTCGGCCTGCAGCGACTCTACGGCGAGCAGGAAGCTGGGTTTCTCAATACCCTTCCGATTGCCCAAGGACTGCGGTGAATCGTCGACTCGGTAGACGGCCGGGTCACAGCGCGACAACGGCGCATGTCTGTGCCGCCTTCCCCTTTCTCGCCCAGGCCGCCCTCCCCGCCCCCGGCGTCTATATCGGCCGCGATGTCTATGGCGGTGGCTGGTCCTATGACCCGTGGCTGCTCTACCCGCGCGTGGTGCAGGGGACCAACATGCTGGTCCTGGGCGGCCTGGGTTCGCGCAAGTCCTCGCTGCTCAAGACCTACATCTACCGTCAGGTTCTGCATCGCCGCCAAGCCTGGGTGCTCGACGTCAAGGGCGAGTTCGCGCCGTTGGCGATGGCTCTCGGCGTCCTTCCGATCGACCTGCGCCCCGGGGGCGAGGTCAGGCTCAATCCGATCGAGCGCCGCGGCGGACGTGACGGTCAGCTGAGTCTTCTGCGCTCGGTGACGCAGGCGGCGCTTCGTCGCGAGCTCGGACCGGAGGAGGACGCCTGTCTGCGGGTTGCGCTCGACCAGGTCAATGAGCAGTCCGGTGCTGAGGAGCCAACCCTGCCGATGGTCGTCGACGCGCTGCTACATCCGCGCGAGGCGATGGTGGCGGCGGTCTCGGCAACCAGCGCCGAAGGCTTCGCCATCGCCGCTCGACAAGCGGCTCTTGCGCTCCAGCGACTTTGCGCGGGCGACCTACGTGGCATGTTCGACGGGCGGACCTCAGAAGGCCTCGACCTCGACGCCCCACTGGTGGTCATCGACCTCTCCGCCGTGCGCGACTCCGCAGCTGTCGCGATTCTCATGGCCTGCGCGGGAGCATGGCAGCAGGCCATCCTCAGTGAGCGAAAGCGCGCCGCTGAGCAAGAGGGAATCGCTGCGCCAAAGCTGATCTCTGCCACCGAGGAGGGCTGGCGGCTGACCAGCAACATCGGGGCTGCCGAATGGCTGCTCGAGAACTGGAAGCTCTGTCGGGGCTGGGGGGTGCAGAACATAGTCGTCACCCATCGCGTCAGCGACCTCGGCGCCTCCGGCGAGGAGGGCAGCCGCGAGGCGCGGATCGCCGAAGGACTGCTTGCCGATACCGACACCTTTGTCATCTACCGCCAAGCCCCCGATCAGGTTCCGGTGCTGCGCTCGCGAGTGGGACTGGGGAAGACCGAGGCCGAACTGACGATGACGCTGCGCCCTGGAGAGGCCCTCTGGGTGGTCGGGCGGCGCTCCTACCTCGTCTACCACGACGTTTCCACCATCGAGCGTGCCTTCGTCTACACCGACTGGCGCATGGCCGAAGACGCCCTGCCGGCGGCTGCATGATGAACAGCGAGCAGGGCCTCTACTTGAGCCTGATGGCGCTCGCCGCCTGCCTGCTGGCGTTGATCTGGACTTGTGGCGCTCTGGCCGGAGCGCTGTTTGGGTCTGGCTGGGCACCGATACCCCTGAGCTCCGCGCTCGCCACGGCGCTGCGCCTTCCTTTGCACCTTGGGGACCCCCGCGCCGCATGGCCTAGCGGAGTTCGCGACTCGCTACCGGGACCCGCGGGCTTTTATGTCACCGGTGGACTGTTGCTCGTCATCCTCACGGCACTTCTCGCTCTTTGTCATCGAGCCGTTGCGGACCTCGACTTGCCGTCGCTCCTCGGCCGACGCCCTCGCGCTCCGGCGGCGCGCTGGGCGCGGGCGCGAGACCTGACGCCGTTGCGGGTGCGTTCGCCGGAAGCCACACGTCTGACCATCGGGCGGATCGGACGGCAGCTCCTTGCCGCGCGGGAGCGAGAGTCGGTGATCGTCTTTGGGCCAACCGAGACCCACAAGACCTCGGGCCTTGCGATCCCGGCCCTGCTCGAGTGGGAAGGGCCGGTGCTGGCGACGAGCGTCAAGTCCGACCTGCTGGGCGTGACTCTTGCTCGACGTGAGGAGCTTGGTGAAGTGATGGTCTTCGACCCCGCGCAGGTGACCGGAGTCGAGACGACGCGGGCTACACCGCTACGAGGGGCGGCGGATTGGGGCGGGGCGCTGGAGGTAGCTCACTGGCTTGCGGGTGCAGCGCGTAGCAGCGCCGGAGGCTTGCAGGACGCCGACTTCTGGTACACGGCCGCCGAGAAGCTGTTGCGGCCGCTGCTCTTTGCTGCCGCCATGGGTGGGCGGACGATGGAGGCGGTGGTGCGATGGCTCGACGAAGGGCCCGAACAGATCGAGGGCGATGTCGAGACGCTGCTTAACGACAGCGGCGAGGAGGCGGCGTTGCGTGCCTGGCGAGCGACCCAGAACCGCGAGGAGCGCCAGCGCTCGTCCATCTATACGACGGCCGAGATGATCGTCGCCGCCTTCGCCGATCCGCGAGTGATCGAGGAGACTTCCGATGTCGAGTACACGCCGCAGCGCCTCCTCGATGGCGGCGCGAACACCCTCTACATCTGCGCCCCGCGACAGCAGCAGGAGCGGCTGCGACCGCTCTTCGCGATGCTCGTGCAGGAGCTGATGGCCGAGGTGGAAGCCCGTGAGCTGCGGAACAAGCGGCCACTCGATCCTCCGCTGCTTCTGTTGCTAGACGAGTGCGCGAACATCGCTCCGGTTCCTGGGCTCGACGAGATCGCTTCCACGGCCGCCGCCCTCGGCGTTCAGTTGCTCACCATCTTCCAGGACTTCTCCCAACTCCATGCGCGTTGGGGAAATCGCGCCGGCAGCATCGTCAACAACCATCGCGCCAAGGTGTTCGGCGCCGCGATCTCCGACGCCCAAACCCTCGATTTCGTCTCTCGCCTGCTCGGTGCCGGCGAGTTCGAGCAACGTTCGATGAGCAGGAGCAGTAGTAAGCATGATCGACGTTCGGAGACCAAGGGCGATATGTACCGCGAGCTCGCACCTGCGAACTTTGTGCGCGAGCGAAAGGCTGGGACGGCCTTGCTCATCGACGGAGAACTCCCGCCCGCTCAGATCAGGTTGCGGCCTTGGTTCGAAGACAAACCACTCTGTGCGCTACGACATATCGATGGAGCAGCGCGTGAGGACCAATCACAAGGGCGAAGAACTGCTTTGCTCAGGCAAACAGCCCTTCGCCGAGGAACCCACCGAGCTTGACTCCGGGAGGACAGGCGAAGATCGCGCTCGCGGTATGCAGCGTGTGGTGATTGAGCGCGTCAGAGGCGGCGAGGCAGCGCTGGATCGGTATGAACTGGCGCTCGGGATCGCGCTGGAAGCAGATGAAGAAGAGGCCGGCGTCGATCTGGCCTGAGCCTGGTTCGGTCGGTTCGGAGTAGGAGTAGCCGCGGCGCAGGATGCGCTGGCCGCCGTTCTCCTGGGGACTCGCAAGGCGGATGTGTGCATCCCCCGGGATCACCGGCTCGCCGCCTTTCCTCGCGTCGAGATCCACGGGGTCGTACTCGTCGTGGCCGCCAAGGGGAGCACCGCTCAGCTTCTCGCGGCCGATGACCCGCTCCTGGCCTTCGAGGCTGGTCGCGTCCCACACATCGAAGAGCATCTGGATGCGGCGTGCGATCAGGTAGCTGCCGCCGACCATCCACGCTGGCCCGTCGGAAGGCTGCACCCAGACGAACTCGTCCATCGCATCGCCGTCCTCGGCACGCAGGTTGTCGGTGCCGTCCTTGAATCCCATCAGGTTGCGCGGCGTCGGCTGCGAGCGGCTGGTGCTTGAGGTGCGGCCGAAGCCGTGCTGGGTCCAGCGCAGGGTCGCGGCACCGCTGGCCAACCGTGCGAGGACGTGGATCGCGTGGAAGCTGATCTGGGGATCGTCGGCACACGCCTGGATGCAGAGGTCGCCGCCGGAGCGATTCGGGTCAAGGCTCTCGCCTCCAAAGGAAGGTAGCGGCGCCAGTCTGCGCGGTCGCTTTTGAGCCAGTCCGAAGCGATCTTCACCGCGCCAGCCGAACAAACTCGGGCCGAAGCCGATCGTGATCGTCAGCCGAGAAGGACCGACGCCAATTGCCTCGCCGGTATCGGTCGGTGCCACATCTGCTTCCTCTGGGCTCGGTTCAAATGGTCGACCCGCCGAAAGCGCAGCCGCAGCGGCGGTCCATTCCTTCAGGATGTCGCGAAGGTCGTCTATGGAGCGGCTAGTGACGTCGAACGCCGCGAAGTCGAGGAATTCCTGGGCCGGCGTCTCGATGCCCCCCTGGTAGGTGCCGTAAAACGGCACGTTGCGACTAGCAGCATTGGTGCCGTGGTTCTCTGAATCAGAGCGGCCGAAAACGTGATCCAGTCCGGCGCCAATGCCGAGCATCGCCGCCCCCGCTAGGGCGCCCCGGCGGGTGACACCGCGCATTTGACCTTGCTTTGATTCCATCTCGATGATTCTCACCCACTTTGGGCAGTTGCCGAACAAGGTATCGATGATCAACACTCTGTGACGAATCGCCGATGAGTTTCCCCTCACCGCCCTCAAAGCTCATTGAAACACCAACCCCCTCGGCAGCATTCTTGCACGACATAGTTGGCGTAGTGAAGGAAGGAAACGGTCGATCCGCTGATCATCGCGGGTCCGCCGACACTCGCGCTGGCGAACCGGCCATGCCAGCGAAAGTGCAAACCCTTAGGTCCAGTATCTCGACCATACCCTTACGACAATCGGTATTAGCATCCAGACAATAAGGCAGATTAGCGCCACAACTGGAATCCAAAATGTAACTAGACCCGCCCAGCCTCCGAAGTCACCATCAAGGTTCCGCAGAGCCCCCCGTTGGGATGCCCGTGCAACGAGACCTATGCTGAGGACTGCTGCATAGCGGCGCCAATCCCACATTTCGGCCTAACCTTGTGTTTTGAGCCTTCCCACACGCGTTTCCCAGAGAAAACAATGGGAAGTCGAATTATCCACTGGCTACGCGTCGCCGCCGCAGCCTTCTCAGGTAGATGAACAGGAGCGCAGCGACCGACATTGCAAATATAAGTAGCGCAATGGTAATCGTTGCGCCGTCGCCGAACAGTCCTTGTACAAAAAGTGCAGCTAGACCGGCACAAATACTGAACGCCTCGACTGTTTGATCAGTCGTACGGTCCGACGAGATCAGTTGTCTAATTGCTTCCATGAGCAGGATAGCTGAAACCAACCAAAAGAGACCATAGAAGAAGTACGCAATGAGCGACGTGCTAGAACCAAGCAGAAGGCGTATTGCTGCAACCCCAAGCCAGGTCAAGATTACGTATGGAAGCCGATTTTTAGTCATATTTAGCACTTCTTAAGGAACCGGTAGTGGCCTGGGGCCCTTTCCAGGTACGCCAGGGGGTGGCATCCTCGGTGGCTCAGGTTTATCGGGATCTGGTTCCGGTTCCCATCGTTCAGCTTCTTCTTGACAGCCTACTGGACCAGGACGTTCCACTAGTCGTTCAGCAATACAGGTGAACGTCCGTCCGACTTCGTCGCCTCGATCCCCGAACCATTCACCTACGTCGCTTTCGGCGAGGTCGCTCGCCACCTCTGGGGCTTCACTAACCCATTGCCCTAGCTTATGAGCACCGTCTTCTATCGCTTCTTCTATGGGCGCAATAGGATTTGGGATATAGATGGGAATTTGACCGCTAGGATCGGTGAAGTCAAGGGGGCTGTTGTATACGTACGAGTAAAGATTTGGTCCTCTATCAAGGCCGGCCGGATCTTGACTGATGAATCTACTGAACACCGGACTATAGAAGCGAGCGCGACTGTACTGCAATCCGATACTGTCGTTTTCGCGGCCCGTGAACTGGAACGGATTGTCGGTTGCTTCCCCGGTCTTCGTCACGCCGCCGAAGGGATCATAGGTGTAGCTGGTTTTGACTTCGGCGGAGCTGTTGGCGAGCGCGATCGTGCTGCCGAGCAGATTCGTGAGATAGCTCGAGGTCCCTGTGTAGGTCGTGCGCGAGAAAAGCTGATCTGCACCAAGGCCGGTGAGCAGGTTGGCTATGACCGATTCTCCGACCAATTCCTGGGCGACATTCGGGCCGTCGTACAGGAGTTGGGTCGTCGTCCCACCAAGCGTCTTTGAGATACGGCGGCCGAAGGGGTCATAGCCGAAGCTGGCGCTGCTGGCGCCCGTGACTTTCGTCAACTGCCCGCGGGCGTTCCAGCTGTATTCTGTAGAGCCGTCGGAGGTCAGATTGCCCTCGGCATCGTAGCTGAGTTCTTTTCCTTCGCGTTCGACGAGCTCGTTGGCGGAGTTGTATTTGGTCGATTTCAGGGCTTCGGGAAAGCCGAGACGGGCATAGCTTCCCCACATCGCTTCGGTGCGCCCGTCGGTGTCGTAGGCGTAGTCGATCTCGCCCAAGGTGGTTTCCCCGTTTTTGTAGGCGATCGAGGTGGCCTCGCCGGCTTTGTCGTAGCCGTAGATCTGTTTGATGCCGTCGGGAAGCGTGAGGCTCTGCAGCCGATCGGCTTTGTCGTAGGCGAGGGAGACGGCGAGCGTGCCACTCGTCAGTTTCGTCAGACGGTCGGCATTGTCGTATTCGTAGCCGACCGTCGCGCCCGGCACATCCATCAGCGTGCGCCTGCCGGCGGCGTCATATGCGTAGCCGACGCTCCCGTTTGGCCCTTCGATGCCCGTGAGGCGGTCGAGGTCGTCGTGGGAGAATGCATATTCGCCGCTGGCGCTGTCGTTCACTTTGATCAATCGATCGACATCGTCGTATTCGTATTCCATCGTGCTCTCAGCGGTTTCGCCTGAGACGCCGAAGCTGGCGCTGGCCAAACGTCCGAGCCCGTCGTAGCCGAATCGGGAGACCTGGCCGCGTCGGTCGACTGCTTCGATCGGCTCGCCGGCTTTGTTGTAGCTCCATTCCGCCGTTTTTTCGAGCGGATCGGTTTCTTTCGTCATCCGGTCCATGACGTCGTAGCTCATCGTCGTTTTGCCGCCGCGCGGGTCGACGATTGCGATTGGGTTCCCGTCGGAGTCGTATTCCAGCACCGTTTCGGCCCCCAAGGGCGTCTTCGCGCTGGTCAGCTGGTCGGCTTCGTTGTAGCCGTAGAGGTAGCGCTCGCCGCCCGGCAAGGTGATCGCCCTGACGCGGCCGAGGGCGTCGACAAAGCGCGTTGTCGCTCGGCCAAGCGGATTGGTGATCGACGTCAAGTCGCCGTTGCTGTAGCCGAGTTTCGTTTCCTCGCCTGCAGGGTTCGTGACTGCGACTGGCTGCCCATCGCCGTTGTATTTAAAGGTCGTTTCGTTGCCCAGCGGGTCCGTCTTCTTCAGCAATTCTCCGCTAGAGCCGTATTCGAGTTTGGTCGTGTGGCCGAGAGGGTCGGTCACTTCGGTGAGACGGCTGGTAGCCGGAGCGTAGGCGAATTTGGTCGTGACGGCATCTTCGGTGCCCGCCAGCTTGGTCATTTCTTTGACGTTGCCCGAGCTGTCGTATTCGAAGACGGTTTTGCGGCCCAGAGGATCGGTCTTGGAGAGCAACAGGCCGGTTTCTGGCTGGCGTTCGAAGCTGCTCGTCTGCGCCAGTTCGGTCCCCGGCGCTTCGGTTTCGCTCACCGACCGGCCTTCGCCGTTGAAGACGACTTTTCGCTGGTTGCCGAGCGGATCGGTCACGGTCGTCGCTTCGACTTTCCCGCTTTCGCTGAGGGTATAGGCGAAGTCGAAGGTCGCGCCGTCTCCCGTGGTCTGTTTTTCGACCCTGCCGTTCGCGTCGTACGCGACTTGGAGGTATTTGTTGCCACGCGCGTTGATCACGGCTTTCATCCTGCCCGACCCGTCGTATTCGTATTCGGTCGTCCGGCCGCCGAGCCCGACAACTTTGGTCAGGCGTCCGGAGGTATAGCTGTATTTGACGTGCCTACCGCCGTTGTCGATCAGTTCCGTGATTCGGCTGGAAGCGTCGTAGGTGAACTTGAGCCAGCGCCCATGCGACGAGGTGATCTGGGTGATGTTTTCGCCGCTGCGCGCGATGACGAGCTTGTTCCCGTGAGGGTCGCGGACTTCCAACAGTCGCCCCACTCCGAAGACGTAGATCATGCCATTCGTCAATTTGAGATTCCAGTAGGCGCCGCCCCCGGAAGGTTCGTATTTCAAGGTCGAGGCGAAGAAGGAGCCGGGAGTGTCCCTCGATTCGTAGACGGCGCCTGAGTAGCCGGTTCCGGGGCTGGTGCGGATGTAGTGAATGCGCCTACCGTCCGGCATGATCAGGTTCGCTTCGGCATCGCCCGCGCCCGACCACAGGCGCAGGTCATATTGGTTGGTGGTGCCGATGCCGAAGCTGTAGGAGTTGGAGTCGGCAGGCCGGTAGGTGCGTTGGATGTCGATCGGGATCGTGTCCGGCAGCACGAGATCGCGCTTGTGGTAGGTGAAGAGGCCGCTGTAGAGATCGACCGGGTCTCCGCTCGAGGAATCCGTCGGAGCGCTCCCGGGCGGCAGCGGGCTGGAGGCGAGCATCGCGCCGGTGAACTGCCATACCCGCACCCCCGGATCGGGCACGACCTGCTTTCCATCCTCGCTGACCGTTCCCCGACCGTAGACATACCAGCCCTGGTCCTTGGCGTCGTAGTTCCAGAACTCGGCGCGCTGGCCTGGCCGCAGATGACCCCAGTTCGGATAGACGATCTGGGCGCCCTTGCTGAGGTAGGCGCGGCCAGGCTGGATCGTGAAGTAGACGGGTATCGGCACGAACGCTGGCAGTGGGAACGGCGCCTGGTTTACCGGGATCGCGGTGATGTTGAGGTCCCTTACCGTCTCCCCCGCGGCGTTCCTGATCACCGTTCCCGCCGGGACGCGGACTTCGAGTCCCGGAATGCTCGGGGTCCTCAGGCTGGTTTCGCTCTCGACCGGGGATTCGATCCGCCGGTTGCCCGCCTCGTCCAACGGTGTCAGCCAGATCGTGTAATCGAGAACCGTCGTCTCGCCATCCGCAAGCTCGACATTTACCTCATAGCTTCCGTCACGTTGATCGCCGGGCACCGTTTCCCCGTTGACGACGAGAGTCTGGTTGCCTGCGGGAAGGCCGGAGAGCAGGAACCTTCCCGCTTCATCAGTCGTGGTCTCGGCGGAGGTGCCCTCAAGCGAGACCCGGACCCCCGAAAGCGGCAAGCCGTTGCGCTCGAGAGCCTGCCCGGCGAGGGCAGTCCTGCCCTCCGGAGCCTGCAGAGCGCTTATCTGCGCCCAGGGGCTCTCGGGTTCGGCGGCTTCCCAGCCGGGGATGTTCCTCGGCGGATGCCAGGTCTTGAGGGGAGCGGGATGGAACGCCCGCATCTCCGGTGTGATCGCCCCGTCCGCAGCGGTGGCGCCTCGGGAGGACGGTGTCCCCTTTTGCTCGTGGCGTGATGGTGCTTGGGTCCGCGAGCGGGAAGCGGATGAGGAATTGCGGGTCCGGTGCCTGGTCCTCGCACGATGGCGATGGCCGCGCGAGGCCCTCCTGAAGACGGCGGGCGCTGTTTGGGACTCGATCAGATCAGTCGCTACCGGCGTCGGCGATCCACCCGAGATGTCGGAATAGCCCTGCGGGCTGACTGGACCCGCTGTGGTCAAGCTTACGAGCTGAGCCGTCGGCCCTGTTGGGCCGAACCAGGCGACGTGGGAGCCGAGATAGACGGTTACTTTCACGCTGCCAGTGCCATTCGTGACTGGGTTAGAGCCAGTTCCTGGAGGGTCAATGACGATCGTGTAGGTTTCGGTCGATGGCAGCGTCAGTTCTTTCCTGCCGCTTGAGCTCGACGTGAAGCTTGCTTCGCTTCCTGAGAGTTTCGTACCATTTGACTTCTGCACCCAGAACGTTCCACTGGCGATGGTCGATTCGGTTGCTTTGACTGTGACGAGTTGAGAAGCCGTCCCCGAGAAGGTGATCAGCTCGCGCTGGCCGGGGATTTCGATTTTGGAGGTGACCGAGCCACCCGCTTCGGAGGGCGTGATCGTCTGGCCGGTGCGGTCGGGGGTTTCCCAGAGCTGC
>Ga0068868_100001306_pt1 | contig 17171 bp, 13 predicted proteins | sample KBSMisM42_FD_64660 | JGI IMG/M metagenome (GOLD analysis project Ga0068868, IMG submission 64660) | Miscanthus rhizosphere microbial communities from Kellogg Biological Station, Michigan, USA - KBS Miscanthus M4-2 | ecosystem: Host-associated > Plants > Roots > Rhizosphere > Soil ...
CCGACATGGAGAATCCACGTGGTGGGGTCCAGCGGTCGCGGTCGAAATGCCGGACCACCAGTCGAATCCTGTCCTGGTGAATGTCGAGCCAGTGCCGTGGACTGCGGTTCTTGATTTCCATCTGCACCTTGACCTGTAGTTGGCCGCGCACGGCAGGATCGATGCACCATTTCGCCACGTGAAGCCAGAGGTGGATGTCATATGGATTCTCCGACGAAGGACAGTGGTAGGCTGAAGCCGAAGCCACCGGCGAGGGGTTTTTCCCACCAGCGGTCGGTGCGCTCACGCTGAACACCGAGAAGACGAGCGTGAGAAGAAACGCCTTGCAAATGGTCCTCACGAGCCTGCCTCCGATCGGGTACGCATCCGTTACTCAGCAAACCTACCCGGTTGATGCTGGCGGAGAACCTGACACGGCGCCGTGGGCTAGGGGGTCAAAGCCCCGTGGCCACCTGGTGCGCTGGTTGTACTCGGCGCCCGTAAGGTCGGCGCCGGTCAGATCCGCGTCTCGCAAATCCGCCCTCCGCAGGTTCGCCCCGCGAAGATCGGCGGCAACAAGCACCGCCCCTTGCAGATGGGCTTCAAACATCTGGGCTCCTCCCAGGAACGCTTCTGAGAGGTCAGCGTTTTCGAGCCGGGCCGCTTCAAAAAAAGCATTTTCGAGGTGGGCTTTGTGTGCTTCCGCCCACCTCAGATCGGCGTCCTGGAAAAAGGCGTGGGATAAGTCCGATTCCACCATGAAGGCGTTGTAGAGGTGAGCCCCGACGAATTCAGCGCCCGGCATCCTTACCTTTGCCATTTTCATCCAAGCCGCTTTGACATCATCAAAGTTAGGGCGGTATCCGTGCGCCTTTTCGAAGCGCGCCTGTTCGAGGTGCGCTCCCTGAAAGACAGCTTCATCCAAGCGAGCAAACTGCACTTCGGCGTTCTGCAGCAAGACCGCGGGTAGCTCGGCCTCCCGCAGGTCAGCCCTCTTTAGGTCGGCTTGCCGCATGTCCTTGCCTCGCAGATACATCTGGCGCAGATCCTTGCCTTCGAGGGCGATTCCGCGCAGGTCATGCTGCGCAGCCAAGGTCAGCTGCAGGTTCTGCTGCTGTCGTCCTTCAGCTTCGTGACGCGCCTGGCTTCGTAGATGCGCAGCTTCTGCATTCGTGCGCTCTTCGTTGGTGCGTTCGATCGACTGCTGGGCCTCGATCTGCGCCCAGCTGACTGCAATTGCAATAAGCACCCCGACGAACAGCGGCTGGCCGATCTCCCGGGTCCATTCGGCCCATCCAAGCCAGTCCAGCCAGAGGAGCCCTAGACCTACTGCCAAGAGAGAGAAGAGGACACACTGGAGAATTGCCGCGGCAGTGGAAAGATCGACGACCAGCCGCGCAATGAAGAACGCTCCAATGGCTACCGCCGTGACCCCACCACCCACTTTTGCCAAGGCCGTATCCATTGGTCCACGGTACCTAAAGGTGCGCTTGATTCAGCAGTGGACGAGCTTCACCGGGTAGGTCAGCTTGGCGCTGGCGGCGTCGCGGGCGTCGGCCTTGCTCGCGATCGACAGGGCAACGACGGCGGCGAGAAGAGTGATCAGGGCCGTCTTGAATGGCGCCGGTGGGGGCGGAACGAATCATGCATCCCATGTACGCGGTCAGGGACTATTCACCCGTGCGGAGCTGCACAGCTTGAGGTTGTCACCTTGAGAGCCTCGTGAATTGACAGATCGCATAGCGTGCGCAGCTCGGCGTCGTGGGAGGAGGTGGAAACCGGGCCGGCGGCGGGATGGCAGCCGATCTCGGTCCAGCCCGGCGGCAGAGGCTCACCCTCCCGGCGCTCCCGGACTAGGATCGGGCGGGACCATGAAGACCCTGCGCACGATCGGCGTCTACGGGTTCGACCGCGACTCCTTTATCAGCGCTCTGGAAGCCGCCGGGGTCGACCTCCTGCTCGACGTGCGGCAGCGGCGGGGCGTGCGGGGCAGCGAGTACGCCTGGGCCAACGCGCAACGCCTCCAGGCGGCCCTGGCCGAAGCCGGGATCGGCTACTCCCACCTCAAGGAGCTGGCCCCGACCACCGAGATGCGCCAGCTCCAGTACGCCGAGGACGCCAGGCTCGGCGAGGGCAAACGCAACCGCACCGCCCTCGCTCCGGCCTACGTCGAGCGCTACACCGCCGAGGTCCTCGACCGGGCCGACTTGGACCCGGTCGCGCGCTGGATCGGCAGCTCCTCGGCGGCGCTGCTCTGCGTCGAGCGCGACCCTGAGGCTTGCCACCGCTCGCTGATCGCCGAGCGCCTGGGGCGAGATCACGGCTTCAAGGTTGAGCACCTTCGCCCGCGCCAAAAACCCGGAGGTGACGAGGACGATGGCGCTCTCGAGGCCCCCGGCGCCAGAGGATGAAATTTGGACACCCCGGGGAAAATGGGCATATAAGTACCCTTGAGTGTCCCGATTTTGGCTAAGCGTTTTGCTCGTCTTTTGCGCTGCTCTGGGAGGGAGCGGGGCCCTAAGCGGAGCCGCCGAGGCCGCGACCGCCCCAAGCGAGCCGTGCCCGCCCGGCAAAGCGCTTTCCGACACCGGTCGCATCGTCGCCGCCGAAGCCCTCTACACCGAAGCGCTCAAGGTGCCCGCCACGGAAGCCTGCGCGAAAGCGGGGCTGAGTGAACTCGACAAGGACGTCAACGAGTGTGCGACGGCTGCGGCGCTCGAAGACCTCGGCCGGGAAGAAGAGGCTCGGGCGGCCTACGAAAAAGTGTTGGAAGCCAGGCCCGAGAGCGACTGTGCGCAGGAAGGCATCAAGAACACGCAAGACACGGCCTGGAAGGACCCGAAGGCCACGGCAGAAGACGCGGTCGCCTGGCTGGCCCTGCTGGTCGCGGCGCTCGGCGTCATCGTGCTCGTCCTCTCGCTCCTGCTCCTGGCGATGACTTTCCTGCCTGTGGTCCGCAACTGGTGGCCGGCGAGCCTGATCAGGGCCGTCCGCGTCAGCATCCCGTCGTTCGAAGACATTGTCGATCCCTCGCGTGGCGGCGCGCTCGCGGCACTGGTGCGGAGCAAGAGCGAAAGCTTCGGCTCGGGCAGCAAGGGCCCGAGGATGGTCGACTCCCAAGCCGCCATCGAGGAGACGCTCTGGAACAAATTCGGAGCGATCAGCGAACAGGCGAAATCATTCGGCGCCTTCATCGGGCTAATCGTCGCCCTCTATCCAGAGCGGCAGTTCGAGGCAACCGGCGTTCTGCAAGCAGACAACGGCTCCGGGACGGGGCTGACCCTCTCCTACCGCAAGAACAAGGAGATTGCGAATGCAGTCACCCTCTGGCCACAGCAGTTCGAGCTGGAGGCCGGCGACGACAGCGACGAGGCGAAAGCGGACCGCCTGCAGAAACTGGGCGTGCCGGCCGCCGCCTGGATCAGTCACGTCACCATCACCGCATCCCGCAAGACTCCCGGGGGAGCCAAAGACCCGCTCAGCTGGGCGCTCTTCAAGACGGGACTCGAGTGGGAGCTGGACGGGCAGACCGAGAAGGCGATCACTCTCTACAGGCGAGCGATCGAAGGCGGCTCCGCGAACTGGGGCGCCCTGGCGGAGCTCGGCAAGCTGGAGAACGACGCCCAGGAATACGAGGCGGCGATCGAGCACCTGGAAGCGGCCCTGAGGATCCTCGAGGCATGAACAAGCAGATCGAAACCCCGCCCTATCGCCTGAACCTGGACTGGTACCGAGTCAAGTACAGGCTCGCCTCGACCCTAACCAACCGCGCTTTCACCACGGAAGAGCGAGTGGCTCGCAAGCTCGGCTACACACGTGCCAGAAAGGAGATCGACGGGCTGCTGCAAGCCTGCTGGTCGACCCTCGAACCGCTGCCGCTGGAAAAGCTGCTGGGCAGGAACAGGGAGGTGCGAGAGTTCGTCGCGGACAAGGCCCTCCCGTCTGCACTCGACCTGAAGGCGCTGATCGAGCTCGGTGTCAGCGAAGAGCCGGGCGAAGACGAAGGCTTAAGCCTGAAGGCGGTGAACAGGCGCCTGCGGCAGGGAAAGATCGTCTCGCCGCTGACCATCGTCGAAGCGATCGTGGCGGAGGAAGAAGACCCGAGCGCATCGCTGATGCTGGACCTTGCCTGCTTTTTCAATCAGATGCAGGACGAAGCGCGGGCGAAACGGTATGCGACGAAAGCCCTCGAGAAGCTGCCGGCTGCCGACCGTGAGCGGTTACGCGCCCGCGCCGCCGCCGACCCGATGTTGAAGACGATTCCAGGGATCGGCGAGGAGAAGCGTCGCTGCCCGTGGCCCAAGCGCGGGGCCGGGGAGGCCGATAAGCCGTCCCGCCCCTGGTTCTAGCTCAGCGGCGGGTGAGCGAGCAGGGCGACGACGACCGCGATCAGGAGGGTGAGCACGGCGGTCTTGAACGGTGCGGGTGGTGCGGAGCGGATCATGCTCCGAAGGTAGCTCGCTAGGGCCGCGGTGCCTGTGCGAAAGAACACAGGTTGACGTTGCTCACATTGAGCAGGTCTTTCACCTGTAGATCGCGAAGCGTTGCCAGCTCGATCTGCCGCTCGGCGTCGTAGGAGGAGGTCGGGACCGGGCCGGCGGCCGGGTGGCAGCCGATCTCCGTCCAGCCCGGCGGCAGCGCCTCGATCAGTTGCGCGAGCCGCTGCGGCGAGATCCCCTCGGGGAACGGCTCCCCCTTGCCGCTCTGGCCATAGAAGCCGCCCTCGTAGGGGATCGCGCGGTTGCGCAGCGGCACCCCGAGCTCGGCGGCGAGTGCCTCCGCCACCCCCTTCGTCGGCTCGGATTCGTGGACGTGCTGGTGGGAGTCGAGGTGGGTCGGGTCGCGGCCGAGCAGCGCCCGGAAGCGCTCGAGCTGGGCGCGGGTCTCGGCCTCGACCTCGTCGCGGTCGTCGGTGTCACAGTGCAGGTAGGCCTGGATCCATTCGCCGCGCTCGTAGATCCACTCGCCGAGGTCGATGTGGAGGCCGACCGCCAGCTCCGGGTGCGCGGCGGCCTCCTCGGCCGCCTCCGGGGCGGCCCCCTGGCGGACCATCAGGCTGGCGCTGGTGACGATCCCCTCCTCGTGGGCGGCGAAGACTCCCGCGTTGACCGCCGCCGAGAGGCCGAGGTCGTCGGCGTTGACGATGAGGAATCGGTCCGCCGCCGTCACAGGCCCAGCTCCTCGGCCAGCGCGACCGCCTCGCCGAGCCAGTCGTGCCGCTGCCCCTCCGGCGGCTCCCACTCGGGCGGCGCCCAGCCGAGCCACTGGATCGCCACCTGGAGGCGGGCGAAGCCGAGGTCGCGGTCGTCGAACGCCGGCACCCCCGGCTCGGCGGCATAGGCGGCGACGATCGCCCGGCGATCCTCCTCCGGCCAGCCGCTGCCCAGGGCCGCCAGGTCGGTGAGACCCGGTCCGACCGCCGCCAGCTCCCAGTCGACGGGGACGACGCGCGCATCCGATTTTCTACCCAGCCGGCTGGGCACAAAGTCGGATGCTGCGCCCGCGACGAGCACATTGGAAGCGTAGAACTCGCCGTGGAGCACGGTCCGGGGCAGGGCAAGCAGCGACTCGACCACCTGCTCGTGGCGCGCGGCGAGCGACTCGACCTTTGCCTGATCGGCGCCGCCGGCCGCGAACTCACGCGCCCGCTCGATCCAGCGGCGGTAGAAGGCCGCATCGTGGTCGAGCAGAGGCGCCTCGTGGCGGCAGCGGTCGAGCTCCGGCGCCAGGGCGACGTGGAACCGCGCCAGCCACCGCGCCGCCTCCTCCCACAGCGCCCGCTCACCCACTTGGAAGAGCCCCCGGCCGGCGACCCACTCGACGAAGAGCCAGCGCCGCTCGCCCTCCCCCACCGACCCGAAGAACTCCGGGGGACCTGCGGGCCCTCTCGCGAGCAGCGCCCGGTAGACCTCCGGCTCCCGCTCGGGATCGTGGAGGAAGCGGGGCTTTGCCAGCTGCGCCTCGGGTTCGAGCCCCTCCCAATCGAGCTGCTTGAAGGCGAGCGTCACTTCCCCCCGTCCCTCCAACTCGACCCGGACCTCCTCGATCGGGAAGCTGGTCCGGTAGGCCGAGGGCCGGCGCTGGATCTCGCCGCCGAGCTCCAGTCCCACGCCTGCCAAGGACCGCTCGAGACCGGCGCGGAGCTCGGCGTCGCTCGGCGCGCTCATCCCTTCGCCAAATCGGCTACCGCGGCCCGGGTGGCTGCGATGACTCGCTCGACCGACTCATCGTCGAGGTCGGCAAAAAGCGGCAGCCGGACCAGGCGCCCGGCCATCTCCTCGGTGTTGCCGAGCGACCCCGCCACGCGGCCGAATCGCTCGCCCCCCGGTGAATCGTGGAGCGGCACGAAGTGGAACGCGGTGGCGATCCCCTGCGCACGCAGACGCTCGATGAAGGCCGCGCGCACCTCGAAGCTGGGCAGCACCAGGTAATAGACATGGCCGTTGTGGAGGCTGCCGGGGGGCGCCGCCGGGCGCCGCGCCAGTCCCTCGCGTTCCAGGCCCTCGAAGGAGGCGTGGTAGCGGTCCCAGACCGCCCGCCGCCGCGCGGTCACCTCCTCCGCCGCCTCCAGCTGGGCGAGGAGAAAGGCGGCGGTGAGATCGCTTGCCGCAAACGACGAGCCGACGTCGACCCACGTGTAGCGGTCGACCTCCCCGCGCAGGAACTGCGCCCGGTTCGTGCCCTTGTCCCAGATCACCTGCGCCCGCTCGGCCAGCTCCGGGTCGTTGACCAGCAGCACCCCGCCCTCGCCGCAGGTGACGTTCTTGGTCTCGTGGAAGCTGATCGCGCCGAGGTCGCCGATCGAGCCGAGGGCGCGGCCGTCCTGCTCGGCCAGCAGGCAGTGGGCGGCGTCCTCGATCACTCGCAGGCCGTTCTCCGCCGCGATCGCCCCCAGCCGATCCATCTCGCAGGCGACGCCGCCGTAGTGGACGGCGACGATCGCCTTCGTTCGCTCGCCCACCGCCGAGGCGACCCTCTCCGGGTCGACGTTCAGGGTGGCCGGGTCGATATCGACGAATACCGGCGTCGCCCCCTGCCGCACGACCGAGGTCGCCATCGTCGGATACCCGAACGAGGGCATGATCGCCTCGTCCCCCGGCCCCAGATCGGCGAGCATCGTCGCCGCCTCCAGCGCCCCGGTCGCCGAGTGCGAGAGCAGCGCCAGGGACGAGCCGGTCATCCCTCGCAACAGCTCCTGGCAACGCCTCGTGAACTCGCCCCCTCCCGCGAGGTCGCGGGCCGCAATCGCGCTCCCCAGATAGTCAAGCTCGTGGCCGGAGACGAAGGGGCGGTTGAAGGGGACCTCCCCGTCTCCCGTCTCGACCGGCCACGGCAGGTCCCCGCCCTTCCGCCGCGCCGTCGTCCGCAGCTCTTCGTAGGCATTGACGTCGCGGGGGACCCTGACCAGGAAGCGCTCCAGCGGCAGGCTGAAGACGACGTCGGGACGCTCGCGCTCGAGGACGCCGCCGATGAAGGAGCTGGTGTGGACGAAAACGAGCCGCCGGAAGGTCTCTTTGAGGAAGACCAGGAGGTAGTTCGCGAACGACTCGCCGAAGAGCACGCACGTCGGGCCGTCGCCGTCTTTTTCGAAGACCATCACCCGGCCGTGGTTGGTGACCTCGTTGTCGAAGACGACGCTGCTCCGCGCCTGCTTCAACCCGACCCGGATCGTCGGCCCGGTCTTCGGCTCGGGTCGCACCTTGCTGCCGAGATCGCCTTCGATCTCGGCAGTGACCCACTCGAGATCGGTTTCCTCCAGCACCGGCAGGCCAACCCCCTGGCGGGCCGCCTCCCTACAGAGCGCCCGGTAGGCGATGTAGGCGCCACGGAAGTTCCAGTGGGTGTCGGTGCGGGCGTAGACCTCGCTCTCGAGCTTTGCCGCCAGTAGGGCGTCGAGGGCGTAGGAGACCGGGGCGCCGACCTCCCGGGCGATGTCGAGGAATTCGTGCACGGGGCGGCGGTCGGAGGGAACGACCGTGTCGGGCAGGTACTCGGGGTAGACCGACTCCTTGTCGGGAACGACCAGGCAGGACCAGCGGGCACCCAAGCGCTCGCTTGCCACCACCCGAGCCTCGAGGACGTCCCGCCACCCCTGCCTCTGCGCCGCGTCCAGCTTCAGCTTGCCGGTCTGCTGGGCGATGATGTTGTTGGTGTCGCGGCGCAGGTAGAGCCAACCCTCCCTGCCGGCCATCACCTTTTCGTTCTCGCTCTCGTCGATCGCGAGCGACCACCCGGGTGCCCCCTCCTTGCCGCCCCGGAGCTCGCAGGTGAGGGTCCCGAGCCTGGCCGTCTCGCCCTCGTCGAAGACGACCCGCACCTCGATCTCGCTGGCGCCCGTCCCGAGTGGTCGCAGCGGCACGGCGAATCCCGCGGTCGAAGCTCCCGGCATCCCGGCGTACGCCTCGGCGATGTCGGCGCGGGGGATGTCGATCGGGACCTCGCCGATGATCTCTCCGGCCTGGTCCCAGAGCTTGACGGAGACCGGCAGCGAGCCGTTACCGATCGCCCAACCCTGGACCGTCAGGCGACCACTGGCCGCAACGCCTGCGACGTGCCCGAGACCGTGCTGCTGGAAGTCGGGATTGACCTCAACCTCGACCTGCTCGATGTCGATAGCCGGCAAGCTGCCGATGATATGTACTCCCCGGTGCCGAATCAGGCTCAGCCGGAGCCTGCAAGCCGCCGCAGCAGTCGCTCCAGCACCTTTGCGGCATCCAGATACTCCTCGGCGAGCTCCCTCGCCGCGGCCGCGTGGCGCTGGCGCCGCGATTCGACCTCGGCGATCGCGGCCGCGGCCCCGGCAGCGTTCGAGTAGCTCAGCAGCCCCTCGCCGGTGGGCAGGGAGCCGCTGAACCCCGTCTCCTGCGCCACCACCGGTCGCCCAGAGGCGAGGTAGCAGGCGCTGCGATCGCTGAACCAGCCGCTACCGGAGTCGACGTAACCGCTCTTCGCCACGCAGAGCTCGCCCCGCGAAGCGTGGATGAACCCGGCGTAGCGCCCGGGGTCTCCGGCGACGTCATATGGGTCCACCAGCTCCCAGCCGTTGCCCCGCAGAGCCGCGAGGTCGGCGGTCTCGTCCGGGTGGATCCCCAGCGCCAGCCGGAACCTCGCCGAGGTGCGGCCGGGGAGGTCGATCAGTCTGCGCAGCGAGTGCGCGCGCTGCCCGTAGTGGACGCCGTCGTGCTCGATCGAGCCGTAGCTGCGCCAGTGCCCGACGGTGGTGAACGCATCCGCATCGGGCGCGAGCTCCCACCGGGGCCAGTGCTCCAGGGCGACGGGGGGAAGCGTGTGGATCCAGGTTCGGCCACAGGTGGGCACCCGGCAGCCCTCTCTGCCGACCGCCAACCCGACGGTGAGGAAGTGGGTGTGCAGGTTGAGGCCGACGTCGTGACCGGTCTGGTGCCAGACCTGGTTGAAGCCGGGATCGAGGTCGAGGTAGGCGCGCACCGGGATCGGTTCGAGCAGCCGCTCGTCGCGCAGCATGCCGGAGACGTTGATGAGCAGATCGCTCCCGCGCGCGAACTCGGCCACCTGCTCGTACGGCAGCCCGAGGGTGCGGCCGGAAGCTTCGTCGAGCAGGGCGGCGCGACCTTCCAGCAGCGGCAGGCCCTCGAAGTAGGAGGCGATCCGCGGATCCTCGTCGAGCCGCCCACCTGCCACCGGCTCGACGAGGAGCACCTCGTGCCCGAGTGAGCGGAGCCCGGCCACATACTGCAGGACGGCCCAGGTGGCGCCTCCCTGGCAGGGGTCGCCGGCGACCATCCCGCTGAACAGGATCTTCAGCCGTTCAGGCATCGGCCGCCCCTGCCTCGACGATTTCGAGAACGCGGCCGAGCACACGGTCGGAGTCGAGACGCTCGGCGGCGAACTCGCGAGCCGCCTCCGCCCGCTCCGCCCAACCGTCCCTTACCGACTCGATCGCGGCAACGGCCGCCTCGAGGTCATCGAACGGGAGCATCCCATCGGTCCGGGCGGCGTCACCAAGGCCGGTGTCCTGGACGACCGCCGGGCGACCGCCGGCGAGATAGGCGGCGGTCCGGTCGCTGAACCAGCCGGTGGCGGCTTCGACGTAGACGCCCTGGGCGACCGAGAACTCGGCCCCGGAAGCCCTGACGTAGTCGCGGAAAGCCGCCGGCGTGGCCGCAGCCGCACGGGGGTCGGCGATCTTCCAGCCAGATGAGCGCAGCAGCTCCAGGTCGGCCGCGTCGCCAGGGTGGATGTCGAGCGCGAGCTCGAGCTCGACCCCCTCGACCCGTTGCGGCAGCTCGGCGAAGCGACGGAACTGGTGGTGCTTCAGCCCCATCGTGCGGCCACCGATCTCGAGGCCGCCGTAGGGGCTGCGCCAGGTCGCCACCGTCGTCAGGACCAACGGGCCGGCGGGAGCGGGGGCCGGCTCCCACTCCTCCAGCAGGACCGGCGGCAGGGTCGGGACCCAATCGATGCCGCCGTCGGGGACGGGACAGCCGGGCCTGCCGATGTTTTGACCGACCGTGAGGTAGCGGTCGTACCCGGCGACGCTGAAGGCGAGGGTGGGGTCGGCGTGCCAGGCCTGGGTGAAGCCGGGGTCGAGGTCGACGTAGACGCGGGTTCGCGGGGCGGCGAGGAGCCGGCCAGGGCCGAGGTGACCGCTGATGTCGAACAGTGCCTCCGCGGAGGCCGCCAAGTCGACCAGCTCCGGTTCCCCCATCCCGTGGAGAGCGTCCCCCTGCCCGTCGAACAGGGAGGCGCTGCCGTCCAGGCCGAAAGCGCCGACGACGGCCTCGAAGTAGGCCTGGGCTTCCGGATCGGGCACCGCCAGGCGCTCGACAAGGAAGACCTCCCAGCCCAGCCGCCGCAGCCCCAGCACCCAGGACAGTCGCACCCAGGCCTCGCCGCCGCTCCCCGGCTTGTTGGCGATCGCCCCGGCGACGACGGCAGTGGCCATCGTCCTAGGAGGGCAGCGGGCGGCGCTTCGCCCCGGGGACGCGCGGGAGGAGCCTGGGGTAACGGCGGGCGAGGGTCGCGGTTTCCCGCAGGGCGCGGCCGAGTTCTCCATCGCGTCGCGACCTGCCTATCTGCGCCACCAGCAGCTCCCCGTAGTAGCTCTTCCAGAACCGACGGGCCTTCCTGTAGGCCTCCTTCAGCTCGGGGGTCTCACGCGTGTACGGGCGTTGCCGGCGTAGGGCCGCGAGGCTCTGGACCAACATCCGCCTTGCGTCGCCGCTCGAGTTGCCCCCGTGGGTGCGGTGCTCGGCGACCAGCTCACCGTGGCTCCACATCGGGAACTGGCGGGCGATTTCCAGATTGAAGCCGAAGTCGGCGGTCTCCTCGAGGTCCGGATCGAACCCTTTCACGTGCTCGAAGAGAGAGCGCCGGTAAATCGAGCGTGCCGGAAAACCGGCCCAGTTTTCGGTCAGCAGACGGGCGTAGTGATCGCGCTGCACAACCGGCTGCTCGAACGTCTCGATCGGGGTGCCGTCCTGAGCGATGCGCCGGAACCTGCCGCTCGCGGCCGCCGCCTCGGGGTGCTCCCCGAGCAGGCTGACCCCGGTCCCGATCGCCGTCGGCAGCAAGCGGTCGTCGGCGTCGAGGAAGACGAGGAAGTCGCCGCTGGTGTTGCGAATGCCGAAGTTCCGCGCCCCCGCCATCCCCTGGTTGTCGCATCGCAGGCAGCGCACCCCCGGGTAGCGGGCGGCGACCTGGGAAGCGTTGTCCGGGGAGGAATCGTCGACGACGAGAACCTCGAGGTGAGGGTAACTCTGGGCGAGCACGCTCTCGATCGCCTCGCCGAGGAAGTGCGACTGCCCGAAGCAGGGAATGACGACCGAGACCAGCTCGGCGAACTCGCCGGCAGGATCACGGCGCCAGGCGTGGCGACCGCGCAAGGCCCCGAAGGGCACCCGTCGCTGCCCCTTCAGCACGGCCAGCAACTCGATTTCGAACTCCGGCGGCGTCCCGACCAGGTTGATCGTGGTGCGGAATCCCGCGCGCTCGGCGTCGGGGAAGTCGGAGAAGGCCTCGGCGAGATCACGCCGCTCGGCCCTGACCGCCGCCCGCCAGAACACCCTGCCGTCGATCACGAACTCGACGGCGACCACCCGGGAGTCCTCGCCGAGTGCCCAGCCGAGGACGTCGACCGCGTTGGCGTCGAGGACCGCCCCGGGCTTCGGCTCGTCGATGAAAGACCCATGCAGCTGCTCGGGCCGGGAGACCGAGACGTCGGTTAATTCGACCAGTGCGCCCATCGCCGGATCCTCCCTCAGCCGCCGGACCCGTCCTCGAAGCACAGCTCGGCGAAGCGCACTCGGCGCTCTCCCGGCAGTACCGCGAAGACCTCAGCGGAGGTGCCCGGCGACAGCTGCTGGGCGTTGACGGTCGTGCGGAACCCGGGGGTGCCGACTTGCCGCTCCGGAAAAGCACCTTCGATGTCGGGGCGCGGCAGGTTGACGGGTGCCCGCCACAGCCGCTGCCCCTCGACCCACAGCTCGACCGCCTCGACCGGCTCGTCACGACCAAGTGCCCAGCCGACCGCCGTCACCGCGTGGGCGGGCAGCGCGCCGCCGGCCGCCGCGGAGGCGTCGAGATTCGCGCCGAGCAGCTCCTCGGGTAGCTCGGGATCCCGCTGGATCCTCATTCGCCGGGTGGGCCGTGCTTTGCCCGCGTCCTCGTCGGCATGAAGAGGCAGCTCGAAGATCGTCGCCCACTCGTCGTCCCAGGACCTGCGCGCCTCACGCGCGAGGTAATCGCGCAGCCCCTCCTTGCCGGCCAACCACTCGCGGGCGCCGGCGGGGGTGACGAGGAAGCAGCCACCCTCCCCCGCCGGCTCCGGATTCCCCCCGTAATCCGGCCGGGTCGGCCCCAGGTAGGCGGCGGCTCTGCGGATCATCTCCAGCTCGGTCACCTCGCGCCCGTCGCGCCGCGGCAGGTTGCGCGCGTGGCGACCGTTGAAGTAGGGCTTGACCTCGCGCCGTGGGTCGACGAGGACGACGCAGGCGCTGAACGGGACCCCAAGCCGCTCCACCGCCAGCTGCGCGCCGCGGAACTGCATGCAGCGGTCGACCAGCTCGGCCTGGCCCGGCAGGTCCGGCCGCAGCTGTTCGTAGAAGCGCAGGTCCTCTTCGATCTGGGTGACGCGGTCGAGAGCCGAGAACATGCCGCCCTCGTGGACCCTGTAGGCGGCCATCGGCTCGGGGATGTAGCCGAGCGGCCCGCGCTCGGCGCAGCGGATGTGGATCAGCCAGTCGATCCAGGCGGACTCGAACGCCCAATCCGGGAGGGCCGCCAAGACCTCGCGGCGGAAGACCATCGTCGGCGAAGGGACAAAGCACTCGGTGAGGATGTCCTCGAGCGCGAAGCTCGACTCGGCGAGAGCCGGCGTCGTCAGCCCGGAGGGCTCGGCGGCGGCGCCGAAGACGAGGCTGGCGTCGTGGAAGCAGCTGACCTGCTCCGGGTGCGCGTCAAGGTGATCGACCTGACGGCGCAGCTTCGCCGTCGAGGTCCAGTAGTCGTCGCCGTCGAGGTAGGCGACGAAGCGGCCCCGGCAGGCGTCGAGAACCCGGCGCAGGATCTCGCCATGGCCGACGTTCTCCGCCGGCAGGATCGCCCGCACCCGCTCGGGGAAGCGCTCGGCGTAGCGCCCGACGATCTCGCGGGTACCGTCCTCGGAGCAGTCCTCCCCGATCACCAGCTCGAACTCGAACGGGGCCTCCTGGATCAGCACGCTCTCGATCGCCTGGGCGACAAAGGGGGCGTGTTCATAGGTCCGCATGGCGACGCTGACCACCGGCTCCGTCACCGCGTTCACGATCCCAGCCCGCCTTCCAGGTGCTCGAAGCGGGCGCCCGGCTGGCCGATGCCGCGGCGCCGGTAGCGGAGGAGGGCGCCGCGGTCCCAGCGGGCGAGGGTGCGGAGGTTGTGCAGGATGACGCCCCATTCCCGGCGGCGCCAGGCGTTGGCGATCCGCTCGACCAGCGCCTCCCCCTGCTTGGCGCGGGTGTTGCGGACCCCGAGTCGTCGCGCCGCCTTCTCCTCGGCGTCGCGCAGCTGGCCGCGCTGGCCGTTCAGGACCTGGATCTGCGAACTGAGGACGAGGCCGGCGTTGCGGGTCGTGTTCGAGCCGTGGCGACGGTACTCCGTCACCACTGCCTCGTGGCAGTGGACGGAAAAGGCGCGCGCGAGCTTCAGGTAGAGCTCGTAGTCATCCGCGGCGACCCGGCTTTCGTTAAAGCCCCCCACCGCCTCGAGCGCTTGGCGCCGGTAGACGACCGAGGAACCCGACCAGATGAAGCATTCCTCGAGCAGCTTCAGGTAATGATCGCGGGTAACCAGCGGCTGCTTCGCTTCGCGGATGACAGCACCGTCACGGCCGATGTCACGCGGCATACCCGCCGCGAATGCCGCCTCCGGTCGCGCCTCGAGTTCCTTCACCCCGACCGCCAGCGCATCCGGGAGGAGACGGTCGTCGGCGTCGAGGAAGACCGCGTACTCGCCCCCCGCCTCGGCCAGGCCGCGGTTGCGGGCGGCAGCGACGCCGCTGTTCCTCTGCCGCAGGCAGCGCACACCAGGGAAACGAGCGGCCACCGCGGCGCTGTTGTCCTCGGAGCCGTCGTCGACGACGATCACCTCGAGGCTGGGGTAGGACTGTGACAGGGCGCTCTCGATCGCCTCGCCGAGATAGTGGGCCTGGTTCCAGCACGGAATCACCACCGAAGTCAGCGGCGCCGCCGGGTCGGCCCGGGCCTCCCGGCGGACGCGAACGCAGCCGAGCTCGCTGCGGGTCCCGTCGCCGAGCACCACTCGCACCGCCAGCTCGAGTTCCTCTCCGGCCCGCAGGGTGGCGCAGTTGACCGCGGCGCTGAAGCCGGCGTCGATCGCCAGCGGGCCCTCGTGGGCCGCGGCTACCCCCGGACGCTCGAGCCCCACCTCAGCACGCCCGACACGGTGCTCCTCGCAGGTCAGGTCCACTGCGGAGACCGGCGCCTGGGTGGGGACGATCCAGCCGGCGATCCCGAGGTTGCGGTGACCCACCCTCGTCCCGTTCTCGGGATGGTCGATCCGCCAGGCCCGGATTCCCGCCGGGGGTTGCCGCTCTTCGACGGCGAGGACTTCGAGAGAGGGCCTCAATGACTGCCGAACACGCGCGCCAGCAGGCCGCGGCGCTGGAGTTCGAGCGCGATCGTTCCCACGGGCGCCTGCTCCCCGCCCTCCAAGACAGCCCGCACCGAAAGCTCGTGGCGGCCCTCGCCGCTGCCCTGGACGATCAACCGGAAACCCGATCGGTCGGCCCCCGGAACCCCGGCGAAGCCCTCGGCGACCCCGGGCCGCTCGAACTGGAGCGGCGCTCTCGCCACGACCTGGCCCTCGGCGAGGATCTCCACCGACTCGACGGGCTTCTCTTTGCCCACCGCCCAGCCGACGATCATCAAAGCGTTCGACTCCAACTCTTCGCCCGCTTTCGGCAGATCGAGAAACGCCTTCAGCAAGGCGTCCCCCGGCTCCGCCACCGCGACGTCGACCACCCGGATGCGCTCCTGCCGCGCCACCGCGGGATTGTATCCCTGCCCGGCGGCGCTCCACCCCCTCCCGCGACGCCTCCGGGAGCGGCGCGGCGCCCACGGAGCCCTCCCCTCGACGAAGAGACTCTCGTCCTCGCGGTTGTCGAGCTCGACGATCTCGGGGATGTCGCTCGCGGTTGCCCGGTAGGAGCACTCGCGCAGGTCGACGAAGCCGGCTTTCTCCAGCAGCTCCTGCGCGAAGTCCGCCGTAAAGAGCGATCGCGAGTACCCGTACCAGAGCATCTGCACGATGAACTTCCCACCCAGAGTCGAAGCGTCCTGCGACCCGACCTGGAAGTAGTCCTCGTCCCCGGCGAGGTAGGCGTCGATCCCGCGCCGCAGGTCGGGCAGCGCCAACCGCAGCGTCCCCCCCGGCTTCAGCACCCGGCGCAGCTCTTCCAGCGCCGGCACCAGTTCCGGATAGGAGAACTCGGGAAGGGCGTGGATGCTGACCGCGTAGTCGATGCTGTCGCTCGCCAGCGGCAACCCGGCGCGGATGTCGGCGACCAGGTCGACTCCCGGTTCGTCCTTGACGTCGGAATTGATCCAGCCGGGGGCGACGTGGGCACCGCAGCCCCAGTTGAGGCGCTTCACGCCCCCACCTCCTCCAGCAGCCGGCCGAGCACCTTCTTCGCCTCGAAGTGCTCCTCGGCGATCTCGCGGGCCGCACGGGAATGCAGCTCCCAGTTGCCGCGGATCGCTTCGATGCCGTCCCGGGCACCCTCGACGTCGCTGAAAGCGATCAGCCCTTCACCGGTCGGGTAGCGCTCGGCGAAGCCGGTGTCGAGCGCGACCACCGGCTTGCCGCTGGCCAGGTAGGCGATGCTGCGCTCGCTGAACCAGCCGCTGCGGGTCTCCACGTACATCCCCTTCGCCACCATCAGCTCGGCGAGCGAGCCCTGGATGTAGCGGCGGTAGCTCGCGGGGTCGCCGGCCACCGCCGTCGGGTCGGCCAGGTCCCAGCCGTTTTCGCGCAACGCCCGCAGGTCGGCCTCGTCGCCCTGCTCGATCTCGAGGGCCAGCTCGAGCTCGGCATCGACCAAGCCGGGCAGCTCGATCAGCTTGCGCAGCTCGTGGGCGCGGAGGCCGAAGCGGCGTCCCTCGTATTCGACCGGGTCGTAGGGACCGCGCCAGCTGCCGACGCTGGTGATCTTCTCGCCCCCCGCCGCCCGCGGCCACCGCTCGAGCGGCACCGGGTGCGGAGTCGTCACCCATTCCAGGCCGCAGGTCGGAATCAGGCAGTCCGGGTCGCCGATCTTCTCGCCGACGGTGACGAAGGCGTCGTGGCCGGCGAAGGCGTCGTGCCACCCCAGCTCGCGCCACATCTGCCCGAAGCCCGGGTCGATGTCAAGAAAGACCCTCCGCGAGGCGGCGGCGAGCAGCTCCTCGTCCTCGACGAAGCCCATCACGTTGAGCAGCAGCTCCGCGTCCTTCACCCGCTCCAGGGCCGCCCGGCGGGAGAGACCGATGGTCTCCTCCTCCATCTGCAGGCAAAAGGAACCCTGCAGGCCGGCCTCCTCCATCACCGCAACCAACCAGGCGACGCACCGTTCCCGCGCGGCGGGCGTCGGCGCCATCTCCGTGGTCAGCCGGTCGAGAAAGAGGACGTCGTGACCGAGCTGGCGAAAGCCGAGCAGGTAGTTCAGCAGCGCCCAGGCG
>Ga0068868_100001312_pt1 | contig 17144 bp, 12 predicted proteins | sample KBSMisM42_FD_64660 | JGI IMG/M metagenome (GOLD analysis project Ga0068868, IMG submission 64660) | Miscanthus rhizosphere microbial communities from Kellogg Biological Station, Michigan, USA - KBS Miscanthus M4-2 | ecosystem: Host-associated > Plants > Roots > Rhizosphere > Soil ...
GCGAGAACATGAAGAGCCAGAGCACCCCGGCGATCGCCGGGGCGACGGCGTAGGGCCAGACGAGCAGGGTGCGGTAGAAGGTGGTGCCGCGCACCACCCGGTCGGCGAAGACGGCGAGCACCAGCGACAGGCCGATGCCGAGCACGGCGACGAGGATCGAGAACACGGCCGTCGTGCTGAACGAGGCGAGATAGGTCTCGTCGTGGAGCAGGGTGGCGAAGTTGGCGAAGCCCACCCACTCGACCGACGTGCCGAAGGCGTCCGATTGCTGCATCGACTGCAGCACCGCCTGGCCCGCGGGCCAGAAGAAGAACACAGCGATGATGAGCGCCTGCGGCGCGAGCAGCGCCCAGGGCAGCCAGCCGGAGCGGAAGACGACGCGTTTTTCAGCTGCCACGCAATGGCTCTCGTCTGGTGTTGCTCCTCCCCTCCCGGAGGGGAGGTCGGGAGGGGAGCAGCCCTGTCAGCCTCGCCGCGCAGCGGCGTTGGCGAGCAAGTCCGTTCAGGACTTGTTCGCTTTCTCGAATCGCTCGAGCAGTTCGTTGCCGCGCTTGACGATGCTGTCGAGCGCTTCCTTTGCCGTCTTCTTGCCCGCCCACACGTCCTCGAGCTCTTCGTCCTCGATCGCCCGGATCTGCACGTAGTTGCCGAGCCGGATGCCGCGCGACTTGTCGGTGACCTTTCGGATCATCTGCGTCACGGCGACGTCGGTGCCGGGCTTTTCCTTGTAGAAGCCCGACTTCTCGGTCAGCTGGTAGGCGGCGGTGGTGATCGGCAGGTAGCCGGTGCGCTTGTGGCTGGCCGACTGCACCTCGGGGCTCGACAGGTAGCTGAAGAACTTGGCCACGCCCTTGTATTCCTCGGGCTTCTTGCCGGCCAGCACCCAGAGGCTCGCGCCGCCGATCACGGTGTTCTGCGGCGCGCCGGGAACGTCGGGGTAGTAGGGCAGGGGCGCCAGGCCGTAGGCGAACTTGGCATTCTTGGCGACGTTGCCGTAGAAGCCGGACGAGGTGTTGATCATCGCGCACTCGCCGGAGATGAAGCTCGCCTCGGGCACGTTGCCGCGGCCCTTGTAGACGAACAGGCCCTGCTTGGCCATGTTGGCGAGGTTCTCGATATGGCGGACGTGCAGCGGCGAATTGACCTTCATGCGCGCATCGAGGCCGGCCAGGCCGTTCTGCTTGGTCGCGAACTCGACGTTGTGCCAGGCGGAAAAACTCTCCATCTGGGTCCAGCCCTGCCAGGCGGTCGTGAACGGACACTTGTGGCCGCTCGCCTTCAGCTTGGCGGCGGCCGCCACGACCTCGGGCCAGGTGGAGGGCGGCTTCGCGGTGTCGATGCCGGCGGCCTTGAACGCATCCTTGTTGAAATAGAAGATCGTCGTCGAGCTGTTGAACGGAAAGCTCAGCATCTGACCGCTCGGGGCGGTGTAGTAGCCGGCCACCGCCGGCACGTAGGCGGCCGGATCGAACTTCTCGCCGGCGTCCTTCATGACCTTGCCCACCGGCACGATCGCGCCCTTGCTCGCCATCATCGTCGCCGTGCCGACCTCGAACACCTGCAGGATGTTCGGCGCGTTGCCGGCGCGAAACGCGGCGATCGCCGCGGTCATCGATTCGTCGTAGCTGCCCTTGAACGTGGGCACGACCTTGTATTCCTTCTGGCTCGCGTTGAAGTCCTTGGCGAGGTCGTTGACCCACTCGCCGTTCACGGCCGTCATCGAATGCCACCACTGGATTTCGACCTGGGCCTGGGCCGGCAGCGCCATGGCGGCGAGCGCGGCGAACGAGCAGGGAACGAGAGATTTCAACTGCATGACGACTCCGTGACGGGGCTGCGCGACAGGCGCAAAGACGACGCGATTCTCGCGGCTTCGTGTGACAGCCGCGTTTATCTCGCGCGGCCCGCGGAGCGGGCAAGCGGGAATACCCGCCGCGACAGGCCGCCTGCGGGTCACGACGGAGCCCGTTTTGCTGCGCTGCGGTACGATGCCTCGGCGCCTTGCCGCCCCGGCAGCACCGACCTCACCATGAACGCCCCGCTGCCGCTCACCCGCATCGCCGACGCCGACAACGGCGCCGCCGCGGCCGTGCCCCGGCTGCGCGAGATTCCCTACAACTACACCTCGTTCTCCGACCGCGAGATCGTGATCCGCCTGCTCGGGCCGCGCGCCTGGGAGGTGCTGGGCCTCCTGCGCAGCGAGCGCCGGACCGGCCGCTCGGCGCGCATGCTCTACGAGGTGCTGGGCGACATCTGGGTGGTGCAGCGCAATCCCTACCTGCAGGACGACATGCTCGACAACCCGCGCCGCCGCCGGTTGCTGATCGAGGCGCTGCAGCATCGCCTCGGCGAGGTCGAGAAACGCCGCACCCCGGCCGCGGACGCGGCCCGCGACGCGGTCGTCGGCGAGCTGCTGCAGCTCTCGCGCGATGCCGTCGAGGCCTTCGCCGCCCAGTTCCGCGCCGTCTGGGACCTGCGCAAGCGCACCGTGCGCCGGCTCGCACGCGTGACCGCCAAGGACAACATCAAGTTCGACGGCCTGTCGCGGGTCTCGCACGTCACCGACGCCACCGACTGGCGGGTCGAGTATCCGTTCGTCGTTCTCACCCCCGACACCGAGGCCGAGATGGCGGCGCTGGTCGCCGGCTGCATCGAGCTCGGCCTGACGATCATCCCCCGCGGCGGCGGCACCGGCTACACCGGCGGCGCCGTCCCGCTCACCTGGGCGAGCGCGGTCATCAACACCGAGAAGCTGGAGGCGATGACCGAGGTCGAGCAGGTCGCGCTGCCCGGCGTCGAAGGCACGGTCGCCACGATCTGGAGCGAGGCCGGCGTCGTCACCCAGCGGGTCGCCGAGGCCGCCGAGCGGGCCGGCTTCGTCTTCGCCGTCGACCCCACTTCGGCCGAGGCCTCGTGCATCGGCGGCAACGTCGCCATGAACGCCGGCGGCAAGAAGGCGGTGCTCTGGGGCACCGCGCTCGACAACCTCGCGTCCTGGCGGATGGTGACGCCCGAAGCCAAGTGGCTCGAGGTGACGCGCCTCGGCCACAACCTCGGCAAGATCCACGACGCCAAGGTCGCGAGCTTCGAGCTCAAGTACTTCGACGCCAGCGGCAGGAAGCTGGAGCGGACCGAGCGGCTCGACATCCCCGGCGCCGTGTTCCGCAAGGAAGGCCTGGGCAAGGACGTCACCGACAAGTTCCTCGCCGGCCTGCCCGGCATCCAGAAGGAAGGCTGCGACGGCCTCATCACCTCGGCGCGCTGGATCGTGCACCGCATGCCGGACCACGTGCGCACCGTCTGCCTCGAGTTCTTCGGCAATGCCAAGGACGCGGTGCCGTCGATCGTCGAGATCCGCGACTACCTGTTCGACCTGGCGGCGCAGGCAGCGCCCGGGTCGCGGGTGCTGCTCGCCGGCCTCGAGCACCTCGACGACCGCTACCTCAAGGCGGTGGGCTACGCCACCAAGAGCAAGCGCGGCGGCCTGCCGAAGATGGCGCTCTTCGGCGACATCGTCGGCGACGACGCCGACGCCGTGGCCCGGGCCACGAGCGAGGTGGTGCGCATCGCCAACGCGCGCGGCGGCGAGGGGTTCGTTGCCGTCAGCGCCGAGGCGCGCAAGAAGTTCTGGCTCGACCGCAAGCGCACCGCGGCGATCAGCAAACACACCAACGCCTTCAAGATCAACGAGGACGTCGTCATCCCGTTGCCGCGGATGGGCGAGTACACCGAGGGCATCGAGCGGATCAACATCGAGCTCAGCCTGGCGAACAAGCTGGCGCTCGTCGATCGGCTGGAGGCCTTCTTCCTCTCCGGCTCGCTGCCGCTCGGCAAGAGCGACGATGCCGGCGAGATCGCCTCGGCCGAGCTGCTCGAGGACCGGGTGCAGCAGGCGCTGGCGCTGCTGCGCGAAGTCGGCGGCCTGTGGCGCGGCTGGCTGGCCGACCTCGACCGCCCCTCGGCCGAGGAGCCGGGGCGCAGCGTCTTCGCGCTGCTCCAGGACCACACCCTGCGCGCCTCGTGGAAGACGCAGATCCGGGCGCCGCTGCAATCGATCTTCGCCGGCGCGGCGCTGAAGCCCATCGTCGACGAGTGCCAGCGGATCCACGCCGAGGTGTTGAAGGGTCGCGTCTGGGTGGCGCTGCACATGCATGCCGGCGACGGCAACGTGCACACCAACATCCCGGTCAACAGCGACAACTACGAGATGCTGCAGACCGCGCACCGGGCGGTGGCGCGGATCATGCGGCTGGCGCGCAGCCTCGACGGCGTGATCTCGGGCGAGCACGGCATCGGCATCACCAAGCTCGAGTTCGTGACCGACGAGGAGCTCGCCGCCTTCACCGACTACAAGCAGCGGGTCGACCCCGACGGCCGCTTCAACAAGGGCAAGCTCCTGCGCGGCGCCGCCGCGGCGGCGGCCGAAGGCGCCGGCCCGCTTCACGCCGACCTGACCAACGCCTACACGCCGAGCTTCGGCCTGATGGGCCACGAGTCGCTGATCATGCAGCAGAGCGACATCGGCGAGGTCGCCAACTCGATCAAGGACTGCCTGCGCTGCGGCAAGTGCAAGCCGGTGTGCACCACCCACGTGCCGCGCGCCAACCTGCTCTACAGCCCGCGCAACAAGATCCTCGCCACCTCGCTCCTGGTCGAGGCCTTCCTCTACGAGGAACAGACGCGGCGCGGCATCTCGATCAAGCACTGGGAGGAGTTCGAGGACGTCGCCGACCACTGCACCGTCTGCCACAAGTGCCTCGCGCCCTGCCCGGTGGACATCGACTTCGGCGACGTCTCCATGAACATGCGCAACCTCCTGCGCAAGATGGGGCAGAAGTCGTTCCGCCCGGCCAACGCGGCGGCGATGTTCTTCCTCAACGCGACCCAGCCGGAGACGATCAAGATCATGCGCATGGCGATGGTCGACGTCGGCTTCAAGGCGCAGCGCGCGGCCAACAACTTCCTGCGCGGCTTGGCCAACAAGCAGAACGCGGCGCCGCCGTCGACGGTGGGCCGCACGCCGCTCAAGGAGCAGGTGATCCACTTCGTCAACAAGAAGATGCCGGGCGGGCTGCCGAACAAGACGGCGCGGGCGCTGCTCGACATCGAGGACAAGGAATACGTTCCGATCATCCGCAACCCGAAGACGACCAACGCCGACACCGAGGCGGTCTTCTACTTCCCGGGCTGCGGCTCGGAGCGGCTGTTCTCGCAGGTGGGCCTCGCGACCCAGGCGATGCTCTGGCAGGCCGGCGTGCAGACGGTGCTGCCGCCCGGCTATCTCTGCTGCGGCTATCCGCAGCGCGGCTCCGGCGACTACGACAAGGCGGAGAAGATCATCACCGACAACCGGGTGCTGTTCCACCGTGTCGCCAACACCCTGAACTACCTCGACATCAAGACCGTGGTGGTAAGCTGCGGCACCTGCTACGACCAGCTCCAGGGCTACAAGTTCGAGGAGATCTTCCCCGGCTCGCGGATCATCGACATCCACGAGTTCCTGCTCGAGAAGGGCATCACCCTCGGCGGCCCGAGCGGGCCTGACGCGGCCGCGCCCGGCTACCTCTTCCACGACCCTTGCCACAGCCCGATGAAGCTGCGCGAGCCGCTGGCGACGGTGAAGGCGCTGGTCGGCGAGAACGTGAAGAAGAGCGACCGCTGCTGCGGCGAGAGCGGCACCTTCGGGATCACCCGGCCCGACATCGCCACCCAGGTGCGCTTTCGCAAGGCCGAGGAGCTCCGCCGCGACGAGGTGGCGCTGCGCGCGACGATCGCCGCCGCGGCGCCGGCCGAATCGCCCAAGGCGAACCTGAAGATCCTCACCTCCTGCCCGAGCTGCCTGCAGGGCCTGCAGCGCTACCGGGGCGACCTCGCCAGCGGCCTGCTCGAGGCCGACTACATCGTCGTCGAGATGGCCAACCGCATCCTCGGCGACGACTGGATGGTGGAGTACGTGGAGCGCGCCAACGAGGGCGGGATCGAGCGCGTGCTGGTCTAGGCCCAAAGGCCCTGTCAACGGCTGTCCTGCCGAGCGGCAACCGCCTGTGGCGCGGACGCCGCGCCAATCTCCCCCATGGCGCCGTGGCGCGGGTGGCTTCGTTAGACTTCCCGCGCCCTCGAGCATCCTTCCATGGCCGGCCTCGCTTCAACCACTCCGCAACCGACCGCCATCACCGTGCATGGCAGGTCGCGCGTGCTCGAGGTCGGCTTCAGCGACGGCAAGACCTTTCGCATCCCGTTCGAGCTGATGCGGGTGTACTCGCCGTCGGCCGAGGTCCAGGGCCACGGTCCGGGGCAGGAGGTGCTGCAGACCGGCAAGCGCGGGGTCGAGCTCGTGGCGCTCGAGCCGGTCGGCAACTACGCGGTGCAGCCGCGCTTCTCCGACGGCCACGACACCGGCATCTTCTCCTGGGACTACCTCTACTTCCTCGGCTCGCAGGAAGCCGAGCTCTGGCAGAAGTACGAGGAACGCCTGGCCCAGGCCGGCGCCAGCCGCGACGTCGCCATGCCGCAGGCGGCGTCGGCCACCGCCTGCGGCCACTCGCATTGAGTCCGGCGTGAGCGAAACCCACTTCGGCTTCGATTCGGTCGACGAGACGACCAAGGCAGCGCGGGTGCGCGGCGTGTTCGACTCGGTGGCGCCGAAGTACGACCTGATGAACGACCTGATGTCGCTCGGCCTGCATCGCGCCTGGAAGGCCTACACGGTCGCGGTGGCGAACGTTCGCCCGGGCGACAAGGTGCTCGACCTGGCCGGCGGCACGGGCGACTTGGCGCGCGCCTTCGCCGGGCCGGTGGGCGAGGCCGGGGTCGTCGTTCACACCGACATCAACGAGGCGATGCTGCGCCAGGGGCGTGATCGACTGCTCGATGAAGGCAAGGTCCTGCCGACCGTGCTCTGCGATGCCGAGACGCTGCCCTTCGCCAGCGGCGCGTTCGACCTCGTCAGCGTCGCCTTCGGCCTGCGCAACATGACCCACAAGGACAAGGCCCTGGCCGAGATGGCGCGGGTGCTGAAGACCGGCGGGCGGCTGCTGGTGCTCGAGTTCTCCAAGGTCGCGGCGCCGCTGGAGAAGGCCTACGACTGGTATTCCTTCAAGGTGCTGCCGCGCATCGGCCAGCTCGTCGCCGGCGACGGCGCGAGCTACCGCTACCTGGCCGAATCGATCCGCGTCCATCCCGACCAGGCGGCGCTCAAGGCGATGATGAAGACCGCGGGCTTCGCCCACGTCGACGTGCACAACCTGGCCGCCGGCGTCGTCGCCCTGCACGTGGGGATCAAGTGCTGAAGTCGAGCCGCGTCGTGCGCCGCTGGCGCCAGGGCCTGTCGGTTGGCGTCGGCGTGCACCTGCTGCTGGGCAGCTCGCCCGCGGCCGCCGCCGGCGTCACCGGTCTCGGCGTCGGCGCCCTTACCACCGGGTTCGGCCTCGTGACCGCGCTCTGGGCGGTGATCGGCGTGCGCCGCGCCCCGGCCGAAGCGGCGGGCATGGCGGCCCTCGTCGTCGCCGCGGCGCTCGTCTGCAGCGCATTCTGGATCTGGCGGCGGCAGCAGGCCCGAGCCGCGTTCGCGGCCCGTCGTGGCGTGCCGGGCGCGATCGTGCCGCGCTGCGCCGGCTTTGCGATTCCCGCCGGGCTCGACGGCGAGGCCGTGCTCGACGCCGCCCGCGGCCGCTTCATGCGCCTGCAGGCGGCCTGGGACGCGGCCGACATCTCGGCACTGCGCAGCCTGACGACGCCGGAGATGCTCGAGGAGCTGCTGCACGTGCTCACCGCGCGCGAGTCGCGGACCAGCCGCACCGACGTGATCTCGCTGCATGCCGAGCTGCTCGGCCTCGAAGAGCTCGGCGCGGCCTACCTCGCCAGCATCGAGTTCTCCGGCCTGATCCGCGAATCGGCGGAGCAGGGCGAGGTGCCGTTCCGCGAACTGTGGATGCTCGCCGGCAGCAAGGGCGACGAGGCGCCGTCGTGGCGCCTGGCGCGCCAGCAGGCGCTGTTCTAGGTCTCTTGTCTGGCCGGCCCGCGCGCCGGCCTCCCTCAGGCGAGCGACGCGAAGGCGCCGGCCACCGCATCCTTGGCCGAAACCGCCGGCGCCACGCCGACGTCGGGCCAGGCGATCTTCAGGTCGGGGTCGTCCCAGCGGATCGCGCGCTCCGCCTCGGGCGCGTAGTAAGCCGTCGCCTTGTAGAGGAAGTCGGCGCTGTCGCTCATCACCAGGAAGCCGTGCGCCAGGCCGGGGGCGATCCAGAGCTGGCGCTGGTTCGCGTCGCTCAGCTCGATGCCGAACCAGCGGCCGAAGGTCGGCGAGCCGCGGCGGATGTCGACCGCGACGTCGAACACCGCGCCGTGGGCGACGCGCACCAGCTTGCCCTGGGCATGCGGCGCCTCCTGCCAGTGCAGGCCGCGCAGCACCCCGCGCGGCGAGCGCGATTGGTTGTCCTGGACGAACTCGACGTGGCGGCCGACGGCGGCATCGAAGGCCTGCTGGCGAAAGCTCTCGAGGAAGAAGCCGCGGGCGTCGCCGAACACCTTCGGCTCGAAGACGATGACGCCGTCGATATCGGTGGGTGTGAACTGCATCGTCGCGATTGTCGGGTATCGCTGCGGCACCAGAGGGGGCGCGGGGCTGGTCCGCCGGCCTCGTTCGCGGGGGGTGCCGCCTACAATCGAAGCATGCTCGAGGCGATGAAGGCGCTTGCGGAAAGGTCGGTGATGGAGCGGGTCGTGCTGCTCCTCAACCACGTGATTTCCGCCGAGCCGCAGGCGATGGAAAAGCTGCGCGCGCACGCCGCGCGAACCTTGCGCATCGAGCTCGAAGGCTGGCCGACGCTGCTGCCGGCGCCTTCGCCGATCGCCTTTCGCATCACCCCGCCGGGACTGGTCGAATGGATCGAATCGGCCGGAGAAGCGACTCCCGACCTGCAGGTGGCGATCGCCGCCGCCAATCCGGCGCTGGCGTTCGCGAAGTTCCTCGTCGGCGAGCGGCCGCAGATCCGGGTCGAGGGCGACGCCGCCTTCGCGACCGACGTCAACTGGCTGATCGAGAACCTGCACTGGGACGTGGAGGACGACCTCGCCCGGCTCGTCGGCGACGCCCCGGCGCGCGAGATCGCCCGCTTCGGCGGCGCCGTCGCCAAGGCGATCCGCGAGGCCGCGAAGACGCTCGACGGCTTCGTCCGCCGCGGCGACCGCCCCGGCGCGACGCCGGCCTCCGAGCCTCCGCCCCGATGAGGCACCTCGCCCGGCTGATCTTCATCTGGGTCACGGTCTTTCGCTTCGGTCTGGACGAGCTCGCGCTGTCGAGCTTTCGCCAGCGCTGGGTCCGCGCCCTGGCGCGGGTCCTGAGCATCGGCCGGACGTTCCCGGCACCGCGCGGCGAGCGGCTGCGCCGCGGGCTGGAGACGCTCGGGCCGATCTTCGTCAAGTTCGGCCAGGTCATCTCGACCCGGCGCGACCTGATCCCGGCCGACATCGCCGAGGAGCTCGCCAAGCTCCAGGACCGGGTGCCGCCCTTTCCCGCGGAAGTGGCCCGAGAGACGGTCGAGCGCGCCTTCGGCCGGCCGATCGAGAGCATCTTCGCCAGCTTCGATGCCGCGCCGGTGGCCAGCGCCTCGATCGCCCAGGTGCATTTCGCGGTGCTGAAGGACGGCCGCGAGGTCGCGGTCAAGGTGCTCCGGCCGGGCATGCTGGCGGCGATCGACGACGACCTGGCGCTGCTGCGCCAGCTGGCGGTCTGGGTCGAGCGGCTGTTCGTCGACGGCAAGCGGCTGAAGCCGCGCGAGGTCGTGGCCGAGTTCGACAACTACCTGCACGACGAGCTCGACCTGGTGCGCGAGGCCGCCAATGCCTCGCAGCTGCGGCGCAACATGGACGGCCTCGACCTGCTGCTCGTGCCGGAGATGGTGTGGGAGCTGTGCACGCCGAACGTGATCGTCATGCAGCGCATGGACGGGGTGCCGATCAGCCATGTGCAGCGCCTGCGCGATGCCGGCGTCGACATCCCGAAGCTGGCGCGCGATGGCGTGACCATCTTCTTCACCCAGGTGTTCCGCGACGGCTTCTTCCATGCCGACATGCACCCCGGCAACATCCAGGTCTCGATCGCGCCGCAGAGCTTCGGCCGCTACATCTCGCTCGACTTCGGCATCGTCGGCACCCTGACCCAGGTCGACAAGGACTATCTGGCGCAGAACTTCATCGCCTTCTTCCATCGCGACTACAAGCGGGTCGCCGAGCTGCACGTGGAAAGCGGCTGGGTGCCGCCGCAGACCCGCATCGACGAGCTCGAGGGCGCGATCCGTGCCGTCTGCGAGCCGCAGTTCGACCGGCCGCTCAAGGACATCTCGCTCGGCCAGGTGCTGCTGCGGCTGTTCCAGGCCTCGCGCCGCTTCAACGTCGAGATCCAGCCGCAGCTGGTGCTGCTGCAGAAGACGCTGCTCAACGTCGAGGGCCTGGGCCGCGACCTCGACCCGGAGCTCGACCTCTGGAGCACCGCCAAGCCGTTCCTCGAGCGCTGGATGGAGGAGCAGGTCGGAATGCGCGGCCTGATGCTGCAGCTCGAGAAGGAGGCGCCGCGCTACGTCCACCTGCTGCCCCAGCTGCCGCGCCTGATCCACGCCGCCCTGCAGCCGTCGCCCGACCAGCAGCGGGCCATGGAGGCGCTGCTGGCCGAGCAGCGGCGCACCAACCGGCTGCTGATCGCCGTGCTGGTGACCGCGATCGGCTTCGTCATCGGCCTCGGCCTGATGCAGCTGGCGGTGCGCTGGCACTAGGTTTGCAGGGGAAAACCCGCAAAGATTTATACTGCGAGGTTGACCTTTTCCGGACCCGCAAGGGGGCCCTCCGATGCCGATCTATGCCTATCGTTGCTCCAGCTGCGGCCACGCCCAGGACGTGCTGCAACGGATGTCCGATCCGGTGTTGAGCATCTGCCCCGCCTGCGGCCAGTCGACCTACGTTAAGCAGGTCACGGCCGCGGGCTTCCAGCTCAAGGGCTCGGGCTGGTACGTGACCGACTTCCGCGGCGACAAGAAGTCCGCCCCGGCGGCCGACGCCGACAAGGCCGGCGCCAAGACGGGCGATGCCGCCGCGGCCGGCACGACCGGCGGCGACGCTGGCGCGAAGAACGGCGACGCCGGCAGGAAGCCGGACGCGGCTCCGAGCCCGGCCGCCGCCCCGAGCCCGGCGCCGGCAGCATCCGCCCCCGCCACCCCTGGCAAGACCGCCGACTGACCGGCCGCCGCGGTGAAGAAATACCTGATCGCCGGCCTGCTGGTCTGGCTGCCGCTCGCCGTCACCATCTGGGTGCTGGCGTCGGTGCTTGGCATGCTCGACGGCGTCTTCGTCTGGTTCCTCAACGGCTCGCAGGCGATCCTGCCCGAAGGCAGCCACTCGTTCATCGAGCTGCTGCGAAAGATCCCCGGGCTGGGCGTGCTGGTGATGCTGGTCGCCCTGATCCTTACCGGGATGCTCGCCACCAACGTGGTCGGCCAGTGGGCGCTGAACCAGGGCCATCGGCTGCTTAACCGGATTCCGATCGTCAAGTCGATCTACAGCTCGGTGCAGCAGGTCTCGGATACCTTGTTCTCGAGCAGCGGCAACGCCTTTCGCGAAGCGGTGCTGGTCGAATATCCGCGCGCCGGCGCCTGGACGATCGCCTTCGTCACCGGCAAGCCGGGCGGCGAGGCGGCCACGCACCTGAACGGCGACCACCTCAGCATCTACGTGCCGACGACGCCGAACCCGACCTCGGGCTTCTTCCTGATGGTGCGCCGCGCCGAGGTGATCCCGCTGGCGATGAGCGTCGACGAGGCCCTGAAGTACGTGATCTCGATGGGCGTGGTCGCGCCGCCTGCGCGCGTCGTGACCGAGCCGACGCCGCTGCCGCTGCGAAATTCGATCGGCTGAGCGCCCGGCAAGCGCTCAGCCCGACGGCCGCCCGGCTTCGGCCGAACCGGCCCCGCGCCACCTGAGACGGCGACGCGCGATCCTTCCCGGATCCGCCCGCGATCCCACCAAAGAAGAATCTGGAGTGATGCGATGAGAACGACGTACTGCGGCCTGGTGAGCGAGGCGCTCCTCGGCCAGACGATCACGCTGATGGGCTGGGCGCACCGCCGCCGCGACCACGGCGGCGTGATCTTCATCGACCTGCGCGACCGCGAGGGCCTGGTGCAGGTCGTCTGCGACCCGGACCGCGCAGTGACCTTCGCCGTCGCCGAGGAAGTGCGCAACGAGTACTGCCTGAAGGTGACCGGACTCGTCCGCGCCCGCCCAGGCGGCACCGACAACGCCAACCTCACCAGCGGCAAGGTCGAGATCCTCTGCCACGAGCTCGAGGTGCTGAACCCGAGCGTGACGCCGCCGTTCCAGCTCGACGAGGACAACCTCTCGGAGACCACCCGGCTCACGCATCGCGTGCTCGACCTGCGCCGGCCGCAGATGCAGCGCAACATGATGCTCCGCTACCGGGTGGCGATGGAGGTGCGCAAGTTCCTCGACGCCAACGGCTTCATCGACATCGAGACGCCGATGCTCACCAAGAGCACGCCCGAGGGGGCGCGCGACTACCTGGTGCCGAGCCGGGTGCACGACGGCATGTTCTTCGCCCTGCCGCAGAGCCCGCAGCTGTTCAAGCAGCTGCTGATGGTGGCGGGCTTTGACCGCTACTACCAGATCACCAAGTGCTTCCGCGACGAGGACCTGCGCGCCGACCGCCAGCCCGAGTTTACGCAGATCGACATCGAGACATCGTTCCTCGCCGAGGAGGAGATCCGGACGATGTTCGAGGAGATGATCCGCAGCACGGTCAAGCACGCGATCGGCGTCGAGCTGCCGAAGTTCCCGGTGATGGCCTATGCCGACGCGATGCGCCTCTACGGCTCCGACAAGCCCGACCTGCGCGTCAAGCTCGAGCTTACCGAGCTGACCGACGTGATGGCGAGCGTCGATTTCAAGGTCTTCTCCACCCCGGCCAAGGCCAAGGACGGTCGGGTCGCGGCGCTGCGCGTGCCGGGCGGCGGCGAGATGTCGCGCGGCGAGATCGACGCCTATACCGAGTTCGTCAAGATCTACGGCGCCAAGGGCCTGGCCTGGATCAAGGTCAACGACGCGGCCAAGGGCCGCGAGGGCCTGCAGTCGCCGGTGGTGAAGAACCTGCACGACCAGGCGCTGGCCGAAGTGCTCAAGCGCACCGGCGCGAAGGACGGCGACCTGATCTTCTTCGGCGCCGACAAGGCGTCCATCGTCAACGACGCGCTCGGCGCGCTGCGCGTCAAGGTCGGGCACAGCGACTTCGGCAAGGCCCACGGCCTGGCGGTGGGCGAGTGGGAGCCGCTCTGGGTGGTCGACTTCCCGATGTTCGAGTACGACGAGGGCGCCGGCCGCTGGAACGCGGTGCACCACCCGTTCACCGCGCCCAAGGACGGCCACGAGGACTGGCTCGAGACCGACCCCGGCCGCTGCATCGCCAAGGCCTACGACGTGGTGCTGAACGGCATCGAGCTCGGCGGCGGCTCCGTCCGTATCCACCGCGAGGACGTGCAGAGCAAGGTGTTCCGGGCGCTGAAGATCGACGCCGAGGAGGCGCAGGCGAAGTTCGGCTTCCTGCTCGACGCCCTGCAGTACGGCGCGCCGCCGCACGGCGGCATCGCGATCGGCCTCGACCGCTTCGTGATGCTGCTGGTGAAGGCCGAGTCGCTGCGCGACGTGATCGCCTTCCCGAAGACGCAGCGGGCGCAGGACCTGCTCACCAACGCGCCCGGGCCGGTGGACGAGAAGCAGCTGCGCGAGCTGCACATCCGGCTGCGCAACACGCAAGCGACAAGCACGAGCTGAGGCGGGCGTTCTTCAAGGCGAGGCCTTGAGGCTGCCGGCGACGGAGAAAGTGTTCTGGCCGGATGACAGGGTGGCATTCAAGCTCAGCTCGACCAGATTGCCTCCGACGAATACCGGCGACAGCGGGAAATCGGTGAGCAGGCCGGAGGTCGTGCGGGGAACGTCGGTGAACGTGCTCCCCGCCTGTCCCCGGGCCGGACAGGGTTCGACGGTGGTCACCTCGACGAAGGTGGCACTGCCGAAGAGGCTTCCGCCCGGCGAATTCGGCATCCGACCGTCGTAGGCCGTCACCGGCCCGGAGCCCGTCCGCGAGACGGTGACCTTGCAGCCGTCGACCGTCGTGATCGTGTCGGCGGAGACCGTGTAGAGCAGGGTCCCGGACGCGGCGAACGAGCCGTTGGATTGCAGGACCAGCGTCACGTTCGTGAAATCGAGGATCTCGGTCTGCAGGATCCTGAGCTCCTCGAAGGCGTTGCGGGTCACCACGTCGGACGTCTTCGTCTGCGTCACGCGTCCGACGAAGGTGGTCGGCGCCGCGACGGTGAGGGTCACGCTGCGCTGTGCGCTCTGGCCGTCGGCGCTCGTCACCCCGATCTGGACCGTGCTTGTCGTCGGGGCGGTCGGCGTGCCGCTGATCACGCCGGTCTGCGCATTCATCGTCAGTCCGGCCGGCAGTCCGGTGGCGAGCCACCCCAGGGGGGCCAGGCCACCGCTGGCCGCCACGGGGAAGGAATACGCGGCGGACAGCGCTGCGGTGGGCAGGGTGGCGGTGTTGATCTGCAGCAGTCCGAAGTCGAGCGCGAAGTTGGCGATGGTGGCGTGCGCGGCGAGGCCGATGAACTCGCCGTTGCACAGGTTCCCCCGGCGCGCTACCTTGATCCGTAGCGCGCCCTGGCCGATCAGCGTCGCCAGATCGAAGTCCTGTGTGCTCGACTCGAGGTAGCCGAGCGTGTTCGATGCGCCCAGCAGGCCGACGCTGGCGAACGGGCCGGCGATCGGGCCGGCGCTGAAGTCGAGCTGCTCGTTGTTCTGCGAGCCGAGAGGGCAGATCAGGGCCGCCAACGGCCCGCTGAGCTGCAGCCGGGCGGCACCCGTCATGGGCAGCGCCACCGCAGCCGCCGTGGCTCCGGGGCCGATGCCGCCGGCGTCGCCCTGCTGCAGCACGACGCCCTGGCTGTCGAGGAGCTTCCAGTGCAGCGGCATGCCGCAGAACTGCACATCCTGCAGCACGTCGTCGCGACGGAACGGAGAGCGGAGCTCGTCGAGAAGCGCCTCCTTGAGCAGCTTGGACTGGATCGTCTGGTCGCGCTGGACGCGGCATCGGGCATAGGCGGCGTCGCGCACCCGCGCCAGTTCGCTCACGATCACCCCGAACGTGGCGCTTTCCAGGTCGGAGGCACCCAGGAGCCCGAAGTCGGCCGCCAGGTTGAGCATGTCGGCGAAGCGCACGCCGAAGAGCTGCGTGTAGTCGGCGGCGACGCCCGGATCGAGCAGGTCCAGCGCCTGGCGGACATCGGCCAGGAAGGTCGGTAGCCGCGCCCGCACCGGATCGGCGATGTCGGCCGGCACGCCCGCGCAGCCCGGTTCCGAGGGCGACATCCGCGTGTCAAGGGCGTTCAGGTCGAGCGCGTTGCGATCCCAGGTGAGGACGTCCTTGGCGCGCTGCTCGAAGGTCTGGATGTCGGAACCGGTGAAGGTGTTGAGGGCGCTGATCGAAAACTGCTGCTGCCCGCAGACCACGCTGCGCCAGGTCGGCGTGACCGCATGGACGCGCGGCTCGGTAGGGCCGCGCGGATCGCCCAGCACCGCCTCCATCACGATGCGCACGTTGGCGGCGTTGTCGCTGCTGCCCTGGGCGGCCAGGTCGGACACCACGAGCTCCAGCAGGGCGACGCGCTCGATGAAGCTGAAGCCCGGCTGAAGAACGAACATGAACGCCGCCCCGGAGCTCGTCGCGGGCTTGGCGGCCAGTGCTTGCCTGCGCTCCGAAGTGGCGGCAAGGACGTCCGCCGTCGTCTCCAGGATCAGGGCATCGAGCTGGACCGCGAGCGTCCGGGTCGAGAGGTCGATCGTCTGGCCCAAGGGCAAGCGCCGCGAGCCGGTGTCGATGAGCAGGCTGGTGCCGGGGTCCGGGGTCGGCCCGGCCGGCAGCGTCACCACCAGCGAGACCGGCTTGAGCAGCGCGATGCCGGCCGGAGAGAGGGTGAAGGCGCCGAGCGTTCCGGAGGGTCCGGGCGTCGGGTCGATCCGCAGCGTCGTCGTCGCTGCGAGCGCACCCGCCGGCACATCGAGTCGAACCGTCGTGCCGCCTTCGAGCACCGCATCCACCGAACCGCCGGCCGAGGTGATGTCGGCAGCGCCGGCCCGGGCCGGGATGGAGACCGCCGAAGGTGCTTCGTCGCCACCGCCGCCGCCGCAGGCCGCAAGCGAACCGGCGAGCGCAAGCGCAACCGTGGAAACGATCCATCGACTGACGTTCATCGTGGTCTCCTCGAAGCCCGGGATGGCGATCGCCGGGTTCGACAGGAGCGTCGCATCGCTGCGTCAACGCACCGTCAACGCTCGTGGCGGGACCTCTCGGAGTCCCGTCGGAAGGCCCCGTGCGGTGGCTACTGGGGAGGCGCCGGAGCGGCGGCTGCGTCCTCGACCAGGAGTTCCAGCTCGAACCGGGCCGCGACCGCAGCGGCACGCGACCGTTCGTCGGCCGTGGCGGCCAGGCCGTCCAGCGCCTGCTGGGTGTCGCTGCGCTGCATGTCGGGCACCTGCGGATGCCCGATCAGGTACAGGAAACGGGCGATCGCGTCGCCGCGTCGGCCGAGCGCGGCCAGGAGCTTGGCATGGCAGTTCACCGCCTCCAGCAAGGCGGCGTGATGCCCCGTCTGGCGCGCGCGCCGGGCGAGCGAGCCGAGCAGTTCCTGGGCGCGCCCGAACGTCTGCTGCTCGATCGCCGCCATGGTTTCCAGCACGTCAGCGGCCAGCAGCACGGCGATCTCCGCCGCCGGCTCGGCCCGCGCTCGTTGCGCAAACGATGTCGCCAGCGCCATCCGTCCGGCCTGCTGATGGACGATGGCCAGGTTGATGAGCGCAAAGCTGCGCGTCGACGCGATCCCGTGCTGCTCGCACGCGCGCAACGCCTCCTCGAAGCAGCGCTGCGCGCCCGCACTGTCGCCGAGGGCCCGATGGACGTTGCCGAGGTTGTTCAGGCAGGTGGCCAGGCCGCGCTGTTCGCCGCTGCGCCGGTGCAGCGTGATCGCTTCCTCGTAGAGCGCGGCGGCGTGGGCGTTGTCGCCGCGCATCTTGGCGAGGATCGC
>Ga0068868_100001318_pt1 | contig 17108 bp, 14 predicted proteins | sample KBSMisM42_FD_64660 | JGI IMG/M metagenome (GOLD analysis project Ga0068868, IMG submission 64660) | Miscanthus rhizosphere microbial communities from Kellogg Biological Station, Michigan, USA - KBS Miscanthus M4-2 | ecosystem: Host-associated > Plants > Roots > Rhizosphere > Soil ...
GTGACGCCGAACTGGAGGAAGAACTTGCCGATGACGCCCGACATGAACGCGACGGGCAGGAAGATCGCGATGACGGCGATCGTCGCGGCGAGCGCGGCGAAGGTGATCTCCTTCGTGCCCTCGCTCGCGGCCGTCATCCGATCTTTTCCCATCTCGGCGTGCCGGAAGATGTTCTCCATGACCATCACGGCGTCGTCGACGACGAGGCCGACGGCGAGCGACAAACCGAGCAGCGTGAACGTATTGAGCGTGTAGCCGGCGAAGTAGAGGATCGCGATCGTCCCGAGGAGCGACATCGGGATCGCGAAGAGGACGTTCATCGTCGCGGAGAGCGATCCGAGGAAGAGCCAGCAGACGCCCGCGGTGAGCACCACGGCGAGGACGAGCTCGAGCGCGATCTCGTTGACCGACTCTTCGATGAACCCCGTCGTGTCGAAGAGGACCTCGACCTTCATGCCTTCGGGGAGCGTCTTCTGCACGTCGTCGAGCGCCTTGCGGACCTCTTTCGCGACGCCGACGGCGTTCGAGCCCGGTTGCTTCAAGATGCCCATCGCCTGGACGGGGACGCCGCCCCCGCCTGGGGTGGTGGTGCGTGCGATCGTGGTGATGTCCTGGAAGCCGTCCTCGACGAGCGCGACGTCGCGGAGGCGCACCTCCGACGCGTTCACTTTGCGGATGACGATGTTGCGGATCGTGTCGAGGTCGGCGGCCTCACCGAGGACGCGCACGTCGAGCGCGCGCTGGCCGTTCGCCATTTGACCGCCCGACGACGTGACGTGCTGCTTCGTGAGCGCTTGCGTGATGTCCGTGACGACCGTGCCCGTCGCGACGAGCTTGTCGGCGTCGATCCAGATGCGGACGTTGCGATCGAGGTAGCCCATCATCGTGACCTGGCCGACGCCGGGCACCGTCTGCAGGCGATCTTCGATCTGGTAGCGCGCGATGTCCGCGAGGAGCTGCCGCGCGAAGGCGCCCGAGACGCCGATCGTGATGATGGGCTGATCGTCGGGGTTGGACTTCGAGACGACTGGCGGATTCGCGCCGCTAGGGATCTGCCGCTGCGTCTGGGCGATTTTCGCTTGGATGTCTTGGAGCGCGAGGTCGATGTTGCGCGAGATGTCGAACGTCACGGTGACGCGCGCGCCGCCTTGCTTCGCCGACGACGTGATCTCTTGAACGCCCGTGACCTGCGACACGGCGTCCTCGATCGGGTTGATGATGCCCGTCTCGACGTCTTCTGGTGAAGCGCCTGGCCACGAGACGCTCACGCTCACGGTCGGATTGTCGACGTCGGGGAACTGCGACACGCCGATGCGCATCACGGCGAGGACGCCGAAGAGGATCGTCCCTGCCATGATCATCCACGCGAAGACGGGACGACGGAGGCAGACGTCCGTGATGTTAATTGCCGCCTCCTTTTCGTCCGCCTCCGCGATGGCTGCCCGCAGGCGCCGCCGAGCCTCCCGACCAGGCCGAGCCGCCACCGGTCGGAGGCGCGCCGCCGTCCTTGAGCGCGTCGAGCGTCGTGTGATCGGTGACCTTCACGGGCGCGCCGTCCGTCAGCGGCTCGATGCCTCGCACGACGACCTGCTCGCCTTCGGTCACGCCGCGCGTCACCTCGACGTTGCCGTCGGGCGTGTGCATGCCGAGCTCGACGACCTTCGCGTGCGCCTGGTTCTTTTCGTCGATGACGTAGACGACGTTTCCTTTTTCGGTCGGCGTCACCGACATCGTCGGCACCACGATCGCGTCGCGCGCGTCGCCGATCGGAACGGAGACTTCGCAGAACGCGCCCGGCCGCAGCCAGTATTGGTGATCCGTCTCTTCGATCGTCGCGGTGACGGACACGAGGCGCGTCTGGACGTCGGCCGCGCCCGCGACGAGCGAGATCTTCGCGTTGTACGTGTGCGAGCTCTCGCGCAGCATGAGCGTGGCGTCCATGCCGGCCTTGAGCCGCGGCGCGTCCTGCTCCGTCACCGAGAAGCGAAGGAGCAGCGGCTCGCGCTGGATGATCGTCGCGAGCACCGCGCCCGGCTGGAGGTATTGGCCCGTCTGCACCGTGCGCGTCTGCACGACGCCCGCGATCGGCGCGCGCACGATCGAATCGCGCAAGTTGAGCTGTGCGACGCGGAGCGCTTGATTCGCCGCGGCGACGTCCGCCTTCGCCGTGTCGACCGCGGTTTGGTGCTGCTCGAGCTCTTCGCCCGGGATCAAACCCGGGTTCGAGGTCGACGCCGTCTGTCTTCGCGCGAGCTGGGCCTCTTGTGATTTCTCCGTGGCGCTCGCCTTCGCGACGTTCGCCTTCGCTTGGTCGACCGCGACCTGGTAGCGATCGCTCTCGATCGTCGCGAGCGTGTCGCCCTCTTTCACGTTCTGACCTTCGACGAACGACACGTGATCGACCGCGCCCTGAACGCGCGCCGTGATCTGCACTTGTTGGAACGCTTCGATGCTCCCCGGCGCGGTGACCGCGTATTGCACGTGGCGCTTCACGAGCGGCGCGACCTGCACCGGGTACTCGAGCTTGCGGCCCTTGTTGCCTTCTTGCGCGTTCGATTTCGAGCACGCCACGACGAGGACGAAGAAGAGAAGACGCTTCATCGGATCTCCGCGCCGATGGGCTCGAGGCCGATCGCCTGGCGAAGGGCGAGGTATGCGAGCGCGACGGAGTACTCCGCGGTCGCGTAGCTCACGTCGGCCAAGAATCGCGCGTCGTTCGCGTCGACGAGCTCGATCGCCTTCGCGAGACCTTGTTTGTAGAGGATCGCCGTCTCGTCCGCGCTCTGCTTCGCGGCGTCACGCGCGCGCTGAGCGGCGTCGAGCCCAGACTGCGCGGCCTGGAGCGAGGCCACCGAGGCGAGCACCTGCTCGTTCACGGTGCGAATCAGCGCGTCCGTGGTGAGATCGGCGATCGTCGCCTGCGCGTCGCGCGAGCGCTTGTCGGCGTAGCGAACACCTGCGTCGAAGAGCGGCCACGAGAGCGTCGCGCCGAGCGACTCCGCGTTGTAGAAGCCGTGCCCCGTGATCGTCTCGTCCGTCGACAGACCGAACGAGCCCGTCAGCGCGATGACGGGGACGAGGCGCAAGAGCGGCTCGCGCGCGAAGTCGTGCGCGGCGAACGCGAGGTGACGCCTCGAGGCGAGATCCGGCCGCGTCGCGATCGCGATCCGCAAGAGCTCGTTCTGGTTCGGCACCGGCGCGCGACCCGCGGCGAGGAGCGTCGCTGGCGTCGCGAGCTTTGCCGGGATCGGCGAGTTGATCGTGTACGCGAGCCCGATGTACGCCACCGCGGAGTTGCCCTTGTCGTTCTCGACCTCGTGCTGCGCGTTCGCGAGATCGATCTGCGCGCGCGTCACGTCGTTCGTGCTCACGATCTTCGCGTCGGCGCGCGCCTGCGTGTCGGCCAAGTTCGCCTGCGCGGTCGTGAGTCGCGTGTTCGCCGCGGAGAGCACTGCGTCCGCGGAGAGCGCGATGAAGAACGCGCGCGCCGCGTCGAAGGCGAGGAGGCGCTTGTCGTCCTGGCTCTGGGCGACTTGTCCCATGAGCTGCTGGCGCGACTGCGCGTAGAGCATGATCGCCGACGCGTTCAGGAGCGGCTGATTGACGGCCAGTCCCGTCACCGCGGTCGAGTTCGCGTTCTTGAAGAGCGACCCCTGGGCTCTCGCGGACGTCTGATCGACGAGATCGTCCGGCTTCCACGAGAACGTCCCGTTGACGATCGCGGTCGGAAAGAACGCCGTTCGGGCGCGCGCCAGGTTGGCCTCCGAGACCGTCACGTTCAGGTCCGCGATCTTCGCCCGTTCGTTTCGAGTCAGCGCGGACTTCACCGCGTCCTCGATGCGAAGCTCGTTCTGTGCATGCACGTTCGGTGCGGCCAAGCCGAGCACCGCACCGGCAAAAACCGCGTGCTTCCTCACCACCGGGGTCATGCTCTGCGGCTTCACCGTAGGGCGCAACGCCTTTTACAAGACTTCGCGTGGCAATTTGCCCGTGCACGACGCGAAGGATTCGGAGCGGGAGAAGGGATTCGAACCCTCGACGTCCACCTTGGCAAGGTGGCACTCTACCACTGAGTTACTCCCGCAACAGCGGGCGTGAATACCACGCCGCCGCGTGCTGTCAATTCCGCTCGATCTCGTGGACGTGCTCCGGACGCAGCCCGACGCCGATGAAACGGCCCGGAATGCGCCGGAGCCACGGGACGCGCTCGAGCATGATGGCGCTGCGGATCAACGTTCGCTTGGTCGCGAGCGCCTGGAGATCCTGCGTGATGCGCGTCGGCAGGGCTCGCCGGCGCTGCACGGCCTCGAGGTGAGCGTTCGTGAGGTGGCGCTTTTCGAGCGGTTTGCCGAGCACGTTCGCCGCAGCCACCGCGTCTTGAATCGCGAGGTTCACGCCCACGCCGCCGATCGGCGACATCGCGTGCGCCGCGTCGCCGATGCACAGGAGGCCCGGCCGCCACCATCGGACGAGGCGATCCATGCGCACGGCGGTCGTGCGCGTGTCGTCCCAGACGCGGATCTCTTCGAGCCTGTTTCGGAGGAACGGCGCCACGTCGCCGATCTCGCGGCGAAACGCCTGAACGCCGCGCGGCTTCATCTGGTCCAGCTCGCCCTTGCGGACGACGAGACCGCATTGCCAGTGATCGCCTCGATCGAAGACGACGAGGGCGCGGCCGCTCTCGAAGAACCCGAGCGCGGGCGGCGGATCGCGATCGCGCTTCGACAGGCGCACCCAGACGACGTCGTGCGGCTCGGCGACCTCGATCGCGCGAAGGCCCGCGCGCGCGCGCACGGCGGAGTGACGCCCGTCACATCCGACGACGAGATCGGCGCGCACCTCGAGCTGCCCGCGCGGCGTCTTCGCGCGCACGCCGACGACGGAGGCCTCTTCGACGAGGCCGTTCACCTCGGCGTGCATGCGCAAATGGAACGACGCGAGCGGTTTGCTCTTCTCGGCGAGGTAGCCGAGGAAATCGGCCTGGCGCATGAGCACCACGAACTGGCATCGCGCGCCCGCGCCCGAGAAATCGGCGAGCGGGATGTCGCGACGGCCGACGCGCGCGCGGATCTCCCGGAGCGTCACGTGCGGGAGGGCGAGCAGGCCATCCAGCAATCCGAGCTCGGCGAGGACGTCGAGCGTCGAGGAATGAACGAGATCACCGCGGTGATCGGACGTGAAGTCCCCGTCGCGCTCGAGCACCACCACGTCCACGCCCGCGCGCGCGAGGAGGTGACCGAGCATCAGCCCCGCGGGGCCTCCGCCGACGATGCAGCAGCGCGTATCGATTCGTTCCATGGCGCCGCGCACATCCAACTCTCGTGCCGAGGGTCATTTGCGCCACGATCAGCGAAATCGCCGCGTGGAGGACGAGGGGCGGCGTGGCATGTGGTCACTTCGCCACGCTGCCTTCTGTCATTGTGTGATGGGCGTACGCGTGCAGTTCTGTTGGTGGAAGTTGATGCGCGTGCCGCCGTCGATCATCTCGAAATCGCTCGGAAGAAGCGCCTTGAGCGCGTGGGTGTCGATGACGTCCGTGATGTCGGTCGTCGCCGAAACGAACATCGAGCCGCCGCTGCCGTCGTCCATGAACATGCCGTATTTCTGAAGCGCGGCGGCGATCGCCTGGGCCTCGGGCGTCGCGAACGACGAGATGTTGTACGAGGCCTTGAGGCGGAGACGTGACCCATAAGGGACAGTGGTCCCAGAAGGGCCACTTCCGCCGAGGTGCGTGGCGGGGTGCACGTAGTACGTGTTGTCGATCTTCGGGTTCGCGATCGTGTAGCGCATCGCGTGGTTGATCTGGTGCGCCGCGATCTCCGCCTTCCTCAAGAGGAGCGGCGCGATCGGAACGTCGGCCGCGTCGGCGCCGTTGCACCCGTCGCCGCGCGCGAAGGGGCTCCCCGCTTGCCAGTAGTCTTTCTTGAGATCCCAGACGACCTCGCACGTGCTCGTGAACGTGCCGCCCGTCGCCTGGCCTCCCGTGATGCTGCCTTGGTAAATCTCGAAGAGGCGCGTGCCCGCGAAGATGATCAGGTGGCAGTCCCCGCCGCTCGAGCAGAAGTAGTCGTTCTCGCCTTCGGTCTTTCCGCCGGCGGGTATGGGCACGGGCGCGTTGTCGCAATCGGGGAGCGCGTTCGAAGGCTGCGTGAAGCTGCGCGCCGCAACGCACGAGTCCGCGTAATTCAGCACGAAGGACGGATCGAGCTGGAACGGGCCTCCCCAGCCGTTCGCGAAGGCGCTGCCGAGGATCGTGCTCCACGCCGAGTCGACGCTCGCCTTCGAGATGTCCTGGTAGAAGGTCGACGTCGAAGGAAAATCGGTCTGCGGCGCGGTGCAGCCTCCGGAGTCGCCAGGCGGTGAGGAGTCGTTGCCGGTCGTACCGTCGTTCTTCACCGGCGAGTCGCTGCTCTGCGAGGCGTCGTTGCCGCCACCGCCGTCGGTGGTTTGGTTGTCGTCGCCCCCGCACGCGCCGGAAACCAAGAGGCCAGCGCACACGACTCCCAATCCCGCCGAAATCCGCATAGGCGTAGTATACCAAGCCGAATGACGACCGAACGCCGAACGGATGCGCGCGGAAAAAGCTCGGCGCGTGTGACGTTTACCGACGCGACGAGCGACACGCCCAGCGAAGGCGAGCTGCACGACATCGGACGCGGCGGCATGTTCATCGCGACGAAATCACCGCTCCCCGCCGGCAAGCGCATCGACGTCGAGGTGCACGGGCAAGCGTCGCCGATCACCGGCATGGGGCGCGTGATCTGGGTGCGTGCCGCGGCGCAAGGCGATCTTCCTGCAGGCATGGGCGTCAAATTCATCGATGTCGACGACGCCGCGCTCGCGGCGATCGACAAGCTCGTCGGGCTGAAGAAGAACGTTCGCGAGCGCACGGTGCTCGGCATCGCCGCGCCGGTTCCGCCGAAGGCAGAAGTTCCGAAGCCGGACGCCACGGTGAAGGTCCAAGTGGCGGTCCCGCCCGAGGCGAAGCCCGAAGCGCCGAAGCCGATGCTCAAGTCGCGAGAGCGAACGGTGCTCGGCGTCGCGCCGCCTGCGCAAGCGCGCGAGAAGGAGCTCTCGTGGGATGACATGCCCGCGCCGGAGCCCACCCCGGCAGCGCCGCCGGCGAAGAAGGAATCGTCTGCGCCCGCGATCACGATCGGCGAAGCGTCGCTCTCGGAGCCGGTGAACTTCTCGGAGCCGGGGCTCGTGCTCCCGAAGGAAGAAGCGAAGGCGCCCGAGCCGGTGCACGAGCCCGTGAAGGAGCCCGAGCCGGAGCCGGTGAGAGAGCCCGAGCCGATGAAGGAGTCGGAGCCGCTGCCGCTCGTCGCGAAGGCCGTCGAGCCCGAGCCTGCGCCTGCGAAGAAGCCGGTGGTCGTCGAGCCGTCGATGCCGGAGCCGCGCGAGCTTCCGAAGCGCGAGAGCGGCGGAGCAGGGAAGTGGATCGTCATCTTGCTGCTCCTCGCGGGCGCGGGCGGAGCTGCGTATTACTTCCGCGACAAGATTTTCCCGCCGCCGGCGCCGCTTCCGACGCCGAGCGCGTCGGCGAGCGCTTCGGTCGCACCGAGCGCGAGCGCTTCCGCGGCGCCGAGCGCGACGGTCGCGGAAGTGATCGACGCGGCAGCGACGACGACGACCGACGCTGCTGCGACGGCGGCGGAGGACGCGAGCGCGCTCGCGACGGCGCTCGACGCGGGCGTGAGAGACGGGGGCAATCACGACGCCGCGAAGCACCACGACGCCGGTGCCGTGCACGCGCATCCGCATCCGAAGCCGACCGCGACTGCGACCGGCGGCGGCAACGACAACCCGTATTGATTCAGGTCACGCCGAGGGCGCGCAGCAGATCGCGCGCCTGCTCCGGCGTGATCGATCCATCGGCGACGCGCGACAGGATGCGCGCGATCTCTTCTTCGTTCTCTTCGCTTCGCGCCGAGCCTGCGCCGGGCGTGCGATACGGACCCGCGGCCATCGTGCTCGCTTCCCACGCGCGCGGCGACTCCACGACGCGGATCGCGCCGAGATCCGCCTCGATGTCGAGCAGCGCAGGCGCGTCGTCCGTCGTCGGAAAGTCCACGCGCGTCGCGCCCATCGTCGTGCGCGCTTGCACGCGAACGGGCATCCCGCGCGCGAGCTCGAGCTGCACCGAGCCGACGTTCGAACGAATGCGATGCGTGCCCGGCGCGAGCGAGAGCACCTCCGCGGACACGGCGCCCGCGCTCGTCGCGATGTCGAGCGAGCCCGAGATGCGGCGCGCGTCGATGCGGCCCGCTTGCGTCGCGAGCCGCAGCGCGCCCGACACGTCCTCGATCGAGAGATAACCGGCGTCCGTCTCGATGACGAGATCGCACCCGAAGAGATCGGCGACGCGCATCTTCGCGGCGTTCGAGCGCACGGCGCCCTTCACGTCGCGCGGGACGTGCGCCACCACGTTCACGTGGAAGGCCTTTTTCCAGCGGCGGCGATCCCAAAACGCCGCGCTCCACCATGGGCCTCGCCACCAACCCGGCCCCGCGTCGGGCGCCGGATGCGTGAGCGGAGGGTCTCCGCGGTGCGCGCCTGAAATGCGCACGTGGGTCGTCGATCCTGCGCCTTCGACCTCGACGAGCGGCACCGTGTGCGGATCGTCGCTCTCCACTTCGAGCCATGGCGTCTCTCCCGCGGCGATGCCCACGAGGCTCACGCGCGCGAGATCCGCTTCGAGCTCGAGGCGCGGATGATCGAGGAGCGGCAGCGTCCACCGCGAGTGACGATCGCGCGGTGCCGCGTACGGCGGCGGAGGAGGGAACGGAGGGTGCGGCGGAAAGGGCGGGTGCGTCATCATGACTCTCACTTTCGACGTGCCTTGAGCTTCTTGGCGGCGTTCTCGGGAGTGATTTCTTTGCGTGCGAGCGCGGAGAGAATGTCCTCCACGCCTTCGTTCGTTCGCGTCTCCGTTCTCAGCGGCGCGCCGAGCGCTTCGACGACGGCTTCGAGACGCGCGACGACCGTCGGATAAGAGAGACCGAGCCTCTCTTCGACGTCTTTGATCTTCCCGCGGCACTCCACGAAGAGCTCGACGAACGCGCTCTGCTCCCGCGTGAGCCTGCCAAGACGACCGTTGTCGAAGTCGCCTTCGATCGCCGTCGAGCAGCCGTCGCACTCGAGGCGGGCGACGCGAAGGGCGTCCCCACAGACCGGACAATGCGACGGCATTCGTCTTCGCACATTCCGTTAATGCACCCGCATATTGAGAAAATCAAGGTTCATATTGAGAAAATCAATGCGTCAGCTCGGTGGCAGGCCGTGCGTCCGTCGAGAAATATGCGGGAGTAACTCAGTGGCAGAGTGCCACCTTGCCAAGGTGGACGTCGCCGGTTCGACCCCGGTCTCCCGCTCCGCACGCGCTGCGTGATCACGCATCGGGTTCGCCGTTTGGCGATCGCCGATTCTCCACGAAGTCTGTGGAGAGGCGCGGGCATCGCTCGTGCACTCGCGCTCAGCCGTGAACGTTCATGACATCACGCGCCGTCTGCGTCGCGTCGCAGGAACGGCGAAGCGCACCGCGCAGCGCGTCGCTCATCTCGCCTCCGAAGGGATCGTCGCGCGTCGCTATCGAGGCGTGCCGCACGGGAGCAAGGAGCCGTTCGAGCTCGTGTACGTCGGACGCGAGATGTTCGCCCGCGAGCTCGAGGTCTATTTCAAGCGCGACGACGCGGACAAGATCCAACCGATCGACACGATGTTCCGCGGGAGCGTGGCGCACTTCGCGATCGAGCGGCGCCGCATCGAGCGCGAGGCGGACAACGCGGACTTCGTCGCGTGCGAAGAATTTCCGGGCGCGCTCTCGTTCGAAGCCGACGCGCTTCACTCACCGATGCTCGACGCCGAGCTGCGCGTCGAACGATCCGTCGCCGATCAGATCCGTCACGTGCGATCGCGCGCGCAGCGGCGGGCGATGCGCGAGGTGCTCGCCTCGTGTCGCTACTCGACGTGGGTCGATTCGAGCGAGCGCGCCTTCGACGTGTTCGACGAGAAGCTCCACGCGCCGTACGTGCGACGACGCTTCGGCGATTGGGCTGCGCTGGACGATGCAAGGGCGATGCGGCGGCTCTACGCGCGCGGCGGTCGCATCCTGTTCGTCGCGAACGCCAAGGAGCCGCGGGAGCCCGTGTGCGGCACGCTGCTGCTCGACGCGGGCGGCGGAACGCTCGCATATCAGCTGAACGGCTTCACCTCGACGCCCGAGACGATCGCCGAGCACACGACGGCGCTCGAGCTCGCGCTCTTCCAACACGCGATCGACTACGGCTACGCGCGGATCAACCTCGGCTACACGCGCGCGATGCTCGACGACGGTTTGTTCACGCACAAACGCAGGCTCGGGTGCAGCTTCGCGCCGGCGTGTGGGTCGCCGCTGTTTCGCGTGCGCGCGAGCTCCGGCAAGCGCGCGTCGATCTACGCGCGGTTCCCGCTCCTCGTCGGAAGGCCAGGGGAGTGGACCGCGATGCTCGGCTTCGACGGAGGAGCGCATCCGGGAAAGCGCGCGTGGCACGCGAAGCTGAAGAACTATCGCGTGCCCGGTCTCGCGCGCGCGGTCGTCTGGACGCCGGCCGAGCCGCACGCGGACGAGCCCATGTTCCGCGAAGCGATCACCGAGACGCTCGACTTGCCCGACGGGATCGAGTTCCGCCGCGAGCCGCAAAGAGGAGGTACGCCTTGAACGTGAAGATTGTCTCGTGTTGGTTCGCGACGTCGTACGGCACGTACACCGACGGGCTTCGTCGTGGGCTCGAGCGAAAGCTCGGACGCGACGTGGGCATCATCGCGTCGAATTGCGGGTGCGGAGACCCGATGGAAATGAGCCGGACGTTCGTCGATCAACGCTGCTCGTTCATCGAATTTCCGAACGTGCCCTACGCGACGATGTCGTCGAAGCCGAAGCAGCTCGTGCTCGACACGGTTCGCAAGGCTGCGTACTGCGAGCGCGCTCGGCGTTACATGAAGGAGACGGGCGACGCGGATGTCGTCCACTTCCAGCAGATCCTGAACGCGTTCGGATCGATCACCGCCACGGCGTGGCTCGATTTGCCGTGCAAGGCGGCGCGCGTCGTGACGGTGCACGAGCTCGACCCGTATCAGCAGGCGCACCCGGAGGTGTCGTCGAAGTACGCGAAGGCGGACGCGCTCGTCGTCCATACGAGCGAGATGCGCGCGGAGCTCATCGCGCTCGGAGCGTGGCGCGAGCGCGTTCACGTCGTGCCACACGGCGTGGATCTGCAGCAACCGTCCGACGCGCCGCGCAGCAACCTCGTCTTCTACGGCGGGCACAAGCTCGAGAACGGCAAGGGGGCGCTGGCGCTCTTCGCTGCGCTCGCGGTCGCGAAGCAGGCGCTCGGGACGTCGATGCCGCGCGTGCGCGCGCACGGTCACTACACGGAGACGGGCGCGAACTGGGCGAAGAAGAGCGCGAAGGAGGCCGGCCTCGAGAACGACATCGACTGGCTCGATCAGATCGATCACGACACGGCGATCAAGGAGTACCGGCGCGCGCGTGCGGTCCTCCTTCCGTACACGGGCGGCTTTGCGGGGTATCCGGCGTCACTCGCTGCGGCGAGCGGCGCGGCCGTGATCGGGACGCGTCGCGCGGGTCTGCCCGAGCACCTCGGCGACGCCGCGATCTTCGTTCCCGAGCGCGATCCGGCGGCGCTCGCCTCGGCGATCGTCCGCGTCGTTCGTGACGAAGGAGAACGCCGGAGGGTCGCCGACGCTGCGCACACGCGCGCCGAGCGCGAGCTCGGTTGGGACACCGTCGCGAAGAAGACGGCGGCGATCTACGACGAGGCGTTCGCTCGTTCGCGCGTCAGCCGCGAAACGCCAGCGCTGCATGGCTGACGATGCTCCCGTCGTCCGGGTCCACGTTCTGCTCGTAGTGGAGGACCTCGCCGCGAAGCTTTTCGTCGATCACGTCCGCGAGCGAAAAAATCGGGGCGAGGCCGCACACGCGCCGCTCGTCGAGATCCGCCGCGACGTGCTCCCAGAACGCGCGCGCGTCGCGTGACGCGGCGAGGTCGAGCGATTCGCGATCCGTCTTCTCGAGCGCGCCGCGCTTGTCTTCGTCGTGCGGCTCGGGATCGCCGAAGCGCGGACCGACGTGCGCCATGTCCGCACCAGCCACCACGACGACGCGGCCGTTCCGCTTCGCGATCCCTTCACGGAGCGCGTCGAGGAACTTCGCGACGGCGGCCGTCCTGCGCGGGTTCTTGCGCGTGGCCTGCTGTTCACCAAGCCCCGCGAGGATCGGGACGATGCGCGCCTCGCGCTTGCCGAGCAGATGCTTGAGGAACACGGCCTGGAACTCGATCGAGTGCTCGCGCTTGTGGTTCAGCATGTCCGCGAACGGATCGAAGCTCGAGGCCTTCGTGAGCTCGGAGGCGAATTCGTGATCCAATTTCATCTCGCCGAACGGCGTGTCGTAGCCTTTGTTGCAGAGCGCGAACGGCTCGCGCATCGGCGCGTGCGACGTGCCGAGGACGATGAACGTGTCGGCCTGTTCGTCGAGCGAGGCCGCGAGCGCGCCGTACGCGTGCCCGTATCCGATCGCGCCGCGCCACGGATCGATGTGCGGCGAGACCAGCGCGCGAATCGTGGAACCCTTCTTGGGCTTGCCCGCGGCGCGGACGCATTCGCGATCGATGTATTCTGCAAGCTCCACGCGATCGCCCGGATAAGCGCCGCCCGCGTGCGATGCGGGGCGCGCCGAGAGCTTCACGAACGTCGCCTTCGCGTCATCGAGCGCGCGCTCGAACGTCTCGCCTTCGAGGAAGAGGCCTTCGTCGAGCTGCTTCGCGATCGACTCGACGACGTCGAGGGGGCACTCTCCGTCGATTTCTCGCGCGACCTCCTTCGCGATCTGCGAGCACGTGAGACGCCCCGTGAAGCGCGCGACGATCGGGATGAGCGCCGGCGGGATGACGGCGTGGCCCGGCGCGATGCCTTGCGTGTCTCTGAGGACGAGCACTTTGCCGTGACGCGGATCGGGAACGACGATCGTCTCGACGGGGCGAAGGCGCGGACGCATGACGATGATCAGAGGTATCGCACGTCCCACGCGCGCGCGCTCTTCGCGGCGAGCACGACCGCATCGCCGACGAGCGGCGCGAAGACGTAGCGGCGTTTTCCGGCCCATCCAAAGCCGAGACCTGCCCACTCTGCCGTGCCGAGCAAACGGCCGAGCCACTGGGCGTCTCCGCTGCGCTTCGCGAGCGCGATCGCAAAACCCGTCGCGGAAGGAGACGCACCACGCACGAGCGGGCCGGAGTCGACGTCGCCTTCCCCGGTGCAGCGCTCGAATTCGCAGACCGCACCGAAGACACCGAAGACGTCGTCGTCGAAGCGCGCCGCGATCGCCTTGGCTTGCTCCTTCGCGAACGTCTCGTCCGCCCACCACAGCATCATCGCGGAGAGCGCCGCGCCCGACGCGCGCGCGTGCGGATGCGCCGGCGAGAAGACGAGGACCCCGGTCTCCTTGTCGAGGAGCGTCGCGCGCCACGTCGCGAGGGTCGTCTTCAGGAGCTGCGCGTGAGGCTTCGTGGAGGCACGCCCCACGTCGGCGAGCGCGAGCGCCGCGATCACGACCGCGTTGTCTGCGACGTACGTCTCGTTCGGGTACGTCGGCAAGAGACCGCTCGGCGCGTTGCGGAGCTTCGTCGTCAGCGACGCGATCACCTTCGTCTCGAGCGCGGCGAGCTCGGCGTCGTGACCGCCGAGGAGGCGATGTGCTTCGAGGATCATCGCGAGGTACCCGAGGTATCCCGTGTGCGCGCCCGGTCCATCCATCGCGTCGATCGGATCGTCGTTCCATCGCGCGGCGTCGAACGTGCGCGATTCTTTTCGCCGAGCGGCCTCGGCGCACCGCGAGACGAGCTCGACGTCGGCCGGGACCGTCTCCGAATGCTCGAAGCCGATGTTCGCGGCGGCGATCGCCGTCATCGAGAGCGTCACGATCGACCACTCGCCGGCGAACTGCGATTCCTTGGGAGCCAAAGCTTTCGCGGCTTCGTCGATGTGCGCACCGAGATAGTCGCGGCGTTCTTCGAGCTCCGTCTTGGCGCGCCCTTCGATGAGCGCCTTCGGATCGTCCCGTTGGACGAAATGCCACACGACGCGGAGCATCACGAGGCCGATCACGGCCAAAATCACGCGCGCCGCGATGATTCTGACGCGATGCAGCTTCGCGGCCTTGGTCGGCTTGAGCTCCGGAGCCACCATGACGATGCACAGATTTTAGGCCTCCACGCTTGCGCTTGCTCTGAAATTTTTCGATAAGACCGCCCGAAATGTTCGTCCGAGATGCGGCCCTGAGTGGGGACTGGGACAGCGGCTACGAGCTCGCGAATGCTTGTCGTCGCGCGTATCTGAGGCTCGTGACCGGCGCGTATGTCGGTTGGGGCAAGCTCGAGCTCGCGGAGTGGCTCACGGGTCCGTACCGCGAGCTCACGGTCGCCGAAGAGTGGCTCGAAGCGCCGCCGTCGCTCGCGATCGGCAACGACACCGCGCCTGCGTCGGTGCTCGACGCGCGCGTGGCGAACGTCCTTCAAGCGATGCGCACGGACGTGCTCGTCGTGATGAACGAGCTGATGACGCCCGAAGGCGTATCGGCGTTCACCAAGCTCGCGCACGACACGGGGCTCGTTGCTGTTGGAGGCTTTTCGGTGGTGCCGCGCGCGCGCCCGCGCATGACGCTCGTCGATCGCGCGCTGTCGCTCGTCGCCGTCGACGCCATCACGCGACCCGAGGACTACGAGCACTCGCTCTTCCTCTGCGAGCGCTGCAAGCAACCGGTGTTCGACGTCGCCTCGCGCGAACGCGGCGTGTGTCGCACGCACGTGAGCGGTATAAACAGTTTGTGACGATCCAACTGCGCTTCGATGGGGGCACCATCGAGGCGCGTGGCTTTCCGCAGGAGTTCCCGGCGCCCCCGTTCATGACGTGGGACGTGCGCGCGGCCACGCATCGCGCGCCGGCCGTGTCGTACGCGGATCTCGTGCGGTGGCTCGTGCGCGAGAAGATCGCGTACGAAGATCAGGCGCGAAAGTACGGGGACCTGCCGCACACGGCGATCGTCCACCGCGATCCGCGGCCGTATCAGCGTGAAGCGGTGGATGCGTGGTCGAAGGCGCGCGGTCGCGGCGTCGTCGTTCTGCCCACGGGGGCAGGGAAAACACACGTCGCCGTGATGGCGATCGAGGAGAAGAAACGCAGCGCGCTCGTCGTCGCGCCGACGCTCGATCTCGTGCGTCAGTGGTACGACTTGCTCTCCGCGACGTTCGGCATCGACGTGGGCGTGGTCGGTGGTGGCGACTATTCGATCGCTCCGCTCACCGTGACGACATACGACTCGGCGCACATCCACATGGAGCGCTTCGGCGCGGAGTTCGGGCTCGTCGTCTTCGACGAGTGCCATCACCTGCCGAGCGAGGCTTACGCGACGGCCGCGCGCGCGTGCATGGCTCCTTACAGGCTCGGCCTCACGGCGACGCCCGAGCGCACCGACGGACGAGAAGCGATGCTCGACGCGCTCGTCGGCCCGCAAGTCTACCGGCGCGACATCGTCGAGCTCACGGGCACGTACCTCTCGGAGTACGAGACGGAGCGCGTCGAGGTCGATCTGTCCGATGAAGAACGGCAAGAGTACGAAGAGCAGCGCGGCGTCTACATCGACTTCGTTCGAAGCCACGGCATTCGCATGAGCGATCCGCGCGGATGGGGCGACTTCGTGATGCAGTCGTCGCGCAACGCCGAAGGGCGCGCCGCGATGGCGGCGTATCGAAGGCAGCGCGAGCTCGCGTTCACCGCGCCGGCGAAGCTCACGTACCTCGAGCACCTCTTGTCGATCCACGCGCGCGACCGCGCCATCGTCTTCTCTCAAGACAACGCGACGGCGTACGGCGTCTCGCGCCGATTTCTTCTTCCGTGCATCACGCACCAGACGAAGGTGAAAGAGCGGAGCGCGATCTTGCGGGGCCTCTCGAGCGGGACGTACAACGCCGTCGTCACGTCGCGCGTCTTGAACGAAGGCGTCGACGTGCCGGACGCGAACGTCGCGGTCGTCCTTTCAGGCAGCGGCTCGGTGCGCGAGCACGTCCAGCGTTTGGGTCGCGTCCTTCGCCGGCGCGAGGGAAAACGCGCCGTCTTGTACGAGCTCGTCACGCGAGGCACCGTCGAGACGCGCACGAGCGACCGCCGCCGCGAGCACAGCGCCTACCGTTGACGGATCCTGTGGCGAGTTGACGGATCTGGTAATCTCTCAAACTGAGGGGATTTCCATGCGCTTCTTGCTTTTCGCCGTCCTGCTCACGGGCTGCACGCAGGACTTCGACGCCTTCCTCGGAGACGCTTCTTCGGGTGGAGATGCGACTGCCGACGCGCCGATCGCCGACGCCGCCAACGACGTCGTCGTGCAAGACACGGGCGGAAATGATGCCGGTGGTCTCTCCTTCACGTGCGGAACCGGGACGGTGTCCGACTGCTCTCAGTGCAGCGGCAATACGCAGCCTTGCGTCTACTGCGGATCGGGCAGCTCGCTCGCGGGGCGCTGCATCCAAAAAGGCACGTCCTGCACGTTCGGCGCACCGAGCGGGTTTCAAGTCTGCGGATGCCAGACTGCGTCGACGTGCCCAGAGAGCTATCAGGTGTGCCGCAACGGGGCCTGCCGCACGTGCACCGACTCGGTGAACAACACCGGCCAGACGTGCAAAGGCGGCGGCACCTGCACGCCGCTCGACGGCGGCTGCGCCTAGGACACGTCGCGATCGAGGAGCGTCTTGGCGCGATCGACGACCGCGCGCGCGCTCATCGCGCCCTTGTAGACGTAGAGCGCGGCGGGGAGCGACTCGGGCAAGACCTCTTCGCTGACGCGTAGCCGCGAGCTCACGCAAAAGACGATGCGCGCGCCGAGACCGCGCTCGGCCAATTCGACGCGACGCCACACGGCGTCTCGGCTCCAGAAGCCGAGCACCTCGACGTACGCGACGCGCCCGCGCGAGTCGCGCAGCTCGAGATCCGGAACGCACGTTCCGACACCGGGAAGCGTGAGGATCGCGGTGCTGCGTCGTACGTCGAGACCGAAG
>Ga0068868_100001340_pt1 | contig 16987 bp, 19 predicted proteins | sample KBSMisM42_FD_64660 | JGI IMG/M metagenome (GOLD analysis project Ga0068868, IMG submission 64660) | Miscanthus rhizosphere microbial communities from Kellogg Biological Station, Michigan, USA - KBS Miscanthus M4-2 | ecosystem: Host-associated > Plants > Roots > Rhizosphere > Soil ...
GAAGCGTCTCGTCGTCAAACAGATCCGAGACGAGCTCGCGTTCGATCAGCAGTTCGTCCGCCGCTTCGTGGAAGAGGCGAAGACGACCGTTGCGCTGAGCCACCCGAACATCGTCCCGGTCTACGAGCTCGGCGTCGAGCAAGGCACGTACTTCCTCGCGATGGAGCTCGTCGAAGGCGTGTCGATCGCCGAGCTGCTCGATGGTGGTGTGCTCTCGCCCGAGCAAGGCGCGTACGTCGGCGCAGAGGTTTGTCGCGCGCTCGACTACGCGCATCGGCGCATGCAGGTGATCCATCGCGACATCACGCCGCGCAACGTGATGGTGGACGAAGAAGGTCAAGTGAAGCTGATCGACTTCGGCATCGCCGCGCTCGCGAACGCGAAGAACCAGGTCTTCGGCTCGCCGGGCCACATGGCGCCGGAGCAGATGGAAGGGAAGCCCGTGGGTCCTCCCGCGGATTTGTTCGCGCTCGGCGCGCTCCTGATGGAAGCGTGGAGCAAGAAGGCGCCGTTCCGTCGCAAGCGACAAGACGACATCGAAGCGGCGCTCGCAGGTCCGCGCACGAAGCCGAGCGACATCGATCCGCGCCTCCTTCCGCTCGACGACGTCATGGCACGTGTGCTCGCGAGCGATCCGAGGGAGCGGCCGCAAGACGCCGACGAGCTCGGGCGAGCCTTGAGGAAATTCTTGTCGGGCATCGACATGGGCGACATCGCGCGCGAGCTCGGTTCGAAGGTTCGCGAGAGGCGTGCGGAGATTCGCGCGAAGAAAGACGCGCCGGCGTCGAGCAAGAAGCCCGAGCTCGAACGGCCGCCCTCGCGCGGCGAGATGATCACGAAGACGTTCGCCGCGCGACAAGAAGTGAAGAAGTGGAGCGAGCCGCCGCCTTCTTCCGATACGCGAAAGATCGAGACGAGCGCGACGAGGCCGATCGAGACGCCAGCTTCTCCCAAGCCGCCTTCACGGGCGGGGACTTGGCTGTTCATCGGGGCTGCGCTTGCGATTTTTGGGTTCGGGGCTGCCTATGTTTTGCGCGATCCTCCGAAGACGACGACGACCACCAACACCGTGAAGACGAACAGCGTCCAAACGGCGCCGACGGTCACAGGCACGAGCACGAGCACGATTGCGAGCACGAGTACGAGCACGAGCACGAGCACGAGCACGACGGCGGCACCGACGGTCAGTGTGGAGGTGAAGGCTTCAGGGCATCTCGCGCTCTTCGGAGATCCCGGCACACGGGTGCTCGTCGATGGCGTCGCGAAAGGCAGCTGTCCGATCGCCGACGTCGCGGTCGAGCCGGGTGATCACGAAGTGCGTTTTCTCTTCGACCCGACGGGCGAATCGAGCGGGACGCACGTGACGCTGAAATCGGGAGAGCACGTGAAGCTCCGCGCCGATTTCACGGGAGCGACGGCGACCGTTCGCGTCACTGGGCGTTATTGACGATCGCGATCTCGGCGCCGCTCAACGCGCGGTCGTAGAAGCGAACGTCGTCGACGCGCGCGTTCAGCTGGTGCTGATCGTCCGACGAGCAGCCGATGCGCATGTGATCGCTCGCGCCGTCTGCCGTGAACGACGCGACGAGCGTCTGCGGCGAGCCCGGCTGCGAGTCGAGGTACACGAACGAATTCGCGCCCGCGAACACGGCGGCGATGTGATGCCACGCGCCCGCCGCGATCTGCTTCGGACCCGAGATGTTCGCGATGCCGCCCTTGCCGTCTGGAACGGCGAAGAGGAGCGTGCCGCCCGTGCCCACCGAGAAGCGCCAGCCCGCCGCGCTGATGTTGCTCGACTGCCCCGCGATGTAACCGATCTCGTTCGCCGGAGGCAGCGCGACGATCTGGATCCACAACGCGACCGTGAATGGGTTTGCTCCGCCGAACGTGAACGACGGCGTGAAGTCGATGCTCACGCAGACGCCGGTGCCGGGATCGATCTCGAGCGCTTTGCCGTGCTGACCGGTGACCCACGACGTGTGCGCAGGCGCGAGGATCGTCCCGTCGTTCTTCGGAGACTGGATGCAGTCGTGAACGGTCGTGCCGGTGCCTTCGTCGAGCGTGTAGTACGCGAGGAGGTCGGACGTCGCCGCAGCGCAACCGATCCCCGCGGTGAATCCCGCGTCGTTCCCTGCTTCACCTGCTTCGTTCGGCGCGTCGCTCGGTGCATCGATGCCCGCATCGGCCGCCGCGTCCCCACCCGTGAAGTCGAGTGACGGAAACAGGCACGCGCTCGAAAGCGACGCGACCAAGCCAAGCGCCCGACGCACGCTCTCATATTAACGTGGTAGGAAGCCGCATGCCCGACTTCTTCGATCTAGCCCGGCATTTCACCGACGAAGAGCGCACCGTTCAGCGCACCGTACGCGCGTTCGTCGAGCAACGCGTCCTGCCGACCATCGGCGAGCACTGGGAGAAGGGCACCTTCCCCGCCGAGCTCATCCCCGAGATCGCGGAGCTCGGCCTGCTTGGTTGCAATCTACATGGATATGGTTGCGCCGGCCTGAGCGAGATCGGCTACGGCCTCGCGATGCAAGAGCTCGAGCGCGGCGACTCCGGCGTGCGCTCCTTCGCGAGCGTCCAGGGCAGCCTCGTCATGTACCCGATCCACGCCTTCGGATCGGAAGAGCAGAAGAAGAAGTACCTCCCCGAAATGGCGAAGGCGAAGATCATCGGCTGCTTCGGTCTCACCGAGCCCGACTTCGGATCGAACCCGAGCGGCATGCGCACCGTCGCGCGAGACGACGGCGACAGCTGGGTGATCAACGGCACGAAGCGCTGGATCACGAACGGCAACATGGCGCAGGTCGCGCTCGTCTGGGCCAAGGTCGGCGGTGTCGAAGGCAAAGTCCACGGCTTCCTCGTCCCGACGGATCGCAAAGGCTTCGAAGCCCGCCCCATCCATCGCAAAGTCTCTCTGCGCGCGTCCGTCACGAGCGAGCTCATCCTCGAAGACGTGCGCGTTCCCAAAGACGCGGTCCTTCCGAACGTCGCCGGCATGAAGGGCCCGCTCTCGTGTCTCACCGCCGCGCGCTTCGGCATCGCGTGGGGCGTCATCGGCGCCGCCGCCGCGTGCTTCGATTGCGCCGTCGACTACGCCAAGCACCGCGTCCAGTTCGGCAAGAAACCGATCGCCTCGCACCAGCTCGTGCAAGCGAAGTTCGCCGAGATGCTCACCCAAATCACGAGCGCCCAATTGCAAGCGCTCGAAGTCGCCCGCCTCAAAGAAGCGAAGAAGCTCGACCCCGCGCACGTCTCGATGATCAAGCGCCACAACGTCCGCGTCGCGCTCGAGACCGCCCGCGTCTGCCGCGACATCCTCGGCGGCAACGGCATCACGCTCGAGTACCCGATCATGCGCCACCTCTGTAACCTCGAGACCGTCTCGACCTACGAAGGCACGCACGACATCCACACCCTCATCCTCGGCCAACACGTCACGGGCATCGCGGCGTACGAGTAATCTTCGGTGATGCGCGCCGCTCTCCTCGCTGCGGCCTTCGTCGCGTGCACGCAGTCCGAGTCATTGCCGCCATGCGCCGATGGTGGCGCGGGCATCGTCGTCGTACGTGGTGCTGGTTGCTGGCGAACCTACGCGATTCATTGCGTGGACGGTACGCACGACTATGCGTACACGGTCGCGGGCTCCTGCGGCGCCGGAACCGTTCTGTGGAACACCCAATACGAGTCGAGCACGAGCTGTACGGTCGACGTGACGTGTGCCGACGATTCGAATGAGACGTTCACCGTCGATTGGACCGCCGACACGACGCCCGGTTGTTTCCGCGCACAGCCTCAGACGGTCTTTCTTTGCAAAGGCGTCGCGCTGGATGCCGCCGCGGATTGAGCGCGGGACGTTCGGCGATTGGCTGGCTATCAGCGCGTATACGAAGACGCCCTCGCACGCGAAGGCATCTCGCTTCCCTACTGACGGCTCTTGTACGGCGTCGGTGGACACAGATCCTCCGATGACTTCTTGTGAGCCGTGAATACGTCCCCTTCGTCGCGAACCGGGTCCTCGACAAAGTCGAACGCCGGTCTCTGGCAAAGCGGCTGTGGCTTCTCAGTTGCCGCGCCCGTCGCGGACGGACCGCCACACGCGAGCATCACGAGACAATGCACCGCGACGCTTCGCGTCACTCGTCGCTCTTCTTCTCCAGCCGGCGGATGCGGCGTTCGTGATCGCTGAGCTTGGTCTGCACTCCGGCGCGAAGCGAATCTCGAATCTGAGCCATCACGGCGCCGTGCGAGACGATCTCCGTCGACAGCCGGATTTCACTCTCCGCGTGTTGACGTATCAGCTCTTGTCGCGTCTCTCGCAGCTCGTCACGTGTCTCACGACTGTATTGCTCGACGTCGCTCAAGCGTTGATGCACCACGCTCAAGTCTTGATGAAGCGTCTCGCGCATCGACTGAATCTCTTTGCGAATGTCCTTCAGGATCTCGACGGTGATGCTGTCGTCCATCATGGCCTCCTCATTATGACACACGCCTTCGCAACGCCGAGGCCAACGCGAAACGTCGAGAATTTGGCGAATTCGGGGTGGCCAGGCCAGGTCACGGACCGGTCCCGAGGCCAACGCAGGCGTCACTCCTCGCTCTTCTTCTCGAGCGCGGCGATGCGATCTTCGTGATCGGCGAGTCGCATGAGCAGGAGCTCGTATTCGAGATCACGTCTCGAAGACGCGAGGAGCTCGATCGCAGCCGCGAGGCGCGGGTGCATCCGGGAGATGTCCTTGTCGTCTTTCATCGCTTCATTATGACGCCGACTCACTCGTCGACGTAGGTGGAATCGAGTGTTCCCGTTTTGCGCAAGGCTTCGTAGACGACGATGCTGACGGCGTTCGACAAGTTGAGGGAGCGGACCTTGCCGAGCGTGGGGATGGCGGCGACGCGATCGGTGTATTTTGCAAGTAAGTCTTCGGGCAGGCCCACGCTCTCTTTTCCGAAGACGAGCGCGTCGCCCGGTGCGTACGAAGGCGCGAGGTAGCTTCGCGAGGATTGGGCGGAGAAGAGGTGGAGGGCGCCGCCGGATTCTTTTTCGAAGGCGTGGAGAAAGTGCGGGAAGTCGACGTGGGTGCGGACGTCGACGAGGTGCCAGTAGTCGAGGCCGGCGCGGCGAACGGCGTGGTCGTCGATCTTGAAGCCGAGGCGGCCGACGAGGTGGAGCACCGACGTCGTGGCTCCCGCGAGGCGGGCGATGTTTCCCGTGTTGGGGGGGATCTCCGGCTCCACGAGCACGATGTGAAACGGCTTGTGGATGGGCTTGGCACGTAGACGTCCGGGCATGGTACTGTCGGGCCACGTAATGTCGCCGATGCGCGCCTCCATCGCCAGTGCCGCCATCGCCGTAGCTCTCGCGTCGAACGCGCACGCGGGGAGCATGGATCCGGCGACCGAGCGCCTCGTGCTCCAGCCGGGTGGGATGAATTCGGGGCAGACGTGCCAGGGCATCGCCGCGAATCCGACGACGGCGCCGGGCGGCAACCCGAACAACTTTCCGTGCGCGCCGGATAACGTCGCGTTCGCGAATTACATCTCCGAGCTCGGCTTCGCGATGGCGCCGAACGCGTTCCATCCTGCGCGAACGACGGGCTTCGGCGGATTCGTGCTGAGCGTCGAGGCCTCGTACACGAAGATCAACCAGGACGCGTCCTCCACCGCGAAGGACGGGACCAAGGTCCAGTACTGGCACCAGGCCACGCGCGGCGCGACCGATCCGAACACGAAGAATTTCTCGACGACGAACTCCGCGCCGGATTCGCTCCTCCAGATTTATTCGCTGAAGGCGCGCAAAGGTTTGCCGCTCGGGTTCGAGCTCACGGGCGCGCTCGGTTACCTCGCGAACTCTTCGCTGTGGATGCTCGGCGCGGACGTTCGCTGGGCGCCGTTCGAAGGCTTCCGCACCGGCGCGGGCGGCATCTTGCCGGACATCTCCGTCGGCGGTGGCGTTCGCACCGTGATGGGGACGGACAAGTTCACCCTGACGACCGTCGGCATGGACGTGCAGCTCTCGAAGCCGATCGCGATCGCGAGCACGACGTCGCTCACGCCGTACGTCGGCTTTCAACGTCTCTGGGTCTTCGGTGATTCGACCGTCATCGACTCGACGCCGAACACGAGCGCGGTCGATCAATGCGGCTATCAAGGCGCCGATCCGACGACGGGCCAGCCCGTCTGCAAGAACACGCTCCCGAGCGGCGCGCCGAACAACGGCGACTTCAACAACAACATCGTCTTCGAGAAGGTCCGCACCGAACGAAACCGCGGCATCATCGGGCTCAACTTCCGTTACGAAATGATGACTCTCGCTGGGCAGATCCTGTTCGACTTGACGGACCCGACGGGCGAAGGCCAGCAGTTTCTCCAACCCAGCCGCCAGTGGACGCTCTCGTTCGAAGTCGGCGTCTTCTTCTGATCTGTTTCGTCGCGGTCTCGTCGTCGGCATGTTCGCCGGCGAAACGAGAACCGGTCGGCGTCTCGAACGGCGGCGCGGTCGAGCATTCTTCGCAGACCGAAGCAGGCGTGAGTGCTCCGCCGCTCGCGGGTTTGCCGCCTGATTTCCGCACGACGTGGAACCGCGTCGGCATGCACGTCACGTCCGAGCACGGCCGCTTCACCGCCGACGTCTACGATCACGATCACGTCGCGTGGGCCGAAGATCTTTTTCTCGGTGACGCCGGCGCTGGCGTCTACTTACTCGAGAAGACCGACGCGGGTGTGCGCTTCGCAGTCGCCGACGATCACGGTCGCACGGTCGCCGATGGCGACGCGGGCGCGAGCCTCGACCCGTGCGTGCGCTGCCACTCGAACGCCCGCGATTGGGTGTTCGACGTCCATCAGTGAACGAGCGCCGCGATGACGGCGGCGATGATCACGAGGGCGCATACGACCGTGGAGAGGGCGGCGCCGATGTAGCTCGTTTGCAATGCGGGCTTCGCTTGGTCGGGCAAGATGCCGTAGGCACCGCGAAGGAATGCGAGCGAGCTGCGCGTGGGCAAACGCATCGCGACACGTGTGATGTTGAACGCGGCTTTCGGCCCGTCTTTGAAGAGCATGACGAAGAAGCCGACGGGGCCGAGGACGAGGTCCCAACCCGCGGCGTACAGACCGAAGCGGAGAGCGCGCGACCATTTCGGATCGCCGTTCGAGACGCGGCGCGCGCCCTTGTCGAGCGACAGACCGTGCGCGGCGTGCGCAGCGACGAGGAGCACCGCGAGGCCGACGACGGCAACGAGCGCGACACGCAGCGCGATCGCGAGCGAAGCGCCGTCCGGCAAGAGACCGAACGCGGCGAAGAGCGCGAGCGCGAAGCCGGCGAGCATTCCGAGCATGCTCGCGGACGCGACGAGCTCGGCGAAGAACGCGAAACGAAGCGCGGGCATGATGGGCCCGTCCGGCAGAGCTTCGAAGAACGCTTCGGCGCTCACCGACGCGGACTTCGCCGTCGCCCACAGACGCGCGAGCGCAGGACCGGGACGCTCCCACGCGACGATGGCGATGACGCCCGATCGCGAACGCTCCTCAGCACAGCCGATGCAATCCGGATCGCCGCACAGCGCGCAAACGACCGCAGCGGGAACCTCGACGAAATCGTTCGACGCACCATTCCCGCCGGAGTCTTCGGGTGAGCGAAGCTCCTCCGCATCCGTTTTGATGCGTTCGGCCGGCGACATGGCCGTAGAAGAATGCCTCCATAACGCCCCAAACGCCAGGGCTGGATGACGCAGCGTGTCAGTGGAGGGCTTCGTTCGTCGAGACGTGACCGCGCGAGACGTCGATGTCGTCGAGGCGACCGCCGAATCGGAAGGAGAGAACGATGGCGGCGAGCGACACGATCGCCGTGAGCCAGAACGCCGGTTCGAACGTGAAGTGCGGCTTGTAGTGCGGGTTGTGCGGCGGGAAGAAGAAGAGGTTCGCGCACGAGACGAGTGACGTCGCGCTCAAGAACGCGGCCGCCACACGTGCGCCGCGCATTTGCGCGATCGTTCTCCGGCTCAAGACAGTGGGCACCAGCACCAGCCAACCCACGCCCGCGCCCCACACCCAACCGATGCGGCGCGCGAGGAGATAACCGCTGAAGTGGTAGTCCTCCGGCAACTTCTGGTGAATCCACGGAACGAAGAAGAGTGCGATTCCCACGAGCGCCAACGCCGCGAGCGCGACGCGGCTTCTACCCGCGTACGTCCACGGAAGCGGCTCGTGGAGCGGATCGCGCGGGAGGCCGAACTCGTCGTGCGTCTCGAGCGACGGCGGGAGCTTCTCGAACGCGACGAGCTTCATCCCGCAGACGGGGCACTCTTTCGCTTCGCCGAGCTCGAACATTTCCCGGCAGAAGGGGCACGCGACGAGACCCATGTTCGCGGCAGGATAGCCACTCGCACGCGCGCGTGAAAACCCGAGGTCATTCGAATAAGCTCGACCCATGCGGATCCCGACACTCGGGACCGCCCGGAGTTCCCGAATGAGGCCTTCGAAGCTCGACGCACAAACCCTCGAGAAATGGCTCGGATCGCACGCCGGCTGGGAGAAGGCTGAGGCGGGCGGCCAGGAAGCCATCGCGCGGACGTTCAAATTCGCCGATTTTTCTGCGGCGCTCGGGTTCGTCGTTCGTGTCGGATTGGTCGCGGAGAAGCGCGACCATCACCCGGACGTCGAGCTCGGATGGGGCCGCGCCCGCGTGGTGTGGACGACACACGACCAGAAGGGCGTGACGTCGCTCGACACGGATCTCGCAGAAGCTTCGGACAAGATTTTCGGATGACGCACGGCGAGGCGCGGGACGAGCTGCGGAAAAAGCTCGCAGCGATCCTCGGCACTGCAGATGCGATCGCGCGCTTCGACGAGGCGCTCACGCACCCGAGCTTCTCGAACGAGACGGGGCTTCCGCACAATCAGCGGCTCGAATTCTTGGGCGATGCCGTGTTGGGTTTGTGCGTGAGCGAGCTGCTCGTGACGCGATTTCCGGACGCCGACGAAGGATCGCTCACGCGCATGCGGAGCGCGCTCGTGAACGCGACTGCGCTCGCGCGGTTCGCGAAGAAGATCGATCTCGGCGCGTCGCTCGCGCTCGGACGCGGCGCGCGTACGTCGGGCGAGCGCGAAGGGCTCAACGTGCTCGCCGATGCCGTCGAGTCGTTGGTTGCAGCCGTCTACGACGCGTTCGGTATCGAGGCCGCGCGCAAGCTCACGTTCGCGGTCGTCGAAGATCCGCTCGCGGAGCTCGGCTCGGCGAAGTCGCTCGACGCGAAGAGCGCGCTGCAAGAACGCATACAAGCGCGCGGCGAGCCGACGCCGACGTACCGCGTCGTGCACAGCGAAGGGCCCGCGCACGATCCGCGGTTCGTCGTCGAGGTGCTCGTCGGAGATCGCGTCCTCGCGCAGGGCGAAGGCGCCAGCAAGAAAGCCGCGGAGCGCGCCGCCGCGTCTGCCGCGCTCGCGAAAGAAGACGATGGCAGCTGAGTGGATTTTGCAGGGTTATGCGTACGATCCGAAAGAGCTCTCGGCGTTCGTGGGCTCGAAGAACGTGAAGCTCGCGAAGAAGATGGCGCGCGCCGCGAAGGAGCTCACGGACGATGATCGCCTCGAAGGGACGCTCGAAGAGATCGTCCTCGAGATCGCGAACAAGAAGCTCTCGCGCGATCGCGGCATGAGCTACCGCATCGCGCTCGAAGCGATCATGAACGAGCTCGGCGACAAGCTCGGCAAGCGGCTCACGACGTACGGCTTGAAGGAGCGTCTCGACGAGGTGCTCGCGGCCCTCGGTCAGAAGACCCTCGCGAAGGCCTGGCAGAAGGGCGGCGTGAATTTTCCGACTGCGACCATCGCGTGCGAGCCGGGTGATTGGCCGATGGCGTTTGCGCTCGACGCAACGGCCGTGGCAAAAGCCGCGAAGGAAGCGAGCACGCTGCCAAAGCGCGCGGAGATCGAAACGCGCGCCGAAAAGACGATGAAGGGCGACGAAGACTTCGCCGGCGACACGACCGACGTCGTCGTCGCGCTCGCCCAGATCGTCACGAAGGCAGCAAAAGCGAAATCCGCGTTGATGGTGCTCGTCGACGGCGAGCAGTAGCTAGCGCGACGAGCCCGGCGCGACTTGTCCGGGCCGCTTGCGCGGGACGATGACCCCGTCGGGCGGCGCGACGTCGATGCCCGTCAGGATCTCCGGGTTCACCTCTTTGAGGTTCTTCGCTCGGAGCTCCGCCAGCAGCTTCTTCTTTTCGTCCTCCGTGCGATCGCGGAGGATCTTCCACTGGATCTCGTCTTTCACTTCGGTGACGGGGCGATGGCTCGCGCCGACCGTGCCTCGACGCCAGACGACGGCGAACCCGCTTCCTTCGACCACGGGATCGGCGACGATCTCCCCGTCCTTCACCGCGGACGCGGCCTTCGCGATCGCGGGCTCGATCTTGAGGCCCGTCTCGTTCGATTGACCTTCGAGCGTGACGAAGCCGACGTTGCCGCCGCGCAGATACGTGGCCTTGTCGAGGCTGTGCTCGCGCGCGAGCTTGTTCCACGTGGGGACCGTCCCGTCCTTCTTCGCCTGGGCGATCACGCTCTGCGCTTCTTCCTTCGTCGCGCAGGAAATCCGCCAGATCTGATAGCGCTCGGGCGCGTCGTAGCGAGCTTTGTTCTTGTCGTAGAACGCCTGCACGTCCTCCATCGAGACGTTCTGCGGAGGACCGAGGCGCGCCTTGAGCGCACGCAACGTCGCTTGAGCGCGCGCGCGATCGAGATCGAATCGCGTCGGCACGCGTGTGTCGATGTGCTTCGACTTCGCGCCTTGCGACCAGAGCGCCTCCGGGATGATCACCTGCTCGACGAACGCCTTTCGGATCTCGGCGTCGTTGTTCCCGAACGTCTTCAGCTGAAACGCGGGGACCTGCGCGATGCGATCCTCGACCTCGCCGACCGTGATGGCGCGATCACCGACGGTCACGCACGTCTGCGCGCGGCGCGGATCTCCATCGGCGCGCGCGGTGAGCGCGACGAGAACGACCGCAGCAGCGAAAGCTCGCTTCACCGAGCCTTCTTTACCAGATTCTTCCCTTTGGCTCCCGAGCCGACGACGCCGACCTCTTTGAGGAGCTCGTCACCGATCCCGACGAAGCGGTAGACCTCGGGGCGGAAGTTGTACGCCTTGTGGAGGCGCGAGATCGCGAGCGGCACGTCATCGCCGAAGCCGACCTTCTTCACCTTGACGACTTTGCGGAGCGCGCTCACGCCCTCGCCGAGCTCGAGAAGCTCTTGCACGCGGAGCAGCACGTCGAGCGGCTTCAAATCACGCGTGCCGCGGGCCTTGCCCGTCTCCAGCTCCTTCAAGAGGCGCTGGCGGCGCTTTTGCGTGCGACCGTCGAGCCGTTGCGACGAGGCGCGGCCGCCGAGCACGTCGTTGAAGAAGCGCGCGGCGCGGCGCTTCTCGATCGCCTCCGGGCTGCCACGGCGATTCTGCACCTTCGGAGCGCGGGCTTTCTTCACGGTCAGACACGGTAGTTTGTGGACCGCAGATCGTCAATCGACTTTCTCAATGCGTCTATTTGGACGCGAGAATCGCGATGGCTACCGCGATCAATGCGATAACCCACACGGGCCAAGTGCGCTTCCAAAACTCGCCCACGTCGCTCGCGAACGCGTTCGTCGCGGCGCGCGCCAGCGCTTTCTTTCCGACGACGCGTCTTGCCTCACGCGCGATTTCGTCCCGCTCTTCTTCGTCTTTCGGATCGTGACCGACGAGGTGCGCGACGTGATGCTCGAGCTCATGCTCGATCGTCTCGTGGATTTCGCCTTCGACGTCGTACGAGCCGTCGTCGTTCCACATCGACGCGAACGTCCGGTAATAGACGGTGATCGTGCCTGGATTTGCGGGCGATCGTGCGTCGCCTTCGTGCCCCGGCACGTACGATCCCATGAGCGGCTCGCCGCCGTCGTCGGTGTCCGGTACGCCGCCTTCGACGACGAGCAACGGCTTGGGCGGCGGAGCTTCGGCGATGAGCTCCTCTCCGATCTCGCGGCACGTCGCGTCGAATTCGTCGAAAGACGGGAACGCTCCGCTCGCTTTCAGCAGGGCGTCTTCGTACGGCGAGAATTCTCGGTCATACGGCGCGTCGACGTCGTTTCTCGTTCCGCAGTGCTCGCAAATCACGAGGGAAAACAAGCGGAGCGGGTAGTGAGCACGCAAGAAGAGGTTCGTGATCTCGCCGAATGCGCGATCGTCGCAGCGCTGCAATTGGCGCGCGATCTTGCGAGAATCCTGCGTTTCACCGAGCGATACGATGCCCATCGCGGTGACGACGTCGGGCGTGACGTGTAGCGGCTCGTGCGCGAGCGCGCGATGGAGCGGCTCGGCGTCCTTTGCGGTGATCGCACGAAAGCGAATCTTCTTTTTCAGCGCGGGCACGTCGTGCTCGATCGTCGTGTCGAGCAGCTCATCGAGCTCTTCGTCGTCGAGCTCCGCGTCCACGAACGGGCCGATCGGCATCGCCGCGCACGGCTTCACCGCGATGACCTTCTCGCAGTTGCGACACTCGATCTCGACGTTCTCTTCTTCGAGCCAATTCTCGTGCGTCGCGATCGCGCGGAGCGCGTGAAATTCGGCGAGCGTCAGCCCGTCTACGTCGAGCCCTTGCTCACGCAGCACCGCGCGTGCGCCGCCGTACAGCATCTCTTTCGTGTCCCCCTTGCGCGGCCCGAGCTTCTTCTTCTTCGGAAGCTCGACGATCCGCCCGCCAGGGAGCTGGACCTTCATTTCGCTTCGTGCGGCTCGGGCTCGATGCCCATCACCTTCACGACGAACGCGTGCACGCCATACACGGCGGGCGTCAGAAGAATCGCGACGACGAGCTTGATCATGTACTCGCGCCCCGCCTTCGCGCCGATCCAGCCCCAGTCCTTGCTCGCGGTCCACCGCCAGAAGATCACGTTGATCGTCACGGTGTCGATGATCTGGCTCAGGATGGTCGACCCCGTCGCGCGGAGCCAGAGATGCTTCGACTGCGTGAGCGCCTTCCAGAATTGGAACACGTGGATGTCGAGGATCTGCCCGATCAGATACGCGACGATCGACGCGACGAAGAGCTGTGCGCTCCCGCCGAACACCTTCGCGAACTCCGCCTGCGTGAAATACGTCGACGGATCCGGCCGCAGCCACGTCGACACCTGCAAGACGACGTACGCGAGGAGCGCCATGAAGAACCCGAGCCACGTGAGAAACGTCGCCCCCTTGCGCCCATAAAAATCATTCACGACGTCGGTGAGCAGAAACGTCACCGGAAACGGAATGATGCCGACCGAAATCGGCCCGAGCGGCGTCGCGAGCGTCTTCCCGCCGATGATGTCGCCCAGCAAGAGACACGCGACGAAGATCGCCCCCATGTAGACGTAAAGCTTCTGCGCCGGCCGAAGCTCGGTCGTGTGGGGTGCAGTCGCGCTCATCGCTCGGCGCGGAGGTTAGCTTCAATCCGTGGACTGCGGTGCCGCAAAGCGCCTTTTCACGGTGCACGAATCTTCGATATTTCCCTGGAATTCGAGAATTTCTGCGCCGTGAAATGGGACGCAGCTACGACGAAGGTGGCGGCATCTCGCTGACCGGAGGCGGGCCTTCGACGGGCAACACCATCCGAAACTCTGCCCCCTTCGGGTGAGGAACATACGAGAGCTCCCCGCCATGCTCGACGGCGATGCGTTGCGCGATGGCGAGGCCGAGGCCGGTGCCGTGCGCCTTCGACGTGGCGTAGGGCTCGAACAAACGAGCGATCATCTCGGGAGCGACGCCGGGCCCGTCGTCGCAGACGCCGATGGCGACGCGGTCGCCTTTGCCGAGGGGCTCGATGACGACCGTCACGGAGCCTTCTTCGCGGCCCGCGCCTCGCAGCGCGTCGATCGCGTTTTGGACCAGGTTCGTCAGGACCTGCACGATTTGATCGCGGTCGGCCATCACGTGCGGCGGGCGGTGCGTGAGGACGCGCAACTGGATCTTGCCCGCGGCCGCTTCGTGGAGCTTCACCACGTCTTTCGCGACGGCGCCGAGGTCGAGATCGACGGGCTTCGGTGGTGGGAGGCGCGCGAAGCGGGTGAACTCCGTGACGATGTCGTTGATGCGTTTGACCTCGTCGAGCACGGTGCGCGTGGCTTCGTCGAAGTAGCCGTCGAACGCTGGGTCCTCCCGCGCGCGGAGGCGGCGGAGCGTCTCGACGGCGGCGCGGATCGGCGCGAGCGGGTTCTTCACTTCGTGCGCGACGCGACGGGCAACCTCGCGCCATGCGGCGACGCGCGTCGTGGCGGCGAGACGCCTGCGAGTCGCGCCGAGATCTTCGAGCATCTTGTCGAACGCCGTTCCGAGCTCCGCGATTTCGCCGCCGCCGCGCACGCGAACGGGGCGCGCTTCGCCGCGCGCGACCTTGCTGGCTTCGTCGGCGAGATCGGAGATGGGCTTCGAGAGCGAGCGCGCGAAGAACCACGCGAAGAAGAGCGCGAGCGCGACGGAGCCGCAGCACCACTGGAAGATCTTCGCGTCGACGTCGTCGAGCGTCTTTTGGAAGCTCGCGGTGTTCTTCGAGACGATGATCGGGACGCGGCCGCCTTTCGTGTCGGTGATCGCGCACCCGGCTTGCGCTTCCAGCTCCGTCGACTTCGCGCCCGAGCCGCGCTTCACGGAGTAGTTGATCGTCTTGCCGAGCCTCTCGAGCATCGGATCGATGCGGCGCGCGCCGACGAGCCCGACCGTGAGGCCGCCCGAGCCTTCGCGTTTGCAGCGGGAGATGATGCTCGGCGACGCGGCGAAGACGGACTTCGTTCCGTCGCTCACGAAATGCGCGGGATCGACCGCGAGCTGCGCCGTCGCGTCTTTGGTGGAGAGCGTGAGGAGCGAGCGCGGATCGGCCGCGAGGACGTCGCCACCTCCGGTCGCGAGCACGAGCTCGTCCATGTTGAACGACTTGCGCGTTTGCGGGACGAGCTGGCCGAGCATGACGCGGCGATCCTCGCCGGCCTCCGCGGCGACGAGCGTGCGATCGACGAGCTCGCCCGAGTCGCATGCGCCGCGAAGAACGGACTCGTCGGTCGCGGCTTGCGAAGCGATGTCGGCTGCGACGCGCTGGCATGCGTCGCGGACTTCGTCGGCGAAGCGCGCGGTCTCCGACGCGCGGCGGTCTTCACGCAAGAACCAGCCGAGCGCGCCCGTGGAGATGCTGACGAGCAAACCGAAATACAAAAGCGTGCGCGGCGCGAGTCTCATTTGCGTGCGCGCGTCGCGCTTCCCCAGTCGACGCCGTTCGATGCGGGCGGCAGCGAGAGATCGGCGACGCGACCGCCTTGCACACGGATCTCGCCGAGGACGCCGACGCGCATCGTGCGGGCGATCGTGCGCGCGGGGAGATCGGCGATGTGCGGCGGATGGCGCACCGCGTCCGTCGCGAGCTCGGGGTTGTCGCTCGTCGCGAGCGCCGCGAGCGTGCCGAGCAATCCGGGAGCGAACGGACGAACCGCGTCGATCGCGAGCGCGTACGATCGCGACGCTCGACGCTCGCGGATCGTTTGCGCGGGCACGGCGCGAACGGTGACCTCGTGCGACGGCTTCGAGAGCGACCCGGCGACGGCCTTCGCGAGCTCGGCGAGCCACGGCGAGTCGTCGCGGACGAGGATGTCGCACGGCGCACCGCCCCAACCTTGATCCGGTTGCACGTTCCAAGCAGGGCCCGGCGCGAGGTGCGCGAGGAGCGAAGGTGCGATCCCATCGGCGAGCCGCTGCGCGGTGCCGGGCATGTCCCACAAACCCGCGTCGCGACCCGTGCGAAGGAGCGCGTATGCGACGAATCCGCCGTCGAACGCGCGAGCGCCAGCACGAGGCTCGTGGAGACCGAGCCCGAGCCAACCCATGTCGTCCGTTCCCGCTTCGAACGATCGGAGCGAGTCCGCGAGATCCGACGCGGCGCGCACCGTGATCGCATCGAGAAACGAAGGGCCTTGCGACGCGCGCGCGTTGCGTGACAGCGAGAGCGCTGGCCCATCGTGCGAGGCAGCGAACGCGCCGGTGGCGTCGGGCCGATCCGTCGCGAACGACACGGGGACGATCGCGCAGAGCGGCGACGCGAGCGGCATCGCGAGCTTGTTCGCGTCCGATTGCGCGAACTGCAGCGTGAGATCATCGATGCGCTTCGGGATCGGAACGTCCGCGAGCCACGCGCGCGCGTCCCCTGCCCTGGCGCGCGAAAGCGAAGCGATCACTTCACGCGCGATGACGGGCCTGCCGGTCGCCGTCGTGAGGCCCGCGCGGAGCTTCACGCGCGCGTGCGTTCCGTCGGGCTCCGGCATCGACTCCGCGAGCGCAGGAACGACGCGGTTGCCATCCATCGCGTAGAGCGAATCGAAGACGGCGCCGCCGAAGACCGCGCACGTCACGTCGTCGAGCTTGTGCGGGTCGAGCGAAGCCACGGGCCAAGGCACGCGAAGCGCGACGCGCCCGCCGATGGGGGACCTGCCGCGCGAAAATGCGTTTCGCGTCATCGCAACCGCGGCGGTCCCGAGCATCCACGCGCGACGGCTAACGAACAAGCCACACCTCGGGCCCGACCACCGCGACGAGCGCCGCGCTCCCACCGTCGATCGAAGGACACGCCGTGAGCGCACGAACGCCCGCGGGCGCGGGGATCCGGTTCACGATCTTCGGCGCGGTCGTCATCATCGAAGCGATCGTGATCGCGTCGGGATCCGCGTCGCTTGAAAATGCGACCTCGGGCGCCCCATCGAGGTTCGCGTCGAAGAGAGCGACCTGCGCGCCCGCACCTTCGAACGACGCCCTTTCGGCCGTACCCACACGAACGCGCAGCTTCGTGCCTTCGCGCGTCGCCACGGCTTGGGTCGATTCGCCGTTCGGCATGACGAGATCGAACGCGCTGGCGGCGTCGAACGATTCCCGCGCAGAACGTATCGGCAAGGGAGGGCCATCGCACGCGCCATACCCTTCGAACATCAGCCGAGCCGTGCCGATCGG
>Ga0068868_100001353_pt1 | contig 16899 bp, 8 predicted proteins | sample KBSMisM42_FD_64660 | JGI IMG/M metagenome (GOLD analysis project Ga0068868, IMG submission 64660) | Miscanthus rhizosphere microbial communities from Kellogg Biological Station, Michigan, USA - KBS Miscanthus M4-2 | ecosystem: Host-associated > Plants > Roots > Rhizosphere > Soil ...
CAGGAAAAATTTTATCGGGAATAATCCACGGATACTGGACGCAGGTTGTGGAACAGGTGGGTTGCTATCGCGGCTTGTTGAAAACGGATTCACACAAGTGAATGGTTTTGATCTTTCTCCCGACGCCGTTGAATATGCAAAAAAAAACAACGGTATTAATGTACTTCAATTGGACATCACAAATTTCAGAGGAGGGTTTCCGGGTGATTTGTTTGACATTGTTATCAGTCATGATATTTTGTGCTTGCTGAATAACGCAGACAGCAGCAAGGCGCTCTCGCAAATGCTTTCGGTGTTGAAACCGGGTGGTGTATTGCTGATGAATTTACCGGCTTTCAGGGCTTTCAACGGCACACATGACATTGCGGTTGCGATAAAACAGCGCTATTCAAAAAAGACTGTTCAAAAACTTGTGGGCGCGCAGGCAGAAATAAAAAAGATTATTTATTGGCCATTTCTTTTATCACCTGCTATTTTTATAATACGGACAATACAGAGGCTGCAGCCTGGCATCGTTAAACAAGACAGGGTAGTTTCAGATGTAAAAATGCCTCCTTTATGGCTCAACAAAATTTTATACGCAATTACTAATTTCGAAAATAGTTATTTCCAAAAGAAGCCCTGGGGTAGCTCTATATTCATCGTGTTACGGAAGCCAGTGTAGCAGAGCGTACAATCAGGTACCTATAAAATAAGAAACCAGCGACAGTGATCCTGTTATTATGCCAAATGCAATTCTAACCAAATTGTATTTTGATTGCCGGTAGAAAAAACTACCAAGCAGAATCAATGGTGAAATAGCCTGCGCGGCGTACATAGAACTGAATCCGGTGGTTATTTTGCCGCAAGAGACGGCCAGCACCAAACATATCGCTGCAAAAAAGATCATTTCCTTCCTGTATTGCAGCCGCTGCAACTGCTGGTATAGGCAGACTCCGAAATATAAGCTGGAAAAAATAACTATGCTACCGCATGCCAGGGCAACCTGGTTTTTTAGCTGTGCTGAAACAAATATCCTTTCCATCAGGGTTTGAGCTGGTAAGAGTGCTATCCATCTGAAAATGAAATTGCAGGCAAAAATTACTGCGGCACAGGCAGACCATTTAAGAAGTGATTGGCGATCATGCGGCAGCCGGAAAAAGCGAGGCGCAATTAACAGGATGCTGATGGCAAAATAAAAAACGCATAATAGGAAAAAGTCAGGTCTGAAGAATACGCCCGCATCAGCAATGTCTTTATAGAGGTGGCTTTCAATAGTTGGAACCAAGCCCTTCCAGGCAGCAAATACATAAATTGGCAGCGCCAGTGAGAAAGTAAGTATTAATAACAAGGATAATATATTGCTGCGCCAGCGTTGTTTCCACGTGAACAACAAAGGGATGGCGGTCAGTGAAAGGAGATAAGGCTGCCTGCCTATAATGGCAAAACTCATACAAAAGCCGGCTAGCATTGACTGCAGTAGTCCATGCTTACCAGTAGTATGAAGGGTACTGCTCAGCAAAAAATAAATTGCCGCACTAAAAAAGAAAAGTGCTGGCATTTCTGTGAGTGCCAGCCCGCCCACCGTGTAAGTCATAGGAATAGCCATTACATACATGGCATAGAATCGCTGCTGTGGGTTGAACAACCGGAGGGTAAAGTAAATAATGCAGGTGGTGCCGATTAAAAAGCCGGAATTTACCCATCTCGTATAAGGCATCCGCAAATGCGTAAACGGTTCGAATAAGAAATGAACCATTGAATATAAAGGACCAGCCGATCCTGCCAATTGCACCAGGTATTGTTTGCCGAAGCCATATTGGTGCAGCAAGGCTACATTCGCGAGGTAATCGTCCTCATCAAAAAAAGCGGGCCTTTGAAAAACGATCTGCAGAACCACGAGTGCTATCAGTCCGCCAGCTAATAATACTATTTCCGCTGACGATAGTTTGTTGTCTTTCACCGCTTTTATTTTCTGCTGTAATTGGGTGCTTCTTTTGTAATTTCTATATCGTGTGCATGGCTTTCTTTCATGCCGGCATTGGTAATCTGTATGAATTGTGCATCGCTTCGGAGAACACCGAGGCTGGCTGCGCCGCAGTAGCCCATACCGGCACGAAGGCCGCCGACATATTGCTGCACCACTTCTCTCAGGTTTCCTTTATAAGCTACTCTGCCTTCAATGCCTTCGGGCACCAGCTTTTTAATGTCATCTTCCACATCCTGGAAATAACGGTCGCTGCTGCCTTCCGCCATAGCGCCAATAGATCCCATTCCACGGTATTCTTTAAATTTTCTTCCTTCGTAGATAATCGTGTCGCCTGGACTTTCTTCCACCCCGGCAAACACGCTGCCCATCATCACCGTGTCCGCGCCTGCGGCAAGCGCCTTTACCATATCACCTGTGTAACGGATACCACCATCCGCAATCATCGGAACACCCGTCGATTTGAGTGCAGACCAGGCTTCCATAATTGCTGTAATCTGCGGTACGCCGGCTCCGGCAACAATGCGGGTAGTACAAATAGAACCGGGACCAATACCAATTTTCACCGCATCCGCACCAGCTTCTGCAAGGGCTCTGGCGCCCACTGCCGTGCCTACATTTCCGGCAATAACCTGTAGTTTTTTAAAATTCTTTTTTACTTTTTTAAGCGCATCGATAACGCCTTTGCTATGCCCGTGCGCACTGTCGAGGCAAACTACGTCTACACCTATCTGTTGCAAAGCTGCAGCCCGGTCCAGCATATCGCTGGTGATACCCAGTGCGGCACCCACCAGTAATCGCCCGAAGGAATCCTTTACTGCGTTTGGAAAGCTGCTCAATTGCAGTATATCACGATAAGTGATCAGTCCTACCAGTGTATTGTCTTTTTTTACTACAGGCAGTTTTTCTATTTTATACAGCCGTAAAATTTTTTCGGCCTTTTTTAAATCGGTTCCTTCGGGAGCGGTAATTAAATTCTCTTTCGTCATTACTTCCTGCACCTTTCTTTGTTTGTCGGTCTCAAACCGAAGATCACGATTGGTAAGAATACCTACCAGTTTATGTGCACTATCCACGATAGGGATACCACCGATCTTATTTTCACGCATCAGGTGAAGGGCATCGCCAATAGTAGCGTCAACACGAAGCGTAATGGGATCAATGATCATGGCGCTCTCACTACGCTTTACCCTGCGTACCTGTTCCGCCTGGTGTTCGATGCTCATATTTTTATGAAGTATACCGATACCTCCTTCGCGGGCGAGCGCAATGGCAAGCGTGGCCTCTGTTACGGTGTCCATAGCAGAAGACAGCATGGGTATGTTCAGAGAAATGGCTTTGGTAAGTTTGGTTTGAATATTTACTTCCCGGGGCAATACCTGTGAGTAGGCGGGAAGCAGGAGTACATCATCGAAAGTTAAGCCTTCACCAAAAAATTTTTTACTGAGATTTGACTTGCGGGGATTATTTATTGTTGCCATGGGCAAAGATAGGGCAGTGGGTAAATTCGTTCCAAAAGTTTTTTTTATTGATGAGTAGTGAGTGATGAGCAGTGAGTTGCAGCAAATTTTTCACTACAATAATTTATACATTTTTCCCGGAAGTGATGCTATTACATTCTGCAGTTCCAGGTTTAAAATGGCTGCCGCCACCATGCTGCTGCTTAGATTGCTTTTTATGTTCAGTTCATCTATAGCAGCCGGTTCCTTTTCCTTCAGGATATCTACAATTATTTTTTCTTCCGGACTCAACTGAATAAATAACTCTTGCTGTATTTTTTTTGGTTTGATATTTATTTCCTTCCATCCCAGGGTTTCAATAAGATCAGATGCGTCCGTTAAGAGTATAGCTTTGTTATTTTTTATAAGATAATTACAGCCGCTGCTTTTGGTATCGGTGGTTCTGCCGGGGAATGCAAAGACATCCCGGTTATATCCATTGGCCAGTTCAGCGGTTATCATACTGCCGCCTTTTACATCGGTTTCAATAACAATCGTAGCATCGCACATACCTGCTACAATACGGTTGCGGGAAGGGAAATTATGTTTATCGGGTTTTGTATTGCTCCTGAATTCGGTGAGCAGACCACCATTTTGTTTGATGATGCTTTTTGCGAGGACTGCGTGTTCTGCCGGGTACATATTATCGAGGCCGTGGGCAATTACAGCCACTGTGGGTAAATGATGTTTAAGTGCAGCCTTATGGGCAATGGCATCAACACCTAAGGCCAACCCGCTTACAACGGTTGCGGATTGAGCTTCCAGCCCCGCGAGTAATTTTTCCGTGAGTTGTTTGCCGTATTCTGTTTTGCCGCGGGTGCCTACAATGGCAATCATTTTCCCGGCATTCAGGTTAGCGCTGCCACGATAATACAGGAGTGTGGGTGGATCGTAGCAATTTAATAAACGTTTGGGGTAATCAGTATCGGTAAGAAACAGCGGGGCTATTTTATATTTTTCAATAAAAGCTATTTCTGTTTCTGCTTTTTTAAAACCTGTAAAAAGCTTTATGCAGGAAGCTCTTTTTTCTCCGATGCCTTCGAGCTTATCTAAGGATGATTTTTTTGCTTTGAAGATGTCAGTGGCATTGCCAAAATGATCCACCAGTATTTTTGCCTGTACCGGGCCGATATTGGGCACAAGCGTGAGTGCAATCCGGTGTAACAGATCGTTGTTCATTCTTTAAAAGGATAGGTTTATAAAGAATGAATGTAGGGAAAAAACGTGAGACGTGAGACGTCAATCGTGAGTGGTGAGTGGTGAGTGGTGAGTGGTGAGTGGTGAGTAAGATTTCGAACAAACGAAGATATCAGTTTTTTTGAACTGGATCTGCTTGCCATCAATCTAGGAACCAGCGACCACCAGCTTATCAACCAGGCAACCGATGAACGAATTATTGCCCCATTACTTTCAACTCCGTCCGCCTGTTCTGCGCCCGTCCCTGCTCTGTTTTATTATCAGCCAGCGGCAGTTTATCGCCAAACCCCTGGTAAGAAAGTCTTTTGGCATCTATACCTTTGCCGGTAATATATTCCACTACGGCTTTTGCGCGGTTGTTGGACAGCGTTATATTTTCGGCTGACTTACCCACGTTGTCGGTATGACCATTGATTTGGATTTTAACTGTGGGATTGTCTTTCATCAGTTTTACCACGTTGTCAAGCTCTACCTGTGATTCCGGTTTCAGTTCAAATTTGTTTACATCAAAGAAAATATTTTTAAGGATCACGGTAGCGTTGGCCTCCAGTGGTTGCAGGGGTATATCGATGTGATAGGTTGAGTCGGGTGGTTTTTGGCTAAGTGGAAAATTTTCTGAGAAAAACAGGTAGCCCCTGCGGTTCACATTGAATGCATAGTCTTTGCCTACCGGCAGCGTAATCAGGTAGTTCCCGGTTTCGTCGGTCTGTACTTTGCTGATGATTTCTTTTGTTTTCAAATCCGTTAATTCAACAGCAGACGGCAACCCTTTGGTCGTTTTTTTATCAAATACTTTTCCTTTTACCCATAATGTTTTGATGGGTTGTATATCGGAACGCATATTAAATGTATACAGGTCGAGGCCTCCGCGCGAATCGCTGCGATCGCTGGCGTAGTAGGCGGTTGTGCCATCTGATGTAATCACCAGGCTGCCTTCGTTTTCTATGGTGTTAATCGGATAGCCAAGATTTTTTGGCTCGCTCCAGGTTCCTTTTGGGCCTTTGCGTGCTACAAACAAGTCATCGCCCCCATATCCCTGGTGGCCATTGCTGGTGAAATACAGGGTTTGATTGTCGGCATGTATAAAAGGGCAACTTTCATCACCCACTGTATTGATGGCTGGCCCCATATTTTCAGGTTCGCTCCATCGGCCCCCGCTTAAATGACTTACATAAATATCGCTGCCGCCATAACCACCGGCACGGCGGCTTGCAAAATATAGATCGTGTTTGTCTGGTGAAAGACTGGGTGCAGATTCCCATTGATCGGTGTTGATACGGTTACCCATGTTTTCCGCTGCACTCCATCCATCCGGTGTTAAATAAGAAATATACAAGTCGCAACTGCCATAACCTTCCTGGAAATTGCAGCCGGTAAATATCAGCCATTGTCCATCCTGAGAAATACTCTGTGCACCTTCATTAAAATTGGTATTTATGTTGCCCTGCAGAGGTCTGGCAGCAGACCACACACCATTTTTGCTATCTGTTCCAAAAAAGTCTTCGTTTACATTTCTGACGCGCCGGGTAAAAATGAGTTCCTTATTGTCTATGGTAAGCGCGGGAAAATATTCAGATACATTGCTGTTAACACTATCGCCAAGATTTAACGGATTAAATGTATAGTTGCTGTCGATATTATTTTTTTTGTAATCAATGGCAAACTGGTAGCAGCGTTTGCGATAATCACCCGCTTTCCGGCTGGTTTCGTTCAGATTGCCGATATCATTAAAAGTATTAACTGCCGTTAATGCCTTTTCAAAATAGCCTTTGCCGGCAAGATTAATAGAGTAGGGTAAGTTATAATCTTTAAAATAGAGACTGTCAATGGCAAGGCCTTTTTCATAATTGCTGATAGCGCTGTCATAATTTTTCATTTCACCGTACATGCCGGCGATAGACAGATAAGCATCCAGGAAATTTTTGTCTACCTGGACGGCCTGTTGCAGCAACCTGATGCCTTCTTTAAAATTACCATCGGTAGCCAGTTGCAATGCCTGCGAATAAAGTGCAGCCGCTTTTTTATTTACCCTGGCCGGATCATACTGTTGCGAATAAACGGGGCATGAAAAAAAAACGGCTAATATGATGTAAATAAACTTCATGGATATTTTATTAAGGAGATTGACGTCTGGCAGACTTTTAACGTTGCAGCCATACATTTATTCTATACGTGCGCAAGCGTAAAGGTACAAATGAGGTATTTTAAGGAACGTTAATGTATTTATGCAGTTGCAGGCTTAATTCCCATTGCGGGTGATCTTTGATGTATTCAACAATCAGGGGTGTAATAATATTTGCTTTTCCCCATTCAGGCTGCAGGTATAGTTTGCAACCAGCAGATACCTGCGCAGCATATTTTTCTGCCCAGTTAAAATCGGTTTTGTTAAAAACAACAACCTTTAATTCATGCGCTGCCGCTATTACTTCCGGCAAAGGCGCTTTGAATTTTTTGGGCGAAAGACAGATCCAATCCCAGCGCCCGCTCAATGGAGAAGAACCCGATGTTTCAATATTGGTGCGAAATCCTGAGCGCCGCAATGAGGCGGTCAGCTCATCAAGATTATGCAACAGAGGCTCACCACCGGTAATCACAGCCAGCCGGCCCGGATATTTTTTTGCCCTTGCTATAATGGCGGGAATGGGTATCTGTGGATGGACCGACGCATTCCAACTATCTTTTACATCGCACCATACACAGCCCACATCACATCCACCGAGCCGGATAAAGTAAGCCGCCTTACCCTGGTAAAAACCCTCGCCCTGCAGACTGTAAAAAGCTTCCATTACAGGCAGTGTTTCAACAATTATTCCTGCTGTTTGCATGATCCGGCGAAGTTCGTGATTTTTTTGCAGAAAGAGGGCGTCAGATGTCAGATGTATGATGTCAGATGTCGGATTTGACAACAGAGGCTGCGGTGTAAGTTTTAAGAGTAGGAATAAGGGCTGATGCACAGATTTATACAACTACATCGATCATCTGGATCTGGCATCTATATATCTGACATCATACATCTGACATCTTATCTTGCTTTTTTCTTGAACTCTGAGGGCGTTTTCCTGGTGATGTTTTTAAAAACCTTGTTGAAATAAGGAACATTGTTAAAGCCACATTCAAAACACACTTCACCTACCGGTTTTTCCTGCCGAAGTAATTGACAAGCCTGTTCGATTCTATATTGATTGACGAAATCAGTAAATGTGATATTCATTGTTTTCTTAAAATAATTGCAAAAAGCAGGAACCGTGAGGTGCGCAATATCGGCTACGTTTTTAATGTTGATTTCTTCCTGGAAGTTTTTTTCTACATAAGTAAAAATGTTCTGCAGCCGTATATGCACTTTCCGGATGGTGCTGGGCAGGGTGACCTGTGTATTCAGTAAAGTATATTCTTCAGATGCGGCGAGTATCTGTAAAATATGTATCAACTCCATAAACCGCTCAAAAGGCTGCAGCCTGTTTAAGCGAAGCAGTCTTTTTGTAACCTGTTGTTTAACCTTTTCGCCAAAGCTGATACCGTACCGGGCCCTGTCAAGCAGTATATTGATAAGTTTCATTTCAGGTCGCTGGAGAAGCGGAGCGCCCAGTACGTCCTTTTTAAATTGCAGTACCACCTGCTCAATCATACCGTGTGCATTGAGGCCAAAACCCGAATGGGGAAGATCGGGGCCTATCAGCACCAGATCACCATTCTCATAGCTGCTGATATGATTACCGACTTGCCGGGTGCCGCTGCCGGCGACTATATACACCAATTCATATTCGGGATGATAATGGTATTGCCAGCTAAATTTTTCGGGTGATAATTTTTCATGGAGCAGCCGCAGCGAGCTTCCTTCATCCTGGTGGACAAGTTCAAATTCGATTTTCATGTAGCAGTTAGTTTTGCAATCAGCTAAAAATAAAGCGTTTTTTGATTACAAACATGCGATGGCTTCCTTTAAATTAACAAAATAGTTGATGAGAATTCAGTAATGAACATTAATATAGCATAAGAACAGGTTAATGCAGTTAAGTGATTTGTCGCGGCAAAATATCAAATTTGCGAAAGCGTTAACAAATCTTAGGGCCCATGGTAAATTGTTTTATCAGACATGCATCAAATCGTCTTATTCGTATGTCTTCCAAAGAGCGGTATTAAGATTAAGTTAAAATTTATTTGGTGATTATTGTATAATATGTATTTTTACTGTGTATAGAGTACATATATATTTAATCGGTTGCAAGACTTGCCTAACTTCCTTTACCGGTTGTTATAAGTATAGATGACTTTTACGGACATAACTATTGCTAAACTAAAAACTATTGCTGTATGAAGAATACCAGGATCTTCATTACGAAAGCCTGTTCTATAGGCTTTCTCCTTCTCCTCTCATTTTTCTCCGGTTTCTCACAATCAAAAACCATTACCGGTAAGGTTACAGATTCAAAAGACGGTTCACCCATTGTAGGCGCTACTGTGCAACCCAAAGGTTCCAAAAACGGAACATCAACGGGTGCTGATGGCGCTTTTTCTATTACCGTCGCTACTAATGTAAATACACTGGTAATAACGTCAGTTGGTTTTGGCAGGCAGGAAGTCTCAGTTTCCGGCACATCGGCGGGAACCATCAGTCTGGTGGCCACCAATGCGAACCTGAACGAAGTAGTTGTGGTGGGTTACGGTACACAACGTAAAAAAGAAGTTACCAGTGCTATTACCAGCGTAAGTGCTGAACAATTCAATAAAGGAAACATCAATGATGTTGCCCAGTTGCTACAGGGTAAAGTAGCGGGTCTTTCCATTGCCCGTCCGGGTGGTAACCCCAATGCTGGTTTTGAAATCAGATTGAGGGGACTTTCTACGATTGGAGCAGGTACACAACCGCTGGTTGTAATAGACGGGCAAATCGGAGCTGATTTGAATTCAATCGATCCCAATGATATTAAATCAATGGATGTATTGAAAGATGGATCTTCTGCGGCTATCTACGGAACACGTGGTTCTGCGGGTGTAATTATTGTGACCACCAAAACCGGATCCAGGGGACAATCACAGGTTAACTATAACGGGTCTGTAAGTGCAGAAAATGCTGCCCGTTTAACCAAACACATGGGCGCTGCAGAATACCGCGCATTTATTAAGAACCTGGGTGCCGGCGTAGACTATGGTGCTAATACCGATTGGTATAAAGAAATTTCCAGGACAGGGATTTCCCATCAGCATAATCTATCTTTTTCCGGAGGCAATGAGCATACTACTTATAACGCTTCGCTGAACTACCGCGATGCGCAGGGTATAGCTATTAATACTGGATTCAACCAGATCAACGGTCGTCTTAATTTGACCCACAGGGCGCTGAATGATAAACTGGTATTTAATACAGAAATCAGCACCACCCGCAAACAGAGTAAACTTGGTTTTGACCAGGGCTTTGAATATGCTGCCATTTATAATCCAACTTCGCCCGTGTTTGCGCAAAATCCCGGACAGGACCTGGCAAAAGGCGGCTATTTCGAAGTAAGCGCTACTGAATATTCTAACCCGGTGGCTGTTTTGAAACAGAATACTAATAACGAAACACTTAAAAGGCTCAATTTTGCAGGCTCTGTGGAATATGAAATTTTTAAGGGATTGAAATTTTTAACCCGTTATGCCCAGCAGTCTTCCGGATGGTATACTACAGCTTATACGCCTAGTACCGCATTTATTGACCGCGGTTTTTACAATGGCGTAACCGGTGTAGGCCGTCATGGTTATTCTTATAAAGCAACAGACGAGGCTATAAACCAATTGTATGAAAATACATTGACTTACCAGCATAAATTCTCCAAACTTGATCTTAACGCCATCGCGGGGTATTCTTACCAGGACTTTAAATACGAAGGGATGAAATTGGGTGCTGGTAATTTTGTTACGGATCTTGATAAAGAAAATTTTTCCGCAGCCCAGGATATCCAGGATGGAAAAGCTAACGGAAGCAGCTATAAAAATGGAAGTAAGCTGGTGGCTTTCTTCGGACGCGTTAATTTAAACTGGGATAATTTTGCGTATTTATCAGCTTCTTTAAGAAGAGAAGGATCAACCCAATTTGGACCCACCAACAAATGGGGCTATTTTCCTGCGGTGAGTGCAGGTGTGGATTTACAGCGTTTTGTACAGATACCTGCCGTAAATACTTTGAAACTCAGGGGAAGTTTTGGTATTACAGGGGCATTACCTCCCGGCTCTGGTTTGTCTGAATTCACTTTCACATCCGGACAGGGATATTTAATCAACGGTCAGTGGATATTTACCTATGGTCCTAATCAAAATCCTAACCCTGATTTAAAATGGGAGAAAAAAGCAGAAACCGATATCGGTCTTGATTTCACAGCTTTCAATAATCGTTTGAGCGGTACTATCGACTGGTATACCCGTAAAACTTCCGATTTGATATTTAATGTAAACGTTCCTTCTCCGCCTAATTTATTCAGTACTGCCACGAGGAACGTGGGTGATCTTACCGGCAAGGGATATGAAATTGCTTTGAATTACGATGTAATAAAACAAAAGAAACTGAACTGGACAACCGGTATCAACTATACACATAACCATGTGGTGTTATCACGTCTGGATCCTTCTGCAGGTGACTACATCGGAGCATCTAACCTCGGTTCTCCCGGCCAGGAAGCTACACAGATTACCCGCACATTTGCCGGCGCTGAAATAGGTGCTTTCTATAATGCTATCTACAGAGGCGTTGATAAGAACGGTAAATTCTTATTTGATGATGGCAAAGGCAATGCGGTTCTGGCTACTTCAACAACTTACAAAACAGTTATTGGTCATGGATTGCCAAAATTTGAAATGGGCTGGACCAACACATTCTCTTACGGTAACTGGGATTTGAATTTCTTCCTGCGCGGCTCTTTCGGTCATAATATTATTAATACGGAGCGTGCATTTTATGAAAATCCTTCTGTTGCTTCTATTTATAATGTCGTAAAGACAAAATACTGGAACCCCGATTTAAAGGATGCCCAGTTGTTCAGCAGTCTGTATGTTGAAAAAGGTGATTTTGTTAAGTTAGACAATGCAACCCTTGGTTATAACTTTAATATCAAGAAAGGTGGTAAAAATGGAGTGCGCAGCATAAGAGCATTTTTCTCAGGACATAACCTATTCACCATTACGGGTTATACAGGTGCTGATCCTGAAGTAAGATATTCAGACCAGATTGGTTCTCTTGTTGGAACAACATCCAACATCCTTGCTCCTGGTATTGACAGAAGAACTACCTGGGTGCTGACACGCTCATTTACATTCGGAGTTAATCTCGGTTTCTAAACATTAAAATTTATCATCTACACACTTACTATATGAAAAGTAAATTTCTAAAAATCAGTTTGGTGGGAGGATTGCTTTTTGCAGGTCTTTCCTGTACTAAGTTGGATGAAGCACCCTACTTATATGACAAGGTAACGGGAGACCAGTTTGGTAAAACGGACCTTGAGGTGAGTTCGCTGGTGGGCCGTGCCTATTCAAATCTTGCGGGCATTGGAGGTAATAATCACTATAATCCACTGAATGAAGTTACAACAGATGAAGAAATAGTGCCAACACGTGGACCAGACTGGGGCGATGGCGGGCATTGGGTACGTTTGAAATTGCATACCTATAAGACGGACGATCCGCTTCCGAACAATGCCTGGAATTTTTGCTACTCCGGTATTACAACCTGTAACAGGCTTATTGCTACTTTAACATCGTTGAACACGCCAACAACACTTGCATATATACCAGAGTTGAAAACACTCAGGGCTATTTATTATTCCTGGTTGCTCGACTGGTTCGGAAACGTTCCTTTGAGTATTGATTTCACTACTACAACGCCGCCGTCAAATTCTACCCGGAAACAGGTGTATGATTTTATTGAATCAGAATTGACTACCAATGCACCATTGCTGAAGAAACCATCCGGCATTCCTGATGTAGCAACCTATGGCCGCATGAACTATTATGTAGCCCAGGCTTGCCTGGCTAAACTGTACCTGAATGCACAGTTATATACAGGTACAGCGCAATGGGACAAATGTATTGCTGCCTGCAATGCCATTATTAATTCCGGCATATATTCCCTGGCGCCCAATTACGTAGACAATTTTGTTCAGAATAACCAGAACTCAAAAGAATCAATATGGGCTATTCCTTTCGACCACGTTAAGTTTACCGGATTTAACATGGTTATGATGACATTAAGTTATCTGAATCAGAACACATACAACATCAATGCCCAGCCCTGGAACGGTTTTGCTACCACTGCAGAATTTTATAATTCATATATCGATCCAGTACAGAATCCAGGACCGCAGGGCAAAGTAGTAGGCCTAAGCCCCAAAGGGGATTCAGTTACCGGCACATTGGACAAAAGAGCCGCTGCTAATTTCCTTGTTGGACCGCAGTTCTCATCCGCCGGCGCAAGATTGTCTGATGATGGCGCAGATGCAACAGACCCCGATGGTAAACCATTTACATTTACCCCATACATTAATGAATTACAACCGGGTGCTTGGCGCCAGTCAGGTGCAAGAATTGGCAAATGGCAATTTTACCTGGGTGAAACATCCGATATGGACAATGACTTTGCCGTTTTCCGTTATGCAGACATATTGTTAACACTGGCAGAAGCCACTGCAAGAAAAAATAGCAATTGGAATGACCCTGTTGCACTTGCATTGGTTAACCAAATGAGGGTACAACACGGTGGTGTTACACCTTATGTAACCATGACCGCTGCTACCTTCCTGGCTGAACGTGGAAGGGAAATGTTTGCGGAAGCATGGAGAAGACAGGATATGATTCGATTTGGAACTTATAATGATGCTTACGGATTCCATGCTGCTGATCCTGCTGATAACCTGGGTCCAAATGGAATCAATCATTTGAATATATTCCCAATCCCGGCCGTACAGCTAAATGCTAACAAGAACCTTAAACAAAATCCGGGCTACTAACAGACAATTTAGATTAACATAATATCTTTTCAAACAAAGCAAGTAATAACATATTACTTGCTTTGTTTATTAAAAAATGGTTCTATTTTTAAGTGTCGCAGTATCGTCATTTTATTTTTGAAAAAAATACAGAGAGCTTTTGTAAAGAGTGTGCAATGGTTGGTTGTGAAGCGTATCATGTTATGCCAGGTAAAATCAGCTTATTTAAATTTGCAGGGTCTTCACGAACCCTTTTTATAGTAATATTTGTTTTTATATTTTTGACCGGCTGCCGTCCGGGTACCCCTGTTGCAGAAAATAGTAATAGTCATCAACTTTTTTCCCTGCTGCCTGCCGCCCTTACGGGCATAGATTTCTCCAATGATGTTGCCTATACCGAAGAATTGAACGCTTATACCTTCCGTAATTTTTACAATGGTGGTGGCGTTGGTACCGGCGATGTAAACAATGACGGTTTGCCCGATATTTTTTTCTGCGGCAATATGAAGTCGAACAAACTCTACCTGAACAGGGGAAATTTTAAATTTGAAGACATCACAGAAAAAGCCGGTCTTAATTCTGAAGGCGTATGGTCTACGGGCGTTACGTTTGCCGACGTAAACGGCGACGGGCTGTTGGATATCTATGTTTGCAAATCGGGCGATTTTAAATCGAAGCAGCGAAGCAATGCCCTCTATATCAATAACGGCATTACCGCCGGTGGTGCAGTTAGTTTTACGGAACGCGCAAAGGAATACGGGCTTAATAATATGGGCCTGTCTACACACGCTGTTTTCTTTGACTATGATCACGACGGCGATCTGGATTGTTACCTGCTCAACAATTCTTTCCGATCAGTCGGTAATTATGATCTGATAAAAGATCAGCGAAAAATTCCCGATACACTTGGCGGCAATAAGCTTTATCGCAATGATAACAATCATTTTACCGATGTTACACAAGCTGCCGGCATTTACAGCAGCAAAATCGGATTTGGCCTGGGGGTTACTATTACTGATATTAACCAGGATGGATGGGAAGATATCTATGTTTCCAACGATTTTTTCGAACGGGATTATTTATACATCAATAATAAAAACGGAACTTTTACGGAGTCACTCGAACAGTCCATCCGTGAATTGAGCATGAATTCAATGGGAGCCGATATCGCGGACATCAACAACGATGGGTTGCCCGATATCTATGTAACAGATATGCTTCCTGAACCCGAAGGACGAGTTAAAACAAAAACCAATTTTGAAAACTGGGATAAATATCAATCCAATCTCGCCAATGGTTACTATCACCAGTTTGTAAGAAATGTATTGCAACTAAACCAGGGCAATGCGGGAGGCAGTAATGTCAACTTTAGCGAGATAGGCCGGCTGGCGGGCGTTAATGCCACCGATTGGAGCTGGGGCGCCCTGATAACGGATTTTAATAACGATGGATACAAAGATATTTTTGTGGCCAACGGTATTTATAAAGACCTCACCGACCAGGATTATATTCAATACACAGCCAACCCAACCGAAATAAGAAAAATTATAAAGGAGGAAAAAAGCGGTGCGATTAAAAAGTTGATCGATCTAATGCCATCAACACCCATCTCGAACTATGCGTACAGCAACAATGGGGATTTAACGTTTACGAACCGTGCGTCGGAGTGGGGACTGGACGCTCCGGGGTTTTCTAACGGGAGTGCGTATGCGGACCTGGACAACGACGGGGATCTGGATTTGGTAGTGAACAATGTAAATATGCCGGCCTTTGTATACCGTAACCAGAGCATACAACAACACCCGGAGAACAAGTTTTTAAAGGTAGTGCTGCAGGGCGAAGGAAAGAACCGCTATGGTATCGGCAGCCAGGTTACGGTGCATTACAATCACACGATTGCCTACCAGGAAGAGATGCCGATGCGTGGCTTTGAGTCAACAGTAGACAGCCGCTTAAACTTTGGCCTGGGTAAAACGGAAAAAATAGATTCTGTAGAAGTGGTCTGGAATGATGGAAGAAGACAGACACTCAAAAATGTGCAATTGAACAGCATGCTTACTGTAAAGCAAAGTGATGCAGATAGTTTGAAGAAAAGTTCTGAGTTCTTAGTTCACAGTTCGTCTGCTACCACTCACGGCTCACGCCTGACGCCTGACGACTCCGAACTCCGAACCCCAAACTCACCACTCACATTGCTCAAGGAAGGCGCAACCAATTATGGGATCGATTTTGTACATAAGGAAAACGAGTTCTCGGACTTTGACCGCGACAAACTGATTTTTCATATGCTGAGCACGGAAGGTCCGCGGATGTGCAAGGGAGATGTGAACAAAGACGGACTGGAAGACTTTTATATCTGCGGAGCAAAAGATCAGGCGGGTGCATTGTATATCCAGAACCGGGATGGTAGCTTTAAGAAAAGTAATGAGGCACTGCTGGAAAAAGATAAGGGGAGCGAGGATACAGATTGTTTGTTTTTTGACGCTGATGGCGATGGAGACAAAGACTTGTTTGTATGCAGTGGCGGCAATGAGTTCTCCACGAACTCAACGGACCTGATCAGCCGTTTGTATATCAATGATGGCAGGGGCAACTTCACAAAATCACCGCAACTGCTTCCTTCAGCACAAATTTTTGAGAGCGCCTCGTGCGTAACGGCGGCCGACTATGATGGGGATGGGGACCTGGATTTGTTTGTGGGAGTAAGACTGCAACCGTTTAAGTATGGCTATCCCTGCAAGGGCTATATACTAAACAATAATGGCAAGGGCATATTTAGCGATGTCACCGAACAGGTATGCCCGGTGCTAAAGATAGCGGGCATGATAACGGATGCGAAATGGTTCGACTATGATAAAGACGGTAAGATGGATTTGGTGGTAACGGGGGAGTACATGCCGGTGCGGATCTTCCACAATGAGAACAAACAGCAGTTAAAGGAGATGACGACGGAGGCAGGCCTGAGCAATAGCAATGGCTGGTGGAACCGGCTGGTAATAGCAGATATAGACGGAGATGGGTATCCTGATATAGTAGCCGGTAACCATGGATTGAACTCGAGGTTTAAGTGCAGTGAGCAAAAACCGGTGCGGATGTATGTGAGTGATTTTGATGAGAACGGAAGTGTAGAACAGGTAATAACCTGTTACAACGGAGAGAAAGCCTACCCGATGGCACTACGACATGACCTGGTGGGAGAGTTGCCCTATTTAAAGAAGAAGTATTTAAAGTATGAGAATTACAAGGAACAAACGATAGAGGATATATTTACAAAGGAGCAGTT
>Ga0068868_100001364_pt1 | contig 16821 bp, 16 predicted proteins | sample KBSMisM42_FD_64660 | JGI IMG/M metagenome (GOLD analysis project Ga0068868, IMG submission 64660) | Miscanthus rhizosphere microbial communities from Kellogg Biological Station, Michigan, USA - KBS Miscanthus M4-2 | ecosystem: Host-associated > Plants > Roots > Rhizosphere > Soil ...
TTACTGATAGTTGTTACCCGGCGCTTGCGCCATTTCACAGCTTCGTACCAGATTACCGATATAAAACCCGCTGTGCCACTTATACATAGTTGTGAAAGGCTCAACGTTTCAAATTTGAAAAACAGCGCCAGTGGTTGAATAAAAATCAGCATCCCCAGCAGGGTAAGAGTGATGAAGATAATAAGCGGCACCAGTTTGTTTTTATATTTCAGGGTGGTTAATACAGAATAATAAAAAGACCGGTTAACCAGGGTAAGAAAAACATTAGCGGAAATAAGGGTGGTAAAAACCATTGATCGGGTAAGCGCTTCGCTGCCGGCCTGGCTTACTGCATATTGATACACCCAGAGCGTTGCAGCCGTAATCATGGCTCCCTGGAAAATACTGGTGATTAATTCTTTCCAGTTAAAAAAAGTGCTGGATAAAGGACGGGGCTTTTGTATCATGGTGTTTTTTTCCATGGGTTCATTTTCATATATAATGGAACAGGTAGGCCCCATTATCAGTTCTAAAAAAATGATGTGAACAGGAGAAAATATGTTGGGATATATCCATCCCAACGCCAAAGGAGTTACCACCGTCAGCACAATCGGTATGTGAATTGAAATGATGTACTGAATGGCTTTTTTCAGATTGGCGTAAATTTTTCTGCCCATCGCTACAGCCTCTACCATTTTCGAAAGATCATCTTCCAGTAAGATCAGGGAAGCAGCCTGTTTTGCAATCTCCGTTCCTTTTCTGCCCATAGCAATACCAATATGAGCGGCTTTCAATGCAGGCCCATCGTTTACGCCGTCGCCTGTCATCGCCACAATTTGATTGCCGGCTTTTAAGGCATTGATGATTTTCAGTTTTGCCTCGGGGAACATTCTTGTAAATACATGGTGAGATAGCACAGCTTCCTTCAATGACGACTCATTTGCCTGAAGCAAATCATCACCAGACATCGTTTTATCAAAACCTCTGAACCCAATCTGCCTGGCTATTGAAGCAGTAGTAACAGCATTGTCGCCAGTAACAATTTTTACTGCTATGCCGGCGGCGTAAAACCCTTCCAGTACTGAATGAATGTTTTTCTTTGGAGGATCATAAAAGGCGAGCAGGCCCTTAAATTGAAAATGGAACGCTTGTTGGTTTACCGGAAAGTCATACCCATTAAAATTTGCGCTGCCGGTACCCAGTACCCGGTAGCCTGCGGCAGCCAGTTGATCCAGCGCTTCAGCAATTTGTTTTTTTTCATTGTCAGATAAATCGGCTACCTGTACAAGCGCTTCCGGGGCACCTTTGGCCGCAACAATGCGCGCTCCATGGTTGTTTTCAAAAACATGCGTCATCATGGGCGGTTTGCCGCTCAGGGGATATTCATGAATTATTTTATAACCGGATCTTTCATCTGTATTGCTTGTTTTACTATAGGCATCGTGGAGCGCTGTTTCCATGGGATCAAAGGGTATGGGTTCACTTGCCCACATGCCCAAGCGGACCACTTCTTTTTCTGCCTCGCCGTAAATATTTTCTGCATCAGAAATCTTTTGGGTGGCCAGCACGAAAACTTTTGCCAAACGCATGTTGTTTTCGGTAAGCGTGCCTGTTTTGTCTGTGCAGATAACAGTAGCGCTCCCAAGTGTTTCAACTGTTTTCATTTGTTTTACCACGATGCCCATTTTCATTAACCGCCAGGCACCCAGTGCCATAAATGTGGTAAATGCAACAGGTATCTCCTCTGGTAAAATACTCATGGCCAGTGTAAGCGCTTTTAGCAGGCTATCAAGAAAAAGAAAGGATCGGAAAAAATTCACGACCCAAACAACAATGAATGCCACTACACCTGCTATCACCATTTTTTTTACAAATTGTGCGATCTGCAGTTCCAACGGTGTTTTTTCTTCCTGTATATCTTCAAGGCTTTTTCCAATTCTGCCCAGCCGGGTTGCATTGCCAACAGCAATAACTGTGGCGATGGCCAGTCCACTGACTACCGTAGTGCCACTGAAAATTAAATTATTGTCTTTCGACTGATCTTTGTAAACGGGTAGGGATTCGCCGGTAAGGATTGATTCGTTTACGGAGAAATCATTTGAATGTATGATCGTCCCGTCTGCTGTTATTGAAGTGCCTTCTGCAACCATCAGCATGTCACCAAACACCAGGTCCTCGCTTTTTATTTCGCCCGCAGCGCCATTTCTGATGACCGTACAGGTAGGTTGTGTAAACCGCTTTAGTTTCTCTAGTGCATTACGGCTTCTCGCATCCTGGTATAATGAAATAGCTGCCACCAAAATGATCGCTGCGCTAAGGAAAAGACCATCCGCCATATCGCCGCTAATAAAATAGATGGAAGCTGCTGCTAATAAAAACAACAGCATTGGCTCCCTGATTAAACTTTTTAGGGCGTCAAAAAAACGGCGATCGTTTTTATAAGCAAGTTGGTTAAGTCCATATTGCTTACGTGCCGTTAATACCTGTTCGTCGGTTAGTCCCTGTACATCGAAATTATCAGGCAGCATATCGATGATTGACGGTGGTAAACTGGTGCCGGTAACTCATAGCCAGGTAATTTAAATAGTTAGTCATCAAGTTTTCTGAAAAATGGAAAGAATGTTACTGATCGCTGTCAGCAAATGGATTGTCAATAAAACAGCAGTTGCAAAACAGCGGCAGCTATAAAATGGATTAGAAAATTACCACCCTCAACACCTGCTGCATGTTTCACGATTGATGTGCCCGTGATTAGTCCTCATACGAATATTCGGGCAGGATCACTTTCAGGGCGCTGTCTACATTTGTTATTCCGGGCGCCGCCCAAGCCGCGTTTTCTGCATCCTGTTTTTCGGCAATAGATCTGACACTGCCCTTTAGAATTACTTTGCTACCTGAGATTTCGACTGTTATTTTGCCGGCGTCAATGGTAGCGCTTCGCGAAAAAGCATCACAGATTTTTTTGTGAACATCAGTGGGTGTCATCCCTGGCTTTACAGTGATAAAGTTTGCAATGAATTTAACGCCCGCAAGGTTTTCTATGGCTGATGCTGCACTGCTGCGCTGGTATTCCCAATCTACCTCCCCTTCCAACCTAACTTTGCCATTTTCAACAGTAATTTTCACCTTTTCTTCCTGCACTGCGGGATGCCATTTCAAAGCATTCAACGCGGCGGCTGCAATGTCTGCATCCGTATTTTTTGCCAGCGGCGATACATTTAATTGTATTTCTTCTGCGATGGCTTTTACGCCGGCTACTTTTTTTGCAGCCTCTTCTGCTTTTAGTTTTTTATAGAAAGATTCCACTTCGCCGGTAAGCGTCACAATTCCATTTTTTACAGCCACTCCAATTTGAGAAGTGGACAGGTAAGGCTGCCATTTCAGTTCATTGATAACATCCTGCCGGATTTGCGCGTCTGTTTTCATGATAATTCATTACGGTGATAGAAATGTTTTGACCGTCAAAGAAACAACCTGTATCGCTGCCGATCAATGACTGGTGATAAAACAGAATATGATGTACGTCATCCAAGATAGTAAGCTTTTTTTGATGAGGATTGGCTGTCTGCCGGAAATTAGTGGAGCAGTTCATCAATTGACGCTAAAAATCGTCCGGCCCATTGTGGCAGATGCGGTGCCCTTGCAGGTTAGACCTGTCCGCCGAATTAATCGTTGACCCAATCCAGGAGATATAACTTAAATTTGAAATCTAATAAGCCGGGAATGCAGGATGTGATTTCACAGATAGAACGGGAAGCTTATAAGCTTTTGGTTGAAAGCGTGAAGGACTACGCTATATTCATGCTTGATACAGAGGGACGTGTGCTGAGCTGGAACAAAGGCGCTGAACATATCAAGGGTTACAGCGCAGAAGAGATTATCGGCCAGCATTTTTCTGTTTTTTATACACTGGCTGAAATTGCGAATGGCGAGCCGGAAAGAAATTTACGGAAGGCAGCGGAGTTGGGCCGGTTTGAACAGGAAGGATGGCGCCAGAGGAAAGATGGGTCAGTTTTTTGGGCCAACGTTGTGTTTACAGCGCTTAGAAATGACAAGGGGCAGTTGATTGGATATGGAAAAGTGACACGCGATTTAACAAGAAAAAAAAATACAGAAGAAGAAATTAAACGCCTGAATAAAGAGCTGGAAAAACAGTTGCATAAAAGCCGCGAGCAACTAACGGATTACCAGCATGCATTGGATGAATCGGCCATTGTTGCCATAACGGACCAGAAAGGAGTTATCCGGCATGTGAACGATAATTTTTGTAAAATATCAAAATATCCGAAAGACGAATTGCTCGGCCAGGATCACCGCATCATCAATGCAGGCTTTCATGCCAGTGATTTTATCCGCGATCTTTGGGTAACTATTGCCCACGGAAAAATTTGGAGGGGAGAGCTGAAGAACAAAGCCAAGGACGGAAGTTATTATTGGGTAGATACCACCATTGTTCCGTTCATTGATGAAAAAGGAAAGCCTTACCAGTACCTGGCAATACGCAGCGATATCACTTCAAGAAAGCTGGCCGAGGAAGAACTGCACAAAAGTAAGGCAGACCTTGAGAAGAGAGTACAGGAGCGAACGATGGAATTGATACAGGCGATAGAACGGGAAAAGGTAATAAGTGAATTGAAATCCCGTTTTGTGTCAATGGCTTCACATGAATTTCGTACACCCTTGAGTTCAATACTTTCCAGTGTTTCTTTAATAGATCATTATTCAGCCATGGAGCATACTGAAAAACGCCAGAAGCATATTGCACGCATAAAATCCTCAGTGATGGATCTTACCGGGATACTGGAAGATTTTCTTTCTCTCGAAAAACTTGAATCAGGCAAACTGGACATTCACTATGCTGATTTCGGGTTGAATGAATTTATGGAAGACACTATGGAAGAAATAGAAGCCATGATGAAAAGAAAGGCGCAAAAAATCGATTATAACTATACTGGATTGCCCCAGGTTTCTACTGATAAAAAAATACTCCGGAACATCGTTTTGAACCTTCTTACAAATGCCATAAAATATTCACCGGAACATTCAACGATATATATTGCCGTGGAGGTAACGGATTATGAGACAGTCATACGGGTGAGGGACGAAGGCATCGGCATTCCGACAGGGGATCAAAAGAATATATTCAGCCAGTTTTTCCGATCCACAAACGCCTCCAGCATTTCCGGTACCGGTCTGGGATTGAATATTGTGAAAAGATATATTGAATTATTGAAGGGCAATATTTTTTTCAACAGCCAGGAAAACAACGGCACAACTTTTACAGTCCAGCTTCCTTCTGCAAAAGAGAATTCCTGATTTTCGCCATGGTATACCAAGATGGCTTCTTTGTAGACTCCCCCAGGCTTTCTCAGGTTTCCCTGCCACGTAAAGTGCGGAACGTTTAAACCACTGCGAACACATTGCGATTAAATAACTGTTAGCACCTATATTGCAACGTTTGGGTTCTGAACTGCCTTTTTTATTATGCGGTACAACTGAAAAACATTCGTATTTGACAGATGCGTAAATAAAGAAACTTTCCGGCATGTTGATTACATAGAAAATGTTTTGTCGGGATAATTACAACATGAACATCGACCGGAAGGATTAAGTATGCCTGAATGGCGGATCCAGCAAGCAAACTTCATGGATTATTTAAATTTAAGGTTAAGCGAAACAATATTGCTCTGCATGCCATTACTTCTGTTGTAATGACCGTAACGGAGTTCCAGCATATTGAAATGTTCTGATCCAAATACTCCTTTGGGTGGCGTTAAGCGAATGCCCGCCCCAAAGAAATGACTGTTGAATGCAGAGAGATCATAGTTACTGGTGTAGTAACCATCCGCTGCTGTATGCTGCTGATAAGCTGCAAAATATTTTATAGCTGTCTGAACATAATAGCGGTAGAACGGGCTGAGTGAAACAAATGGCGTAATCTTTACCGGCATTTCAAGGCTTGCGGTATGCGCGGTCAATCCCCAGTTATCAGTATAATAACGATAGAAGGCACGCAGGATGATCTTGTCGCCAAAAAAGTAATTAGCCCGTATGCCAACGGGTATTTTAAAACGACTGGCTGGCAACGTTTCCTGGTGCACTGATCCATCCGCGAAATAGACCCGGTGAAAGGGTAAACTGAGATAACCATTCTGGGTAACAAGATCTGCCAGGAACATGACCTGCAGCCGCCGGTTTACTTCCTGTGAATAAGAAAGTGCCAAATCAAATGTATTGCGGGCCGTACTGGGATAATTGATATGATGACCATCACGGTCATTACCAGATGAAGATGCCGAAGTGGTGCCAACAATACTTGCAACAAGTTCTGTGGGCAATACCTGTTTTACCTGGTCTGCGAAATACTGGGCACGCGCACTGAATTCTCCACTGCGGTTTTTTGTTTTTGCCGCAAAGTTGATGTTTGCGCTGTAAGAAGTATAGTCAAACTCATGGGAATAGGAAATGCCCGCACCAATAGTGGTGCCTTTCTTCTCATTCTCCCTGGTCCAGTTGACAGACGGATAAATCCGGGTGTCTGCATGTGATGCAGATGAATTGGCTTTCAGATCAATCATGTCTGATGAAGCGGAAGTATAATGGTCAATACCCAGTTCAAAATTCCAGGTATGTTTCCTGAACTTATTGTCATACCGGAAAAACTTCACATCAAAGCTGTTGGAAATATCGGTTAGTTTTTCGGGGCCGGTACCGCCGGTCACCGCAGAATTATTTCCATTCTGAGAATAATAACTCGATACAATGTTGGCTTCCTCAAACGTAAGAATATTATTCTTGTATTTAGATGAATCGGCAGTATCCTGCGCAAAGCCTGCAAATAAACCTACGTAAAGACCCACCAGGGTTAAACATATTTTTCTCATTAACCGGTAAAATTAAAAATGAAGAATGCGTGAATGAATGCAGCGGTTGGTGAAATGGTTTCAGCCGCACTAATTGCATCCGCAGCCGCCACCTGTTTTGCCACCATTGGCGCCCGATGCACCTTCGCGGTAAGTTTGAAAGCTGTTCTCTGTTTTTTCCACTTTTCGCGCACCTAAAGACATTTCTCCGTCATTAAGCCTGCTTTTCTGATATTCTTTTACAGGGGTACAGGAGATTGCAATACCAGTGACCAGCATTGCAATAGCCAGTTGTTTAATTTGTTGTGCGTGGATAGTCATGTTAAGCGGATATTGTTTGATGTGAATATTCGGTTGTTGTCGTCTATTATAATACAGCCCATTCCCTTCAGTTGATTTATCAGAAACAGGCCCGCTTCAATACCCATAATCGTAACAGGTGTGGCCATAGCATCTGCCATTTCCGCATTTCCGCAAATAATGGTTACGCTTTTAATCCCTGTCACCGGAAAACCAGTACGCGGGTCAATGGTGTGTGAATATTTTTTTCCTCCTATCATTACATACTTTTCGTAATTGCCGGAAGTGGCAATGGCCATATTACTGATATTCAGGTAGGAAAAAGGAAGGCCGGCCAGATCAGGATGGGCAATGCCAATTGTCCAGGGTTTTCCGTCGGGCTGTGTTCCCCACACTGTTAGATCGCCCGATGCATTTACAATACCGCTTCTTATTCTCAGCGCCTGCAACAATTGTTTTGCTTTTTCGGCTGCATATCCTTTGCCAATGCCACCAAAACCGATGCGCATACCTTTCTCTTTCAGGAGAACAGTGCTGTCCTTTTCATTTACTATGACGTTGCGGTAGTTTATTAAACGAACCATTCGTTTTGCGTTTGCTGCATCCGGCAAAGCCGTCATTGTTTTATCGAAGTTCCAGAAGCGTTTGTCAATGGCCCCATATGTGATATCAAATGCGCCTTGTGTAAGGGAGGAAATTTTAAGTGAACGTTGTACAAGTCCAAGCGTTTCGATGCTTACGGGTACAGGGGCGATGCCTGCATGTGCATTGATACGGTTTGTTTCACTATCCTCCTTAAAGGTGCTGAGCAGGTTTTCAATCCGTTGTATTTCCTGTACTGCCAAATCAATGACATGATGAGCCCTGGCGGGATCTTCGGTTGCAACTGAAATTTCAAAACGGTTACCCATCAGCCGCATGGACTGCTTAATAAGGCCTGTGTTTTGTTTTGCTTGAATATCAGTGGCGTGCATCAGTTGCCTGCTTTATTTCATTGATGAATGCTGTAGTGCCCTGTTTTTGAAAACCGTCCCAGACCCTCATTATGTTTCCATTGGAACTCAGTAATACGGTAAGCGGGAAACTGCCTTTCGGGTTGTATTTTTCTGCCAGCAAATCGTTCTGCTGCTGCAATTCTTTCGTTAACTGGTTCTTCTTTTGTCTGGGGAAATCGGCATTGAGCAATACAAGGTGTTCAGTGGCATAATCCCCGAAATCGGCTGATTCAAAAATTTCCTTATGCATCCGGATACAGGGCCCGCACCAGTCGCTTCCGGAAAAATTCAGCAGAACATATTTATGGCTGGCGGCGGCAATTTGCTTTGCCTTCACGAAATCTGTTTCCCAATGAATGGAACTGGTTACTATACAATAGGTGAGTAAACTGATCAGTAATCTCATGTTAATTCAAGGATTTTGCAATTTGGCAAAAGCAGTACGCCAAAGCATGCGCGAGGCATGTCCTATACTATACGTTCCGCGCAACTTTAAGTTGGACTGTATTTGTTAATGGATTGTAAACTAATATGTGCCTGATTCACCAGGTCAGCATAATGGCTTCATTACAAATTCGCTGTGATTACCTGCAGTCATATTCAACCACGGTAGAATCTGAATAACTCGGACCCGATATTATCAATACGGGAGGTTTATTGCCAGCTTGTTCCGGGGAAAAAGTAAGGGGGAGTCCGTGAATGTTATAAGAGGTTGCACCAATGGGATTGTTTAAACTGTAGTTCCTGGTTATAAACATCCAAACGTAGTTGGTGCGTGCGGGATTTAATTTATTATCATAGGGTATTCTTGTTTGAAGTTTGGGATCTAAAATGATACGGTTGCCATTTGCGTCGTAGCTGATATTGCCAACGATGGCCGGGCCCTGGATAGCCGGAAAAACAATAATCATCGAATCCTGTACGATCCTGTTCAAATTATCGTAGGTCAGATATTTCAGGAATTTATTAACGTAATTAACAGGGTTTCGCCTTGCGTCGAAAAACCCGAGTTCATATACTGTATCCGTTGAAATACGGTTTTGGAGGTATCCATACCGGTGAATGAATTGAAAGTCGTATTCAGTGGCAACATGAAAATCCGCACCAAATTCTGTTAACCTTTTCTTATTGTCGTACTTAAAATAAAGATCAGGCAAGCCCATTCCCTGGTAGGGGCCTACTGTTACTTTTACGGGATCATTATTATTGTTGTATTCATATAGCCTGTAATAGGAGCTGGCAGGTGGATATCCATACCACTCTGTAACTGTTTTGATCCTGCAATTACTGTATACATTATTGCCATCTCGTGGATCAAAATTGGAAGCTGGCTTTATACAGGAAAACATGTACAGAAAAATTGTAGCTGGAATCACGATGGCGATTGCACGATTTTTTCTCATAAAAGTTAATTTGTCGGTTTAGGTAAATGCTGGGTTCATTATTTAGGATTATGAAACAGAGATACAGATCAGGATGAAGGCATCGGAATTCCGGCAGTTATTAATACTAAGCTTGCCAACATCATCTTTATATTTGTTTATACGTAAAAATTATTCCCCACTATTTTTTGTTTATTCTTTCCACTTCTTCTAACTCGCCATCTTCCAGTCTGACCAGCGGCAATTGTTTGCGATCTTCTAATGTTACCACCCAAATAACCCTGTTGTTTTTGCTAACCTTTATTGCCCTGGTCACAGCATAATCAGTATAACTATCCTTTATCTGGGGTGAGAAGGCGGTCTTCCAGATTGTTTTCATATCCGTAACTGATATGGTATACCAGGGTACCCCTCTTTGTAAACAATGCCCTGTTTTCGGTTTCATCCAGCATAAACTTTACCAGGTACCGCTTATTTACTTTATGCCATTTTCTCACAAAAGCACCGTTAAAATAATTGCTGAAATGATCCCAGACTTTTTCCGGAACCTTTATTGTGGTTGCCCTGACAACTACCGGTTGCAAATGATGGTAACGAATGCTGTCCTGGGCAAATAGTTTACTGCCGCAAAAATAACAGCAGGATGATCAGACAGGCGTTCGGGACATGGAACTGTTTCATATTGTATGGAGGTTACTCAGGCACAGAGTGCTAATGATGAGCGATAAAAAGTGGCAGTGCATGATCGCTCATTACCGCGGATACAAAACTTTTTTTGAATAGCTGTGAAAAACCTGACCGGCCAAAGGCTCCGGTTATGAGCAAGGCATTGTCGTGTTCCCTTATCCAGGAAGCAAAATATTTCCGTGGATTAATATCCATTGCAAGCGTTGTTAACCGCGGAAAATAAGTGGCGCAGAGTTCTTTGATATTTTTTTCATCGGGCAGGTTTTCTGTTTCCTGGCTGCCTGCGTAAACAAGCAGGGTTTCATTGTTGCACAGTGATGGAAAAAGACCGGCAAATTGCTTAATAGCGTACACAGCAGAGGCGCTGCCGTCATAGGCTATGATGTTTTCTGAAGGCGGGCGGAATTTTTCCGGCACCAGCAATACGGGGCATTCCGATTGATGCAATGCATCATTCAAAAACAAATTAGGCGGTTCCGGCCCGGCCTCTGCAAAGAAAGATTCAGCACCTATAACCAGCAGATCTGCATACCTGGTTTCTTTTTTCAGTTCGGGCAGGGTAAAATTTGTGAAGTCCCGGTGGATGTCATAGTTAATGTGATTGCCTGCGCAAACAGATTTGAATCGTTCAATGTTACGCAATACATCCGTTTGTGCCTGCTGTTCCATCAGTGGAATGAATGCCCCTTTTCCGGACGATTCCCCGGCATAACTCCATAAACTGGCGTAATCAGACAGGGGTAGAAAGGCGCCGGTCAATTGAATTGGCTGAAGCGTATTTATCCATTTGGAACAACCAATAGCGCCTTGCGAAAAATGAGTTCCATCAAATGCAAGCAGTATCTTTTTCATTGTTTTTTATTGTATGCTAAAATTAAACTGGAAGGCATTTCTGGGCTATGATGTATGATATGCTGCATACTGACTTCCGTCAGTTCTGCAAATGGCGGTTGTTTCAGTTAACCTGGAAGATGCCGGTGCAGTTTGCATAAGGTAAATCTATTTGCGTACACCCTTAAATTTTCGGTATACATCATCATAAAAACGCACTGTTGCAGCGCTGTCCACCCACGCGGTCTGATACAATACAAATACCGGCATTTTTTCGGCCACCTGCAGTGTAATAGGATGTTGGTTATTCAGGCATCCTTTACTAACAAGGGTATCGATGGCAATTGAATTGTCTCTTAACAACAAATGAGCCAGCTCAACTGATTTTTGCAGGCGCATACAGCCATGGCTGAAGAACCGGGTATTCAGGTTAAATAAGATTTTCCATGGTGTGTCATGGAGGTAAACATCAAACGGGCTATTAAAATTAAATTTTACAATGCCCAGGGAATTATCGCACCCGGTTGACTGCCTCAGTGTATATGGGAAATATTTTGCGTTCAGCTTTTGCCAGTTAACGGTTGCTGCATCCACCAATCTTCCCTGTCTGAGTATCTGGAAATTGTTGTCAGTGAGATATTTTTTGTTTTTCTTAATCATCGGAAGCAACTCCGTGACGGCCATTTTTGCAGGTACATTCCAGTAGGGATACAGGATAACTTCCTTAACCATACTGCAGAGCGTAGGGGTCTGGGTAGAATATTTTCCAACAATTAATCTTGATGCAAGTGCCACACTATCGCCGGCATACACCAGTAGACCGGCGGATGGGATATTAACCACTGCAATATGTGGCCATTTTTTCCTGATACAACTTAGCCACCGGAAAGTGTTCATGGCCGCATACAGGGATGATAGCCGTTCGCCCAACGGCACATTTAATTCCTTTATCAGCGAGTTACTCAGATAACCATTCTCAGGCAGGTAGAACAGCCGCTGTGCCTGTTTCAGGTAGCTTTTCATACTGGTATCTGTAATAGAAATATCAGGCGAATTAATAATTCCCAGTTGATAAAGTTTTCGCAGTACCGGTTTGTTGCCGGTGGTTGGATTAGAGAAAGTGATGATGGGCCCGGGCTGTAAACTGTCGTTGCTAACAAGGCTGGCTGCCATTTTTTTCAAGGCAAGGTATTCGGGCGATTGATCGTCAACCACCGTCAGCAACTGATTAAACACGTGACCGTTGAGTGCCGCAGCAATCAAAGCCGGAATATCAATACAGTCTGGCGCATAGCTAAGGCCGTTATATTTTAGCAAGGCTGGCTCCTTTCCAAATGCGACATCTCTGAAAAAATGAATGGCGCAGTCTGTAAATCTGATCTCCGCTGCCAGTGAGTCAACGTTGCCATGTAGTTGGGCTGTTTTATCCTGAACAGATTTGATGAACCGGATTTGATAATCTTCTTTGTTTAAACCGGATTCGCCGGCATGCTCAATATAATCTGACAACTGCTGCATGACAGTTTCGTCGCTTAACCAGGCAAAGCGGTATTCAGAATAGCCATAAAATTCCCTGACGCCCTCTGGAAATAATATCCCGGCGTTTTTTTTTAATTCAGTTTCCAGATACTGTCTTATCGGGTAATTATTTTGCTGGCCACGGAGAGCAACAGATAACCCTATAAAAATCGTAATGAAAAATAGCTTTTGATATGACATAAAAAATACAAGGTTACGGTCGTATAATTGACCATAAAGACTTCCGCTCCGTTGATCTTTGTAGCGGACAGCCAAAGAACTGAAAGGATTCTGTCAATTACAATGAAGTTCATCAGTCGGGGTTTTGACACTGGTCAGGATAAGGCAAAACAGTTCATCGGGGCTGGCCCCTGTAAAAAAAGGATGAAGAGATTCAGGGGCACATCCACGGACTATCTGCGGCCAGCAAATGGATCCTGACGACAATCAGCAACTGGTTTGACTAAGCGCATTGGCCAGTGACTAAAGAACAGTGTACTTTGGTAAATAATAATGCCAAAGTACAAATCCCTAAAACAACAGTCATGAAAACAGATATGCAAATTCAACAGGATGTAATGGCCCAGCTAAAATGGGAGCCAGGTCTTGTTGCTAATCAAATTGGTGTTTCCGTTAAGAACGGGGTGGTGACACTTACCGGACAGGTGGAATCCTATTACAAAAAGCTGACTGCTGAAAAAGCGGCTAAAAAGGTTGCAGGTGTAAAAGCGATTGCGGAAGACATACAGATTGGTGTATCTCCCGAATTCAAAATGACCGATGCCGAAATAGCGGCGGCTGTTTTAAATGCATTGAAATGGCACCCTGCTATACAGGAGGAAAAAATACACATTAAAGTAGAAAGGGGTAATGTAGTATTGGAAGGAGAAGTTGAATGGGAATTTCAACGCAGCAGCGCCCGCACGGCAATTGAACACCTTGCCGGTGTACGCTCAGTAACAAACCTCGTTACTGTAAAACCAACCGTAACTGCGGCCGGTATCCGTCAACAGATCAATGCCGCATTTACCCGCAGTGCTACCATTGATGCGGGTAAGATTACTGCCGAAGTAGCTGGCAATAAAGTTACGCTTACCGGTACGGTCAGGTCTATTGCAGAAAAGGAAGATGCTGAAAACGCGGCCTGGTCGGCCCCCGGTGTAGCCCTGGTTGAAAGCAAATTAAAAATTGTGCTGCCTGAATATTCTTTTGAAGACGAATGAACGATAGGTAGCATTCATACATAAAACAGCAGGTCTTTCATATCCCCCGGCAGGCTTTATTTCCTGTTAGCAGAAGCCGTCTTCATATGCCGTAGAAAACCTGTTGTTTTATTGTAATAAAATTACCGGTGGAGTCAGGGCAATGTAAACATTTGTGGAAAAATGATCTACAATTTCCGTACAATGATCCGGATGAAAGAAGCTGGCTGAAATGAGCACATATTAAACCACTTACAATGTTAGACAAAGCTATTAATGCAAACGAAACTGCTGTTTACCCGGGATTATATACTCCGGTGGCGGAAGTGGAAGCGTTACTGGATGCAATTAGGCGGGACAACTGTTCAGAAAGTTTTGCTGCGACGGCCAAAATAAATAAAAGTGCTGATCACCTGTTAATTAAAATGGCGCTGCCAGGATTTGACCGACAGGATATCTTTATTAGCGGTTATGGGAATTTGTTGTCCGTTATCGTAATACCCGATAGTAACACGGCTGCAGAATATAACGCCAGCCTGAAAGAATCTCATAACCCGGTGTTCGTAAAAAATCTTCTCATACCCCGAGATGCGGATGGCCTGTTTGGTTCTGCCATATACAAAGATGGCTGTCTGACCATTTATATTCCTACAGGCCGGGTATCTACGGATGTTCTGTCAAATTATCGCATCATGGTCTATTGACGGATTGAATGCTATACTGCCGAAAGAATCCGTGGAATGATAACTGATAACTATCAACAACTAGTCTGATAACAGTTATAGAATAAAAAGACGGATCGAAATAATTTTGAATCCGCCAATCATTATTAAACCAAAAAACAAAGGAGGTTTTTATGGAAACAAAAACACTTGCACGTACAACCGAAAGTACGCCTGCTATTTTCAATGATTTTTTTAAACCGTGGAATGAATGGTTTGACGGCGGCCTTTTAGGCCGTAATATCAATGTTCCGTCAGTAAATATTTCTGAACACAAAGATGAGTTTCGTATATCACTGGCAGCACCGGGACTAAAGAAGGATGATTTTAAAATAGACGTTGATGGCAATATGCTAACCATCAGCAGTGAGAAGGAAGAAAATAAAGAAGAAAAGGAAAAGAAATTTACCCGGCGGGAATACAACTACTCCTCTTTTAGCCGCAGCTTTACCCTTCCTGATGAAATCAACAAAGAAAAAATTGAAGCGAAATACGAAGCCGGGGTATTACATGTTTCCCTGCCACGTAAAGCAGGCACCGTTAAAACTGCTGCGAAGCATATTGCGGTTAAATAATTGTTTTGCAGGTGGTATCGCCCCTGCCATAGCGGGGGCTTTTTTATCTTCTGATATTTCCTTTGCCCGGCGATTGAACTGCACGGAAGAGAGTAAGGCAATGAATCATTTGTAATATGACATTCGTAAGAAGCTAATCAATATTATGTGTCATCAATAGTAATAAGATGAAAACGATTTTCTTTTTAGTGGGTTTGCTATTTTGCATGATTGGCCGGACTTTTCCGCAAATACCTGTAGACATGGGCATAAAAGCAGGTATCACGATGTCTGGTTTGTTACATGGAAATAATTCCAGCATGATGGGCCGGGCATACAATTTACGACTGGGAAACGATGCTGCTGTTTTTATTGAAACGTTTCTTTCAAAACATTTATCGCTGCCCATACAACTGGACTATATTTCAACTGGTGGGAATAACACTGGCTACCAGCCCATTGCAGTTCCGGCTGGCATGAAACAATTGTTCGCTGCAGGTCAGACACCGGAGTATGTCTATGGGGCTTACAGGAGCTCGATCGATATAAAGTCTTTTATGCTGTCTGTCTTATTTAAGTACCGTTTTAACCTGTCGGCCAAATTAAAATGTTATACGGGGGCTGGGGCTTTTTCCAGTTTTGTAGTGGCAGCGCATAAATATACCAGCGGCAGCAGCATCCTATATTTGGATGAACAACATGCGCAACCAGTTTCATCATACCCCCAAAACATTAATAACTCACAAAATATCAGGGAAGATCTGAATGCGTTTAACAGGGGTATTACGGCTTTTATGGGAATCGCATATAAACTTAAAACAGGAAGGGTATTTATTGAAACCGGTTGTAATTACGGATTGTATGATATCCAGCGTTATCCGGAAAATGGAAGCAACTTTTCACTTGCAGCGGTGATCACGACCGGCTGCCAGTTTCCGTTCAATTACAAACACGGAAACAAGAAGGCTATGCTGCAATGAAGTAAACCACTGGTTAAAAATGGCAGCATAAAACCTGTCGCTGCTGGAAAATAAAAAGATACTTGTACTTGTGGCAAGGCGTCTCACAGCAACAGATAATCAAACAACAAAGGAAGCGGCAAACCGTCGATACACCTACATTTTCAAACTCCATTAACCGGTGGCTAAACGGGCACGGATTTTCTTAATTCTTGCATTGACGGAGGGAATATTTTCCCGCTGTATTACTGACAATACCTGGTTGAAATCTTTCTGCCTGCTGTTGTTTTGTTGTGCCATTTCAAAAAGAGCCTGTATAGCATTGGTTCTTACAATACGTGAATTCTTTCTGTTTGTTGCCCACGATCTTAGAATCTGATATCCATTGTCAAAGTCTTTACCGGCCAGTTGCAGGCGTGGGATCAGCAATGCGAGATGCCATACCAGTTCTTTGTTAAATGCCGACCCGGATAAATGCATGATTGCTTTTTTGTGGGTTGACAAAAATTCGGGGTATTGAAGCGTAATTTTTTCTATTGCATCGGCTGCACGCATGACAACTACCCGGTCATCATCGGACAATAATGTAAAAAGCGCATCAAAATTCGCCTGGTCAAAAATAGTTTGCGCAATTGCTTCACTTTGCCCGGTAGACCGCAAATCGCCGCCAACCAGAATTTTTTTATAGTCTGTCATGCAGTTAGTTTTAAATATCCTGCAACGGCGTATTCAATACATCCTGCCGGCGTATTATATCCGCCAGAAAATATGCATCTTTTCTGCCGCACAATTCCGTGCCTGCATTTAATGTGGCCGCTGTACCACAGGC
>Ga0068868_100001365_pt1 | contig 16819 bp, 16 predicted proteins | sample KBSMisM42_FD_64660 | JGI IMG/M metagenome (GOLD analysis project Ga0068868, IMG submission 64660) | Miscanthus rhizosphere microbial communities from Kellogg Biological Station, Michigan, USA - KBS Miscanthus M4-2 | ecosystem: Host-associated > Plants > Roots > Rhizosphere > Soil ...
GCGGCGTCGAGCTCTTCCTCCTGCTTGGCCCAGGCCTCGGCATTCCAGATCTCCAGGTACTCCCCGGCGCCGATGACGACGCAGTTGCCCTCGAGCCCGGCGTGCTCGATCAGCGGTTTGGGAACGCGGATGCGGCCGGCCGAGTCCAGCGTCTCGTCGAAGGAGCCGCCGTGGAAGCGGCGGCGCAGCGCCCGGGCGTCGCGACCGAAGGGGCTGTGCGGCGAGAGAAAGCGGTCGGAGAGCTGCTCGAACTCCCCGGTCGTGTGCACCCAGACGCAGGGGTCGAAGCCCTTGGAGAGAACGATTCCGTCAGCAAGGGAAGCCCGAAAGCGAGAAGGGACCGTAAGGCGGTCCTTGGAATCGAGGCTGTGCTCGTAGAGACCTCTGAACGCCACTGCGGCGGAGTCCTTTCTGAGCGGGAGGGCCGGAAAGAGTTGGACCGGAGTGATGAGGTGGGAGGAGCCTCACCACCCCGGTCCTGGGCTTCAACTCGATCGCCACAATAACCCACTCTCCCCCACTTTGCAACACGAACCTCCCTTGCAACCCCATTTGCATCCCCCTGCGAGCGCTCGTCTGTTCCTTTTCGTCGCGCACCAACGAAAAGGAACAGACGAGCGTGCGGGCGATAGATTGCTCGCGTGAGCAGCCCCGAGCAGGCCCCGGTGATCGAGGAAGCGGTCGCGACCGGCGTCCCGGACGACGCCAACGACCTCCGCGGCATGCACTTCAGCCGCCTGATGCGGACGCCGCTGACGCTGGTCCTGATCGCCGCCCTGACCGCGATCGTCTTCGTCGCCTGCCTGATTTTCATCGGCGCCCTGGTGGGCGCCGGCGGTGCCCTGGTTGCCCTCCTGCTGGGGGTCGTGATCGTCTTCGTGATCGCCGACAACCGGGCCGCCAACGACTTCTTCGAGGTCTACGCGGCCAACCGCGGCCTCACCCTCGTCCACGGTCGCGGCCGGCTGCCGCAGGCGACGCCGCTGCTGCGCAAGGGCGACGACCGCTACACCGAGCGCACCCTCAGCGGGCCGATCGCCGACGGCTTCGACGGCGTCCTCGCCCTCTTCACCTACGAGGAAGAGACGCGCGACTCCGACGGCGACAAGCAGACGAACTACTACCGCTACACGCTCGGCCTGGTCGAGGTTCCCGACTGCGTTGGCTTCGTCCCCGAGCTCTACTGCCAGCGCAAGTTCGGGCTGCGGGCGCTGGAGAAGTTCGAGGACGCCTTCCGCGGCGACAAAGAGCGGGTGACCCTGGAGAGCGAGAAGTTGCTCGACAAGTACGAGATCTTCGCGACCAAGGAGCAGGACGCCAACTGGCTGCGCCAGCTCTTCTCCCCTACCTTCATCGTCTGGCTCGCCGACTCGGCCCCGGACAAGTTCGCCTTCGAGCTCGTCGACGGCACCCTCTGCTGCTACGTCAGCGGCCACAAGGAAAACGCCGCCGCGCTCGACGCGATCGCCGCCGCCACCGGCGCCGTGGCGCAACGGCTGCGCGACGAGGCGCTCGAGTAGCGCTCAGAACCCGCCCAGCAGGGTGCCGGCGTTGGCGATCAGGCCGGCGGTGATCATCAGCAGCACCGAGGGGACGAGGACCAGGGCGACGACGAGCTGGATCTTCGGCGCCGCGCGGGCGGCGCGGTCCTCGATCTCCCTGCGGCCGTCGCGGCGCAGGGCGGTGGCCTGGCGGCGGAGCTGGTCGGCGAGGGGCGAGCCGAACCGGCGCGAGCGCTCGATTGCCGTCACCAGCCGCGCGACCTCGGCGCCGGGGACGCGGGCGCGGAGCGAGGCCAGGGCGGCGCTGAGCGGGGTGCCGCAGTCGAGCTCGGCGAGCATCAGCCGCAGCTCCTCGACCAGCGGCCCCTCCCCCGCCCGGGCGACCTGCGCGAGGCCCGCCGCGGGGCCGCGGCCGGTGGCAGCGCTGACCGCGAGCAGGTCGAGCGCGTCCGGCAGCGCCGCGACGAGGCGCCGTTGGCGCCGGCGGGCCTGGCGCTGCCGCCATGCGTCCGGAGCGAGGAAGCCGCCGACCGGCAGGGCGACGGCGACCAGCAGTGCGGTGCGCCCGGGCGCCGCCGGTGCCGCAAGGACGGCCGCTCCCGCCCCGACCACCGCCCCGAGGATCTTCCACGGCAGCAGCGCCGGCAGCGTCAGCCGTCTTCCCGCGGAAGAGAAAAGCGACTCCAGCGGTAGCTCCCACACCGCCGCGGCCCCGAGCAGCACCGCCACCGCCGCCAGCAGGCCGGCGCCGCTCACTCGACCACCTGCGCCAGGCGACGGATCGCGAGGAAGCCGAGCACCTGGAGCACGGCCGCGAGCACGAGCAGGACGGCGGCCGGGGGCGAAGCCAGTAGCCCGGCGAAGAAGCCGGGCTCGAGCAGCTCGGCGAAGATCGCCCCGCCGGTCGGCATCGCCACCACGAGGAGGCCGGTGAAGCGGGCCTGGGCGGTGGCGGACCTGGCGTCTTCGCTGACCCGCTCCTGCTCCGCGGCCCCGGCGGCGAAGCGCCGCAGAAGGCCCGCCAGGTCGCCGCCCGCCAGGCGCTGGCTGAGCAGCGCCGCAACAAGGGCGTCGACACGCTGCGAGCGCATCCGCGCCCGCCATCTCGCCAGCACGTCCGCGGTCGCGGCGCCCAGCTCGAGCTCGCCCTCGAGCTGGACAAGCTCACTCGCCACCGGTCCCTCCAGCGAGGCGGCGGAGGCGGCCAGCGAGGCTCGCAGCGAGCGACCGGCGCTGAGGGAGTCGGCGATCGCGGTGGCGACTTCGGGCAGCGCCCGCTCGACCCGCCGGCGGTAGCGCCGCCGGCGGGCGGCGATCACCCATCCCACCACCGCCGGGCCGAAGACCGCGAGCGGCAGCGCCAAGACCCAGCCGGCCACGAACCAGCCAGCGAGCGCCGCGGCCCCGGTGCCGAGGATGGTCAGTCGCCGGCGCTCGACGCCCGAGGGCAGGTAGCCCTCGCGCTCGATCCGCTCCAGCGGCTCCAGCGCCAGTCGCACCCAGGCCGCCGCCGCGGGGCTGCCCAACAGCACCTCCCGCACCGCCAGCGCTCCCAGACCTCCCGCAACCGCCGCGATCAGGGTCGCCGCCGTCATCCCACCTCAGCGATCTCGGTGACCCGGCGGGCTCCGTCGGCCTCGCGCTGCAGGTGGACGACGACGTCGACGCCGCGCCGCACCTGCTCGGCGACGGCGGCATGGGGCAGGCCCACCCCGGCCATCAGCGCCAGCGTCTCCAGTCGGGCGAGCGCGTCGGCGGGTGAGTTCGCGTGCACCGTCGAGAGGGCGCCGTCGTGGCCGGTGTTGAGAGCGGTGAGGAGATCGAGCGCCTCGACACCGCGCACCTCGCCGATCACGATCCGGTCCGGCCGCATCCGCAGGGCGTTCCGCAGCAGGTCGCGGATCGTCACCGCCCCCCGACCCTCCACCCCGGCCGGCCGGCTCTCCAGCCTGACCACGTGTGGCTGCTGCAGCCTCAGCTCCGCCGCGTCCTCGATCGTCACCACCCGCTCGCCGGCGCCGACGAAGCTCGAGAGTGCATTCAGCAGCGTCGTCTTGCCCGAGCCGGTGCCGCCGCTGACGATGACGCTGCGGCGCTCGGCGACCGCCACCTCGAGCTCGCGGCACTGGTCGACGCTCAGCGTCCCCATCTCGACCAGCTCGTGCGGGCCCGGGCGGGATGCGCCGAAGCGCCGGATCGAGAGCATCGGGCCGTCGATCGCCAGCGGCGGGATGACGACGTTCACCCGCGACCCGTCCGCGAGCCGCGCGTCCACCATCGGGCTGAGCTCGTCGACCCGCCGGCCGAGCGGGGCCAGGATCCGCTCGATCGCGTTGCGCAGCTCCTCCTCGTCCTCGAACGCGATCCCGGTGCGCTCGAGCAGGCCGCCGCGCTCTACATATACGCACTGGTGCCCGTTGACCATCACCTCCTCCACCGAGGGGTCGGCGAGCAGGGTCTCGAGCGGCCCGAGGCCGATGCTGTCACGGACGATCCGCTCGACGACCTCGCCGCGCTCGCGGCCGGGCAGGATCGCGGCGTATTCGTCGACCAGTAGCCGCACTGAGGTGGCCAGGTCGCCGGCCGACTCGCGCCCGGCGGCAGCCTCGGCCCGCCGGCGCTCGACCAGGCGATCGCGAAGCCTGGAGCTGAGCTCGGCGACGTCCTTCTCGTGCGCAGCCATTGCCGACCTACCGGGCCGAGATGACGGTGACCCGACGGGCGAAGCTCTCGGCGGCGAGGAGCCGCAGGGCCTGGGCGCGGGTCAGGCCTAGGGTCACCTCAGCCTGACCCGGATCGCCTTCGACCACCGCGCCCACGGCGAGGAGCGGAACGGCGGTGGCGGCGACGTAGGTGCGCCCGTCCCCGGAGCCGCTCGGTTCGGAGGTCACCACCACGTCGACCTTCGAGCCGACGGGCTGGACCCCGAAGGCGGTCAGCGCCCCGGTACCGGCGACGGCGATCTCGACCGGCCGGCGATCAGACGAAAGGCCGGTGGCGACCCGGCGGGCGTGTGGTGGGCGCAGCTGCGTCGCCAGCAGGTAGGAGCCGGCCGGAACGGCGGCGGCGGGGACGAGCCCGGCCGCTTCGCGCGGATCGACGAGAGCGGCTGGGGGCACGAAGCGAACGGGGATCTGCCTCACCTCGAGGCCGTCGGCGACGACCTTCGGGGCGATCCTCTCGCCGGCCTTGAGATCGGAGCTCGCAACGACCACCGGTCGCAGCGCCCCGTAGCCGCGGGCGACACTGTCGCCGTAGCCGTCGGCGATCGCCGCCGCAGCCACCGCAGCCATCCCGGCGGCGGCGAGAAAGCCGGCGGCCCGACCGCGGCGGCTCACCGAGCACTCCCGCACAACGGCAGCACAAGGCTCGCCTCGCTGCCCGCGTGGGTCGGGGTCAAGCGAAACTCGCCGCCGAACTGCTCCGCCACGGCCCTGACGACCCTGAGGCCGTGCCCGTGCCGGTTGCGGCCGCTGATCCGGTCCCGGCGAAGGGACCGGGCCCTGCCGGGGTCATCGACCTGGCGCACGCCGCCGTCTTTGACGGCGAACCGCAGCAGCCGGTCGTCTGCCTCGACCTCCAGCGCAATCGCCCCACGTCCGTGCGTGAGCGCGTTGCTGATCAGATTGTCCACCGCCTGGGCGAGGGCAATCGGGTCGCCGTCGAGCTCCCGATCCTGCCCGGACCAGCTCAGCCGCAGGGGCCGGCCGTCGTGGGTGGCGACCGGTCGCCACCGAGCGACCGCCGACTCCACCACCGACCTCACCGAGAAGCGATGGCTTGCAGACAACACCGAGCAGCCGTTGATCTCCCGATCGAGACGCTCGACCGCGGCGACCGCCATCTCCAGGCTCCCCTCCAGCGGGCCGTTCGCGGGGGGACCGGAGGGGAGCGCGAGGGAGAGCGCCTGCAGGGGGCGGCGCAGCTCGTGCATCGCCGCATTCAGCGCACTGCGCCGTCGCCCTTCCCGAACGGCGACAAAGCCACCTGCCATCGCAAAGGAGGCGGCCATCGGCAACCCGGCGGCGACGGCTGAGAGCTCGAACGCCATCTGCCTATGCGCTCCCCTCGAAGGTCATGAGGAGGTAAGCGGCCTTGCACCGTCTTGTCTCCCCCCGAGCTTCCCTCCGAAGTCGCAAAACGCGGACATCGCGCGAGAGATTTGCGCCCGTCCCTCCTCGCGGTCTCGGCCAGGCGCGTCGGAAGGACGGGCGTGAGCAGATAGACCCCCGAAAGGACAGATGGGTTCCCAAAGTCTTTTTTGCGAACTGGAGTTGAGTACATAAGTCGGTTTTCTTTACTGCATTTATTCCTTGGGAAACGATTTTCCGGGGAGCGTTTTGGAATACTTGTCCAGTAACTCGGGCGCAACTGCCACCGATTGTCTCCCCGCCCGGGTAAGAAATGGAGGTCCTCCTTTGCCACAGTCCCGCACTTCCCCAGAGGGCATTACCCAGCAGGTAGCGAAGGCGCTTGCGCATCCGCTGCGGGTTCGCATCCTCAGCTCCCTCCACAAAGGGATCTCGAGCCCGAACCAGCTCGCGCAGGAACTAGGCGAGCCCTTGGGCAATGTCAGCTACCACGTCAAAACCCTGCTCGAGTACGACTGCGTCGAACTGGTGAAAACGGAGCCGCGCCGCGGCGCCGTCGAGCACTTCTACCGCGCCACCGATCGCGCCTTCCTCAGCGACTCCGACTGGGCGAAGATCCCGGCCTCGGCCCGCAAGGGAATCTCCGGCTCGATCCTCGAGTCGATCGGCCAGAGCGCGACCGAGGCGATGGCGGACGGGACGATCGAGGCGCGCAGCGACTCCCACCTCTCCGACACGCCCCTCCTCCTCGATGAGCAGGGCTGGAAGGACCTCAACAAGGTCCTCGCGGAAACGGTGAAGGAGGCGACCAAGATCCAGAAGGAAGCCGGCAAACGCCTCACCAGTAAGAAAGATGGGATCTCCAGCAAGCTGGCGATCATGCACTTCGAGGTGCGGGCAGCCGCCAAGGGGAAGAAGAAGTAGCGCCGGCGGCGGCGTCCCGCCGGACCGGGATGCCGCCGCTCGTGTCCGCTAGCCGGCGATCAGCCGGTAGCCGAGACCCCAGCAGTTGACGACGAAGCGGCCTTTCTCGGGGTCGAGGTTGCGTCGCAGCCGGCTCGCGTGGGAGTCCAGGGTCCTCGTCTTCGAGGGGCCGCGGTAAGCCCAGACGGCGTCGAGCAGCTCTTCCTTGGTGAAGACGCGGGTCGGGTCGGAGGAAAGGACGCGGAGGAGGTCGAATTCCTTCCTCGTCAGGGCGACCTCGCGCTCGCCGACCGTGACCCGGCGGCGGATCGGATCGATGACCAGGTCGCCGATGCGTTGCGGTCCGTCCTGGGGCTGTTTGCGGCGACGGAGGACGGCCCGGATCCGGGCGCGCAGCTCGGGGTAGCGGAACGGCTTCACCAGGTAGTCATCAGCGCCGGAGTCGAGGCCGCGGACGCGGTCGGTCTCGCCGTTGCGGCCGGTGAGGACGATCACCGGCAGCCGCGGGTCGAAGCGGGAGTCGACCCCGTCGGCCTCGCGGATCTCGCGCAGGACGTCGAGCCCGGAGGCGTCGGGCAGGGAGAGGTCGAGGAGGAGCAGGTCGGGATGGTTGTAGCGGCAGAGGCGCAAGGCATCTGACGCGCAGGGCGCGGGCATGACGCCGAAGCGATCGGCGGCGAGGTGCTCGCAGAGCAGGTCGAGGGTGACGTCGTCGTCCTCGCAGACGACCAGGCTGGCTATCTCTTCTCGTTGGGGGAGCATGGGAGCCCTAAGTCCCTGGGCGAGGAAGTTTCTCCCCCCTGCGCCGACGGAATCTCCAAAACCGCGGCGGCGCCCCGTCGCCAGACCACCCGTCGTGGCGGCACCCGGCGGCGGACCCCGATCACCTGTCCCTCGCGATCGAGGAAGAAGAGGTCGAGCTCGAAACGCATTCCGAAGGTGTGGACGCTGGAGCAGCGCGGGATCAGCAGACCGGGGCCTACCTCGCTGCGGTCCCGCCGGCTCAATCCGCGCAGTCTGGTTCGGAAACCCTTCGCAACGGGGATGGGTCGGGGAAGATGTCCCACCTGCTCTTAAGGCCATCACGGCCGCGTCTCTCCCCCCAGCGATGAACGCCAAGCCGAAAGTCGCGATCTTCAGTCCCAACCCGATGGTCTCGATCGCGATCGAGTCCTTCAGCTCCGAAGGCGGCGACGACATCCACATCCACGCCGCCGGCCAGGGCGTCTGGGTGGCGAAGATGGCTGCCGAGCTCGGCGCCGAACCGGTCCTCTGCGGCTTCATCGGCGGCGAGGTCGGGACGGTCCTGCGGCCGCTGCTGGAGGAGATGCCGGTGGAGCTGCGGCTGGTCGAGACGGCCGAGCCGAGCGGCGCCTACATCCACGACCGCCGCAGCGGCGAGCGCGAGCCGATCTCCCAGAGCGCGGCGCTGCCCGCCTCCCGCCACGCGGTCGACGAGCTCTTCTCGGTCACCGTGGCGGCGGCGCTCGACTGCGACCTGCTCGCCGTCTGCGGCCCCTACCCCGACAACACGATCCCGCTCGAGATCTACGGCGGGCTGGTCGCCGACGTGAAGGCGAACGGGAAACCGGTGATCGCCGACCTCTCCTCCCCGCGCCTCGACAAGGCGCTGGAGGGAAAACCCGACCTGGTGAAGATCAACGACTGGCAGATCGCCGGCTTCATCTCCGGGCCGGTCGACACCGAGGAGCGGATGCGGGCGGCGATGGAACGGGTCCGGGACGAGGGCGCCGAGAGCGTCATCGTCACCCGCGCCGGCGACCCGGCGCTGGCGCTGCGCGACGGCCAGTTCCACGAGCTGAAGCCGCCGAAGTTCGAGCGCGGCTCCCGCGAGGGCTGTGGCGACTCGATGATGGGAGCGCTGGCGGCGACGATCGCCGCCGGTAGCGACTGGGACGAGGTGCTGAGACTGAGCGCCGCGGCGGGCGCAACCAACTTCCTCCGCGCCGGCCTCGGCACCGGCTCGCGATCCGTGATCGAGGAGCTGGCCCCCCGCGTCGAGCTCCGCCCGCTGGATTGATCGTTTCCATCCTTTTCCTCGCTCCAGTGTGGAAAAGCGTGGAAACGACCTAGAGCTGAGGGTCGAAGGGGACGTTTAGTGGCTCGCCGTTGACGATTGCGTGTGGGGCGGTCTTGGCGATCCAGTCGAGATGAGGCTTCAGCAGCTCGACCTCGCGCAGGCGCTCGAGCGCCGGGGAGATCCGCACCGGGCGGCCGCCGAGGACGGTGTGGGCGTCGCTGCTGAGGACGTGGACGAGGCCCTTCTCGGCCATCGCCAGCATCCCCTTCGCCATGTTCTCGCGGAGGAAGAAGTCGGCGGTTGCCTGGATCAGCGCCCCCTCCGCCACCAGCGCCGCCATCCGCTCGAACATGTCGGCCGAGAGATGGCGCTCGGGGTGGGCGACGATCGTACGGTGGCCGCGGTCGGCGAGGTAGGCGACCCGTCGCAGGAGGCTGTCGTCGAGCGGTCCCGGCGCCGGCTCGAGCAGGATCCAGCCGCCGCTGCCTAGCGAGAGCAGCGCCAGCTCCTCCTCGCCGAGGCCCTCGACCACGGTCTCGGCGACCTCGCCGCCCTGGAGGATCCGCACCGCCACCATTTCCCGCTCCAGCCGCTCGTTCAGCCCCGCCACCCTCCCGGCCAGCTCTTCGATCCGGACGTCATGGTCGTGGCGGATGTGCGGGGTCGCGCAGACGGCTTCGATCCCGTCCGACTCGGCCTGCCGCGCCATCGCGACGCTGTCGTCGGCGTCGCGGGCGCCGTCGTCGATGGCGTCGAGGATGTGGCAGTGCAGGTCGATCACGGCGGCTCCCGTCGATCCACTACCCATTTCGCCCCTGAAGAAGTGCAACCTCCCGGCCAAGGTGCAACCGTGCGTTCAGGCATGGGTCCGAACCGGCACGTCTTTACGATGATCGGCAAGATCATGGACCTGCTCACGCCGGGCTTGCGTGAGTGGAGTGGCTTCAACTCATGGATAAGAAGACGACCCGCAGAGGGAATTACGAGTCCGGCTCCGACTACGTGCTGGAGTACGGCGAGCTCCGCTTCGCTTTCAACGAGGAGGACTTCGCGCAGCGCGTCGAGCAGGCGGCGGTGAAGCTCCGCTTCGTCGACCAGGGGCTCAGCGGCGAGGAGCTCGACGACCTCCTCGACCTCGCGGTCAGCGGCGAGATCGCCGAGCCCAGCTCTCGCCTCGGCGAGCACATCAACGAGAACTGGGAGGACCTGGTCGGTCCCTCCAACCGCAGCCTCGTCCACTGGATCCGCCGCCTCGTCTTCCGCGGCGCCTGGCTCGACCAGCGGGTCAAGGAGGGCGAGCTCGACGTCGTCTTCGACGAGCGCACCCAGACCTTCGGTTACGTGCAGCCCGATCGCAGCAGCGATCTGATCGAGCTCAGCAAAGAGCCATCGTGGCGCCGCATCGCCTACCGACGCTAGAGAGCGCCCTGTAGATCAGTCCGCGGCCGGGCGCTCTAGAGCGGCGACGACCGTCAGCGAGCCGCCGCCTTTGCCCGCCTGGGCGCGGCCGGCGTCGAAGAACTCCTTCGCGGCCTCGGCATCGCCGTGGGCCTCGCCGAGACGGGTGAGGGAGTCGACGAGGAGGATCACGTCTTCGCCGTTGCCGGCGCGGGCGACCGCTTGACCGAGGGCGTCGCTGGCGTGGCGCGGCTGGCCGGCGGCGACGATCTCCGCCTGCGGGGCGTCGCGCTTCCAGTCGGCGAGCTCCTCCGGGCTGGGGTCGATGAGCAGGACGACCGGGTCGGGACCCTTCGAGTCGCCGGCGAGGTCGGCGGCGACGCTGCGCAGCAGCACCGTGCAGGCCTCGCGGCTCTCGGCGCAGAGAACGGCCTGGCGGCCCGCCTCGGGCGGCAGCAGCAGGCCCTGCAGGGTCACACCCTGTTTGCCCCGGCGGCCAAAACGGCGACGGCGGCGGCGGCGCGGGCGTGGCGCCTCGGCGCCGCTTCGAGTCGGCTCGGCCGCGGCCGCGGGTTCGGAGGCCGGCTCGGGCGCTCGCTCCGGCGTCGACTCGGGCTCGGCTTCAGGCTTGGAGGTCGACTCGGGCCGAGGGGTTTTCGCGGGGCGCTCGCGGCGACGGCGGGGCGGGCGCTCGCTCCGCTCCTCGCGTTTGCCACCTTTGCCACCCGCGGCCGCGGGCGCAGCCGGGCCGCCGTTCCCTCCCGCCAGCTGCTCGACCAACTCGTTCTTGGTCAGCATCCGGAATTTGGGCACGCCGGCATCGGCGGCCAGCAGGTGCAGATCGGACAGGGACTTTTTCTCCAGCTCGGCCTTGTTCATCGAGGCCGCAGGTTATTCAACCGGCCCGGCGGGCGACCGGCCCAGCGAGGCGGCGGGGTCGGTTCCCTCCTCGGCGGCGACGTTCAGCCACGCCTCGGCCTCCTGTGAGCGGCGGCGGCGCGACCATCCCAGCTCGGCGCCGAGCACGTCGGTGACCGGGCGCACCGCCTTCGCCGTCCGCAGCTCCGGCGCCGCCAGGATCGCGAGGCGGGTCCGGCGCAGGAGGACGTCGGCGACGCTGCGGGCCTGCTCCTTGCGGGCGGCGAGGGCGACCTCGGCCAGAAGGTCCGGCCTGCCGGCGGCGATCGGCCGGGCCAGCTTCGGGTCCTCGCGGGCGATCCGGAGGACGTTGCGGGCGGCGTGGCCGTAGCGGAAGGCCAGCTGCTCGACGGCCTCCTCCCCCACCCCCGCCGGCGCCTCCAGGTCCTCCGGTCGCGCCTCCATCCCCAGCGGGATCTCGTCGGTGTGGCAGGGCGCCTCGCGCCCACCCTGCTCGACCAGGCGGTCGACCGTCTGCTTCGCCATCCGCCGCCAGGTGGTGAGCTTGCCACCGGTGATCGTCAGCATCCCCGAGGAGGTCTCGTACAGCTCCGCTTTGCGGGAGATGTCGACCGACTTGCGCGGGTCGCCGGTGGAGATCAACGGCCGCACCCCGGCGTAAGCGCCGACCAGGTCGGATTCGCCCAGGGAGGTGCCGAAGAAGTCGTTGACGGCGTCGAGCAGGTACTCGACGTCCGCCTCGGCCGGCTGCGGGTGTGTGATGTCGCCGTCGAAGTCGTTGTCGGTGGTGCCGACGAGGGTGCGTCCGTACCAGGGCAGGGAGAAGATCATCCGGCCTTCGCCGGCGGGGACGATACAGGCAGCCTTGCCCATCGGCAGGTCCTTCTGGTCGATCAGGACGTGGGTGCCGCGGCTGGGAGCGATCCGCGGCACGTCCTCCTCTCCCAGCAGCTCCTCGGGGCGGATCTGGTCGGCGAAGACCCCGGTCGCGTTGACGACGTGGTCGGCGGTGACCTCCATCCGCTCGCCGGACTCCTCCTCGACGAAGGCGACGCCGTCGGCTTTGCCATTGGTCGAGAGAACCTCGGTCACCTCGGCCCCGTTCAGCATCACCGCGCCGAAGCGCTCGGCCTCGCCGAGGACGGTGAGGACGAGGCGGACGTCGTCGGTCTGGCAGTCGTAGAAGAGGTAGGCGTCGTGGGGTTCGCGGGGCGCCAGCGCCGGCACCAGGTCCAGCACCTCGTCGCGGTCGATCGTGCGGTGACGGTCGGGGGACCAGTAGGAGTCTTCGGCTTCCTCGCGGGCGCGGCGCTCGCGGCGGCTGCGGCCGGCGCGGGTGGTCGCCATCACGTCGTACATGTTGAGGCCGAGGCCGAGTTTGCGGTCGCGGCGCTCCTCGCCGAGGGAGGCGACCAGGAACGGCGTCGGGTAGACGAGGTGCGGCGCCAGGCGGACCATCAGCTGGCGCTCCAGCAGGGCCTCGCGGACGAGACCGAGGTCGAAGTTCTGCAGGTAGCGGAGGCCGCCGTGGACCATCTTCGAGGAGCGGCTCGAGGTGCCGACGGCGTAGTCGTTTCGCTCCAGCAGGGCGACCGAGTAGCCGCGCGAGGCGGCGTCGAGGGCGACGCCGGCGCCGGTGATGCCGCCGCCGACGACGACGACCTCGAAGTGCTTGCCGGCGATCTCCTCGGTGGCGCGGGCGCGGCTCAGCATCAGTCGAGGTAGGTCGTGGTGCGGTCGGCGCCGGGGCGCTCGGGGGCGGGCTTCTCCTGGCGCGGGTGGCCGAGGTGGAGGAGGCCGACGAAGCGCTCCTCTTCGGGCAGGCCGACGGCGGCACGGCCGTCGGCCTCGCGCAACAGGCCGGGGGTGCGCCAGTAGCCGGCGAGGCCGCGGGCGTGGGCGGCGAGAAGAACGATGTAGGAGGCGGCGGCGGTCGCGTGCAGGTCCTCTTCTTCTTCGACCGGGTCGCCGTCGAGCAGGCAGGAGACGACAACAAGCGTGGGAGCGCGATCGAGCTTCGCCGCCCCCTCCGGCCCGGCGATCTCCTTCAGGCGCCCCAGCGTCCGCGGTCCGATCACCCGGAAGCGCCAGGGGACGGTGAGGTTGTGGTTCGGCGCCCAGCTCGCCAGCTCCAGCAGCTCGTCGATCTGCTCGCGCGGCAGCGGCTCCGGCGCGAAGGCCTTGTGGGTGCGGCGAGTGCGGATCGCGGTCTCGACGTCCATGCGTCGAGGGTATAGCCAGACGCTGCCTAGAGCCCGTAGCGCCAGCGCATCCAGCCGCGGCGGCCGGCGAGGCCGGCGCCGAAGAGGAGGCAGCCGGCCAGGAGGCCCAGGAGGATGGCTCCGGCGGTGCTGCTGGAGTTGTCTTCGCTGGTTTCGGAGGCTGGTTTTCCTGCAGCTTCCGAGGCGGAGGTCTCAGGCAAAGCGCTGCCGGCGTCCCCCTCCGGGACGGGACCATCGGTGGAGGGGATACCGGGCAGAGCCCCCGCGCCGCGTTTGCCGGATGGCGCTGATTGTCCCGGAGGGGAAGCGCCGGTAGCGCGTTCGAGGGCTTCTTTCAAGGCTGACGGGCCACTGGGGGCGGTCGTGGATGGCGGGACGCTCAGGGACGGGGCTATTCCGCCCCCGGAGGAGGAGCTCTTGGTGGACGTCAGGGGTTTGGGTTTTGGTTTGCGGGGTGGGGCGGCTACCGGGAGGTGCTTGCCTGAGAGGGGGATCAGGGCGTTGGCGGTTACCCAGACCGGGGTCGTTTCGTCTCCTGGGGCCTTGAGGAAGTAGCCGCTTTCGGTCTGCAGGTCGCGAATGTAGGTGAGGGAGCTCTTGCCGGGGCCGAAGCCCGCCGGGTCCTTGCCCGCCGCCAGCAGGCCTTCGGAGGTCCACGCGGTCGCCTGGGCGTTGGCGGCGAGGTTGTTGCCCGGCGCGAAGCCGCCGTTGTCCCGCTTGTGCTTGCGCAGGTAGGCCAGGGCCCGGTCGCAGGCCTCCGATCCCGGCGTCAGCACCTGCAGGACGGCGCCGGTGATCTCCGGCGTGCTCTGGTCCTGCGGCAGGTTCCCCCAGCCGCCTTCGCTCCCCTGCACCTTGCGCAGCCACCCGACCGTGGGCGTGGCCGCGTCGTTCGCCCCCGCCGCCCGCAGCGCCAGGACGGCGTAGGCGCTGGTCCCGGGCCACCCCTGGTAGGAGCCGTTGTCGCGGCGCGCGGAGAGCAGGCGTTCGACCAGGTCCTCGCCGGCGAAGTCGTGGGGGTCGACACCGGCCGCCTCAAGGGCGAGGACGGTGCGGGCGACGTCGCCGGCGTCCTTGACTTCCTCGATGTGGTTGCGGAGGAAGTCGACCGGCGATTTGCCGCTCTTGGTGACGTCGAGCGGGTTGCGACCGACGGCCGCCAGGCCCAGCATCGTCCAGGCGGTCATTTCGGCGCCGGCGTCGCGCTCGGCCGAGGCGGCGAAGCCGCCGCTCGGTCGCTGCTGGGACTCGAGCCAGTCGGCCGCGCGACCGGCCGAGGAGGCCTGGGCGGGAGGCGCCGCGAAGGCGAGGAGCGCGACCAGCAGCAGCGCGGCGACACCGCCGCTGCGCAGGGCGCCGCCGAGGGGTCCCGCCTGCGGGGGCGCAGCGGGCCTCGGGCGCCGCTCCCATTCAAAGCGCTCGCGGAAGCGGACCAGCATCCGCACCATCGCCGGTCCCGCGATCAGCGCCAGGACGACGTTGCCGAGTACGTGCACCACTTCAAAGGGGATCGCCCGCGCCTCCAGCGCGAGGAAATGCCGCACAGATAGGTCCCCTCCGTAGGTCGCCATCAGGGAGAAGTTCAACAGAGCGCCGTAGAAAATGCCAGCAAAGGCGCAGATTGCAGCGAGGCTGAGGCGTCCGGCGTTGCGGGTCCCGAGCGCCAGGAGCGCCCCGAGAACCCCGCAGAGGCCCCACCCCGCCATCTGCCACGGCGTCCACGGGCCCTGGCCGAACCAGAAGTTTGAGACGAGCGCGGTGAGCGCGCCGACGGCGAAACCGGGGGCGCCACCGAGGGCGTAGCCGGCGAAGATGACGATGTCCGTGGTCGGCTTCATGTTCGGGAAGGCGGCGAAGGCGACGCGACCGGCGATCGCCAGCGCGGCCAGCGCCGCGACCAGGGCGACGACCTGGGCCGGGGGGCGCGAGCGCTCGTACCAGGCGAAGCCGGCGAGGATGACCGCGCCGACGATGAGGAAGCTGGCGACCTCCCAGGTCATCGCCGCCCCTCCCCCGTCAGCGCCGCCGCACCCTGCTCGGGAGTGACGACGCCGGGCAGGTCGAGGACGCGCGCCACCTCGGTCGCGAAGTACCAGCCGCCGGAGAGGACCTCGGCGCTGGGGCCGTCGGCGATGACGACGCCGTCGCCGAGCAGGACCACGCGCTCGGCGAACTCGGCGGCGAACTCAACGTCGTGGGTGGCGACGACGACACCGGCGCCGCGAGGCGGGTTGGTGGACCGATCGGCGACCAAAGCGCCTTGGCCCGCGAGCCTGCCGATCAGCTCGACGAGCTCCTCCTTGCGGGCGCGGTCCATGCCGCGGGTGGGCTCGTCGAGGGCGACGAGGCCGGGAAGCAGCGCCCCTTCCATCCGCCCGGCGAGCGCGATCGCCAGCGCCAGCCGCTGCCGCTCGCCGCCGGAGAGGTCGCGCGGGTCGGCGTCGACCTTCTCCTCCAAGCCGACGACCCGCAGCGCCGCCAGCCCCTCCTCGCCCGGCAGCTCGTCGCCGACCCGCTCCCGGACCAGATAGTCGCCCGGGTTCTGGGTCAGGAGTGCGATCGAGGAGACATCGATCTTTCCCGCCCCCGGCTCGTGCAGTCCCGCCGCGGCCCGCAGCAGCGTGCTCTTGCCGGCGCCGTTGCGACCCATCAGGGCGACGCGTTCGCCACGGCGGATCGTCAGGTCGATCCCTTTGAGGACGTCGCGGAGGTCTTCGCCGCGGTCGAGCGCCACCCAGAGGTTCTTCGCACTTAGAACGGGGTCCGCACCGGGGTTAGATGGATGGGGATCGCTCACCCTCCTACTTGATCGATCAGGAGGGTGAGTGATCCCCATCCCTCGCAGCGTTTGCCGGGCTTCGCGGACGCCGACGGGGAGCGAATCGACACCCGCGAGTGAGAAGAGACGCGCCGCCGGGGTCTCGAGACCTGGATCCGCATTGCGCGCCCAGGCGAGGAAGTCCTTCGGGGCGCCGTCGAAGGCAATGCCGCCGTCCTCCATCGCCGCCACCCGATCGGCGGCCGCCAGACAGCGCTCCAACCGGTGTTCGGCGAGCAGGACCGCCACTCCCCACTCCTCGTTGAGGCGGCGGAGGAGCCAGATCAGCTCGTCGCCGGCGACGGGGTCGAGCTGGGAGGTCGGCTCGTCGAGGAGGACCAGGCTCGGGCGGGTGACGAGGGCGGCGGCGAGGGCGACGCGCTGCAACTCGCCGCCGGAGAGGGTGTCGACGGCGCGGTTGAGGAGGTGCGGGATCGCCAGGGCCAGGGCGACCTCCTCGACGGCGCGGGCGCGGGCGGCCGGCTCGTCGCCGCGCATCTCCAGCGGCAGCTCGATCTCGGCGGCGACGGTGGTCGAGACGACCTGCGTCTCCGGGTCCTGGGCGAGGTAGCCGACGGCGGCGGCCAGCTCACCCGGCCCGGAGGCGATCGCGTCGAGGTCGGCGACGCGGACCTCGCCCTCGACCTCGCCGCCGTGGAAATGTGGGACGAGGCCGCAGGCGGCCTTCAGCAGCGTCGACTTGCCCGAGGCGGAGCGGCCGGCGAGGAGGACGAACTCCCCCGGCGCGACCTCAAGCGAGACGGCGGCGAGCGCCGGCGCCGGAGCGTGCGGATAGGTGTAGCCGAGGCCGTGGGCCGCCAGCGCCGGCGCTGCTCCACGTCGGATCGCCAGCTCAGACACGGGCCACCTCCGCAGGGGTGGAGGTCTGTCGAGTTTGTCTCCCTATGCGAGAGGAACTCGACACCCGCCTCAGCGGTGCGAGG
>Ga0068868_100001367_pt1 | contig 16809 bp, 14 predicted proteins | sample KBSMisM42_FD_64660 | JGI IMG/M metagenome (GOLD analysis project Ga0068868, IMG submission 64660) | Miscanthus rhizosphere microbial communities from Kellogg Biological Station, Michigan, USA - KBS Miscanthus M4-2 | ecosystem: Host-associated > Plants > Roots > Rhizosphere > Soil ...
GCCCGCAAGCCGATCGTGCTCGAGGGCGATGTGCCCAGCCCGATCAACCCTCCGTCCGCCTGCCGGTTCCACCCGCGCTGCCCCCGCTTCCAGGCGGGCGTCTGCGACGTCGATGAGCCCCAGCTGACGGAGCGCGAGGCCGGCCACGAGGTTGCCTGCCACTACCCGCTGGAGACATGGCCGATGTCCGACCTGCGCCTCGAGCCGGGTCGTGTGGCAGCCTCGTAGGAGCGACGCCACCATGCTGGTCGCCGGGCTCAAGCGGCTGGCGCAACTGGTGGGATTGGTGCTGGCCGTGGCGCTGGTGGCGGCCGTACTGGGAGCGCTGCTGCTGCACGTGCCCTTCCGCCGCTCGCTGTCGGTGACCTGCTACGGCCTGGGTGCCTTCTTCCTTGTATCGGGCTTCTTCCACGGCGTGCGCCCGGCCATCCGGGTCGAGGAGGACTCCGGCATGATGAGCATGTTCGGCCTGCTCCTTTCGTCGGGCAAGCTGCGCACCGCCTCGATGGACGAGCGCTACGAGGCGATCTCGTCGTCGGCCCTGTTCGTGGGGGTGGGGCTGCTGCTGATCCTGGTCGGCGGCCTCGTCGACCCGGTGCACCACCTGTTCTGAGACCGGCGCCCTGGGAAGGGCGCCGGGGCGTCGCTACCATCCATGCCATGGCATTGATCTCTGCCGTCTCATCGCGAGCTTGACATGTCGATCACGCCGCCCGTGTGGCGGTGGCGCTCGAGGCCCAGCGGCTGCATGCCGATCCGTCACGGCGGTCGCTGCGCGGGCGCATCGCGAGAGGGCTGCACCTGGGCGGTGAACGGGCACTCGAGGTGCCGCCGGCGGCTGCCGATGACGGATCCGGGAGCGACCGACCGCAAACTTCGGGCCCAAAGCCACGTCTATCGTAGGTACTCATGAGCCATCCACATCGCACCTGGTTTCGCAGACTCGAGCGCCAATGTGAGGCGGTGCGCGAGACGATCTCGGCCGAGCTCGACGGCGAGGTCAGCGAGATCGAGGCGGCCTTTGCCCGCCGGCACCGCGCCGAGTGCGCGGACTGCGAGCGGTTCGCGCTGTCGGTCGCGCACACGACCGACGTGCTGCGAGCGGCACCGCCGGTGCAGCCGTCGCGCCGCCTGATGCCGGCGCCGGCGCGGGTGGTCTCGCGCGGCCTGGCGGTGGCGGGCTTCGCGGCCGCGATGTTCGTCGCAGCGCTGCTCGGCGCCGCGCTGGCGGCCCGTGACACCAGCACCCCGGCGCAGACCCACCACCACGAGATCGTCGTCGCCAAGGGCAACAGCCGCGATGCGCTGGCGCGCGAGCAGATGCTGATCCGCCAGATGCTCCACAACGTGCGCGCGCTGGATCGCCAGCCCGGCCACGAGCGCCTCGGTTAGGCAGAGCCGCCGCACGCCTCCGAGGCGTGTCACGAACTCCCGCTCCGAGTCGGCCGCCAGGTTGATAGAATCCCTGTCCACGCGCCAAAAAATGCCGCTCATCCGCTCGAGCAAGGGAGTTACATGTCAGCCGCCAACGGCCACAACGTCGGGAAGATCGTCGAGATCAAGGGCGTCGTCATCGACGCGCAGTTCGAGGGACAGCTGCCCGCGATCTACAACGCCCTCGAGATCAGCGTGCCCGCCGCCGCTGACGGCGCCGCCACCACGCTTGTTGCGGAGGTGCAGCAGCACCTCGGCGACGACCGCGTGCGCGCGATCGCGATGGACGCGACCGACGGCCTCGCCCGCGGCCTGGACGTGGTCGACACCGGGGCGCAGATCTCGGTGCCGGTCGGCGAGGTGACGCTGGGCCGGATCTTCAACGTGCTGGGCGAGCCGGTCGACCACGGCGACCCGCTGGCCGAGAGCGAGCGCTGGGAGATCCACCGCAAGCCGCCCGCGTTCGAGGACCTGTCGTCGACGGTGGAGATCTTCGAGACCGGCATCAAGGTGATCGATCTGCTGGCCCCGTACGTGAAGGGCGGCAAGGTCGGGCTGTTCGGCGGCGCCGGCGTCGGCAAGACGGTGCTGATCCAGGAGCTGATCAACAACATCGCGCAGGAGCACGGCGGATTGTCGGTGTTCGCCGGCGTTGGCGAGCGCACCCGCGAGGGCAACGACCTGTGGCTGGAGATGACCGAGTCGGGCGTGATCGAGAAGACCGCGCTCGTCTACGGGCAGATGAACGAGCCCCCTGGAGCCCGCCTGCGGGTCGGCCTCAGCGGACTGACCATGGCCGAGTACTTCCGGGACGTCCAGAACCAGGACGTGCTGCTGTTCATCGACAACATCTTCCGGTTCGTGCAGGCCGGCTCCGAGGTGTCGGCGCTGCTCGGCCGCATGCCCAGCGCCGTGGGCTACCAGCCCACCCTGGCCACGGAGATGGGCGAGCTGCAGGAGCGCATCACCTCCACCAACAAGGGCTCGATCACGTCCGTGCAGGCGATCTACGTCCCGGCCGACGACCTCACCGACCCGGCCCCGGCCGCCTCGTTCGCCCACCTCGACGCCACCACGGTGCTGTCGCGGTCGATCTCGGAGAAGGGCATCTACCCGGCCGTCGACCCGCTCGACTCGTCGTCGCGGATCCTGCAGCCGGGCAGCGTCTCGGAGGAGCACTACAGCGTGGCCACCCGGGTGCAGCAGGTGCTGCAGCGCTACAAGGACCTCCAGGACATCATCGCCATCCTGGGCATGGACGAGCTGTCCGACGAGGACAAGGTGATCGTGCAGCGCGCACGCAAGATCGAGCGGTTCCTGTCGCAGCCGTTCCACGTGGCCGAGCAGTTCACAGGCACATCGGGCAAGTACGTGCGGCTCGACGACACGATCCGCTCCTTCCAGGAGGTGCTGGACGGCAAGCACGACGAGCTGCCTGAGCAGGCCTTCTACCTGGTCGGCGGCATCGACGACGTGCTGGCCCGCGCCGAAGAGCTGAAGGCCACCGCCTGATGGCGGACCACGACGCACAGCGCGTCGACGTGATCACCCCGGAGGGGCCGGTGTTCGAGGGCGAGGCCGAGATCGTGGTCGTGCCCGGTAGCGCCGGCCAGCTCGGCATCATGGCCAATCACGCGCCGCTCGTGTCGAGCCTGAAGCCGGGCGAGCTGCACGTCACCGACATGCAGGGCCAGCGTCACGAGTTCGCGACCGACGGCGGCTTCGTCGAGGTGCGAAAGAACGAGACGCTGGTGCTGGTCGGCGAGGCGGTGCCGCGTGACCAGATCGACGCCGGCGAGGCGCGGGCCCGGCTGGAGCGTGCCCAGGCGCAGCTGGAGCAGGCACGCGGCGGCGAGGGCGACCTGTATCGCGCGGAGCGCGAGGCGGCCTTCGCCGAGGCGCTGGTTCAGGCTTCCTCCTAGCGGGGCTGCCCGCTTACGGTCGTATCATCCGAGCCGATGGCCGTGAGCGATCCGATCGCACCCGCCCGCTTCTGCACCAACTGCGGCCGGCCGCGCCTGGGAGGCGCCCGCTTCTGCGTGGGCTGCGGGCGCGAGTTCGACGTTGCGGCTGTGTCCGGTGCGACGCCGCTCGGGCAGTTCCTGGTCGAGGAGGACTCAGTGCCGGCCCGCCCCTACCCGGTCGTCTACCGAGCCTCCTACGTCGAGCACCCCTCCCGCGCCGGCACCATCTTCCGCCTGGTGCTGGCGCTACCGCACCTGGTGGTCTGGCCGCTGCTGGCCGTCGTGTCGACGGCGTTGTCGGTCGTCGGCTGGCTGTCCGTGCTGGCGCTGGGCCGTCTTCCCGGGCCGATCCACCGCTTCCAGGCGGCGACGGTGGTGTACGTGACCCGCGTCGCCGCCTACCTGGGTCTGGTCGACGACCGGTTTCCGCCGTTCCCGTGGCAGCGGCGCGACGGCCTCCCGGTCGACGTGCGGGTGGCGCCGCCCTCGCGGATGTCGCGGCTGCGGACGCTGGTGGTGGTGCCGCTGAGCCTGCCGGCCGTGGTCACGGCGTTCTTCTTCGGCATGGTCGCCTGGCTGCTCGCGATCGGCGCCTGGTGGGCGATCCTGTTCACGGGCAGGATGCCCCGCACGATCCACGAGATGCAGGGGCTGACGTACGCCTTCCAGTGCCACACGCTCGCCTACGTGCCGCTGCTCCTGACCGACGCCTACCCCTGGTACGAGACCGGGCCGCTGGCCCTGCGTCGCCCCCCGGAGACACGAAACCCCGAAGCGGGCCTTCCCCCGACGGAAGGGCCCGCTCCGGGCGATCGTGTCACGCAAGACGGACAACCCGGGGGGTTTCTTCCACCGCCGCCGCAGTCTTAACAATCGCCGCTACGGCTGCGCGAGCGACAGCCGCAAGGCGAGCTCGCGGCTGCGCTGCTTCTCGAGCTGCGCGACCGGCGACGCGAGGTCGAACCGGCCGGCATCGAGCGCCGCCGCCTGCGGGTGGCTGCCGGTCGCGATCAGGTCGGCGGCGATTCCGCCGCAGAGGTGGCCGAGCACGTTCCCGACGCCGCTGTAGCCGCCGGCCACGTACAGGCCGGGGCTGTTCGGTAGCGCTCCCACCACCGGCAGCAGGTCGGCCGAGAAGCCCATGATGCCGGCCCAGCGGTGAGTCACGCGGGCGCCGCCGAGGCCCAGCCACTTGGCTAGAAACGCGTCCAGCCGGTCCTGCACGCCGGCCGTGACGGCCTCCGCGTCGGTGTACTCGTGCTCGAGCTGCTCGAGCCGGCCTCCCCCGACCACGACCCGGCCATCGTCGGTGGGGCGGTAGTACATGAAGCCGGATTGAGAGTGGGTGGGGTACACGAGCGGCCCCTGCTGCTGCAGCGGCTCGGTGGCAAGCACCTGGCCGCGCACCGGGTAGACGACGCCGTCCAGCTGCGGCAGCAGGCGCGGGATCAGCCCGTCGCAGGCCACCACCACGGCCTGGGCGCGCACCTTCCCGCCGCCGGCGTGGACGAGCCAGCAGTCACCCTCGCGCTCGAGGCCCCTGACCGGCGAGTGCTCGAACAGCGTTGCGCCGCGGTCGGCGGCAGCCGCCGCCAGCGTACGCACCCAGGTGGCGGGCAGCAGCTCGGCGTCCCGCGGGAAGAAGGCGGCCGTCTGGCAGCGGTCGCGCATCGGTTCCGGAATCAGATCGGCGGCCGCACGACACGGGATGCCGGAGGCCGTGGCCGCCGACAGCGCGTGCTCGATCTCGGACCGCTCGTGCTCGTCCTGTGCCACCCACAGCGAGCCCGTGCGGCGCACCGCCTGCGGCACGCCCAGCTCGGCGGCCAGGGCGATCATCGCGTCCAGCGACCGCTCCGTCGCGGCCCGCAGATCGCGGGCGCCGGCCTCGCCGAGGCGGCGGTCCAGCTCGTCGGGGTCGAGTCCCGTGCCGGTCACGGCGAAGCCGCCGTTGCGGCCGCTGGCGGCGGCGGCAGCGCGCCTGCCGTCGACCACGGTCACGCCGACGCCGTGCTCGAGCAGCCGCCAGGCGCAGGATGCCCCGGTCACGCCCGCGCCGACCACGCAGACGTCGGCCCGGTGATCCGAGTCGAGCGCGGGAAAGGCCCGGCCCGGGTGCTGCTCCTGCCACAGGGATGGGGTGTCCAAGCTGGTGTGCAGCCTACAATCGCGCCCGTGCCCGAAGCCGACGAACTCGCCCTCGCAGAGCGGCTCATCTCCTACGACAGCTCTCAGCCCGACGGCGTGAAGGCGGCCATGGGGTTCCTGAAGGGATGGCTGGAGGGGCAGGGCATCGCCCACCGCACCTACGAGGTGAACGGCCTGCCCTCGATCGTGGCCGCGGTGGGCGAAGGCCCGGTAACGCTGATCTGGAACGCCCACGTGGATGTGGTCCCCGCCCGCAGCGAGCAGTTCTCGCCGTGGCACGTGGACGGCCGCCTGTACGGCCGCGGCGCCTATGACATGAAGGGCGGCCTGGCAGGGATGCTGGCCGCCCTGGCCGACCTGTCACAGGCGCGCGAGATGATCCCGGGCGTCAAGGTGAAGCTGCTGATCGTGCCCGACGAGGAGTCGGAGGAGGACTCGAACCAGCCCAAGTCCTCGGCGTTCCTGGCGTCCGAGGGGCACCTGGGCGAGTTCGTGGTCTGCGGCGAGCCGACCAACCTGGAGATCGGTGTGCAGTCCAAGGGCGTCCTGGTCGTGCGCGTCGACGTGGAGGGCCGGGCCGCGCACGGCTCAACCCCGTGGCTGGGCGACAACGCGGTACTGAAGGCGTTCGAGCTCTACCGCAGGATCCTGGAGCTGCCGTTCGCGTCCGGCAGCTCGGAGCTGTACGAGCACCCATCCATCAACATCGGCCGCATCCGCGGCGGCGACGTGGTCAACATCGTGCCCGACCATTGCCGGATGGACGTCGACATCCGCTACCTGCCCAACCAGGCGCCGGAGGAGGTGCTGCGCCAGCTGCGGTCGCTCGGCGCCGAGGTGACGCCGATCTACGAGATGCCTCCGGCCACGCTCGATCCGGGCGAGCCGCACGTCCAGGTGCTGCGCGAGGCCGTGGGCGCGCTGGAGGGCGGCTCGGCGCCGGCGGTCGGTCGACACGGGGCCTCGGACGCGGTGTTCTTCCTGGAGCGGGGCATCCCCGCGATCGAGTTCGGACCGGCCGGGGGAGGACACCACGGCCCGGAGGAGTACGTCGAGATCGAGTCGCTGCGGCGCTACCGACGGATCCTGGTGGAATTCGCGCGGCGTCTCTCATCGACTCCCAATCGCGGGTAGGGAACCTGCACCTCAACGACGAATCGGGCGTTTATACTGCTGCCTTGCCCGCGCCCAGTCTGCGGGCGCTCGTTTGTCAGGGAGCTCTTTGCCGACCGAAACCCCGCCACAGCCCGCTCCACCCAGCACCGGTTCGGACGGGGGCCCGCCCCGGCGGCCACCCGTCAACATCTACGACACACGGACACTGAAGCGGCGGCGGCCGCGGTGGGTGCGGATCGCGCTGTGGACGGGCGGCTCCTTCGTCGCGCTGGTGCTCGTGGTGGCGGCCGTGGTCGGCTGGTGGGCGCACAACCTGGTGAACGAGGTGGGGCACCTCAGCAAGGGCGTGATCGGTGCCCAGAGCGGCCTGCAAAAGACGCTGCCGATCAGCAACGCCCCCGCCGTCGCGCTGGTGATCGGCTCCGACTACCGGGCGGGCGACGCCGCCGGCGGATCACGGTCGGACACGTTGATGCTGGTGCGGATCGACCCTCGCACCAAGTACATCTCGCTGCTGTCGCTGCCGCGCGATCTGCACGTCACCATCCCCGGCTACGGCATCGACAAGATCAACGCCGCCTACTCGGACGGCGGCTACAAGCTGGCGCTGAAGACGGTCGAGGACGCCACCGGCGTCAAGCCCAACTACCTGGTGACGGTCGACTTCAAGGGCTTCCGTGACCTGGTGGACAAGTTCCACGGCGTCTACGTGCCGGTCGACCAGTTCTACTACCACGTGAACGTGGCCGGCCAGGAGCAGTACTCGCAGGTCGACATCCCGCCCGGTTACCAGCTGTTGAACGGCACCAACGCGCTGGCCTACGCCCGGTATCGCCACACCGACTCCGACTTCTACCGCAACGCGCGCCAACAGGTGTTCCTGCACGCCTTCTCGCAGCGCGCTTCCAGCCAGCTGCACGGCATCGGTCTCGACCAGCTGAAGACACTCCACGACGTGGCCAACACGGTCGCCGCGAACGTGCAGGTGACCGGGCCCAACGGGGCGCCCAGCCTCGCGACTATGGTCGAGCTGGCGACCACGGCCTACGCGATCAAGGATCGCGTTATCACCTCGCGGCTGAACGCCACCGTGGCCGGCGACGCCATCAACTCCTACGTGGAGGCGACGCCGGAGGCGATGCGCGCGGCCGTGTTCGCGTTCATGCACCCCGAGAGCATGCGGCCGCCCACCAGCTCGCTGCCGGGCAAGTCCACGAGCGGCCCCCAGAAGCCCAAGTTCAAGCCCAAGGTCGACCCGACCACCACGCCGCTGACCACGGTCAACGGGAACGGCACGCCCGGCGCGGCCGCCAGGGGCGGCGCGGCGCTGGGGACCTGGGGCTACCCCGTGTCGGTCTCGCTGAACCCGGCGCCGACGTTCACCTTCGGCCAGAGCGTCGTCTACTATCGGCCCAGCGACCAGCAGGCTGCCGCGGACGTGGCGGCGATCCTGGGCGGCGCCGTCGCAAAGCCGATCACCACCGCCTACAAGGCATATGCCGCACATGGCCTGGTCGTGGTGTTGGGCAAGAGCTTCACCGGCAAGCTCGCACACGAGGCGTCCAAGAGCACGACCGGCCTGCCGTCGGACGTGACCCGCGACGCCACCACCTACCGCGCCGACTTCCAGACCGCGAACGGTCCCGCCAACTTCCCGGTGTTGTACCCGACCGTGCGCCAGGACGCGTCCACGTTCGTGCCCTGGGTGCATTCGCCGATCCGGACGTACAACATCAAGGACGCGGGCGGCGGCAACAACTCGCTGTACGCCTACTGGGGCTACAACGGCATCGCCGGCTCCTACTGGGGGATCGAGGAGACCCGGTTCACCAACGCGCCGATCCTGGCGAATCCCGACCAGCGGCGTAAGCTGGACGGGCGCACGTACCAGTTCTACTTCAACGGCTCGCACATCCACATGGTCGCCTTCATCGAGCACGGCACCGCGTACTGGGTGCAGAACACGCTTCGCGATGACATGTCCAATGCGGACATGATCGCGATCGCGCGGTCGCTGAAGCCCGTCAAGTGAGCCCGCCGGCCAAAAGCGCCGTCGGCGTGATCGGGGTCGGCTACGTGGGGCTGGTGACGGCGACCTGTTTCGCCGACCTCGGCCACCAGGTGGTCTGCCGCGACATCAACCCCCAGCGCGTGGCCGACCTGCGCGAGGGCGCGGTGCCGATCTATGAGCCGGGGATCGAGCGGCTGCTGGAGCGAAACCGCGACCGGCTCACGTTCACGGAGGACAGCGGGGAGCTGTTCGGCCGCTGCCGTGTGGTGTTCGTATGCGTGGACACGCCGCCGACACGCTCCGGGGACGCGGATCTGTCGCGCGTGCACCGCGTGATCGACGAGCTGCCGGCAGACGGCGAGCGGTTCGTGCTGGTGATGAAGAGCACGGTGCCGGTGGGCACCGGGGACAAGGTGCGGGCGGAGCTGGATGGGCGCGGCCGGGGGCACGTCGGATACGTGTCCAACCCGGAGTTCCTGCGCGAGGGGCGCGCGATCGCCGACTTCATGGAGCCCGACCGGATCGTGATCGGCGCGCTTGACGAGGCCGACGGCGCGGCGGTGGAGGCGCTGTACGCGGACCTGGACGCGACGGTCGTCCGCACCGACCCGGCCAGCGCCGAGATGATCAAGTACGCGTCCAACGCATTCCTGGCGACCAAGATCTCGTTCATCAACGAGATCGCTAACGTCTGCGAGGAGGTGGGGGCCGACGTATCGGTAGTGTCCCACGCGATGGGACTGGACGAGCGGATCGGCACGCACTTCCTGCGACCCGGAATCGGCTACGGCGGCAGCTGCCTGGCCGGACACGAGCTGGTCACAGTGCGGCACCAGGACAGCGTCGAGGACGTGGCGCTGGCCGATCTGTACCGGCAGCACGAGGGGCCCGGCGACGTGGTGCATCCACAGGGCCTGGAGGTGCTGGCCTGGCGGATCGGCGACGAGACGCCCGAGTTCCTGCCGGTGTCGACGCTGACGGTGCGCGACTACGACGGGCCCGGCGTCACGGTGCACCTGCGCGACGGGGCGGCGGCCGTGTCCGCCACCAGCGATCATCCGTTCGTGGTGTTCGACGAGAACGAGGGCACGCGGATCGTGCTGGGCGGCGAGCTGACCGAGGGCATGCGGGTGCCGCGCGTGGTCAGCGCGCCGCTGCGAATCGATCCGATCCCCGGGCTGGGAGGCCCCACGTCGTCGCTGCCGGAGCCGCTGGTGCAGCGCGTCGCCTGGGTCTCGGTGGCGCGCGTGGAGGCGGGCGACCTGGAAGCACCCGTCTACTCGCTGGAGGTGCCCGAGGCGGGGACGTTCGTGACCAGCGGCGGCCTGGTCGTGCACAACTGCTTCCCCAAGGACGTGCAGGCGCTGAAGCAGCTGGCCGGCAACTCGGGGTACCACTTTCAGCTGCTGACGTCGGTGATCGAGGTCAACGAGCTGCAGAAGCGCCGGGTAGTGGGCAAGCTCGAGCGGCACCTCGGCCCGCTGCGGGGCCGCAGGATCGCGATGCTGGGGCTGGCGTTCAAGGCCAACACCGACGACATGCGCGAGGCCTCGAGCCTGGTGTTGTCGGCGAGGCTGCTGGCCGAGGGGGCGCAGGTCGTGGCCTACGACCCGGTGGCGATGGACGCGGCGCACGAGCACCTCAGCGCAGGTGTGACGCTGGCCTCGTCGGTGCTGGAGGCGGTACGCGGGGCCGACGCGGCCGTGATCGTGACGGAGTGGGGCGAGTTCCGGACGCTGGCGTCGGGTGAGGTGCGAAGCGCGATGGCGACGCCGCTGATCGTGGATGGGCGTAACCTGCTCGACCCGGACCAGGTGCGGGCGGCCGGGTTCCTGTACGAGTCGGTGGGACGGCCTAGCGTGGAGCCATCGGGGTGATCGCGGTGCTGCTGGTCGGCGGCGAGGGCACCCGCCTTCGCCCGCTCACCGAGTGGCTGCCCAAGCCGATGCTGCCGATCGCGAACCGGCCGTTCCTGGAGCACCAGATCGGCCAGCTGCGTGGACACGGGATCGACCGGGTGGTGCTTTCCTGTGGCTACCTGGCGGAGTCGATTCGCGAGCACTTTGGGGACGAGCTGGAGTACGCGGTCGAGCCGGAGCCGCTGGGGACGGGCGGGGCGATCCGGTTCTCGGCCGAGAACATCGACGAGACGTTCGTGGTCTGCAACGGTGACGTGCTGACCGACCTCGACCTGGGAGGGCTGATCGCGGCCCACCGCGACCGCGGCGCGCGGGCCACGATCGCGCTGCACCGGGTGGCTGATCCCAGCGCCTACGGGCTGGTGCGGACGGGCGAGGACGGTGCCGTGAAGGCGTTCGTCGAGAAGCCGCCGCCGGGTGTTGCCGACGTCGACACCATCAACGCCGGCACCTACGTGCTCGAGCCGGAGGTGCTGGAGCTGATCCCGCCGGGACGGGCGGTATCGGTGGAGCGGGAGGTGTTCCCGGAGCTGGTGGGAGCGGGGCTGTTTGCCTTTACCGGAGAGGGGCGGTGGCGGGACATCGGCACGCCCGATAGCTACCTGGCGGCGAACATGGAGTGGATGCCGGCGGGCGGTCTGGTCGATCCGACGGCGGTGATCGAGGCCGGCGCCGACGTGACAGAATCGGTGATCGGTGCCGGGGCCAGGATCGCGAGTGGCGCGAGCGTCCAGCGCAGCGTCGTCCTGCCCGGTGCCGGGGTCGAGGCCGGGGCGGTGTTCCGCGACCAGGTCGTGGGCAGGGACGGGAGGGCCGTGTGGTAGACGACGGGGGCATGCGGGCGGCGATCGAGGAGATGGGCCAGCAGCTGCTCGAGGGCGACCGCATCGGCGGCGAGGCCGGTGGCGACCTGGCCATGCCGACGGCGGTCGTGATCGCGGGGATGGGCGGCTCGGCCATGAGCGGTGAGCTGCTGCGGGCGCTGGTGATCGGCGACTGCGCGGTTCCGATCACGCGCGTGCGCGGGTTCGGCGTGCCCAGCTGGGCGGGGCCCAGGACGCTGGTCGTGTGCTCGAGCTACTCGGGCGACACGGCCGAGACGCTGGCCTGTGCCGACCAGGCACACGGCCAGGGCGCGAGCCTGCTGTGCGTGGGCATGGGCGGTGCGCTCGAGCAGCGCGCGCGGGCGTGGGGTGTGCCCTTCGCGCAGGTGCCGGGCGGGCTGCACCCGCGCGCGGCGCTGGGGTACCTGTTCGGGGCGATGGCGGGGGCGTTCGCAGCCTGCGGCCTGTCGCGTGCGGGGATCGCCGGCGAGTGCGCGCAGGGTGTGGCGGCGGTCGACCGGGACGCGGCGGCGGCACTGGGAGGCAGGCTGGCGACCACGATCCCCCTGATCTACGGATCCGGCCCGATGGCGGCAGTCGCCTACCGGTGGAAGACCCAGCTGAACGAGAACGCCAAGATGCATGCCTTCAGCCACGCGTTCCCGGAGCTCGACCACAACGAGATCGTGGCCTGGGAGGGCGCTCCAAGCGGGACGTTCGCGGCCGTGCTGCTGCGCGACCGCGGCGAGCGGGATGAGACCAGGCGCATGATCGAGGCCACAGCCGAGCTGATCGGGCAGGACGCGGTGCTGGTCGAACAGGTCGAGGGACGCGGAGACACGGCCGCCGCCCGCGCGTTCTCGATGGTCGCTCATGGCGACTGGGTCAGCTACCACGCGGCCCTGGAACGAGGCGTCAACCCGACGCCGGTCGACCGCATCGGCACGCTCAAGCAGCGCATCGGCGAGTAGCCCGCGACACCTGTGGCGCCGGCGTCACGAAACGCTCACGCCGCCCGAGTGGGAGTCAAACACCGACTCGGGCGGCGTTGGAGCGCCGCGATGCAGATGTGACGGGTCGTGACCGGATCGATGCCGGTGCGCGGCCGTCCTCTGGTCGTTGACCCGGCTTCCAGGGCCGGCGGGGACGGCGGTCGAGGAAATGCGGTTGAAATCGTGATCACCGTCAAGGCGAAGCCGCGTCGCGCGTGAAGGGTCGCGTCGGTGATCGGCACGGATTCGGCGCACCGCCCTGCCCGCGGCCTACCTTGCGGTCGCGTGTGCGGGCTGCTAAACGCCTGCTCAGCCTCCGCACCTGATCGGCTAGAGTCTGCGCGCCATGAGCACCACCACCCCCAGCGATGTCCGCGATCTCGCCCTTGCCCCGGAGGGGGTACGGCGGATCGAGTGGGCCGACCGGCAGATGCCGGTGCTGGCCCTGATCCGCGAGCGGTTCGCGGCCGAGCGCCCGCTCGAGGGCATCCGCATCGCCGCCTGCCTGCACGTCACCAGCGAGACCGCCAACCTGATGCGCACGCTCAAAGCGGGCGGCGCCGACGTGGTGCTGTGCGCCTCCAACCCGCTCTCCACCCAGGACGACGTCGCGGCCGGGCTCGTGGCCGAGTACGGCATCTCCGTCTTCGCCCGCAACGGCGAGGACAACGACACCTACTACTCCCACATCGAGGCCGCGGCCGATCACCATCCCCAGCTGACCATGGACGACGGCGCCGACGTGATCGGCGTGCTGCACGCCAAGCGCCCCGAGCAGCTGAGCGAGATCCTGGCCGGCACCGAAGAGACCACGACCGGCGTCATCCGCCTGAAGGCGATGGAGGCCGACGGCACGCTCGGGTTCCCGATCGTGGCCGTCAACGAGGCCAACACCAAGCACCTGTTCGACAACCGCTACGGCGTCGGCCAGTCGACGCTGGACGGCATCATCCGGGCCACCAACGTGCTGCTGGCCGGCAGCACCTTCGTCGTCGGCGGCTACGGCTGGAGCGGGCGCGGCCTGGCCGAGCGCGCCCGCGGCATGGGCGCCCACGTCACCGTCGTCGAGGTCGATCCGCTGCGTGCGCTGCAGGCCGTCATGGACGGCTTCAACGTCTCCACGATGGCCGAGGCCGCCCGCCACGGCGACATCTTCTGCACCGCCACCGGCGACAAGAACGTGATCCGGCGCGAGCACTTCGGCCTCATGAAGGACGGCGCCATCCTCTCCAACACCGGCCACTTCAACGTCGAGATCGAGATCCCGGCGCTACAGGAGATGGCCACCGCGGTCACCGTCGTGCGCCCGATGGTCGAGCAGTTCGAGATGCCGGACGGCCGCCGCCTGTTCCTGCTGGCCGAGGGCCGGCTGGTGAACCTGGCCGCCGCCGAGGGCCACCCCGCCTCCGTCATGGACATGAGCTTCGCCAACCAGGCGCTGTCTGCCGAGTGGGCCGTCAAGAACCACGCCGACCTCGAGCCGAAGGTCTACGTCGTGCCGACCGACCTGGACAACGAGGTGGCCCGCCTCAAGCTGGCCAGCATGGGCGTTGAGATCGACTCCCTCACCGCGGAGCAGGAGAAGTACCTGGCCTCGTGGGACGAGGGCACCTGACGCCTCAGCCCGCCGTGGTCGGCGCCGCATCACCGCTCACCCCCGACGCCATCGTCCGGCTCGAGGACGGCCGCCTGGTGCTGCTCGACCAGACCCTGCTGCCCGGCGAGCGCCGCGAGAACAGCTACGACGACTGGCCGGAGATGGTCGACGCGATCCGCGCCATGGTCGTGCGCGGCGCGCCCGCGATCGGCGTGGCCGCCGCCTACGGCACCGCCGTCGCCGCCCGGAGCGGACGCGACCACTTCCATGAGGCCTGCGACGGCCTGGCAGCTGCCCGCCCCACCGCCGTCAACCTGGCCTGGGCGATCCAGCAGATGCGCGATGCCGCCGCCGGTGCCTCGGACGAGCAGCTCGTCCCGCACCTCGAGCAGGCGGCCCGAGAGCTGCACCGCCAGGAGGTCGCCCGCTGCGTTGCCATCGGCGATCACGGCGCCGGCCTGCTCGAAGACGGCGCCCGCGTGCTCACCCACTGCAACGCCGGCGCCCTCGCCACCGGCGGCTACGGCACCGCCCTGGGCGTGATCCGCAGCGCCCACGGCCGCGACCCCTCCCTCCAGGTGTGGGTGGACGAGACGCGCCCGCTGCTGCAGGGCGCCCGTTTGACGGCCTGGGAGCTGGCGCAGGACGGAATCGACGCCACGCTGCTGGCGGACTCGATGGCCGGCTGGGTGATGGCGCAGGGCCAGGTGGACGCCGTGGTGGTGGGCGCAGACCGCATCGCCCGCAACGGCGACACCGCGAACAAGATCGGAACGTACGCGTTGTCGGTGCTGGCAGCGGCGCACCAGGTGCCGTTCTACGTGGCCGCGCCCACCTCGACAATCGACCCGTCGGCTGCCGACGGCAGCGCCATCCCGATCGAGCACCGCGACCCGGGCGAGCTGGCCGGCGCGTCCGCGGCCGAAGGTGTCGCGGTCTACAATCCCGCGTTCGACGTGACGCCTGCCGCCAACATCACCGCCATCGTCACCGAGCTCGGCGTACACCGCCCGCCCTTCCGGTTTGCCTGACTCCTGCCTGGACGACGATCTGGCCGCCCTCGATCCGGGCCTGCTCGCCCAGCTCCAGAGCCAGGGCTTCGACGCCGCGCGCCTGCGCGCGTGGGAGCGCGACCTGCTGCGGGCCGGCCCCGAGGTGAACCGCGTGGCCGGCGTCGTGACTGCGCCGGCGGCCGGCGACGTGGCCGACCTGCCTGAGCGCGGCTCGCCCGAGGGCGGGCGGCTCGAGCGGCTTGGGCTCGACGCTCTCGGCGAGGGCCGCCTGGCCATGGTGGTGCTGGCCGGCGGCATGGCCACCCGCATGGGCGGCGTCGTCAAGGGCCTGGTCGAAGCGATCCCGCGCGCCACGTTCCTGGAGGCGCGCCTGGCGGAGCGCGAGTACTGGCAGCGCGTGGGCGGCGCGCAGTTGCCGATGTGGCTGATGACGAGCCATGCCACGGACGGCCCCATCCGTGAGGCGCTGGGCGACCGGATCGACGGCGACCGGGTCGGCGCCTTCGTGCAGGGCGCCTCGCTGCGGCTGACCCCGGACGGCTGCCTGTTCCGCGGTGACGATGGGCTGCCCAGCGTCTACGCCACCGGACACGGCGACCTGCCGGAGGCGCTGGCCGCGTCCGGGCTGCTGGACCGGTTCCTGGACGCCGGCGGCCGGTACCTGTGGATCATGAACCTCGACAACCTCGGCGCCACGGTCGACCCGTTGGTGCTGGGCTGGCACATCGACCACGGCGCACCGCTCACGGTCGAGGTGGTCGACAAGCAGGAGGGCGACCGTGGCGGCATCCCGGTGCGGCTGGACGATCGTCCGGTGGTGCTCGAGAGCTTCCGGCTGCCCGAGGACTTCGACGAGAACACGGTGCGGGTGTTCAATACCAACACCTTCATCGCCGACGCCGGCGCGCTGCGCGATCTGCGGATGGACTGGTCGTGGTTCCGGGTCGAAAAGACGGTCGACGGCCGGCCCGCGATCCAGTTCGAGCGCCTGGTGGGCGAGCTCACCTCGGTGCTCGAGAGCCGTTTTCTGCGGGTGCCGCGGCTGGGTGCGGAGTCGCGGTTCCTGCCGGCCAAGAGCTGGGAGCAGCTGGACGCCCACCGCGCGCAGATCGCCGCTCGCATCAAGCCGATGCTGGCACAGGTGCGCGACAGCCCGTGACGCCGCCGTGGCGGGCCGCGGCCGTAGCCTGGCCGCGTGCACGCCCTGCTCGACCTGCTGGTGCCGCCGCGCTGCGCCGTCTGCCGACTGGCCGGCCCGCTGCTCTGCGCCGCCTGCCTGAGTGAGCTGCCGCTGCTCGACGGCTCCGTCTGCGCCCGCTGCGGTCTGCCCGCGGAGCGTCCGGTGGACGACTGCGCGAGCTGCCGCGGCCGCCGCGTGGGGTTCGAGTCGGCGGCGGCGGCGCTGCTGTTCGAGGGATCCGCCCGTGACCTGGTGCATGCCTTCAAGGACGGCGGCCTGCGCGGTCTCGCCGTGCCGGCCGCCGCGCTGATGGCGCTGGTGCTGGGCCGTCCCGCGGTCGACGTCGTCACCTGGGTACCGGCCGATCCGCTGCGCGAGGCCATGCGCGGCTACCACCCCGCGCGGCTGCTGGCCGAGCAGCTGGCGCAACGCTGGGACGTGCCCTCGCGGCCGCTGCTGCGCGCACCGCTGTGGCGCCGGCCGCAGCGCGGGCTGACCCGCGCACAGCGGCGCGCGAACGTGCGCGAGGCATTCACCGCGCCGGTCGCGGTCACCGGTCGGATGGGCCTGATCGACGACGTGCACACGACCGGCGCCACCCTCACCGCCGC
>Ga0068868_100001376_pt1 | contig 16756 bp, 26 predicted proteins | sample KBSMisM42_FD_64660 | JGI IMG/M metagenome (GOLD analysis project Ga0068868, IMG submission 64660) | Miscanthus rhizosphere microbial communities from Kellogg Biological Station, Michigan, USA - KBS Miscanthus M4-2 | ecosystem: Host-associated > Plants > Roots > Rhizosphere > Soil ...
CCCGGCCAGTGCCATCTTAAAGGGTTCATTTTAAAGCATTCATGTAAGGTTGGTGTAAGATTATTTTTAACAGATGCTTGCTTCTTAGTTAAAAAAAGGGGATGTTTGGGTATGGGAAATACATATTTAAATAAAAAAGATTTAATATTGATACACACATTCATTAAATCTATCTATGATATAGCTGAACAAAATAAAGCATTACCAATAGGACTAGTTTTAAAAGGCATCGATGGTAGTCCTTATTTTGATAAGAATCACTTATTGAATGTATTAAGATTAGAAATATCAAGAAAAACTATATAAAAACCAAACACCATGAACGACTACCTAAAATACCTCCGATTAATCGCTTTTATAAACGCGACATTCAAAATAATAATCATCGCCGCTATAATAGGCCTACTTTATCACCTATTTTCCTGTTCAGGAATTAAACAATCAAATTACGGAGGATCAAAATTCCATCGTAAACACTTGAATAAAGTTTATGTATCATGCCCCACATATCATTAAATGAAAAAGACAGCTATAAAAAAGGCAATTGATAGAGCCTTGAAATTGTTTTACTCAAATGGCTACACAGCCACCGGTTATAAATTCAGAAGTGAGTTATATAGACAGTTTAACTTAGAAAATCACCTCCCTGTAAATAGGGGCATACAACCGGAAAGACCACGATACTCTAAAGTTAGAATAAAATTATACGGAAAAGTATAATCAAAAAATAAGCCCCTTTAAACAGGGGCTTTTCTACTCTCATTAAACTTACGTACTCTATATATAAAATACATTATCGCTATAAAAGTCACTAACCAGATAATGATTGAAATGTGTTTATCTTTCATAGTTTTAATTTATAATAGTATTATCAGAAATACGCCTCCAATTACTTCCATCACTAAAGGCTATACACGGCCCACCTGTAGCATTTCCTACATATAATAGTCTACCCGATATAGATGCTGAAGGTAACGCTGTTTTTGAAGCTGTTGTTAATGTATTTAAATCAACATATTCTTTAGTAGTTAATGATAAAGGTTGCGTTACTTGATTATGCGATGCATACATAATACCATTCGAATTAGGTAAGTTATTTTCGCTAAATATGAATCTACCTTGAGCACCCGTAGCCCCCGGATTTAAAGTTATAATTATTCCTTTATTGGCGGCTACGTCATACATTAAAGATATTTTTGCTGTTGATTTGGAAGATGTCGAACCATTGGTAGCTGTTAATTGTATTGTAGAAATAGAATTGACTCCATTAGAAGTCATAGAGCTTACGGCTATTCCTGATAAGGCCTGCGTAAATACATTTCCGTTGGCATAACTAACTGTATCCGTTACATCCAAATAGGCATTATGTACCCCAAAGCCTCCTGATAAAGAACCTATAGTAGAATTTCCTGTATTGTCGTTATTTGTTTCGGAAAAATACTGAGAATTTAATGATATTTCACTTAGTTGTTTATTTTCACCATATACAACTCTTTTAGTATTTATAGTGTCAGGATCGACAAAATAATCACCTGTTAAGACTATATTAGTTTGACTAACAAAAGACGCGGCTATAATAGCTAAAATAACAGCTGAAATTAATATTAATTTTTTCATATAAATTTTTAGTTTTAAGGACACACAGTTAAAACACCGGCATTACTCCATAATGTTCCTGAAGGAGCTGTACCACAAGGCGTTGAAGTAGGTAAATTTTGTAGAACTATCCAGCCCGTAGCACCTGTACCGCCGCTGCTAGCTGATAATTGAGGAGTCAAAATAATATTACCTGTTCTACCTGTACCGGATGTTCCACCGCTTAGAATCTGAATGTCATTACCACCGGTAGTACCTGTATTTACAGTAGGAAATATTTGTGTAGTTACCTGGGTACCTCCTGCACTAGGTTGAAATACTAGTTGTTGAGCAGCCGGAAGTAATCGTATTTCTTGAGAGGTCGCAGATTTATTACGTACAGCTAATTCGCTTGTGACGTCAGATTGCATAGATCCTGCATCAAGCACTTTAAATGTTGCTGCATCACTATTCAAAACAACATCGCCATTTGAACCGCTTGAACTAGTAGCCGTTAAAACTATACTAAATAAATCAGCGGTTTGCGCTAACCATCCATTGCCTACAGTAGTCACCCCAGCATTGTAATAACTCGCATGACCTGTACCGTCATCGGATTTAAATTGTGTAGGAGAAATAGTACTATTATTTGAACCAGAATTAACGCTTAATATATGTGAGGCATTATCCCAGGTAAAATTAGATTGTCCTCCGAAAGATCCGGCATTATTATACTGGACTGAAGTAGTAGGAGAAGCAGGAGTACCGCCAGTTGCGGCAATTGTCAAAGTACCGGCCCCCGGCGTAACTGTTATACCACTACCCGCAGTAACTGAAGCTACCGTATAATCAGTACCGTTACCGATCATTAATTGACCATTGGTAGGAGCAACATCATTTGATAATCCAAATCTCTTTATTGTAGTGGAAGGGCTGAATCCTAATCGAGTACCGTTATAATAAAATCGTCCTGCTAACGGTGATGTTAAATCGGAGCCAGATGTTAAAGCTAACGGAGCTACCGTTGTAGTACCGGCCCCTATATGAACAAATGCTGTTGGCGTTGTTGTAAAACCTCCAAAAAATGAGTTATTTTTTATCCGTAAATTATCACTGTGCAAAGTATAGGTAACGGCTGACGAAACTTTACCAGCATTAGATGCCAGTATAGCTGATCCTGTAGAATTAGCCGGAATATTTTCGTCTTGACCACCGCCAATAAATGAATTATCAGCCAAAGCACCATGTCCAGCACTTTGAGCCGTCGTATTTTGAGATAAATTGAATGAGGTTTTTCCTGAAGCTAGTAAATTTTTATTAGAAACTCCTACTCCTATACATGCTGCTCCTGTACCTGTAGCCCCTACAAATTGACCTATTGTTAATGAATATAGACCTGAAGGATTAATATTTGAATTATTGTCTCCAAATGATAATCCATTTGATACCGAAAAATTATCTACGCCAGAACTACTATTAATTACATTAACACTTAAAGAACCTATCGGCGTATTACCTCCGATGCTAATAGTAGAACTGCCTATTGTATTATCGTCTAAAACAACATCTTGCCATAAAGTACCACCCCAATTAGCCGAATCCGAAACAGCTGTTATTCCATTACCATTATGCAATGTAAAAGGAGTACTACCCCCAGAACCTACCAAATCATGCCATCCGCTATTATAAAAAATCCTCCACTTACCAGGGCTATGCTGATGGTTATAATAAAGAGCGCCAACGGCGCTATCATACATAACTTGTAATCCCTGCACTTCAGTTTTAACAGTCAACGAATCAGCATTATAAGAACGTATTGATTTGAATGTTCCGTTAAGCTGACTAAAACCGGAAACAGATATCATTAAAAATAAAGCAATCATTTTTAATACATGCGTGTCAACACATTTCACTATCCCGTCTTCTTTCTTAACAGTAGTGATTTGTTTAGACCTATTAGGTATCAAATACATGAGAATCTTAAAAGCATTATCTATAAGACTCCAATTTTTATCAGTAGGTCTAACGCGAGCAAACACCTCATAAATAGCTGCTAATAGAGCAGATATTTTACCAGGATTATCTAAAGCGAAATTTATTAGGTTTTGAATCATAATTTTTTACCTTATTTAAGTGAACGAATTTTTCTTATCAAATATACGATGGTCAAAACGCCTATTATGAATTGAATTACAATAGTCACATAGATGTTAATGTGTTGAATTGAAATAAAGGCCATCGTGCCCATACTCCATAAAGCAACTAAAAATGGTTTCATGCGTCAAGCGTTGTTAAATTGTTTGATTTGATTATATTATTTAAAGAGGTTGCATAGGCTGGGTCGGTGGCATATCCATCAGACAACAGTAATTGATCCTGAACTGTAGGACTGGAAGCCGTAAACAAATTTTTGTAACGCGAAAAGGTTTGCAAAAATTTAACTCTATCTTTAAATCCTTCTACAGGTGTTTTATATGCTCTGAACCAAGCATCAACCATAGCCTCTTGTCCGGCAGGAATTACAACACTTTTCCCATTGATCATATAAGCCTGTTTTCCGTTACCAACCTCTCTTGTAGGTAAATTTACCTTCGATCCTGACCAGGATGAATCAGCCTTAATTCCGAAGAAGTTATTATACTTTTTGGAAAGGGAGCTATTTCCGTTACTGCTTTCTAGGAGGGCTTGAGCCATCATTACAGAAGGAAATAGTCCCGTACCTTTAACAGCTGATTTAATGGCATCAGAATACTTATCAATGAATTGCTTTCTGGTCATAATTCCTAACGAGTTTTCTATTACTGTTTCAATTGTTGAGGCGTAAATAAGCAACGTAACAACCCCTGCCAATGCTATAGCTAAAAAAACGTTACTTCGCATATTTTAAAAAGGCTAAAATTACAACAACTAAAACAACAGCAAGTACATACCATTTAAGATTTTTGCCTATAGAACCTAGGGTATCGCCAACACCTGAAAGTAAATTTGTTGCCCCGGTTAAAGCATTTCCAGCGCCCTCTACTAAAGCAGACCCTACATCGGCGGGTTTAGAGGCCGCATCAGTCAGCTTTTTTACTTCGGCTGTTTGAGCAGCACCAGAAGCAGTTTGTTCGGCAATAGTAGAATCAAATAAAGCAGGATCATGTTTAACCCATCCGGCATGTACGCCTGAAAAATAGTTAACATCCCACCATACATTTCCATCTCTAACAACCCATGATTGAATGGTTCCTACATTTGATCCTTTAGAATATTTATTTACTATAGGGGCGGTTAGTGATGGAGATTTATAAACGTTAACAGGAACTTTGGCAACTAAAATACTATCCAGATAATAATCAGCCGGTTTTGTAGTAAGATCCGCGTAGTCCATTCTACCAGTAGGCTGAACAAGATAAGGTTTCATAGTCTTTGCCTGCAAAGATTGAATATAATCAGGTTGGCAATCGAAACAATCACAATATTTATTATGACTATTGTCAATAAATTTCGGCCTATGTTCAGGACCGAATAATTTAGCCTTTGTATAGGCATCTAATGGAGTAGTTCTTGACATATTATTTGGATTTGTTAAATGAATCAATGACAATATTTTTACGTAGATCTTGTTTATCCGAAAGCGAATCAATTATAGAGTATCCTATTTGTGAGGGATTATAACCGTCATGTAGCATACATTTTGCTGCATATAAATCACAATACTCTTCTGTACTATATAAACGATGTCCGCATTCATGGTAAAAGATCATCCATATTTGAGGTAATGGACGTTCATGAAAACTGTTATCAAATGTTATAACCCTGGCCGACCAATTAACAGTACACTTATTAGGGTTATTAGCAAAGACAATTGCAAAATTTTCAGGATTAGGAAACAAAAATCTTTCACGAAAAGGTAATCTAATAGATGGAAAAATTCTAACCGTTGAAGACTTGACAAAATTTCCGCTATCTACAAAATATTCCCCGGGAGGCATATTAAATTTAGTTACATCGCCTAGTCCGTTTGTATCGTAAAATGATATACCTCTACTATCCCGTATAACTATAGGTATCATTGTGTCCTTTACATCGAATCCCGATTTTCGATCAACAAATAGACGTCTCATTTAGCCGCGATGTTTAATAGCTATGACCATAAGGACAATTACTATAAGAACAATTCCAATCGTTGTCCAAGATACACCAAATAAACCACCATTTCCTGACGTTATATTTGGGCTAGCTGAAACAGTACTATTCGGATTAGAAATTGTCAACGGTTGAGCCTGCGTAAATAACGGTTTTAAATTAGGTGTAGATAGATTAGCTCCTGGCGGTAAAATTGAGGTAGCCGGTAAATCTGATTTTTGAACGCCAGCCGGTAAGACCGGTCCTGAGTTACCAGCCGGTAATGGGGTATCTACAGGGCTAGGTGATCCTTTCAATAATACATTAGGACCAACTGAAACCGATGACGGTTTTGGTCCTCCTGTAGGATTGATTAATGATGTAGACAATTGTGACGGTGCTTTAGGAGCAATACTAAGGTATCTGGATACTTCAGTTAATCCTAAATTTGTAAACGGATTCGAAGTTGTTAATGGTACAGACATAATTTTAACTGCGTTTATAAATGAATAATAAAATAACTAAAACAATTAGGATTATCGCTATAGGATTTATACTACCGAACGAACCAGAAAATCCTGCTTTAAGTGGGGATGTATTTTGTGGTATTCCCGAAGCTAACATAGCAGCCGGAGATAGATTGTTTATTGTCACGCCCTGGGAATAAAGAGTATGAATTATATCTGCCGTCAACTTACTTCCGCTTGGTGATGTATACACGTAAGGAACGTTGCCTAATGATGGATTTTTTGGGTTATCAATAATAGGACCTAATGTTACGCCATATCCCAGACTATTTAAAAGTTTCCCTGTATTACGCTGAATTTCAAAAGAGAAATCTTGATCAGCCATAAGAGAACCATCAGGCATGAGATATTTTGAAGTATCCGGAACTAGCTTAACTCCCATATAATAAGCATTTCCATTTTCATCAACTGAATAATCAGGATCGGAGTTATTAACAGGTTCGCCTGATGTAATTGTGCCATTAGCTATACCAGCAACAGTTTGATTGGTTAATCCCTGTATAGCGGCCCCCAATGACCCTTGTTTAGGAGGTGATGTATTGACGTTTTGAAATCTATATTTTACACCCATTAACAAGTTTATTCCTTGCCTAGCGTCATTGTATTGCTTTATTTTATCGGCCTTATTTTGTGCAGATTTACCAGCAAATAATCCTGCAGCTGCTCCAACAAATGCTCCAACAACCGCTCCAACAGGACCTCCAACTGATAGTCCTGAAGAAGCCCCTGAAGCGACACCGGCCCCTAAAACTTTATCACCTGTTTTTCCAAGAACAGCCATTTTATCTATTTCTTAAGAAGAGTGAATACACTACAGCCAAAATAAGGATTCCCAAACCTACAGCAATAAGCATATTTGTATTAGGATTTGTTGAGAGTTGTAACGATGGCATCAAACTGCTTCCGTTTACGGTAGGGATGTTCTGGTTATAACCAGCATTAATACCAGGGTTCTGATTTTGAACAATATTATTGTATCCAGCATTGACTGCTGAAGTAGCTTGATTATATGCCTTAGTTATCGAAGCACTGGTAGTACTAACAGCATCAGCAACTTTTGTAGCCTGCGTTCCTACGTTCTGAATAGTATTCACAAGACCACCCCAGTCCAAATGGTCATCGGCGCGTTTGAGTTGAAAGCTATCCGTTTTTATGAAATCGGGAGCAGGCCTTCCCAATTTACGAGCGATAAGTACAACTTCAGGTTCTCTATTTAAAGATTTCATGATATATTTTTAATTAAGTTTTTTAACAATAAAATCCATTTGAATTGAGTCAACATTAAACACCATATAAAAGACCAATGCTTTATATTGATCAATTTGAAACGGTGTTGAAATGGTAAGGAAACCTCGCTGACGTACAAAAGGATTAAGGAACATTGACGGCTGAATATCATCACCCCGAAAGTTTCCTATGTTATCAAAATTAAGGAAATTTAAAGGCTGTGAAAACTGCTCCAAAATAATTGCCTCTGTAGATCCTGCAAAATAGTAGTTAATCTCTTTAAGATTTAGAACACCAATGCGCTTGTCATTCTGAATGCTTTCAGTATTACTTACAACGGACGATAACGAAACCGTATCGCTTGAAAGAACAAACCATATGAAATAATTAGGATTCTCAAGGTCATCTGTAAAAACATTAACCACATCACCAAGGCCAATTTTACCTTTAATATTGTTAGCGCCGGTAAAAGCTAAAAATGGTTGATTTATTCCGCTGGTAAAAGTCATTAAAAAATATGTACCTGGCGTAACAGGTACAGCTTGTAATGATTTTTTCCAGCCTCCATTACGATCAAATTGACCAAAGAGGGTAATAGGATAACGGACCTGAAGATTAACAGGAACTAAAGCCTTATCAACTATGGTTCCATTTACATCAGTATAATACCGGCTTATCTTAAGGGGTATTGTATGCTCTGTCATTAACACACCGTTACGTTTATAGAAATCATCATTCATAGATGCGTCTATACTAACTGGTGTGTTTTGAATCTTGCGTTGAAGAAAATTTTTCATATATTTTTTGGATTATAAAAAAAGCCCGCCCGTGAAGGCAGGCTTTCTCCCTAAACTTAAACCACTATGAATTAATAAGCCAGTTTGTTAACCATTGCAACGAATAATGACCACTGCACGTTAGGCACGTCATAATTACATTGAACGGCTAGGGCTATCTGCTTATCAATACCTTTAACCAAAGGAATGTCGATAACACCGTCTTGCATTTGTTCAGGTAATTTGAATGAATTAGGCGATACGAAATCGCTATCAAATTTACCGAATAAAGATTGCTTAAAGATGTTAATGTTATTTTGATATTGCGCAAGACCTACAGCTGTAGTATCGCTAATAATATAGCGTATCATGTTCATTTGGAACATATCAGAAGATAGAGCCTGTAACAGTGTACCGTAGGCTACCTGTGTACAACGAACAACTGACAATGCTACATAATTAACACCTCCTAGTGTCGCGGTAAACGGCTGAACAAGATCGCCAACAACTAATTGCGCATTTACGTTGGCATCAAAATTACTGAAAGAACTTGCAGGAATTGTTACTGCTCCATAAATAAACGGAATTCCATAAGCCCAAACAGATAATTGAACTGCTGAATGAAGACGCGCAAAACCTCCCTGATAATCAGTATTACCAAAAACGAAATGCGGTAGTTTTGTAGCAAGTGTTGCTTGAGCGGCCAGGATTTCAGCAGCTGTTTTCAATGTATATACGCCTGCGTTTTCTGTAAAGTACAGAAGCTTAAGCGAAACATCAAATTGAGCGGTAAAAGCCGGGTTACCTTGTGTAGCCATCAATTGGGTACGGTTTGGTGCTACGGCGGCTGGTTGATCTACGGTTGCTTGCGCATCCGCGTAATTTTCGAAAGCGTCAGTACGACCTTGCAGGTGACGTCTTAGATTTTGTTTTCCTCTTATGATCATAATTTTAACGGCTGGAATGTGAATTAATAAACTTCGTAGGTATCAAGCCCCAATTTATGGCTTGCATAATTAGCAGCTATAACGGCAGCGACTACGATAAGAAAAGTGATGAGATAAGTTTTCATGTTTCTATTTGCTTTTAGTTTTTAGATGTGTGGAATTATTTCTACAGTAAAGCAATAGAATAAAAAACTTATCGACAAATTTTGAAATTCACTATTTTTTTAGTATAAAATTCATTAGGAAAGAAGCGGTATTAATTTGGATGGTGAGTACATTTTTCCGTTTGTCCCTGGGATCATGGGGGCCGCTTTGATATATTGATAGGCTTTTAATAATTCGTCATTATCAAATTGTTCTGCTTTATCTAAAGGGTCGTTTGTCTTATGTAGAACCATAATATTACACAGGTCTAATAAATACTTAGGAACCGAGCGTAAAGAATGGAAGACTAAAATAACAAGGTTTTCAGTATGTCTCTTTCTGACTAGAATATCAATCAGTTTTTGATTGCTACCTTTATTTTTTAAAAATATGGTAGCCTCCTCAAATACTATAACTGATTGCTTTAGTAATGAGGCTTTATCACAGAAGGCTTGAAAGGTCGGTAATTGAGGTAATGGAATTATATACTCTGTATATTCGTTATTTACATCGTACAGCCATATGTTTTCCTTAGCTACATGCATAAGCATGGATTTAACGAAGGTGGTTTTGCCCATGCCGGTTCCTCCTACTACGATTATTGCTTTACCGCCTTTCATTTTAATAATGCTTTTATGAATCCTTTAACGAAAAAATATAACCAATAGAAGGGCCATAATAAATAGTATAAAAACAGACTAATAATTTGCTTAAGGCCTAGCATCTTTCTTATCTTCTGGTTTACTCGACATCATTTTAAACGCAAAAAAATTAGCTCCATATATGCCTGCTACCGAAAGAAATAATAACAATGTAGGATTTGCCTGAACGTTAATTTGCTTCAAAACACGGTCGGCAATAGGAGCTATTTCTTTCTTCTGCTTTTCAGTCAGTGAAAGGTCGCTTGCTTTAATTTTATCCTTTGTGAACCGGTTGTTTATCCCTACAATGATGATCGGAAATAGTAGATCAACTAGGGTTAGAAATAACGCGCCGGTTAACAATTCTCCGGATAGACTCCCTGGTTGTTGATCCGGTGTAAACGTAGCAGTTACCCGAGGCTTACGTGGTTGGCCTGCTTTTTTACCGGTCTTATATACGTCTACACCGATAGGAGGTGTTACAGTAGCTTGCGCTTGGGTTGTTGTGGTAGACTTATCGGTGACGTCTTTGTATCCGCGAAGAATAGAGGCTATATCGTCGATGGCAGGATCGGGGCTTTTATTTTCGGTCTTATGAATCTCTAAAACAGGTTCTAACTTTTGATCGAATACGTCAGCTTGTTTTACAGCTTCGTCAGAAATTTCATTTTCAAATGGAAATGTTTTCATACGCTTGCAGGCATCGCGGCCAGTTTCTTTTTGTTGATGTAGTTTAAGATCATGAATGCGCCGATGATTAATACAATGAGAATGACTAAAATAATGATGTCACGTGTCTTGTTATCAACTGGTTTTACTTTTACCTCTGTCTTTTCAATTACTGTTTCTTCCTCGACAGGCGAAGGTATTTTAACTTCAGGTTTTTTTGGTTCCTCTATGATGCTATCATCATGCAATATTATTTCTCTGCTCATAACTGTATTTTTAATTGTTGTTTTTCATTTGATTTAGTTGTATAAAATACCGATGCTGAAGAGGGACCAGCTATTTTATAATCCAGCATCACGTAATCAATCGTATCATCTGTACCTATTTTCGATGCTAGGAATTTTTTGCCCATTTCAACATACTTTTTTCCTTCCTCAAATGGATACTTACGTTTTTGTCCGTCAATAATGATGTCAAAAAATATTTCATCAGCTATAGCATTATAATGCATAACCCATCCAGGCAAATCTTTTATCTTTAAAGCGTCTTCAATTTGTTTATGTAACAAGCCGATAGCCATTGAAGGTGATACGATTGATCCTAAAAGTTTATCGAAAATGCTCATTGTTTCATAGCGTTTAATTCAGCTAATATTCTGTTGTATTCATTAACCCATTCCTGTTGGATGGGATAAGAGGCCGTTGTACTCCTATCAATATAGGTTACAATTTCGGCGCGTCTACGCTCAAGCCATATACGGCGCGGTGTAGGATTTAATGGGGGTCTGAATTCTTCGTAGTTCATATTTCTATTGGTTTAGTTTCACCGTCAGCAAACACTATTCGTTTGTCATATTTGCCAGTAATTTTTTTACTTCTTTTTGTTCGTATTCCAGCTTCAATATTACGGCGCAATGACTCCTTAGTTTTAGTGAGATTAAAATATTCAAAAGAACCGTCAGGTAATTGTATTGCTTTATTAGGGATTCCTTTAAGACGTCTTTTTTCTTCTCCATTTTCGATGTACTTATAATTCTTTAAGCCTCGTATCTCAGTAACGATTTTGTTCTCAACTTTAAATTTACCCAGAGCCTTAGATGACGGATATTTACCGTCATTAACTTCAAAGAAAATTGAGTCCGTATCACAGTATACGGGTCGTTGTTTCTCAATTCTATATAATTCTTTAAGCAACAGCATACGCGCACCGGACGTGATATATGATGCAAAAGAAGGGATTGCAAAAGAGGTATCAACTTTCTTCGTTGTTTTAACCACAAGGAAACCATCCGATCTTTCCGAGTTGAATGGTATGAAACGTATGTACGTCTTTTTTTGTTGATGTTCTTGTATGACATGGTATTGCTTTTCGATGTTCTCAATATAGATATGTTCCTCCTGTATACGTTGAGCGAATTTTCCGTATAAAGAATTCATGTATCTTTTTATTCTATCTATTTCAAGCTCTGAATCTGTTTTGAATCTCTCTGTGAATAAATGATTAACGAAATCAACAAAGGGAGAATCCATCCCAGGAGCATAAACAACCTTAGTTATTTTTTCGATAGTGATTGCCCCTTGTTCCAATGCATATCTAATTTCGTTGAAATTCCAGCAACCTGTAAACGTTCCAATAGGAAATAAGAGTTTCCCGTTTGATTTGAACGGCAGGAATCCAAACGTCCGTTTTTCATGTTTGACCGTGGCATAAATACAACCCTCATAGTGCGGTAAATATTTCTTCAGAAATACTTTAACATTTAAATTTAAAATTGTTTTAAAAAATTTCGGGTTCGGAAACCGTTCCGTTTTCATTACGAATGGATACATTGAATTTACATCTATTACAGATGCATTCGTTTTCCCTATTTTGAAAGCCTCTGTTCGTCCCCCGAAATAACTATCGTAAAAACATTTTGTATATTCGTTGTGTTCTATATCGAATTTTTGATGAAACGTTCTGAAGTAAACCATTGACAGGCTTGCTTGAGTAATTTTTATAGCTCCAGCAAATTCAAAAGTTTGATAAAGTGCTTCGTATACAATGGCACAATCTTGTATACAGTACTTGATATGATCGTTATGGATATCATTATACCAATGATCGTATTTAATATCTTGTTTTGGCATATTGAGAAGTCTACCGATTTTATCCACCGATGCATGTACATAAATATTCCCGCTATCAGCGAACATACAATTACCGTTATCACAGCAAATAAACTTACCGTTAAAAATGGCTTCAGGAAATCGTTGATAAATATTGTCATATAAAATGGTTAAGTCATATTCGGCATTGTGAGCAAAAATAATCTTGTCTTTGAAGCGTTTGTCGGTTTGTAAAGCGTAAACCATTTCTTCCCGGCTAAAAAATGTCTGTTGATAATTATGCCCATAGATAACACCGAAAATAAATTTTTTATTGAAGTTGTATTTTACTTTCTTTCCTTTACGTTCACCGTTCTCGGTATCCATTACAAAGAAATCCGTTAACGGTGTGACACGTTTTTTTAGACGGCGTAGGACGTTCATTTTTTATTATCTAATTGACCTAGAAAAAAACCTACTGCAACCGATATTAAAAAACACAAAAAATATAAAAGTACATAAATCATGATTTCAAAAATTTATCAATATTTAACGATCTATCTTTAGGCTCCTTATAGTAAATAAATCTTACTGTAATAGCCATAATGTTTTTAGGATTATAAACCCAGTCGCTTTCATTCGCTTCGTCAGTGTCTTCTATATACTCAATATAATTGTCCTGATAGGCAATCATACTATTAAGGATGAAAGAATGGGTACTATATCGGTCAATATGAAATGAGAAATCTGAGAACCTTGAGGCCCTCTCAAATTTTGATCTACCTTTTTTTGTAGTAAGGATAGTCTGTATAGCAATAGGGCGTGGAGTACGTTCGCTGAAGTAATCAATTTCTTTACCATCCCAGGAGTTAATTAAATCTATTTTCTTTTTGAAGCTTGAACGTTTCGTAAAAGTGATTCGTAAACAGTTTGGCTTTTTTTCTTCACTGTCTTTTGATCGGAAACGGCTAAACTCAAGGCCTGTAATTCGTCTTGAAGATTCTCTACCTCTCCCCTGTGAAATAGATTTCTTATTTTTTGAATTAACGTTTTTGGACGTTCTTTTTCTCTTTCTATTTCGACTGATATTTGTTTTTGTAGACTTGGTCCGTGTTTTTTCAGGTCGCGTTGATACGCTCTTTTGCCTCTTCGATTTCTTGACATTTTTTCGCTTGTTTAAATCGCTGAAAACTAACCGCTCAAATTCAGTTAACAGAGGATCGCGTTTAGCCATTCAGGTACAATTTTTTATATCGATTGTTAAGGTACAAAAAACGTAGAGAATATTCTACAAAAATTTTATAATAAAAAACCGTGCCAATGCTGAAGTTGACACGGTTTAAACCCAGTTTATCGCGAACTAGTTTTTAGCCTTCAATGATCTTGATTAAATAGCGTCCAATATCGAGAACAACAATACGAAATAATTTTCCTATTGGATCGATTGTTTTTTCTTTGGCCTTTTGTAATGCGCTATCCATTTGTCCAAAAAATGGTACATGAAATGTACTTCCGTTAGCATGCTCGAAAACATGAAAAGCATTATCATCGGTATTTCCTTTATACCGACCATTTATTTCGGCTCCTCCTAATTGAGGTGTCACAATTGTCGGGCCATCGTCATGTAAAATAATAGGAGAATCAACTTCTACATCGGGGGCCGTTTCCTGGTTCTGATTCGTTTCTGTTTTGTCCATTTGTTTGCTAGTGTTATAGGTTTAACTAAAATTAGATCGAGTCGTTTAACAAGTTCCCCAATGTTAGGGAACTTGTTTATTAAAAAGGGAGGTCGTCATGAGGAACCTCCTCTACCCGTTTTTTCTTCTTGAACGTTTAACAGGCAGAACTTCTTCGTCTTCATCCTCTTCAGTGTCATTAACTTCCTGCTTCTCGGTGAAAGCTAATGAAATGTAATACTGACCTGAACGAGATTCTTTTTCCCAACCGGATACCCAAAATTCGCGTCCTTCTTCATCAGTAAACGACCCTTGAAAATCAGGATGCTTATCGGACTTCTTTTTGTTGTTTTCAAATAAAACCCCGGTAAGGGTGTTATCGTACTCTTCAACTTCTACCGTTTTTTTAGCCTTGCTTTTAACGGTTCTCTTAGAGGTTTTAGCCATTGGCTATTTTCCTCCTTTCTTTTCAGCTTTTTCGGCCTTGGCTTTTTCTTCAGCTGCTTTAAATTCAGCGTCAAGCTCTGTACCGTCAACAGTTACAAACATCTTACCAAGTTCAAAAAAATTGGTAGGATCAGGCGTGCTGGCAGTAACAAATACATCGTTACCAACTTTTTTTGCTCCCTGATCAAGCAGGGTTACGCGTGAAAATTCTGAAGCTACTTTAAGCTTCTTTAGGTCGGTGAATGCCACCTTTAGTTTTGCCTTAGGCATGAGTTATAGTGATTATGTTTAAGAAAAACGTCATGCTCTTGGTCGGTCGCATGACAAAAACCGATTATTAACCCTAAAACTATGTAGTGCTCGGGTCTAATTTCATGACGAAAAATAGTTAACAAATGATGCTTTAAACCTGAATAACCATCAGATGAGAAATTTTCTACAACATCGGCAATGATCCTAACATCCCTGAAGGTAAGACCGATGATTGATGATATTGTTTGTAGTTGTTCCACCTGATTATTTTTGATTTAGTTCTATTTCTCGCTTTAATTCTTTGATTTCTTTGTTAAGTTTGGCGCGGTATTTTTTGTTGACTTTATGTTGATTTGTGCTGATAAGTCCTAGTTCATATTTACTTATTTCTATCTGGATACGTTCTCTTTCCTTTTCAATATCCTCTATCGCTTTATGTAGTTGGAAAATCGTCAAACGCATGGATGAATGTAGCAATTTATATGATAAGGGCCAATGGAAATGCATGATTTATTTTAGTTTTTTTACTTTAAAAATTGCTACCTTTTTATAGTTGAAAAACTGTACGAAGCATGGACCATTATGGCTGTCATAACCTCCCCTCCAATACATGGTAATAGTTTTCGTTAAAAGGTCTATAAAATAATGATGTACAGTATTAAGCATGTCTGATAAGATAACGTTTTAACAACACAGATAAAGATTTAACCTCGACATGCATAGAATAATATCCTTCAAATTTTGTCAAGTATAAGCAAGGCCAAAGTTCATGAAGTTCCTCAACTGTTAGGTCTCCTATTTTAGAATTGCGTATTTCGGTAAGAGTTTTGACGTTTTTTATTTCAGCTTCGGAAAGGAGGGTGAATAGGTTGATTTTATAGATCATTGTTTTATAATTTTTAGTATAGAATTTATAGTACATACATGTGTTCCAGGCTTACAACAGTAGCACCAAGTTCTTCCAAATACATCTGTATAAAAGAATAGTCTATAACAAGGTTTTTTAAGACGGTTGATTTCGTCGGTAATGGTGCTCATGATTTTAGTTTAGATAGTAGATGTATTTGAAGTGAAGTGTATAACAAACGATTTCATGAGTACCGATTAGTTGATCCTCTATATAGTATGTTTCGAAGATGAGGCAGTAGATCATTTCATTAGTCTTTTTTTCTTCTCTATTACATTTCTATATAATTCTATTCGAATTAGCTCTTTCATAACTAAATCATGTCTATCCGGAATTAATTTAATATATTCAAGCATCTGTCTAATAGCTTCCTCTAGTTCTGGAATAGTAGCCGTTTCATAATGCCAGTTTGTATGATAGTCAAATAAAGGGTTCATTTTTGGTTTACAAAAGATTAATTCTTTCCCTTAATATTATTTCATAAGTTAACATAGCATTGTATTGAGCCTTTAACAATACCTGTTGTATTGTCGGGATGCTAGTTAGCTTATCTGATTTTATAAAAACTAGTAGTTTATTCAATCTATCTTCTACAGATTGATGTTCTTCAATTAGTCTTGTTCTGAAATCATTCATAGTAGTAGTGGTTTAATTTCCCATACCCAAACATCCCCTTTTTTTAACTAAGAAGCAAGCATCTGTTAAAAATAATCTTACACCAACCTTACATGAATGCTTTAAAATGAACCCTTTAAGATGGCACTGGCCGGG
>Ga0068868_100001378_pt1 | contig 16752 bp, 10 predicted proteins | sample KBSMisM42_FD_64660 | JGI IMG/M metagenome (GOLD analysis project Ga0068868, IMG submission 64660) | Miscanthus rhizosphere microbial communities from Kellogg Biological Station, Michigan, USA - KBS Miscanthus M4-2 | ecosystem: Host-associated > Plants > Roots > Rhizosphere > Soil ...
ACGCTTTTGGTACAATGCCGCTCGATGGTCGAACCGAGGATCGTCCCGCGCGAGGAGCACCCCATCTCCCGCCGCGACATCGATCCCGATGCGCTCAAAGTTCTGTATCGCCTGCGGCAGGGCGAGCACACCGCCTACCTGGTGGGCGGCAGCGTTCGCGATCTTCTGCTCGGCCGCCGCCCCAAGGACTTCGACATCGGCACGTCCGCACATCCGTATCAGGTCAAGAAGCTGTTCAGGAACTGCTGGATCATCGGCCGCCGGTTCCGCCTCGCGCACGTCAAGTTCGGGCAGAAAGTCATCGAGGTCGCCACCTTCCGCCGGCAGGTCGCAGCCGGCGAAGAAGTGGTCCAGGACGGCGTTCCTGCGCCGGATCCGACGACGCCGGAAGGGGAACAGCTGATCCATCACGACAACACTTTCGGCACGCCGGAGGAGGACGCGTTTCGCCGCGATTTCACGATCAATGCGCTCGCGTACGACATCGCGACGTTTTCGATCATCGACTACGTCGGCGGCCTCGACGATCTGCGCGCCGGGATCGTACGGTCGATTGGCGATCCCGACGTCAGGCTGAACGAAGATCCCGTGCGCATGATCCGCGCGATCGCGATCGCCGCGCGGCTCGATTTCACCATCGAGCCCACGCTGCTCCAATCGATCCGCACGCACCGGCATGAAATCGCGAAGAGCTCGCAGCCGCGGCTGCTCGAGGAGTACTACAAGATTCTTCGCGCGGGCTCCGCGGAGAAAGCCTTCCGCCAGCTGGCCGACGTGGGGCTGCTCGAGCCGATTTCGTCCGAGCTGCATCGGGGCGCCAGCGATCCGCTCTGGCGCTCGCTGGCCGCGGTCGACGAATACCGGCGGCAGTTCGAGTCGACGCCCGATACGCTGTCGAACGCCATCCTGCTCGGCAGCCTGCTGATTCCGCTCGGGATTTCACTGCATCCGCCACGCGCACACGCCGCGTCCGACGGAGCAGCCGGTGACGAGACGCGCTCGAGACGCCCACGGCATCCGCCCGGGCCGCGCCTTGGCGACCTGCCGCTCGCGCGGCGCGACGTCGAGCGGCTGCGTCAGATCATCAGCCTGCAGCGGCGCTTGCGCGATCTCACCGCAAGCCCGCGAGCCCAGCACGCGCTCACGCACCGCGGAATCTTCCGCGAAGCGCTGACCTGGATGGAAATTCACGGCGACTCGCAGGACGTGGTCGAGCACTGGATGGCGATCATCGACGAGAGCGGCGCGCCGGAACCGGGGTCGGAGGATGCCGGCGACGAGGACGCGCAGCAGCCGGGGGCGATCCCGCCGAGCGTCCCGTCAAGACGACGCCGGCGTCGCCGAAGGCGCGGAAGGCGCGGCGGCGGCGGTCACGCGCAGCCCTGACATCTAACGAAAAAGAAGGAACCGCGGTCTCCGCGGTTTCTTCTTCTACGCAGCGACTTCCGCGATCGTCTTGTACGGCTTCGCGAGCTTCAGCGCGATCAACAACTTGATCAGCGGCCATGCGGGATCGATCTCGCTCGCGCGGAAGCTGAACTTCGGGCTGCGCGGATACCCGTGATGGTTGTTGTGCAGCCCCTCACCGCCGGTGATGAGGGCGAGCGCGCGGATGTTGGTCGCGGTGTTGTCGAAGTTCTTGTAGCCCACGTGGTGGCAGAGGCCGTTGATCGACGAGGAGAGCACGAAGACGTACATCACCGCGTGGATGCCGGCCGCGAGCAGCGCCCACCAGACGCCGATGAGCGGGCCGATGATCAGGCACAGCAATCCGGTACCGATGCCCAGGCCCAGGAGCCCGTGGTTGAACAGGTGGGTATCCCACCAGCCGTCCTTGATGTCACGCGCGTAGCGCTCGACCACGTTGGTCTTCTTGATCTCGCGGATGTAGTAATAGACGTTTCCGAGCTGCACGCGCCAGAATCCCTCGAGCTTCGGGCTGTGCGGATCGCCTTCCTCGTCGGTGAACGCGTGATGCTTGCGGTGAACCGCCACCCACTCCTTCGTGCACTGCCCCGTCGTCAGCCACAGCGCCATCTTGAACGTCCACTCCACTGATGGGTGGACGATGAGCGCCTTGTGCGTCGCGCAGCGATGCAGATAGATGGTGGTGCTGAACACCGCGACCTGAATGAGGGCAGCGGCCACGACGAGAGCGAGCAGCAGATGAAGGAGCACGGTACGGCCTCCCAGGAGGACATACCGTCGCACAGACCAGGACCGATCAACTGTAAGAGTTTTGTACTATCCGCGTTTTCGCTCGAATTCCCGCATGAACGAGACCAGGGCGTCGATGCCAGTCTCCGGGAAGGCGTTGTAGATGGACGCGCGCATTCCGCCGACCGAGCGGTGTCCCTTGAGGCCGTCCAGGCCCGCTGCAGTCGATTCCTTCACGAACGCCTTTTCGAGCTCCTCGGATGCCAGGCGGAAGGTAACGTTCATCAGCGAACGGCAGTCCTTGTGCGCGGTGCCGCGGTAGAAGCCGGTCCGATCGATCTCCCCGTACAGCTTCGCGGCCTTACGCTCGTTGACCTCGGCCATCGCCGTGAGCCCGCCCTGCGCGATCAGCCATTTCATGACGAGGCCAAGGGTGTACACGGCAAAGGTCGGCGGCGTGTTGTACATCGAGCCGTTCTCCGCCTGCACCGCGTAGTTCATCATCGACGGCAGCGACTTCTGCGAACGGGACAGCATGTCCTCGCGGACGAGCACCAGCGTCACACCGGAGGGGCCCAGGTTCTTTTGCGCGCCCGAGTAAATCAGCGCGTGCTTCGCGATGTCGATCGGCCGGCTGAACATGTCTGACGAGGTGTCGCTGACGAGCGGAACATCGCCAACGTCGGGCAGCGTTTTGACCTCCGTGCCTTCAATTGTGTTGTTGGAGGTCATGTGCACGTATGCTGCATTCGGCGTCAGCTTGAGCTCCGCCTGCGTGGGCACGCGCGAGTAGTTCTCGCTCTTCGTCGACGCGGCGACGTTGACCGTGCCGACCTTCTTCGCTTCCTTGATCGCCTTTTCGCCCCACGACCCGGCGTCGATGTAGTCGGCGGTCATCCCCGGGCCGAGCAGGTTCATCGGCACCATCGAGAACTGCGTGCTCGCGCCGCCCTGCAGAAACAGCACCTTGTAGTTCGACGGCACTGCGGCAACAGAGCGCACGTCGGCCTCGGCCTGCGCCAGGATCGATTCGAACGCTGCCGACCGGTGGCTGATCTCGAGGATCGACATGCCGACCGACGGAAGCGCGAGGAGATCGCGCTGGATTTCTTCGAGCACCGGCATCGGGAGGACCGCCGGACCGGATGAAAAATTGTAGACGCGGGTGACTGTAGTCATGAGGACTCTCTGCGATCGCCGATCAGCCGGCGATCATATGGCGACCAGGTGCAGGTCGAGGATATCGGGGTTGCCGCCCTGGACGGACTCGAGCAAGGCGTTCGATGGCGCGCCGTCGAGATTGATGCGCGCCACCGCCGCCTGCGCACCTTCGAAAATCACGTTCTCCGTCTCCTGCACGTTGATGTTGCCGTTGCGCAGGTGCTCGAAGACGTGCGCGAGGACGCCGGGACGATCGCGGTGCCGCACGACCAGCATATGCGTCGCCGGCGTTCGTTTGGCCAGGTTGACGACGTTCGGGACCTTGCCAGTCAGGTTGTATGACGAGATGATCCGCACCGTCTCGGCGGCGATCGCCTCCTGCGCCTGATCGGTCGACGCGCCGATGTGATGCGTGCCGTACACGTTGGGAAGCGCGACGAGAGGATCGGCGAAGGCGCCCGTCGCGCCTGACGGCTCGCTCGCGAACACGTCCATGCCGACGCGAATGCCCCGTTCGCGCACGGCCTTCTCGAGCGCTGCGTGATCGACGACTTCGCCGCGAGCGGTGTTGATGAAATACGAGCCGGGCTTCAAGGCATCCAGCACGGCGGCGTTGACCAGTCCCCGCGTCTCGGACGTCAGCGCGAGGTGCACGCTGAGGACGTCCGCGCGCGCAGCGACGTCGACGGGCGATTGCGCGAGCTGCATCGGGATCGGCTCGTTGCCGATCTGGTCCTTGCCCGTCGCGAACCGCCGGCTCCAGACGACGACCGGCATGCCAAACGCGTGGGCACGCCTCGCGACTTCCTGACCGATGTTGCCGTAGCCGAGCAGGCCGATCGTGCGGCCGTACAGACCACGCGCCTTCGAGTATTCCTTCTTGTTCCATGTTCCGGCGCGCAGGTCGGCCACGTTGTCGGGCACGCGGCGGTCCAGCGAGAGGATAAGCGCAAAGGCCAGCTCGGCGACCGCGATCGCGTTCTTTCCGGGACAGTTCGAAACGTAGATGCCGCGCCTCGAGGCCGCGGCGACGTCGATCGTGTTGTAGCCTGCGCCCGCTCGAACCACCAGCGACAGCGATCCGGCCTCGAGCATGGTCGCGTTGACCGCCGTGCTGCGGACGACCAGCACGTCGGCGCCCGTGTCGCGCAGCGCCTGCGCGAGGGCTTCGTCTTTGAGGTCGGGTTGATAGAGGACGTCGCAGCCGGCGGCTTTCAAACCGTCGATTCCGCTCTGTTCGAACTTGTCGGCGACCAGCACCTTCACGCGTCGTTCTCCGTTCGACTAGATGACATGACTCAGCAACCCGTCTCTGAGCTTCGGCTCGAACCACGTCGACTTCGGCGGCATGATTTCGCCGGCGTCGGACACAGCCATGAGATCGGCGACGCTGACGGGGTACAGCGAAAACGCCACGGCCGCCTTACCGGAGTCGACGAGCTGCTCGAGCGCTTTCGTGCCGCGTCCGCCGCCCACGAAATCGATCCGCTTGTCGGTGCGGACATCGGCCACTTTCAGAATCGGAGCCAGCAGCCGTTCCTGGAGCACGCTGACGTCGAGCGATCCGATCGGATCCTTGGGATCGGGCGCCACTCGTGACCGAAGCGTGTGCCACGAGCCGTCGAGATACATCGCGATGTCGCCGCGAGCCGCCGGAGTGGCGGGGCCGTTGCTGATGTCGAAACGCTCGCGCACCGCCGCCAGAAATTCCGCGGGCGACAGACCGCCGAGATCTTTCATCGTGCGGTTGTAGGAGAGGATCTGCACCTGGTCGTGCGGAAAGGCGACGGCCAGCATCGTCGACGCATCCGCCCCGTCTCCCAGGGACGCGCCTGGGAGCCCGCGCTCGCGCATTTCGGCGCGCGCGCGCGCGGCGCTCGCCGCGCGATGGTGTCCGTCGGCGATGTAAAGCGCGGGAATGCGTGCGACGGCGGCGACGAGAGCGTCGCGCTCCGCACCGCCGACTCGCCAGATCGTGTGGCGCACGCCATCGACCGCGGTGAAATCGATGATGGGCTCGCCGCGTGTCGCGGACGCAGCCACGCGATCGATATCGGCAGCCGCGCGGTACGTGAGAAACACCGGACCGGTCTGCGCGCCAAGCCCCAGCATGTGCTTCGTGCGATCGTCTTCCTTGTCGCGTCGCGTGCGCTCGTGCTTCTTGATCACGCCGCTGTCGTACTCGTCGATGGAAAAGCAGGCCGCAAGACCCGTCTGGACGTGGCTGCCCATTTGAAGACGGTAGAGATAAACGCTCGGCTCGGCATCGAGCGTGAGAGCGCCTTTACGAAGAGCGGCGAAGTTCTCGGCCGCGCGTCGGTACACGGCGTCCGCATAGGGATCCTCGCCGGTGGGGAGCTCGATCTCCGCGCGAGAGACTCGAAGAAAACTCAACGGGTTGCCGTCCGCCAGGGCACGCGCCTCGTCGGTGCTGACAACATCGTAGGGAACGGCCGCGATGCGCGCGGCGTCGGCTGCGTTCGGACGCAGCGCACGGAACGGGTAAAGCGTCGCCATGGCGCTCAAATTATATGGCAGCGCGAGACGCGAGCGTCCGCGGACGCCGGCTCGGTGTCATCGAACGTCACGAAGCGCGGATCGGTGGCGAGCTCAGAGACTGGAACGCGAGCTCGAACTGAAGGCGTTGCGCAGCCAGCCGAGTTTGAGTCGATCCCACACGTCTCGACGTGCGGGACGGGCCGCAGAACGACGGTTGCTGACAGCTGCTGCGGACGATGACGACCGCTTCAACGAGACGCGGCGCAGTTCCGGTCGCGAGGCGCGGGTGGGCTTCGACGTCGTGTCGCGGACGGCAATGACTCCGCGTTCCGGAGAAACCACGGTCTGCTGGGACGCCACAAGCGGCTCGGTCGCGGTGGCGGTTTGAGAGATGGGTTGCGCCTGCTCCGGAATCGGGGATGCCTGCGCAACGGCTGCCGGCACCGGGATGGCGGGCGCAGAATCCTTGTGCATGAGCTCGCCCGCGCCGATCAGCACCAGACCCGCTGCCACGCAGGCAGCAGTGGCGAGGCGCGTCCGGCCTTTTTGCGGCACCGGCGACACCGCGGTCATGTCGATGGACTGCGGTTGAACCTTCACCACCTCGCGCCGCTGATACAGGCGGACATCGGCTTCACGCAGCTCCCGCCGCAGGGTGGTCGCCGAAACCTGGCTCCGCCTGCGCTCGACGACGCGAACAGGAATGACGTCGTGATTGCCGGTGCGCGCCAGCGCGCGCCTGACGAGAACCGGCCGGCTTCCCCGTTCGTGGCGCGCAAGGTCGCGCGAGAAATCGTCGAGCGAGTCGAACGGCGGCACGTCCACATTGAGAAGCGCGCGCGCCATTGTGTAGCGCAGTGCTCCCGGAACGCGCGCCGAGCCGTCCGGCAGCAAGTCTTCCAGGAAGATGGCAATTTCCGACACGACCGGCGTCATCCGGCAACCGCGGCAGATCACCGACCCGTCCTCGTGCAGGAACACATTGGTTGCAGAAGGTGGACCGAATGGGCTTTCAACCTCGTCCGTGTTTCCGGGATTGCGAAGTGATGTGATCAGCTGCTGGGCGATTGCCACCGCTTCATCCGCTTCGAAAACGACGCCCGCCGCTCGACACTCCGCGATCGAAATGCTCATGGGGCTCGTCCGGTGCGAAATGCGCGCCAAGTCTCCGCCAACGACGCGGGCACGCACAGACGCGCTGGATGATGATCGCGACCGATTTAGTGCGGTAAGGCGTTTGGATTCGCGACGGCTGCTGCCGTGGGGATGACGAGAGCCGCCATCGCGCGATCGCGAGCGGCCTCGAAAGCGGCCATCTCTGCCGCGGGAATGGGGTCAGCGGGAGGCATCGCGCGGTGCGCGGTGACGGGGTTGATGAACGCGCCGTTCTTCTTGAGGCGGTAGTCCAGGTGAGGGCCCGTCGCGAGCCCGGAAGAGCCCACTCGACCGATGAGCTCGCCCTGGCGCACGTGCGTGCCGGCACGGACCGCAATCGCGGAGAGATGCAGGTACTCCGTCTCGAATCCGTTGGCGTGGCGAAGGTGGACCATGCGCCCGGCGCCGCCGCTCATTCCCGCGGATACGACCATGCCGTCGGCGACGGCCACTACCGGCGAGCCGGCTGGTGCGCGGTAATCGACGCCGAGATGCGCGCGCACCTCGCGCAGGACCGGATGCATGCGGGCGGATGAGAACGCGGACGTCACCACGGGCTGGAACTTGAGCGGCGACGCGAGAAAGAAGCGGTGCATCGATCGGCCGTGTTCGTCGAAGTACGCCGGGGATCCGTTCTCTGGCGTGAATCGCATCGCCTGCACGTGGCGCCCCGCGTTCGTGAACTCGGCCGCGAGGATCGGGCCGTAGCCGGCGAACTCATGATCGTCGCGGAACTGTTTCTCGACCGAGAGCTCGAAGCGATCGCCGGGCTGCAGTTCCGTGCTGAAGTCGATTTCGCCGCCGAAGATCTCCGCCAGGGCAAGGGTCAGGTCGATTGTCTCGCCGGCCGCGTCGAGCGCGGCGACCAGCGAGGTATGTTCGCGGTCAATCTGTCCGCTGACCACTACCACGCTGCGGGTCTTCGGGATCGGCAGCACCCGGGCGACCAGTTCCTGATCAGGCGATCGGCCGACGCGCAGGAATCGATCGCCGTCGATCTCGTACTCGAACCCGCGCACGGTCCCGGCGTGCGTCGTCTCCAGTCGATAGGGCTGGTTGGCGCGCACCTTCCGCAGATCGAAGACCGAACCGGCTTGAGCGACGATGGCCGCGGCCTCCGCGACGGCGACATCGTGCGCCCGAAGAACAGAGGCGAGCGTCGCGCCCGCTCGGATGCGCGACGAGATCACCGTCGTCTCGAGCGACAGCATGATGTCGCCCTTCACGGCGGCGAGCGTGTCGGGCCGCGCCACGCTGGCGTTGGTCCGGGTGTCGCACGCCGTCGCCGTCAGCGCGGCTCCGAGGATCAGTGGAAGGATCGTCCGCACGGTTGAGTTACGTGTATCGGTCCTGGACAGTCAGACGTCCAGTGCCTTGTAAAAGCCGGCATCGTAGCACGCGGACCTCAGAGACGAAACCTCTGAGACGAAACCTCTGAGACGGAATCTCTGAGACGGAATCTCTGAGACGGAATCTCTGAGACGGAATCTCTGAGACGGAACCTCTGAGACGGAACCTCTGAGACGGAACCTCTGAGACGGAATCTCTGAGACGATTGACCGGAATTGGGACTGTCGATAGAGTCGGGTCCGGAGGCTCGTGATTTACATGCAATTCCGTCGCAAGTTTGCACTAAGCGCAATCATCGCCGTGCTCGTCGCCCTGCCCTTGTCCGCGCAGTGGCCGGCGACCGAGAAGCTCGATCTCGATGCGATCTACCGAATCAAGGACGAAGGTCTTCAGCGCTCGAAGGTGATGGAGATCGAGAGCTACCTCACCGACGTCTACGGCCCGAGGCTCACGGGCTCGCCGAATATGAAGGAAGCCGGCGACTGGGCGATGAAGACGATGAAGGAGTGGGGCCTGACCAACGTGCACGAGGAAGCGTGGCCCTTCGGCCGCGGCTGGCAGAACCAGCGGTTCACCGCCAACGCGCTGACGCCTCGCGCCTACCCGTTGATCGCCTATCCGAAAGCCTGGACGCCCGGGACCAACGGTCCCGTCACCGGCGACGCGACGATCGCCGTCATCAACGAGGACAAGGATTTCGCCGAGTTCAAAGGCAAACTGCGCGGCAAGTTCGTGCTGTCGATGGCGATGCGCGACGTGCCCGCGCACTTCGACTCGCTGGGCCACCGCTACACTGACGCCGAGCTCGCCGAACTGGCCAAGCAGCCGGCGGGCGGCGGCCGCGGGCGCGGCAACTTCGCCGCCGCGCAGGAGTTCAACCGCAAGAAGGCCCAGTTCTTCATCGACGAAGGCGTGGCCGGCGTGCTCGACTTCAGCCGCGGCGACGGCGGCACCGTCTTCGTCCAGGCGCCCCAGGGCGTGTCGCGCGACGTCAAAGGTCCCGCGCAGCCAGTGCAGGTGACGCTGGCCGTCGAACACTACGGCCGCATCTGGCGCACGCTGGAGAAGAAGATCCCCGTCACGCTGCAGATCGATGCCGACAACAAGTTCTTCGACGCCGATCTCAATTCCTTCAACATCGTCGCGGACCTGCCGGGCACGGACAAGGCCGACGAAGTCGTAATGCTCGGGGCACATTTCGACTCGTGGCACACCGGAACCGGAGCCACCGACAACGCGGCGGGATCGGCGGTCATGATGGAAGCAATGCGCCTGCTGAAAGCCAGCGGCGTCAAGCTGCGGCGGACCGTCCGCATCGGACTCTGGGGCGGAGAAGAAGAAGGCCTGCTCGGCTCGAAGGAATACGTGAAGGCTCACTACGGCGATCCAGCGACGATGGTGTTGAAGCCGGAGCACGCGAAGCTGGCCGGCTATTTCAACGTCGACAACGGCACCGGTCTGATTCGGGGCGTCTATCTGCAGGGGAACGAATCGGTCGCGCCGATCTTCCAGCAGTGGATGGAGCCGTTCAAGAACCTCGGCATGACGACGCTTACGATCCGCAACACCGGCGGGACGGATCACCTGTCGTACGACGCCGTCGGCCTGCCGGGATTCCAGTTCGTCCAGGACGAAGTCGAGTACGACTCGCGCACGCACCACTCGAACATGGACGTGTACGAGCGCATTCAGGCCAACGACATGATGCGCAACGCGGTCATCGTCGCAACCTTCGTGATGAACACTGCGAATCGCGACGAGAAGCTGCCGCGCAAACCGCTGCCAAAACCGACGCCGCCGGCGGGTCGGGGGACGTCGCAGCCGTAAACGAGCTCACTGTTAGGGCTCAGCCCTTCGCGATCCGCCGCGTGTCAGGTTCGTCCGTACTGTTCAGACCACGACCGCAGCTGCGCCTTGCGCTCGCGGGCCTCGGCGACCTGATCGAGTCGATCCACGGGCCAGGGGAGACGGTACGTCCAGTTTCCATCAGTGACCGTCGCCGGCTCGTTGATCCGATCGCGCCACCCGAACGCATCCTGCATCGGCACCAGTAGCACGTCGGACGCTGATGCGAACAGCACTTCGAGCAGCGTGTCGCGGATCACCGTGTCGAAGCGGCGGTGCGAGAGGTCGGAGCCGCCGGTCAGACGCTGCACTGACGCCAGGTCGCCGACCTGCCGCCGCTCTGATGGCGTTGCAGTATCCCACCACATCGCTACCGGCTCGGTGTCGTGCGTGCCGGACGCGGCAACCGAGACCGGCGGATAGTCGAGCGGATCGCGGAACGGCTGTCCCTCGTCGTGCCATTTCCGCTCCCAGCGGAAGACGCGGAAACCAGGAATGTTCAGGCGTGCGAGCGACGCGCGCACGAAATCGGGCACGGTCCCCAGATCCTCGGCAATCACTTCCGCGCCGGCGCCCCGAAACAGATCGAGCACGGTTTCTCCCAGCGTCCGCTGCGCCGCCTCGTCGGACGGCGTGAAGAACCCTTCTCCGCCGTTCCTCGCTCGCCCGTACGTGCGGTAGAAGCCAACGAGGTGATCGATGCGATAGCCGTCGAACAGATCGGCGCTGCGCCTTCCGCGTTCGCGCAGCCATCGGTAGTCCTCGGCTGCGAGAGCGCTCCAGTTGTAAACCGGCATCCCCCAATCCTGACCGGTAGCGCTGAAGGCATCGGGCGGCGCGCCGACCGACAGGTCCAGACGGAACTGATGCTGCCGGACCCAGACGTCCGCGCTGTCGGCGTCGACCATGAACGGCAGGTCGCCGAACAGGGCGACGCCGTGCGTCTTGAGCCGCGCCTCACGCCACTGCGATCCCGCGAGCCATTGCAGGTACTGCTGGAACAGCACTTCGTTGGCGAGCTCGCGCCGCGCGCGATCGATCGACGGCGGATCGCGCCGCTGGAGCACTTCAGGCCATTCGGACCAGGGCCGCTCGCCTTCGCGCGCGTGCAGGGCGCGAAACAGCGCGTAGTCCTCGAGCCACCAGGCCTGTTCGCTGACGTACGACTGGAACGCGCGGGCGCGGTCACCGCCGGCGTGCCACTCGTGCGCGAGAAAATGTTCGAACGCCGATCGCAGCGCGCGCCGCTTCAACGCCCGGACGTCCTTGTATTCGATGCGCCGTGCCAACCGGACCGCGGTCAGTGCTTCTCGATCGGCCGGTGGCAGCCCGTCCTCGCCGCCAAGCGCCGCGAACTCCGCCACCTGCGGAACGCTGATGAAGATCGGATCGATCGCCATGGCGCTGATCGCCGAGTACGGCGACTGCTGCCCCGGCGCCATCTCGTTCAGCGGCAGCAGCTGCAGAATGTGCTGTCCCGCATTGGCGAGCCAGGCGGTGAGCGGCTCGATGTCGGCGATGTCGCCGATTCCCCAGCTCGCGGTGGACGAACACGAAAACAACGGGATGAGCAGGCCTGCGCGACGACGGCCGTTCGAAGAGCTCATGTCCCGCTCACTTTGCAATCAAAGTGCCGCAGCACGCGCATGACGCCATCGCGGAACTCCGACTCGGACGGCAGCAGACTCACGATCAAGTACGACTCGCGCGGAAAATCGAAGAAGTATCCCGGGTGTGTAAGAACGCCGTCCGTCACCAGGCGCACGACCAGATCCTCTTCCGGCTCCAGGGACGGCACACGCAACACCGCGTACCATCCACCCTCGCCAGGAACAACGCAACAGGAGGGCACGCCGACAGTCGCCGCTCGGAGAGCCTGGTAGTTCGACGCGATCCGCGCGCGGATCTGCGAGCGAACGATCGCACCCCGCTCCAGCAGTTCGGCGGCGGCGAGCTGTGCCGGTGTCGACACCGCGAGGTACGTGTCGCACACGAGTTCCAGCCGCTCGAGCGCGGCGCTCACGAGCACATCCGAACCGCCGACCACCATCCATCCAAGCTTCACCTGAGGCAGTCCAACCGACTTCGACAAGCCGCCGAGCGCGAAGGACAACACGTCTTCGCGTCGCGTGGCGCGTCCCGCGCGTCCCGCCGCGCCCGGCTCGAGCTCGTAGTCGGCGAAGACTTCGTCGGCAACGATGGCGACGTTACGAGCCGCGCAAATGGCGGCGAGCCGATCGAGATCGGCCGCGGAGATGAACGACCCGGTCGGGTTGTTCGGGCTGACGAGGAGCACCGCTCGCGTACGCGGTGTGATCGCACGTTCGACGCTGGCGAAATCGATCGACCAGGATCCGTCGATTTCGAGATCGTAGTATCGCGTCACCAGCAGATCGAGCCGCGTCAGGTAATCGAACAGCGGATAACTCGGCCTGGGGACGAGCACTTCGTCGCCAGCGTCCCCCAGGAGCTTGAACAACAGCGAGTATCCGTCGCTCGTGCTCGCGGTGAGGACGATGCGGTCGGGCGAGACGGGGATGCCCTGACGCGCGTAGTCCGCCGCGATCGCGCGACGAGCCTCGACGCTGCCCAGAGGCTCGGGCTTGTAGTCCAGGCCGCCGCTGCGGCCAAGCGGCTCGAGGAGATCCGCTGGATAGGTGAATCCCGCGCGTGTCGGATTCGACTCGGTCAGATCGATCAGCGCCTGGCCGCTCGCGCGCCGCGCGCGAACAGCTTCCGTCACCCGATTGGGGCCAAGGTCGGATGGTACTCGGCTGGAAAACACGGACAGACCAGGGAGTGGGGTCAGGGACCGGGAATGATTTCGACTCGTTCGATCACGTCGCCTTCGAGGACCTGATCGACGATATCGATGCCGTTCAGTACCTGGGCGAAGACGGTGTACAGATGATCGAGCCGCGGGTTGTCGACCAGGTCGACGAAGATCTGCGCATCGCCCGTGTCGTGGCCGCGGGTTGAAATGCCCACGGCGCCGCGAACGTGCGGCCAGAGCCCGACTTCATCCCGCATGAAGCTGGCATCGCCGATGTACTCCGTCGCACCGGGGCTGCCGCCCTGGATCACGAAGTTCGGCACCACCCGATGAAACGTGAAGCCGTTGTAGTAACCCGACTCCGCGAGATGCGCGAAGCGGAGCACGGTCGCCGGCGCCTGAGCCGTGAACAACGCGAGCTCGAAGGCACCGACACCGCGAATGGTGATGCGAGCGCGCGGCGCCGCCAAACGGCGGAGATCGTCGGCGTTGAGATCGGATTGAATCGGGTGCGAAAGAATTGACCCGCGCGCGCGGCCGGGCGCTTCCGTCTGAGCGCCGTGGCCTTTCTGCGGGTCTGCGCCGGCGGTGGTCAGCGCCTTTGCGATCGCGTCGCGCGCATCGTGGGAATTGTCGTGTCCCTCGGCGATCAGCCGCTGCCACGCGGCCGTCAACGCCGGCACGGCCTGATCCGGGTTCGGTGTGCCATCGAGCCCCAGCGCGGCGGCGCGCAGGATCTGATAGCCCTTGCGCGAAAGCGCGGACACGTAGACCGCGTCGGCGTCGTGATTCGCCAGCTTGCGAAGTCCGTCGACCGCCGTCTCCGCGACGTTGTCGTCGTCGTCGCGCGCGAGCTTCTCGAGCGTGGCGCGATCCTTCATTTCGGCAGCCGCGCGCGCGGCGTACATCCGCAACTGCCAGACTCGCGAGCTGACGAACTGCGGGAGCGCCGTGGCGGCATTGGACGGCTCGGCGCCGGCGAGCGCCACCAGCGCGTGCGCCGCGCGATGCCAGCCTCGAGGCTGCGATGCGTCGGTCAGGTCGCGAACCAGTCGTTCGAGCGCGGCGACCGCGTCGGGCGCCGAGCCGCACGCGCCGAGCTGGTCGAGCGCGAACAGCGTCACGTGCATGTCGCGATCGCCGGCGGCCGTGAGGGCGGCGGCGCACGAATCGGCGTCCTTCCGCGCCCGGAGGCTGCGCAGTGCCTCGAGGCGCACGATCGACGAATCGTCCGCGCGGCCGGCGATAAGAACGGCGTGCAGATCAGCGGCGGGCACCTGCGGCGCGGCAGCCGCGGTCGCGACCATCGCCAGTCGGCGCACCTGGGAATCAGGATCGTGTGCCGCGGCGCTCAGCGTGTCCGCATCCACCGCGGCGGCGGTGGTGAGCGCCTCGAGCGCCAGGCGACGGATGCGCGCGCCGGTCACCGCCTCACCCTTCGCCAGAATGACCAGCCTGCGCAGCAGCGCAAGCGCCTCGTCGCCGGGGCCGCGCAGCTTGCGCTGCCCCCGGGTCAGACCCTCGAAGCCGAGCGCGACACCGAGACGATCGGTAACCGCGGTCTCTCGTCCGGCCATCTCGAGCAGCGTCTGTTCCGCGGTTTCTGCCTGGGTCGCAGTGAAAAACGGAAGGCGCCCGAGCGAGTCGCAGATGGCCTCCCGGACGTCCGGCTCCGCTTCGACCTTCAGGCGAGCCGCAAGCGCACTGGAGACTCCGTCGAATGTTGACGAGGGCGGCGGCGTCTTGTCGGTCTTCCAGCCTTGCGCTGCCTGGCCGATCGCATTGGCCGCCTCGGATCGGATCTCGGGCAACGAATGGCGCAGGGACGGAAGAATGTCGGGGATGAGCGCGGGCCGCTCGAGGCGACCGAGCGCGCGGACGGCGACGCGAATCGTCTGCACGTCCCCGTGCAGTCCTGAACGGATGATCGCCAGGTCGCGCGGCGTCGGTGCGCGGCGGTCCTCCGCCTGCAGCACGGCGAGCCGCGACGTCCGGGCTGACGCGGGTTCGTCCTGCGCCACTGCGGTCCGCGGACAGAAGAAACCGAAGAGAACGCAGAAGACGCAGAACAGCAGTTTCTCGGCGTGCTTTGCGGTCTCCGCGGTTCTTTCCGATCGTCTCATGCGCGCAAGTGACGTGTAGCTGCCGAGTACTCCAGCATCTGGGACATCAAGTCGAGCGGATAGGAAATCGTGACGTCGACGATCTCCGACGCGGCGTTCCTGACGAGCGCCAACCGCGGCATAACGAATCCGGTGTACGAGGGCAGCTGCAGCCGATCCACGCGCGCGACGACTTCGTCACGCAGGGCCGGATCGAAATGGACGCCGTACGCCGTGAGCAACGCGCGCGCCGCCTCGTAGTCGCCTTCGGCCTTGATGCGCTGCACCTCGGCGAGCAGCCGGCCGACGCCGTCGCGAAAGGCTGCTGGATCGGTCATCACATAGAAGGTCTTGCCATCGCGGCGCCGCACGTCGATGGCTGAGGTGTTCGCCATCAGCCAGTGCACGATCATCTGGCGATTGCGCATGTGATCTTCTTCGATGTCCGTCCCTTCCCGCACGCGTCGCAGTTGCACGAGCGCGTTACGGGTGTAGCTTTCGAACTCGGTGCGCACGATGTCGTCGTGCGCGTCAGCGGGCACCAGGCCGAACTCGACCAGTTTGGGATCGGGCAGGAAGTAGAGCGCCACGAGATCCGCGCGCGATTCTTCGATTGCCGAGAATTGCTCGCGCAGCGCCGATTGCGGGCTGCCGTTCAGCCGTTCGGCCACCTTGCCGGATCCGTGGCCGATCACTTCGTGCATGTTCGTGGTCAGCTCGCCGGCAAACGCGTTCCACCGCTTCGATCGCTCGGCTTCTTCGGCCGTCCACGAGAACTCGCTGCGGAACTCGGGCAGCGTCGAACGATCGTACGCCTCGTTGACGTTGGCGAGCGACACCGACTTGCTGCCGTACCGTTCGCGAATCGTCTGATCGTTGGGCAGGTTGATGCCGACCGGCGTGACGGGGCCCGAGTCTCCCGTCTCGACGACCACGTCGATGGCGTTGGCGGTGACGCCGCGGACACCTTCTTTGCGGTACTTCGGATCCCACGGCATGTGGTCTTCGAACCACTGCGCCTGCTCCGCGATCGTCTGGATCTGCGACGTCTTGGCCTGATTGACGTAGAAGACCAGCGCTTCCCAGGCGCCCTTGATGCTCCGCGCGTCGAGATACACCTCGACGAAGCCGTTGATCGTGTCGACGGGCGACGCTTTGTCCTGCACCCACGCGATGTCGTAGGCCTCGCGGTCGGCGTCCTCGCCGCTCGTGTAGAACGCGATGAGTGCGCGCAGCGCGTGCGCCATCGACTCGGTCGCGAACGGAATCGCCGCCTCGAGGTGCCGCACGATCTCGGCGATCTGCGCGCTGTAGCGCCCGCCGATGCGATAGACCTCTTCGACGAGGCGGCCGTCCTGCTTGACGACCCTCGAGTTGAGCGGGTGTTTTTCCTCGAAGCCCTCCAAGTCCTCCATCGTCAGGCCGACGTAGAGGTTGTTCGCGCTGGCGGTGATGATGTCCTTGCCGGCGGGAGGCGTCTTGCTGGTGACGGCGGGGTCGAGGTCGGCGTCGAAGAACATCGGCTGCAGGCGTTCGAGCAGCGCATCGAGCGTCTCGCCGTTGCGGAGCGGAAGCGCCGCGCCGTTCTCCGCGGCGGCGTGAACCGCGGCGGCGAACGCGACCGGCGTGCACGCGAGCACGAACTTGCGCGAGGTGAGGTTGTTGTACGGACCGGTGTTGATCCAGAACAGCTTCGTGTAGCGCTCGATC
>Ga0068868_100001380_pt1 | contig 16744 bp, 10 predicted proteins | sample KBSMisM42_FD_64660 | JGI IMG/M metagenome (GOLD analysis project Ga0068868, IMG submission 64660) | Miscanthus rhizosphere microbial communities from Kellogg Biological Station, Michigan, USA - KBS Miscanthus M4-2 | ecosystem: Host-associated > Plants > Roots > Rhizosphere > Soil ...
CCGAAGCGGTCCCAGGTGATCGCCGTCTCGAAGGTCTCGGAGAGGAGGCCGCAGGCGACGAAGGTGTCGCGCAGATAGGGGGCGAGGAGGAAGGCATTGCGCCAGGTCCCGACGGCGTCCTCGCCGTCGCCGGAGGAGCGGACCTCACCGGGGGTGCCGCCGTGGTCGCGGGCGGCATCCAGGGCCAAATCCATCCAGTGGTCGACGGGATGGTCGGCCGACTCGAAGCCGAGGATGAGGAGGTGGGCATCGCCGTCGCCGGCGCCGGTCAGCTCCGCCTCGGCGGCGTCGAGGAGACGGCAGTTGGCGGGATGGAGGCCGGACTGGGCGATGGCGCGGACCGCCTCCGCGGCCTGGTCGAACTCCCCGAACTCCACCCCGGCCGAGGCCTTGAACTGGGGCCGTGGCCGCACCCGCACCCAGGCCTCGGCGATGACGCCGAGGATCCCCTCTGAGCCGATCAGCATCCGGTCGGGCGAGGGGCCGGCCCCGGAGCCCGGCAGCCGTCGGCTCTCCCAGGTCCCGCGCGGGGTGATCGCCCGCACCGACTCGACGAGGTCGTCGATGTGGGTCTCCAGCGTCGCGAAGTGACCGCCCGCCCTGGTCGCGACCCAGCCGCCCAGGGTCGAGTACTCGAAGGACTGGGGGAAGTGGCGCAGGGTCAGCCCGTGCTCGCGCAGCTGGTCCTCCAGACCCGGCCCCGTAGCCCCAGCCTGGATCCGGGCCGCCAGCGAGACGGGATCGACCTCCAGCACCCGATCGAGCCGCCGCAGGTCAAGCGACACCACCGGCCGCTCCCCCAACCGAGGCTCCACCCCACCGCAGACGCTGGTACCGCCGCCGAAGGGAACGACAGCCGCCCCCTCCGCCTCAGCCCAACCAAGCACCGCCTCAATCTCCGACTCGTCCTTGGGAAAGGCGACCAGATCCGGCGGGTTCTCGAACTTCCCATAGAACCCCCGCACCACGTCCCGGTAAGCCTTCCCAAGCGAGTGCGAAACCCGCTCGTAGTGCCCGTCCGAGAACAAGTCTCCAAACCCACCAGGCCGCTTCAGCCGAGGCGCCCGCAACTCCACCTCGTCGAGCGGCACCGGCTTCTCGACCTCGCCGCCGAACCCGAACCGAGCCCGAATCCCTTCCGCCGCCTCCCGCAACTGCGTAGCCGTAGGAGCCTGGTCCTCATACCCCCACCCCCAGTGCTTGAGCCGCCGCTCAGCCATCGGGTGAACCTACTACCAGTGAACGCCTTTCATCAGGTGCGCAAAGGCGACGGCCTCGGTCGAAGGCGGTTTGTCCCGCGCCTCGTCCTTTTTCCCCTTGGCCGCCTGCGAATCCGGAAACAGCTTGTAGGCGGTGTTGAGAATCGAGTCGCTCGCCTTCGGCGCTACCGCGTAGACCAGCTCACCGAAGTTCCCAAGCCGCGTCGCCACCTTCTTCGGCCGCCGGATCATTGCCTTGGCAATCATCTCCGCCGCCTCCTCGGGGGTGATCGCCGGGAACATGTCGTACATCCGCGTCGGCGCGATCATCGGCGTCCGGACCAGCGGCATGTGCACGGTGGTGATGTGGACGTCGTCTTCGATCACCTCGGAGGCGATCACCCGGCTGAAGGCGTCCAGCGCCGCCTTCGAGGCGACGTAGGCCGAGAACCGCGGCGGGTTCGTCTGCGTCCCGATCGAGCTGATGTTGATGATGTGGCCGAACTTGCGGCCGCGCATCGCCGGCAGCAGCGCCAGGATCAGCCGCACCGAGCCCAGGTAGTTGAGCTGGATCGTCCGCTCGAAGTCGTGGTAGCGGTCGTAGGAGAGTGAGATCGAGCGGCGGATCGAGCGGCCGGCGTTGTTGACGAGGATGTCGACGTGACCGTGGTAGGTCAGCACCTCCTCGGCCATCCGCTCGATGTCCTCGATGTCGGCGAGGTCGCACTGGTGGATGTGGGCGGAGCCGCCGGCAGCGGCGATCTCCTCCTTCGTTTCCTCCAGCTTGTCGAGCGAGCGGGCGACCAGCAGCACCGTGCCGCCGGCGTCGGCGACCTTGACCGCGGTCGCTTTGCCGATCCCCGAGGACGCCCCGGTGATGAGGACGACTTTGCCCCGCACCGCGGCCGAGAGCGAGCGGTCCTTGAAGAGATCCGGGTCGAGGTTGCGCTCCCAGTAGTCCCAGACCCGCGACGCGTAGGTCTCCAGCGGGGGCACCTCGATCCCCGAGCCTTTCAGCGCTTTCTGCGTCCGGGTCGAGTCGAAGGTGGTCGGGTAGTCGACGTAGGTGAGGAGCTCGGCCGGCAGCCCCGCCTGCCCGAGGGCGAGCTTGGCGGCGCGCTTGGCCGGCGGGAACATCTTCAGCGCGCTCCGCACCGCCCCCGTCGCCGGCTCGGTCACCTCGGTGCCGAGGCGGACTGCCATCTGCGGCGCGTCGGCCGCCCGGGCGAAGAGGTTGATCACCTCGCCGGCGGTGTGTGGGTTGGGGTCGGTGAGGTGGAAGGCGCGGCTGTTGAGGCGCGGTTTGTGGGCGATGTGGTCGATCGCCGCGGCGACGTAGTCGACCGGGACGATGTTGATCTCGCCGCCTTCGATGCCGATCGTCGGCAGCCAGGCCGGGGCAACCCGCCGCAGCCGCTGCAGCGCCTTGAAGAAGAAGTAGGGCCCGTCGATCTTGTCGATCTCGCCGGTGCGCGAGTCGCCGACGACGATCCCCGGCCGGTAGACCCGCCAGGGGCGCGGGCACTCGTCGCGGACCAGCCGCTCGGACTCGTGCTTGGTCCGGAAGTAGGGGTTGTTGTCCAGCCGTTCGGCCTCGTCGAACATGTCCTCGGTCCAGGTCCCCTTGTAGAGGCCGGCCGCGGCGATCGAGCTGACCTGGTGGAAGCAGCCCGCCTCGAGCGCGCCGGCGAGCTCGATCGCGTGCCGCGTCCCCTCGACGTTCGCGATCTCCTGGGCCTCGGCGTCGGCGGTGAGGTCGTAGATCGCCGCCAGGTGGAAGAGGTGCTTGATCTCCCCCCGCATCGCCACCAGGTCCTCCTCGGAGACACCGAGTCCAGGCTGGGAGAGGTCGCCGGTGATCGGGACGATGCGGGCGCCGTCGGCGCCGAACCCGGTCCGTAGCTCCTCCAGGCGGCCGCGCGAGCCCGCCCGCACCAGGGCGTAGATCGTGCCCTCCCGCTGGAGCAGTTTCTGGACGAGATTGCGACCGATGAAGCCGGTCGCGCCGGTGACGAAGTAGCTCATCGGGTACCAGGGTATCTCGACAGGGGACCTCGTAAACCAACTTCCTTAGACTGAGACCGCAGATGCCAGAGACGGCGACCGTCCAGATCACGATGCCCGAGATGGGTGAGTCGGTGACCGAGGGGATCGTCCTCGAATGGCACGTCGCCGAGGGTGACGCCGTCAAAGAGGGCGATACGGTCGTCGAGGTTTCGACCGACAAGGTCGATGCTGAGGTGCCGGCGCCGATGGACGGGGTGATCACCAAGCTTGTTGCTGCGGTTGATGACGAGGTTCCTGTCGGGGCTCCGTTGGCGGAGATGGAAGCCGGCGAGGGTTCGGGTGAGGGACCAAGCGCTGGGGGGGCGGGTCCTGTCTCCGATACGACCCCCGCGCCAACTGGCGCGGGTCCCGCATCGTCGCCACCCACCCCAGATGCCGGTGGGGCTCAGGGTTCGAACGGGTCAGGCAACGGTTCGGGCGCCGATGTGAGGGCTACGCCTGTTGCTCGGCGGGTTGCTGAGGCCAATGGCGTGGATCTGGGCTCGGTTCAGGGTTCGGGGCCGGGATCGAAGGTCACTAAAGAGGATGTGCTCGCTGCTGGGGACGGGAGCGGGAATGGTGCTGCGCCTGCTGTCGGTGAGGCGAAGCAGTTGCGTGGGGCCGCGGCGATGCTTGCCAACGCGATGGATGAGAGCCGGGCTGTGCCTACGGCTACGTCTTTCCGGACTATCGCGGTGGACACTTTGGATGCAAAACGGAAGGCGATCAACTCGGTGCTTAAAGACCGGGGGCTGAAGGTCTCCTTCACGCACCTGATCGCCTGGGCGATCGTGCAGGCGACCAAGGAGCTGCCGGTGATGGTCCGGGTCTTCGCCGAAGAAGACGGCAAGCCGTTCGCGATCGAGGACAGCCCGGTCAACCTCGGGATCGCCGTCGACGTCGAAAAAAAGGACGGCTCCCACAGCCTCATGGTGCCGGCGATCAAGGGCGCCGACGGGCTCGACTTCACCGGCTTCCACTCCAACTACGAAGAGCTGATCGCGAAGACGCGTGAGAACAAGCTCTCCGCCGACGACTTCCAGGGCACCAACATCAGCCTCACCAACCCGGGCGGGATCGGGACGATGGCCTCGGTGCCGCGCCTGCTCAGCGGCCAGAGCGCGATCATCGCCACCGGCTCGATCGCCTACCCGCCGGAGTGGAAACACGCCTCGCCGGAACGGCTGAAGCAGCTCGGCGTCAGCAAAGTGATGACGCTGACCTCGACCTACGACCACCGCGTCATCCAGGGCGCGGAGTCGGGCGCCTTCCTGCGCCGGGTCGAGGAACTGCTGCAGGGAGAGGACGAGTTCTACGAGTGCGTCGCTCAGGACCTGGGCTTCGAGGCCGGGCTCGTCAGCAATGCCCACCCCGCCTCCGCCTCGGCGCCGCCGCTCAGTGCCGCCGCCCCCAGCGCCGAACCGAGCAGCGCCCCGGACCAGATCGACGAAGAGCTGCTGCAGGCGGTCCAGGCCGCGACCTCGCTGCTGAAGGCCTACCGCACCCACGGCCACCTCGCCGCCCACCTCGACCCGCTCGGCTCCGAGCCGAAGGGCGACCCGGCTCTGCAGCCGGAGAATGTCAACCTGACGCCGGAGCTGATGGCGCGGATCCCCGCCTCGATCCTCCGCATCGGCGTCCCCGGCGAAACCCTGCTGGAGGCGCTGCCGCGGATGCGCTCCGCCTACTGCGGCACGATCGGCTACCAGTTCGAGCACCTCTCCTCCCACCAGCAGCGGATCTGGCTGCGGGAGATGATCGAGACCGGCGCCCACCGCCAGCCCCTCACCGACGAGGAGAAAAAGCGCCTGCTGAACCGGCTGATCGACGTCTTCCAGTTCGAGCGCTTCCTCGAGAAAGCGTATTTGGGGCAGAAGATGTTCTCGATCGAGGGGCTCGACGTGATCGTGCCGATGCTCGACGAAGTCGTCACCCTCGCCCAGCGCGCCGAGGCCGAGGAGGTCGTCTTCGGGATGGCCCACCGCGGCCGCCTCAGCGTCCTCGCCCACAACCTCGGCCGCTCGGTCGAGTCGATCCTCGCCGAGTTCGAGGGCTCCAAGCAGATCGACGCGGTCAAGGCGGTCGCCTCGATCCCCCACGGCGGCACCGGCGACGTCAAGTACCACTACGGCCACCGCGGGGTCTACGAGACCGCGGACGAGAAGAAGATCTCGGTCCGCCTCTACCCCAACCCGAGCCACCTCGAGTTCGTCGACCCGGTCGTCACCGGCGGCACCCGCTTCCTGCAGCAGGACTTCGAGGGCGCCGAGCTGACCCACGAGTTCAAGCGGGCGGTGCCGGTGCTGCTGCACGGCGACGCCGCCTTCCCCGCCCAGGGAGTCGTCGCCGAGACGCTCAACCTGCAGGCGCTGCCGGGCTACAGCACCGGCGGCACCGTCCACCTGATCCAGAACAACCAGGTCGGCTTCACCACCGACCCCTCCGACGCCCGCTCGACCCCGTATGCCGCCGACATGGCGAAGGGATTCAACGTCCCGATCATCCACGTCAACGCCGACGACGTCGAGGGTTGCGTCGCCGCCGTGCGGCTGGCGATGGCCTACCGCGAGCGCTGGTGCCGCGACGTCGTCATCGACGTGATCGGCTACCGCCGCTTCGGCCACAACGAGACCGACGAGCCCGCCTACACCCAGCCGACGATGGCGGCGACGATCAAGGCGCACGCGCCGGTCTCCGAGATCTACGCCGAGAAGCTGATCGAGGAGAAGACGGTCTCCGCCGAGGAGGTCGGCAAGGCCTCCGACGAGCGCCACGCCGAGATGTCGGGGGCGCTGAAAGGCCTGCGGGAGAAGATGGAGGCCGGCGAGTACGAGGACCCGACCGTCACCGGCACCACCCAGACCGGGGAACTGCTCGACCGCACCGCCAGCCCGCCCGTCCACACCGCGGTCGAGGCGGCGAAGCTGCGCTCACTGAACGAGGAGCTGCTGAGGACCCCGGAGGGCTTCAACGTCCACCGCAAGCTGCGCCGCCCGCTGGCACGGCGGACCGAGGCGCTCGAGCAGGGCGGGATCGACTTCGGCCAGGCGGAGGCGCTCGCCTTCGGCTCACTGCTGACCGAGGGCGTCCACATCCGCCTCACCGGCCAGGACACCGAGCGCGGCACCTTCTCCCACCGCCACCTTGTCCTCCACGACGAGAACACCGGTCTCGAGTACACGCCGATGCAGCACCTCCAGGACGCCTCCGCGCCCTTCGAGCTCTACAACAGCCCCCTCTCGGAGATCGCCTGCCTCGGTTTCGAGTACGGCTACTCGGCCGCGAGCCCGAGCGCGCTGGTGCTCTGGGAGGCGCAGTTCGGCGACTTCGCCAACGCCGCCCAGGTGATCGTCGACAGCTTCATCGTCTCCGGCGAGTCGAAGTGGGGCCAGACCACCCGCCTCACCCTGCTGCTCCCGCACGGCTACGAGGGGTCGGGTCCCGAGCACTCGAGCGCCCGCATCGAGCGCTTCCTCGCCCTCGGCGCCGAGGGCAACATCCGCATCGCCTACCCCACCACCGCCGCCCAGTACTTCCACCTGCTGCGGCGCCAGGCGCTGATCAAGAAGCCGCGGCCGCTGATCGTCTTCACCCCGAAGGGGCTGCTGCGCCTCGACAAGGCGGCGACGACGCTGGAGCAGCTGACCGAGGGCGAACTGCACTTCATCCTCGACGACCCGACCGCACAGGAGCGCAGGGAGAAGGTCGAGCGCCTAGTCCTCTGCACCGGCAAGGTCTATTACGACATGGACGGCAACGAGCGCCGCGGCGGCGCCGAGAACGTCGCCATCGCCCGGGTCGAGGTCCTCTACCCCTTCGCCAAGGAACAGCTGGAACGGGTGATCGCCTCCTACCCGAACCTGAAGGAGATCGCCTGGGTCCAGGAGGAGCCGCGCAACATGGGCGCCTGGAAGGTGATGTCGCGGCGGATGCCCGACGTCCTCCCCGAGGGGGTCAAGCTCACCTACATCGGCCGCCAGGGCAGGGCCAGCCCGGGTGAGGGCTACTCCGGCGCCCACGCGCGGGAGCAGGAGCGCATCGTCCTCACCGCGCTCACCCCCAACAGCTGACGGTGGCGCGCAAACCGTTCGAGAAGCCCGTCCCGGGTGAGCTCTTCGTCTGGGTCAAGCGCCTCTCCTGGATCGAGCTGGCGATCTTCGCCGGCCTGCTCCTCTTCTGGCTGGTCCCCGGATTCGAAACCGAGACGATGCTGTTCGGCTGGGCGCACGGGCTCGGGTTCCTCGTCCTCTGCGCGGTGATCTGGGTCGCGTGCGTGCGTAAGGAGGCCCCGTACACCCTGCTCGCCGCGACCCTGACCCCGGTCGGGCCGGTGGGCAGCGTGATCGGGATCGAACTGATTGAGCGTAAGGGCTGGGGAATTGCGGAACAACCGGGTTCATAGACTCGCGCGTTCCGGAAAGCGCCCGTGAAGGGGTTAAAAGCACTCGACTCCGCTTGACCGAGGGGGATTTAGCCGCTATAGCTAAACCCTGACTGTTCCTCAGGGCAGTCCCGCCAGGGGGAACGGCCGCGTCGGCATCCCTCCCTGGCTACCGACGCGCAGGTGCAGTGCGGGTCGCGCGGACCCCCCTGCCTCCCGCGGCCCCGCTGCGCCTACCCCTTTAACTTGCGGAGGACGGTCTGCAGGATGCCGCTGTTGACGAAGTAGGTCACCTCGTTCGGCGTGTCCAGCCTGACGGTCGCCTCGAAGGTCTTCTCGCTGCCGTCGTCGGTACGCGCGGTGACGGTTACCTTCTTCGCCCGGCCCTCATCGAGGTCGCCGACGTCGAAGCTCTCCGAGCCGTCGAGGCCGAGTGAGGCGGCGCTCTCGCCGGCCGCGAACTGCAGCGGCAGCACGCCCATCCCGATCAGGTTGGAGCGATGGATGCGCTCGTAGCTCTCGGCGATCACCGCCCGCACCCCGAGCAGCTTCGTCCCCTTCGCCGCCCAATCGCGGGAGGAGCCGGAGCCGTACTCCTTGCCGGCGAGGACGACGAGGGGCACTTTTTCGCTTGCGTACTGCATCGCGGCGTCGTAGATCGTCGTCTCGCCGCCGTCGGGGAAGTGCCGGGTGTAGCCGCCGGCGCGCTCGACCAGCTGGTTGCGAAGGCGGATGTTGGCGAAGGTGCCGCGGATCATCACCTCGTGGTTGCCGCGGCGCGAGCCGTAGGAGTTGAAGTCCTTGACCTCCACCCCCTGCTCCATCAGCCAGCTGCCCGCCGGGCTGTCGCGTTTGATCGCCCCGGCCGGGGAGATGTGGTCGGTGGTGATCGAGTCGCCGAGCAGGGCGAGGGCGCGGGCGCCGGCGATCGGCTCGACCCCGGGCGCCCCGGCCGGCATCTGCTCGAAGAAGCTGGGGCGGCGAACATAGGTCGAGTCGGGCCAGGTGTAGCGGTCGCCGGAGGGAACCTCGACCGCGTTCCACATCTCGTCGCCGGAGAAGACCTCGGCGTAGTTGCGCTCGAACATCTCCGAGGCAACCGAGGCGCCGACCACCTGCTTGATCTCCTCGGCGCCCGGCCAGAGGTCCCGCAGAAATACGGGCGCGCCATCCTGTCCCTCGCCGAGCGGCTCGCTGTTGAGGTCGATATCCATGCGGCCGGCGAGCGCGTAGGCGACGACCAAGGGCGGGCTGGCGAGGTAGTTCGCCTTCACGTCCTGGTTGATCCGGCCCTCGAAGTTGCGGTTGCCCGAGAGGACCGAGCAGACGGCGAGGTCCTGCTCGGCGATCGCCGCCGAGATCTCCGGCGCCAGCGGCCCCGAGTTGCCGATGCAGGTGGTACAGCCGTAGCCGACGAGGTTGAACTGGAGGGCGTCGAGGTACTCGGTCAGCCCCGCCTTCTCGAGGTACTCGGTGACCACGGTCGATCCCGGCGCCAGCGAGGTCTTTACCCACGGCTTGCGGGTGAGGCCGCGCTGGACCGCGTTGCGGGCGAGGAGGCCGGCGGCGACCATCACGCTCGGGTTCGAGGTGTTGGTGCAGCTGGTGATCGCGGCAATGACGACGTGGCCGTGGTCGAGTTCGAACCCGGTCCCGTCCTCCAGCCGCACCTCGATCGCGTCGCTGGTCCGCTTCGCCGGCGCCGCCGTCGCCGAGACGGGCCGGCGTGGCCGGCCGCGCTCGTCGTCGTGGTCCTCGGCCGGCGGGTCGGAGGCGGGGAAGGACTCCTCGATCGCCTCGTCGCGGCCGTTGCCCATCTGCTCGGCCGCCTCGGGGTCGAACTCGTGCATCGCCTCGAGAAAGGCCTCCTTCGCCTGCGCCAGCGGTACCCGGTCCTGCGGCCGTTTCGGTCCGGCGAGGCTGGGGACGACGTCGCCGAGGTCGAGCTCCAGCAGATCGGAGAAGACCGGGTCCCCGGCGCTGCCGTCGGCGAACATTCCCTGCTCGCGCGCGTAGGCGTCGACCAGCTCGATCGTCTCGGTCGGGCGGCCGGTGAGGTCGAGGTAGCGGAGGGTCTCGGCGTCGACCGGGAAGATCGCGCAGGTCGAACCGAACTCCGGCGACATGTTGCCGAGGGTGGCGCGGTCGGCGAGGCCGAGGGTCGGCAGGCCGGGGCCGAAGAACTCGACGAACTTGGAGACGACGCCGCGCTCGCGCAGCATCTCGGTCACGGTGAGGACGAGGTCGGTCGCGGTCGCCCCCTCCGGCAGCTCGCCGGAGAGCTTGAAGCCGACGATCTGCGGCAGCAGCATCGAGATCGGCTGGCCCAGCATCGCCGCCTCGGCCTCGATCCCGCCGACTCCCCAGCCGAGGACGCCGAGGCCGTTGACCATCGTCGTGTGCGAGTCGGTGCCGACGAGGGTGTCGGGGTAGGCCTGGAGGACGCCGCCGTTCTCGCGGCTGTAGACGACCTGGGCCAGATACTCGAGGTTGACCTGGTGGCAGATCCCGGTCGCCGGCGGTACGACGCGGAAGTTGTCGAAGGACTGCTGGCCCCATTTGAGGAACGAGTAGCGCTCGAGGTTACGCTCGAAGTCGTGCTCGGCGTTGACGGCGAAAGCGCGCGCGTTGCCGAAGGCGTCGACCTGGACCGAGTGGTCGATCACCAGGTCGACGTCGACCAGCGGGTTGATCGCCGCCGGGTCGCCGCCGATCTCCTCCATCGCGTCGCGCATCGCCGCCAGGTCGACGACGGCGGGGACGCCGGTGAAGTCCTGCATGAGGACGCGGGCGGGCTGGAAGGGGATCTCGACGCTGGGCTCGGCGGCGGCGTCCCAGGCGGCGATCGCCTCGACGTCGGCGGCGCTGACCGAGGTCCCGTCCTCGAGCCGCAGCACGTTCTCCAGCAGGACCTTGATCGAGTACGGCAGGCGGGCTACGTCGAAGCGGTCCTGGAGGGCGTCGAGGCGGAAGATCTCGAACTCGCGGCCGCCTACCTGGAGGCTTGATCGGGCGCCGAAGGAATCGCTGCTCACGTGTTCATCCTAGGCAATTGTGGGGGCCGGTCCGGGGGTCCCTCGCCCGAACAAGTGCCGGTCTAATTAGACCGCCACTTTGAGTATCCGCCCGTTCGAGGGACCCCCGGACCGGCCTACGAAGGGGCTTGAGGGACCCGTTTCGACTGCTCTAGGTGATTGGGCTCAGCGCTTGTCGGCGGAGTGGCCTGAGGCGATGTCTTTGGCGGCCTTCTGGCCGGCGCTTCCGCTCTGTACTTTGACGCTGAGAGCAGGGCTGATCGAGGCCAGATGGGCGCCGGCTCGCTGCGGTAGAGGGGCAACGGTTACCTCGACCTTGTTCCGCTCGATTGCCTTGGCAGTGGCGACGCCGACTGCCTCCGGGGTCGAGGTGCCCATGCCCGGCGGTGGCTTGGCTCCCGCCTCGGCGAACATGCCGGCTTCGCGGATGAAGCCTGGTGAGACGATTGAGACTCCGACGCCGCGGGGGTTGAGGTCGCTGCGGAGGCCGAGGGCGAAGCCGCGGAGGCCGAACTTGGTCGCGTTGTAGATCGAGGTGCGGGGGCTGGCGGCCTTGCCGGAGAGCGAGGCGACGAAGACGAGGTGGCCGGAGCCGGCCTCGAGCATCGCCGGGTAGAGCGCGCGGGCGAGCAGCATCGGCGCCTCCAGGTTGATCCGGAGGGCCCGCTTCACCTCCTCGGCGCTGAAATCGTCGAGCTTGCCCGCGCCGGGAAGGCCGGCGTTGGCGATCAAGATCTCGGTGCCCGCGGCCTCGGCGGCGAGCCGCTCGGCGGCGTCGGGCTCGGCGAGGTCGGCGGGCAGGACCGAGTGGCCGGCGCCGGGGAGACCGGCGGCCAGCTCCTCCAGGGCCTCGCGGTTGCGGGCACTCAGCGCCAGCACCGCACCGCGCTCGGCGAGGGACTGGGCCATGGCCCGCCCGAGGCCGCCGGTAGCCCCGGTTAGCAGCGCTTTTCGTCCCGAAAGGTTCATCCCAGGGCGCAAGCTACCAGCCCCCGTGTCGAACAGAACCCTGATGGGAACGGGTTCTTCGACCGAATATTTGCGTTTTGTGAGCAAAGCGCCGCTCGATCGTCTACACTGCCCGCGTTCGATCACCGAAACGCCGAATCCCTGGCGCAAAGAGCGTTTGGGGAACGGGGGAACCACGTTTTCGGGGCGAGCCCGCCATTCAGGCGGGGGCGCAAGCTCCTTTCGCGCTAGCCCGACAGCTAACCCCGTAGGCCGACGAAGGAGAATCGGTTTGCACCACAACTTCAGGTTGGCTGGGCTGGCGTTCGTCGTGGCCCTTTTCGCAACCGCTCTGATCGGCCCGGGCAGCGCCTCGGCCGGTTGCTCGACCGGTGGGATGTCACCCGCTGAAGTCGACGTCTGCACGCCGACCGCGAAGGCGAAGCTGCTCGACAACGGCATGTTGGTCCCGCCGAAAAGCGCTCCCGCCCGGGTCAAGAAGGTAATCGCCGCGGCCAACAAGATCCGCAGCAAGCCCTACATCTACGGCGGCGGCCACGCCCGCTGGTGGGACCGCGGCTACGACTGCTCCGGCTCCGTCAGCTTCGCCCTCCACGGCGGCAAATTCCTCGAAAGCCCGCTTCCCTCCGGTCCGATGATGGACTGGGCCGAAGAAGGCGAAGGCCGCTGGATCACCGTCTACGCCAACGGCGGCCACGCCTACGCCGTGATCGCCGGCTTCCGCTGGGACACCTCCGGCGACTCGGGCGGCGAAACGGGCCCCCGCTGGCACGAAGACCTGCGCGACAACGTGGGCTTCGAGGCGCGGCACCCCGCTGGTTACTGACCAAGGCTTTCGGTAGGAGCGGGCGGGGCACCCCCTGCTCGCCGCAGCTTGGCGGGTGGGTCGTCCTGCTGCTGTCGCCCGATCCGCTTCGGCCCGCCTCGTGCTGAGTGGCGATCAGGGGGTGCCCCGCCCGCTCCTCCAACACGGGATTAGCGACGGTCAAGAACGGCTGCGATGAAGTCGCTCTTTCCGTCGGTGTAGGCCTCGCGGTCGATGGGATGCGCCTTGGCTAGCTTGCGCTTGAGGGCGGCGTAGCGCTGAGCCAGGTCCGGGTCTTCGCGGAGGAGGTCCCGGAAGGTGAGCTCGTCGCGGTATCGCTTCGAGTCGACGGCGACGAGGTGCAGATGGTGGGTCCGTCGCGCCGGGTCCGGCTTGCAGAACCAGTGGATCTCGTCCGGCAGATACGGCGCGTACAGGTAGCCGATCTCGGCCAGCGGCTCGAAGCAGGCCCGGGCCTCGTCCAGATCTCGGACCCCGACGAGGATGTCGACGATCGGCTTCGCTTCCAGCCCAGCCACCGCCGTGCTCCCGACATGGTGGATCCCGCCGACGACCCACTCCGAGATCGCGCCCTCAAGCGCGATCCGCTCCTCCTCAAAACGCTGCGGCCACTCCGGATCAGGCGGCATCAATCGAATCGGTTCATCAACAGCCATCAGATCGGACCTTATGTCCCCCCCAACGCGGCTGGAAGGGCCCCCGCCCACCACAAACCACGTACTCCAACCCGGCTAATCCCCGCCGTCCACTTTGTTCTTGCAATCCGCACCTTCCCGGATAACGTCCCACCCATAGACGCGACCAGTCCTGACATCCGCCTGACCGGCCTCACGAAGTACTACGGGGAGGTGGCCGCGGTCGCGGGGATCGACCTGGAGATTGCGCGGGGGGAGTTCTTCACGATGCTCGGCCCCTCGGGCTCGGGCAAGACGACGACGCTGCGGATGATCGCCGGCTTCGAGGACCCGACCGAGGGCAAGATCGAGCTCGCCGGCGATGACGTCAGCGGCGTCCCGCCCTACGACCGCGCCGTCAACACGGTCTTCCAGGACTACGCGCTCTTCCCCCACATGAGCGTCGGCGACAACGTCGCCTACGGGATGAAGGTCGCCGGTGTCTCCAAGCCCGAGCGGGCCAAGCGCGGCGAAGAGGCGCTGGAGATGGTCCGCCTGCCCGGTTATGCCGAGCGCAAGCCGGGCGAGCTCTCCGGCGGCCAGCGGCAGCGGGTCGCCCTGGCGCGGGCAATCGTCAACCGGCCCAAGGTGCTGCTACTCGACGAGCCGCTCGGCGCCCTCGACCTGAAGCTGCGCGAGGAGATGCAGACGGAGCTGAAGACGATCCAGGGCGAGGTCGGGATCACCTTCGTCTACGTCACCCACGACCAGGACGAGGCGCTGACGATGAGCGACCGCATCGCCGTCTTCAACGGCGGCCGGATCGAGCAGGTGAGCCCGCCGCTGGAGCTCTACGAGCACCCGGCGAACGAGTTCGTCGCCGGCTTCGTCGGCGTCTCCAACCTGATCGAGCGCGACGGCAGGCGGATGACGATCCGGCCCGAGAAGATCGACCTGCTCGCGCCCGGCGCCCCGGGCGACGGCCTCCACACCGAGACCGGCCGCATCGTCGACGTCGCCTACGCCGGCTCGGTAACCCGCTTCACGGTTCAGCTGGACACCGGGGAGAAGCTCCAGCTCGTCAGACAGAACGTGGAGAGCGCGTCCTCGGACGCGTTGCCGCGGCAGGGAAACGAGGTCCTGGTCGGATGGAGGCCGGAGCACGCGGCCGCCGTCGGCGGGAAGTCAACCAACGAGGAGGTAGCAGCACAATGAGGAGAACGGATGGCAATCCCGCCCGCACGGCGTGGCTCGTCGTCGCCGGCCTGGTCGTCTTCATGCTCGCGCTTGCCGGTTGCGGCGGCGGCAGCGATGACACCACCGGTGGCAGTAGCAGCGAAGAACTGCAGAAGGTCGGCAAGGGAGAGGGCGAAGTCTCGCTGATCTCTTGGGCCGGCTACGTCGAACCGGAATGGAGCAAACCGTTCGAACAGAAAACCGGCTGCAAGGTCAACAACAAGGAAGCCGGCACCTCTGACGAAATGGTCGAGCTGATGAAAACCGGGCAGTACGACGGCGTCTCGGCTTCCGGCAACGCCACCGCCCGGCTCGTCGCCGCCGGCCTGGTCGCCCCGGTCAATGTCGACCTCGTCCCCAACTACAAGACGGTCTTCGCCGACCTCAAGGACCAGCCGTACAACACCTTCGAAGACGTCAACTACGGGATCCCGCACGGGCGTGGCGCCAACCTGCTGATGTGGAACGGCAACGACGTCAACCCGGCGCCGGACTCCTGGGCAGTGACGATGGACCCGAAAGTCGCCGCCAAATACAAAGGCAAGATCAGCCAGTACGACGACCCGATGTCGATCGCCGAAGCGGCGGTCTACCTGAAGACCCATGAACCGGACCTCGGGATCGAAAACCCCTACGCGCTCGACGAAGAGCAGTTCAACGCGGCGGTCAAGCTGCTGGAAGAACAGCAGCCCTACGTCGGCGAATACTGGTCTGAAGCGGCCAAGCAGATCTCCGGCTTCGCGAACGAAGACAACGTCGTCGGCACCACCTGGCAGTACCAGTACTTCGCGCTGAAGGAAGAAGGCGCACCGGTCGCAGCAAGCCCGGCAAGCCAGGGCTTCCTGCCCGAAGAGGGCGCGACCGGATGGTCCGACACCTGGATGCTGGCGAAGGACGCCAAACATCCCAACTGCATGTACGAGTGGATGAACTGGATCATCGAACCGAAAGTCAATGCGGAAGTCGCCGAATACTTCGGCGAGGCACCGGCACAGGAACTCGCCTGCAAAGAGACGGCGAACAAGAACTTCTGCGCCGACTACCACGCCGAAGACCCGGAATTCTGGGAGCGGGTCTACTACTGGGAAACCCCACTCGCCGACTGCGGCACCGGCGAGGGCGAATGCATGGACTACAACGACTGGGTGAAAGCCTGGACGACGATCAAAGGCTGAGGAAGAACCTCTAGTTCATGGCATCTGAAGCGGCTGCGGAGAGGAGGTCGGTCGGCCACAAGCTGGCCGACCTCTTCCACGGCCGCGAGCGCCTGCAGGTAGGGGCGCTGCTGGCCGGCCCGGTCGGCTGGCTGGTGATCGGCTATCTGGGCTCGCTCGCCCTGCTGCTGGTCGCCGCCTTCTGGTCGGTCGACCCGCTCAGCGGGCTGACCGAGAAAAGCTTCACCCTTGAAAACTTCGAAGCGCTGTGGAACGAACCGGTCTACAAGGACATCGCCTGGCGGACGGTCCGCACCGCGCTCCTGGTCACGATCACCGACGCGGTGATCGCCTTCCCGATCGCCTTCTACATGGCGAAGGTGGCGAGCCGGCGCGGCAAGGCGCTGCTGGTGATCGGGATCCTGCTGCCGCTCTGGTCCAGCTACCTGGTCAAGGTCTACGCCTGGCGGACGTTGCTCTCGGCCAACGGGGCGATCAACTGGGCACTCGAACCGATCGGGCTCCACGGACCCGGCTACGGCACCACCGCCGTCTGGCTGGTCTTCAGCTACCTCTGGCTGCCGTACATGATCCTGCCGATCTACGCCGGGTTGGAGCGGATCCCGAACTCTCTGATCAGCGCCTCCGAGGACCTCGGCGCCTCCCCCTTCACCACCTTCCGCCGGGTGATCCTGCCGCTCGCCTTCCCGGCCGTCGTCGCCGGCTCGATCTTCACCTTCTCGCTGACCCTCGGCGACTACATCACGCCGCGCCTGGTCTCCAACGAGCAGTTCCTCGGCAACGTCATCTTCAGCAACATCTCCAACAACCAGCCCTTCGCCGCCGCCCTGGCGCTGGTGCCGGTCGTGGTCATGATCGCCTACCTCCTGGTCGCCCGGCGGCTGGGTGCCTTCGAGCACGTCTGATGGAGGCGACCGCGGAATGAGGCTCTCGAGACGCTCCCAGTGGATGCTGCGGGCGGCCGTTGCGCTCGCCCTCGCCTTCATCTACATCCCGCTGATCGTGATCGGGGTCTACGCCTTCAACTCGAGCAAGATCCTCGAGTGGCCGCCGCCAGGCTTCACCACCCATTGGTTCAGCCAGGCGTTCAAGGACGAGGCGGCGCGCGAAGCCTTCGTCACCTCGATCAAGGCCGGCGTCGTCGCCGCTTCGATCGCCCTGGTGCTGGGGACGCTGGCCTCCCTTGCGGTCGCGCGCCATCGCTTCTTCGGCCGCGAGACGATCAGCTTCCTGGTGATCCTGCCGATCGCCCTGCCGGGGATC
>Ga0068868_100001383_pt1 | contig 16737 bp, 39 predicted proteins | sample KBSMisM42_FD_64660 | JGI IMG/M metagenome (GOLD analysis project Ga0068868, IMG submission 64660) | Miscanthus rhizosphere microbial communities from Kellogg Biological Station, Michigan, USA - KBS Miscanthus M4-2 | ecosystem: Host-associated > Plants > Roots > Rhizosphere > Soil ...
CCTTGATGCGGAGCTTGATGCGTTGTTCTCGTTTGTTCGTGTTCATATCAGATTAGATGTTATCCAAAGCGGTTAGGTTTCACTAAAAAGCATGCTTTTTTTAGGGATGGGCCTTTAGAAACTCTCGATCCATTCCTGATCGATCTTACGCGCGATCTCGCTCACGCGTTCGTGCAGGTCGGGATGCGCCCATATCGTCGCGTATCCAGGTCGGACGTGTAGTTCATGTGCGATGCTGGCCGCATGGAGCGCTTCCGATATCTTGTACAGCGTCTCGCGGTAAGGCGTGAAACAATACTTCACGGCATTCCGCGCCGTGTAGTCGATACGTGGCTCACGTCGCGTTTCGACCTCGCGACCGTCGCCGTGTAATTGCTGCCCGCCCGGTCCCTCGTATGTTCCGCCGCGCCCGCTCATGCTTGAACCTCCTCTAGCTCCCCACGCCGCGCTACCCAATCGCGGCTCAAGTCGTTCTCAGGTCCTACCGGCGTATCGAGAACGATGTCGTAGATAGCCCGGTTCGACGAGTCGAAGCGTACTTGACGAATCTCCCCATAGCCTACGTCGATCACGTGGACCCGCACACGTTCCGCCGTACCGTCACGCGATACCAGCACCTTGTTACCATTGGCGACCGCGACGGCCATCCATCCCCCATCGGTGTACGCGGTCTCTACCGCGCCGCGCACCCTACGGTAAGCGTGCGCCGCCTCTACTACGTCAAATACAGTTATCTTTTGTGTTGTCATTGTCCTTTACCTTGAATAGAACGCGATGAGGAGCAACGCGCCGCCGATGACGATGAGTAGCCACGCGCGGACGGTACGCCAGAAAAATGGATCGGCGCGCCTCATTTGATCCCCAATCGAACCAACATCGATTCGAGCCACCCGAGCACGCGCACGTTTTTCCACTCCGAGATGCCAGTAAGCGCATTGACGCTAGGGCCATCGATCCACAATGACCGTAGGCCGCGCACGTCGCCACGAACTAGCGTGACATCCCAATAAGGGTCTAGCCATTCGTCGCTCCAGTGCAAGATATCGTGTTCGTTCGTCCGATCTACTCGAACGATAATCGGATCGGTCATTAAGTCCTCGGAGTCGTCGCGGTCATTGTAGCCGCTAACCCAAGTGACTTCGAGCAAACGACCTCGATGCGCGCGATAAAACTCTAGCGCCTCACGTTCGAGAATGGCGCGGCGTTCTGTGCTGATCGCGTTCATAACAGGTCCCGCTCAATCTGCCGGATATCCTTTTTACCCGCCGTCCATTCGAGCAGCGCGTCAATCAATGGATTGATCCACGAATCACGATGAAGGCGCGTCGACTCCTTAATCGCTGCTGTTAGTTCGTCGGTTGTGAACGGCATCGCGAAAGGAAAGTCCATATAGAACTTACCCGGTACTTTGAAGGACGAAAATCCTGCCGATTCGTAGTTAGCTTTGCTTCGGATCTCACGGAGGATACGCGCCAGTGTCGAACTCCGCGACGACTCACGCCGCCCCTGCTCAGCTTCTAAGCCGTTCAGGTAGTTGTGCCCCTCCTGCTCACGGTCGAGTAGTTTGACCGCCGCGTCCAGGTTGTTCAAGACGTAATCGCGGTTACTCTCGAAGTAACCATCGTCGTCAAGATCCAATGGCCGTCTGGGTTTGATCTCAATCATGCGTTCTCCTGACCGGTCACGCTTAGCGCGTCATTCGTCTGCGGGTCCGGCAACGGATTGACCATCAGTTCAGGCGCGTCAATGCCGTAGTCGCCACGCGCGACACCTGCTGGGTCCGATGCTGACTCGGACTCGATCCAGTCCTCAGCCTCTTTAAGCGTGTTGAAACGTGCGACGACACGCGGGTCTATTCCAGGTGGCGCATAAGTGACCGCGACGGGCGGATTGTTGGGGAGTGCTTCTAACACTCCCGCAAACCGTTCAATCTCTGCTTTGTTGAATAAATGGCAGCCTGCTCTAAGGTTGCCTTGCGTGTCTATCGAGTCGATAGCATAATGGCCTAGGTGGATCGTGTGCCCGTTGCGATGATACTCACGGCCATTCTGGACGTATGCCAGCACTACCGGGAGTGCCTTTTTGACGTGCTCTAATGGCACACGCGCGCCTTGTGAGGTCTGGACCTCGTTATCCTTGACGCGTAGGTAGGACGTGCCCGTCATGTATTGGCTAGGCAGTGAAACGCTTTCACCGGCAAGCCATAACGGTAGCCGCTCCTCGAACGTCTTGCGTTCGTTCTCTTGCTGTCTCGCCCAGCGCGTGTCACGCGTCGCCCGGCCTTTAAGACGCGCCGCTGCTACAGTCGCGTCATGCGCTACCATAACATCGTTCAGGTAGTCCAGGTCTGCCGGGATTTCGACGGCAGGACCGTACCCAAAAAAGTCACCGATGGAATTGACCGCATACACTTTGGTACGCAATTTGGTATACAGTTTGGCCAGCGTGCCGGGATTGCGGCTAATCGATCCAAACTCTTTCGCGACCTCATGCGCCTTCGCTACCTTTTTATAGAGTCGGTCGCGCTTCTCAGCCGTGGAAACGTCCCACGTCTTGATAGAGTCGAGGATATCGAGCATAATACGCGCTTCAGTCTTGCTAAGGCCAGACTGAATCGTCGTCCCTGCATTGACGCCGTTGCGTACCGCCAGCGTCCAATAGCCGTTGTCGCGCCAGTTGGTATTGCCTTTGTGCGCGACGACGTTACGACCGGCGACCGCATCGACCTCAGACGCCTCTTTATCGCGTCCCACAAGCGCGTTGAATTTGACCTTGGACGTCTTAACCTTGTACTCGTAGCGATTGTCTGGCCGCGTCCCTTGCAGTCTTTTAATCAGCGCTTCGACGTCTTTACGCTGGGAGTCGTAGGCGTTCTTTGGATCGCGCCCGCTATCGCGCGATAGATCTTCGACGTAGAACACGGGTACGCCGTCCGGGATCGACCGCCGCACATAGTTGATGTGCTTCGCCGTCGTGTTAGACCACTTTTGATTCGTGAACAGTACCGCCGCTTCGCCCTTGTCATTCGTGACGTGACGGGCAATCGGGAAATGACTGCCATACGAGTAGATCGTATCGCCGCGAAAGTAGAAGTTACCGCCAGGGTTGCGCGCGTCGTCTTGCGTCTTGTGCGCCCATAAGTGGGCTATCTCGTCGGTCGGAAAAACATGCTTTGTTCTAGCCATTCTGTGTTCGTGTCCTTTATGTCTGTTAGATGATATCCAAAGCGCTTAGGATTCATCCTTTTTTAATTCGTGTTTGTAGATCTCGCGCCATCCCGAGAACGCTCTATGCTCTAGCGTCCACGTGTCTAGCTTTAGGATCGCCATTTCACGGATGGCCCTAGCGCGTGCTGCGTTGCCGGGTTGAGACCGGAAACGAAAGACCTCTTTACCGTCTGAGTCGAGCGCGCGATAGAGCGGATTAGAGACTCTCATTTCGAGACCTCCGCAGCTTCGACTGCTGCGCGTAACTTATTAACGTGCTCCGGTTTTATGTTCGCCATTGTCGGATTACATCCCACGATCCGCACGCGGTCTGCGTCGGTGATCCCTACCGCATATCCGCGTCGGGCTAACTCGAAGATCGTCACAAAGTTCTTAGATGCTTCTAGCGCCTTCCGTTGTTTCTGTGTCATACTCATTGGATGCTATCCAAATCGGTTTGGTTACAATTATTTTATCGTGCAGAAAATGCAATGTAAGAAACGATTGCCGTGCTTTCATACGCGCTCTTTACAGACGTGCGGCTCATCAGCGCCGCACCATGCGCACACTTCAGGCTCACCCGCCGCGATAGCTTTAACTGCATCGTGCGCGTTGCCGTTGCCACTCCACACGGTATCGCGTCGCCCATAGCGGTTCAGGTCCACCAGCTTGTCTGTAAACAATGCGACAATCGGATGTTCGTTTACCCAGTTCGTACCTTTACCGAGTCGCCGCGCTTCCGGCCATAGGACCGTATGAACGATTTCCTTAAACGACGCGAGCACGCCCGATAGGTTGCATGCGTCTTGGCAATCGAGCGCTGTCTGTGCCGCTTGTTGTAGTGTCATTGGGTATATCCTCCGTGGTGATTCAGTCATCGGTTATGGCCCTCGTGCTGGACTCCCGCGCGGGTATGGCGCTACGTCCAGCGGCCACCATTTCGAGTGGCATGGTTAGTCCTTTCCAAGTCCAGCACGCGGACCACTCCGCGTTATAAATCCTTTTTACGTGCCACGTCTGAAACCGTACACACGTATTCTACGCCATTTTCTCTACAAAGTAGAGAGATAGGGCCCTTGCGCGATCCATTCTCGTGACGGGTGATAAATGGCAGTCGCCCCATCATTTCAAGCTGTTCGACAATCCTATCCTCGAAGTGATTGCCGTAGCCGTACTCGTAGCCGATCTCAGCCGCGATTTCGCCATTGATGAACGCCTTGGCACTAAAGTAGGTATTGCCATAGCGCCTATCGAACCATCGGCGACCGATCACAGTGAGAGACCGCACGCGCGGTATAACGACGTGCGCGTCTGACTTGCCGGGAAACATCGTCGCCAATACGCCGCATTGGATGCAATTACCGTCCGGCCATACACGCGGGTGCTTGCACTGTTCGTTTGTCATAGTCATTTGATGCGATCCAAAGCGATTAGGATTCAGGCTAATGTCTCCTCAGCCGCGATGTCTTCGCCTACGCCATTGATCGGGCACGGTTCGTCTGGTACGTTGCTAATCGCCTCAGACCGCGCGTAGTCGAGTCCGTAGAATCCCCAGCAGGAATCGATGTCTTTACCGTCCGCGTCCGTGATCTCGAACCCCCAAACGTCACCGCTTAGGTATTGGTTCCAGGTCTCAATGTGGACCTTGGCGTAATGCTCCGCGCTCCAGTTCTTTTTCGTCTCACGTGTTCTGTACCGCCATTCACTCTTAGCCAGGAATAGCGTGCCGATTCTGCCGGAGTCCCACGGATCGGCAAATTGACCGCCACGTCCTAGACTCAGCGCGACGCCAGAATGAATGTACGCGTATACCGGGAACGCCCAGTATTTGCGCTTCATTTCCGGATCGTCGTCTAATTCGGGCGCGCTCTTGCCGTCGTGTAAGCGCTCAAAGTAACGATTCTTAGTCGTCACCAGGATAATGCCGTCGTCGCCAAACTCATCGGGCGCGGTTGCGTCGTGATCGGCGATCAACTTGACTGTATAGCCGTTGTGTTTGAAATTCTCAGCGATATATTCTTGCATTGTGTAGATTGCCCTTCATTGGAACCACTCGCGCGCCGCGATTCGCCGATATAATTGACCGTCGCGACATTCGGGCGCGCTCTAGTGGTGCCTAGTAGGTCACTCTTTAACTCCTATAAAGTCACTTGCGGTTACATAATCCCCCCTTTCGTTTCCCTGGAGCGCATTGCGGGCGCGTCCTCGCGGACATCGTTTCTCCCACAGACTCCAGGCCATGACTTACTCCGTCAAAAGATCGGCCAGATTCGGGTATATGACCGCGATATCTGCCGGGACTTCCACGTGCCAACCGTTAGCAGTATGAACCGTCGTCAGAATGACATTTGATCCATGCCGCCGTAGGTAATTGGTCCCACGCCGCGCGTACTCACGCGCGTCTGCTTTGCCGTGCCGTGGGAAACTCACTGTTTTCTGTTCGTCCATACTGATTAGATGCAAACCAAAGCGCTTAGGATGCAGCTATTACGACGTCGCCGTTCTCGATCTTATCGGCCAGTTCGTTAGCGCCTTTGAGTAACGACTCCGTGACCTCATTAGCCAGATAGTCGCTAATCACGTCATAGCCGTCATTGCCCAGCACAAAATATACCCATCCAATGCTCACGATGGACTTGTCGCTTTGCGGTTGCCAGACCGCGCGCCGCGCAGGTTCCCCCGTCAAGGGACCGTCTCCCTCATGGATGAATACGTGCGCGTCGTCGCCTGCCATTGCTTCGTCGATGATCTTCTGTTCGTCGCGCGATCCTAGCAGCATTTCATCTACGTCGTAACCGCGCTCTAGTGAGACCGATAGACGGTTGCCCGCTGCCAGCGCGTCTTTCACAAAACGCGTGATGATGGCCTTCTCTACTGCTTGTCTGAGTTTGACTGACATTTATTTTCTCCTAAACCTTGACGACTTCGACGCGTACCGCATGCGTTTTGTTGATTGCCCACTTTGCCCACTGCCAGACGCGCTTGCCGTCGAAGTCCGCGTATGGCGTCTTATCGGTGACCTCGCATCCTTCGATCCATTGCATTGCCGGATAGTTGTCGTTACCCGGCAGACCTTGACGCGTGGTCAGATAGAACGCGCGTGGCGTACCGTTCTGACGGTCCTTGAAGTGTCCGACGATTCGATAGCGCTTCACCGCTGACCGTCCCTCGCGTCTTTGATAGCCTTCGACGCACGTATCAGGTCATCGTCCGCGACGAATAGCACATACGCATCGGATAACAGGTGCTCGAAACGAAACGAGATGCCAGCTTCGATCAGCACGTCCGCGTCGTTTTGGCAGCGTCCTTTTGTCGTGTTGCTCACTATGCTGTTTTTGTTCATGCTCATTTGATGCGCTCCAAAGCGCTTTGGTTTCAACTTTATTCTGGTAACCTCGACGCTGGATTGTCGCGCACGTTGGCTCTATTGGCATGCGCCGCCTGCTGTAGCGCTTTGATAGCGCGCGCACGGTCGTAGTACGTGCCGTCCAATAGATGGACGAAACCACCGTCTGGCAGTCGCCGGACTAGCCTGTATATCTTGTCGCCAGCAAATCCGCGATCATGTTCCAAGGCATACGGCAGCACGCCGATGTCCTCGTAATTTTTCTTGCCACGTTTGAACGGCAATACCCATTTTTGGTTCATACAATCCCCCACACTTCAGTGAGTTTGCGCGCGGATTTCACGTATAGCGTGACGTTACCGCGTTCGTTCACATGGACGACGCCGCCGCGAAACCATTTGGGAACCTCAGACGTATCGGACACTTTAATGTCCGGCATAAACGCGCCAGACTTGAATTCCTGTTCGTCCAGTTCGTCTACTGGCGTAACATCGTCGTCCCACGACTCACTGAGCCAGAATCCATAGTCCGCTCCATCGCCAGGGTGCGCGCCAAAGTAGAAGTATGGCGCGGCATACGATTGCAGCGCGTCTTCTAGCGCCGCTACATCGTCGGAAGCGTCGTCAGTGTCGAAGTAGTTTTCCAGTTCGTCCATGCGCGCCGTAATGTCGCGCACCAGTGCCGCATGCGCCTTGCGCGTCGCGCGATCCTGCTTAGGACCATACTTCAGTTCGTGCTCAAGCTGAGAGAGAAACGCCGGGATCAAATCCTCAGGTCTCATGGTGCCGCTGGAGACTGAGCCGATTGAGTAGCGTGGTTTACGTTTTTTCGTTGCCATGTTTGTTAGATGCTTTCCAAAGCGCTTTGGATTCACTTAATACGCTTTATCTGTCCCGATCCAAAAATGGTTGCCCTGTTCAATCTCGGACGCGTCTGCATCTGGGAACTGTGCGCGCCATGCGTCGAACTTGGCATAATACTTGCCCTTGTACAGCATGCGGTACTCCAGGTATTGATAGATGCTCATGTCTGCGGGGCCATGAAAGAGATGTTCCGCCAGCTTGCGGACAGCATGTCGCCGATACTGCGGGAGTGATTTCATTTCCGGACTGTCATAGACCACGCGTTTGAGAAACGCGAAAGTATCAGCGGATGTCCGTTTGAATTGGACCGCTTCTCTGTAGACCTCGCGCACGCGGTCTAATAGCGCGCGTTCGTTTTCGTATTGTTTATCCTGTCTGCTACGTTTCATGTTCTATTGGATGCGATCCAAAGCGCTTTGGTTTCAGTTTTTCTTGGCGAACGCGTCGCGCATGTTCCGGCGAAAGTCACTCACGAGCACGCGCGACGCTTCACGCTGTAACTTCGCATGGAAGTATCGACCTCGTGAACCATTCGCGTTCTTAGGTTTCCTGTAGTGGCACGTGTTCGCCCATTCGAGTAGACGCGTTACCTTGCTGCCGTCCAGCGTGTGGAAGTTAGCGCCAGTTTCGATCCCACAGTCTGCCAGGATCTTACGCGCGTTAATAGTCGGTTGCTCCGATGCGAAGTCATGGCGACCGAGTCGTTGGCCGATGTGATTAGGCATAGATCGCACCATCGTCACCGATATACAGACTGACCTCACCGTACGCATGCGCCTTCTCTGTCAACTCACGCCCGATCTTGCCTTGTGGCGTCGCATCGTTCCAACGGTCCCAGAATCCAGCGCCGTGACGATTCCGCGTTAGCCAGAAGTCATGTCCAGCGCGCGCGGTGGTTTCGCCAGCTTCGCTATACCAGCGCTCCAACAGGTCCGCGTTTGCCTGCTCGAAATCCTCGCAGTCCTTGACCATTTGCGCGCGCGCGTCCGCTGATAGTTCGTGTTCGCCGCTGTCTAGTGGTCTGCCGTCGCCATCGGTCGAACTCCATAGCGCACACTCGATGTACGATTTCGTGAATGTTTCTGTCATTGTGTCCAATCCTAACCGCTTTGGTTATGTCTAGTACAATCGTATAGACGCTTCATAACGTGCTTACGATTCAACTATTTTATCTCACTGATTCCACGCGCGTTAGAGTATCGTACATACTTATAGTTTCGGCGTGCTTACGCCAAACTACCCTTATCTATATGACCTATAAAGACTTACGAGTTACCTAGAAAAACTGCCGTTTTATCCTTTGTATGTACGATATACCGGACCCGTCACCGGCTCACTACCAGCGCGTTATTTGCACGCTGCTCTAACTGTATGCTATATATGGATCGTCTTTTGCTAAGAGGTTGAAAACATTATCATGACTCCTTCAACGCGTTTACGGCCTTCTGACGAACTCTCTTCCGTACCGTTCACTCGCGAGAGTAGGGACATGTTGCGAGCACTGGCCGTACGCTTTCATGACCTCGCCAGACCATTACCTGAACACGCCATTGTCGAAGTAGCTTTACGACGCCTTTATAGCGAATACTGCTTATTTGACAGTGAGGTACAACCGACAGACGTGACCTCTACGCGCCTCATCAAACGGAATTCACTTCAGGTCTTGCAAGCCCGCTACCGCGAGTACATGAACCTTGAAACTATCGTGATTCGCAAGCGTCGCACGGCCTAAGGCAGTCGTCACCTTAGTCCAGGATGGGCCTTTTAGGGATGGGCCTTTAATTCCGTATGATCGCTTCTGCTAAGTGTTCTTGTTATGTGATACATGCGCGCGTGCGCGCACTGTAAGAACAGGCAGGTACTCATAGTACCGTACGTACGTTACCATCCTAAGCGCTTAGGATCGTTTGGGTATCGTATGTATCGGATGATCGGTAAGTTAAGCGATCACGTCGAAGGCGATGCGCCTGCACGTCGCGACCGTCTCTATTTGATGCAATTGTGAGGATATCGGACGCGTGCTAACGCTTCCGGTCGCATGTAAAGGACACTAGGCGAGTACAGGACATCGTAAGCGCTTAGGATGCGCGTGGAGCGCACGCGCACGCGTCGCACACCAAATGGAAATGGCCATGGGAACGTAATCCCATGGCCATTGATGGAACGCGCGTTTATAGCGCGTTTATGCGTGTATTGGAGTTTGTTCTACAAATGCGACATTAGCCGGATCTTCAGTCAGCATGACCGCTGATTGGTCGAAGATTCCGGCAAGCTTGGAAGCTTCAGCGCGTATGGTGACCTCAGGCGCATTGGTCATGACATCAACCGATAACGATGGTTCGCTGATAAGCGCACCGTCATGCATCCATCCGCCCATGGCATCATGCGCGGTATATCCGCCGAACGTCTCCGCGATATCAGTCAACGCGCGTTGACGTTTTGCGGATAGGTCAGTGATTGGACGGTTGGACGCGTCAAGCCCTTGGCCGATAGTGAACGTGACGTGATTCATTGATTGTAACCTCCGACTAGTGGGAAGGATTCCTGCAAGGTCGCTGCGAGTGGTCGCGCGTCGCGCGCATCGTTCGTGATGATGGATTCAACGTAGGTATCACCAAAGGGATAGATACGCACTGCGACGCGCGTAACTGAGCCGATGCGCGTATGGAGTTCGTCAAGGTAGTGGCGTGCGACAGACCGCGCGAGTAGCTCGCACGATATCGTCACCGGGCCAAGTGAGGCGAAGTAGGTACGGAAGTCTAGGTTATCGAGTAGAAACCCGTTCGAGTCTAGCGCGTCAGACGTATAGTCGATATCGACCATGTAACGAAGCTTGCAGCGTTCGTCATTGATGCCACAGTGTTTCGTTCCAGGTACGACATTGATGGTGAAATCGTCCGAGGAATGCTGGTGGTAAGTGTAGGTCATATCGCCACACCTAACGCGTGCAGGATCGACAGACAGAAGACGATACAGAAGATCGTCGCGACGATGATACTGGTAATCCATGACATGACTAACGATTCTCCTTCCGGTATTCATTGAACGCGTACCCAAAGCCGGATACCAGCAGCGCTACTAACAGGTGTGCAAAGTGAGTCATGGCTATATCTCCTCCGCGACGCCAACGAACATAATCGCGATATCCGCGATTACCCAAAGTATGGAGACGATCGTCAAGACTACTAGGTGGGTCTCGTATGCGGTCCCAGCACACGTCGCGAGTTCGCACCATAACCGAGACCGTTTAGTAATCTTGACGACCTTGGCAGCATGACGAACGTGCAATGGTGCCGTGTGCAAGGGTGCCGTGTGGTGTTGTTTCGCGCGTGCCATTAGTTGACCTCCTCATTGTTCATGTTGGTAGCAGGCGCATCATTGAGAGGTAGCGCGTTCGTGCTGTACTCGCAATTGCAGAGTAGGTCTACCAGTGATGTCAGCAGGTTTATCAGGTGTTGTCTCATATTCGTGGTTCCTTTCGTCGTACGGGAATAGACTACAGATAGACAGACGCAATCCAAAGCGCTTTGGTTGCATATTAATTCATTAAAGTTAATTCATACTTGTACACTTACCTCGGCGCGACCGGTCGCCGTCCCATATACCCCTGCAATTGTGATGTAATTCCCGAGCACGTTTCGTGCCATTCCAGACCCACTCGGTTAAAAATAGGATGTTTTGACCGAGACCGGCGCTAGGACTCTCACTCGCAATTTTGAAAATATAAACGGTACATACGAAATGCGAAGAAATGGGCTCTCGATTTTTTCACAAAATATGAAAATATCAAATCGTGCTCACGATATCGATGACGATGCTGGCCGTGACGGTGGCGGTGGTAGCTCGTGCGTTCGCTGGGATGCTTGTATATAGGGCCTCGTACTCATGGCGCTTCGCGCCACTCGTACTCGGCCCATCAATTATTACTTCTCTTCTCTTATACTGTTGCTGTATGGCAGCTAAGTGGTATTCCGAATACGTTCGGACAGAACACTGGGAGAGACTACGGAAGCTCACTTATGCAGCCGCAGGCTACGCTTGCTCCAATCCATGGTGTCGCGCGAGAGGTCAGCTAGTTTGTCATCACCTTACTTACGAACGTCTCGGGCATGAACGATTAAGCGATTTGAGTGCGCTGTGTTCGACCTGTCACGATGCCGCGCACAGGACGAGACGACCACCGTACATGATAGAAATCATTTCCAGACCGCAGCCGCCAGTCATAGTGGCGATGATTTTGCGGCAAGAACTCATGACTTTACGGCAAAAGCGTCGGCCTCAAGGATGGGGCATCGCGCGGCGTAGTCGTCGGTCTTTGCGTTGGGTATGATATCTTCATAATTATGGGAGAAGTCAAAGTAGTCGCCTGCAATTACGCCGTCAATACCAAAACTGCCAGGAAAGGCTCGCTCTGTTACGTGCTCCTCTCCAATCCAGGTTCAGGCAATGACCGGATCTTCATCCTCAACAGATCACGCGGCAAACGATGGATTGAGCGTTGGGAGCGCATCGATCGACTGACAAATTTCAGAATGAAAATCGTCGTCGCCGCCAGTTCTATCTATGATCGGGTGAAGAATCATGCCTACCAGGAGCCCGGCCCGTTCCAGTCTGCGGAGATCCGCGAGCGCATCGCTCGATTGATCGATATGAGGCCCAGAGTAGGCTCCTATGGGTTCGAGCAGAAAGGAGTGGCGCGATTGTGAGCTATCTCACTAAACTGGCGTTCCTGCTGGTGTTCGTCGTGCAATTTCTGGTAGCTTACATCGAGGCCCATAAATGAGTGTGCAGATGCAGCGCGACGATCGTGATGTCTGGCCCGATGATGTGCCGGTCGGCACCTTCGACATCATCGAACATAGGGTGAAGGGTATGGACGAGACGACGGGCCACATCATGTTCGTGTGTCCCGGCGCGCGACGGTGCGGAGTCTTCATCGGCCCGGCATTCGTCGGGCGCAAGAACGAGGATGATCTCAATATTTGGCAGTGGGACGGCAACGTCGACAAGCCAACCATCAAACCTTCGATCAATTGTGTGGGCGGCTGTGGTTGGCACGGCTGGATCACTGATGGAATAATGAGTTAATTATGGAAATCGAAGTCCCAAACCCAGAGACGACAGACTATGGTAGAGCGCAGATTGCTACCGAAGAGGCTTTCAACGCGTTATTGTCTGTCGCGGAGAAACAAGGATTAGAAGTTTCGCCGGTCATGGGACTGATGTATCTTCCTACGCAAGAGATGACCTATGCGTTCCAGCAAGCCTGCCGCACGATCTTGTTAGCGTTGACGCCGCCTGATAGTCATGTCGTCGTCGACGGCAAGGAATACTGGAAGGGTGAATCGGTAGACTGAGCCGTGGGGCAGACGATCGACTACGACCTGATCTGTCGCGCGGCGCGCAAGTATTCTAGCAAGTTACCGTCGTCTGTCGACTGGCGTGATCTGGCGCAGCAGGCTGCCTTGCACGGGCTAATGGGGCGCGCGTCGATCGACGGGCCGATGCAGGACTTTTTACGTAAGATCCCAATGGTTGGCGGTACGCGCACAAAAGTAATGGCGCATCTCGTCGATTTAGACGATGTGGGCTCGACTTTGGCAGCTAACGACGCACGTCCTGACGTCGTCGTCATCATAGACGAAGCGGTCAAACAATTGATCTACGATCCTGTCCTGACGGCACGAGAAAGACGACTGCTCAGAGCCATGTTGAAGGATAACGCGAGCTTAGAGAAACTTGCCCGCCGTCGTCGCATCACACCAGGGCGCGTCGGTCAATTACTGATGGGGATCAGAGAAAAGCTACGCGAGGACCGGCGAACGAATCTTCATGACTTGTACATAAATCGTGGCCTATCTTGCAAGAAAATCGCTGACTTATTCGGAACATCCCCCCAGGCGATATGGCTTTCCTTGAAAGAGTTCGGCATCAAGCGTCGACCGCCGAAGATGATACCGGCCACGAAATGCGTGGAGTGCGATAAGCCGATACATTATCGCCGTCGTTGCAGATTTCACTACGGTCAAATGATTCATAGGTACAGCGTGCGCTCCTGGGCTAAACGCGTAGCCGAACGTGGTCCTGTGACTCCGGAATACCGCTCGCAATGGGCTAAGCGTGTATGGGAGAACAGACGAAAACGATTCGGACTTAATGGTGGAAATCCTATAGGGCCACGTGCTCGGAGTAAGCCAAATGAAACGCAAGCCTGATCTGCGCGCTGAGATGTGCCGGGAATACTACGAAGTCCTCATCGCCGCGCTTCGTCACGTCGCTTATCGATGCGGGTACGCCATCGCCGTGCATGGGAGCCTCGAACGAGACATTGATCTAATCGCCTGCCCGTGGAGGGATAGCGCGCCCGGTGCCGATCATCTCGTCGGAATGCTCAAGAAAGCGATTGAGGCGATCATCGGAGTTGCCAGGGAACGGGAATGCGATCCGAATCCGCGTCATATGCCCTGTGGCAGGCTCGCCTGGAGTTTCTACTTGACACATGAAGATACCGGCCCGTATATTGATCTGAGCGTGATGCCGATGATCCGACAGGACGAGCCGAAATGAATCGACGCTGGGACCAAGCCGTCTGCGAAGAGTGTAAGCGCATCAATTTTCTGCCGCCGCACGGCATCAATTCGTCGCAGATACCTTGCGCGTATTGCGGCAACGAATCGTTGGTCGGTCTATTGAATACGGCTCGCGTCGAGATGCCTAAGTTCCGTTCCAAGTTACAGTCGTCGTCGCCGTCGAGAACATAGTCGCACACGTAACGATTTCTTCGTATTGTGTTACGATATCTAGCATGACGTCTGAGAACATGAAGTTTCGTGCGCTCGTGCTGCGGTCCCTGTTGATGATCATTGGCATACTCGTAAAGGTCCCTGGACTGGAAAGCAATGGACTCCGATCTGAACTGAGTGTCGAAGCTGCTCATTACGATCGTCTTGCCGAATCCTTGCATGCCCTCGGGAAGTAGACATGTCGAAAGACACGCGGATGATCATCTCGCCGTCTTCCAGTCGTAGGATCGAAGGCCCCCTCGGTTACGCAGTGCGTCAACCGAATGGGATCTGGCACTGGCACACAGCCGATGCTGACGGTTATTGCCCTTACCGCGAAGACGCTCGACGTCAAATTGGTGAAGATATCGTACAGGAGAAGAAATGAACAAGTACCCAGACGCGTCAAAAGAGCCCCTCGACATCATCGAAGCGAACGAGGCGCAGACATGTCACGGATCGCTCGTCACAGCCAGATTCCAGGCGCTCTTCAATAAGATCCACGAACAAGAGCAAGCTCTCACACCGATTCGGAAGATCGTCGACATATACTTCATGCCGTGGGGCGCGGCGAAGGCTGCGATGTGGGGGGAGATCGCGGGGGATGGACCGTTCAACGATGGGAGAGCGATGGAGCTAATCCATGCCGCTCTGCATCCTGCCCCAGCAAGCTCGCCGGAGGCAACGCAGCAGCGACAGACTGCGCCAAGTGAGAGTGAGGAATAGATGTTTTCTAATAAGTCGACACTAGCGGCGTACCAGTTAAGCGAATTGCGTATCGAGAATGATGAGTTGCGGAGCCAACTGGCCGAGACACGGGGGATCGCGGGGGAACTGGCGGAAGCGCTGGAGAAAGTAGACAAAACACTTAATACTCTTCGCCAACTTTACGAATGGAACTCCATCGACGCGGAGATTAGAGATTCAGTGCGAAAAGTTCATAAGGATTTGTTCGCCGCACTCGCCAAATGGAAGGCCGCTGGTATCTCGCCGGAGCCGAAAGATGGCTACGACTATGCTCGTAACAATCGTTCTCTAGCGGAGGGATGATCAACAAAAAAGCCCGACGCTAAAGTGAAAGGCAAATGGCTAAAAATGGCAATCACTCAGCGCCGGGCGATCGAAAGGAAACACTAACTCATGAACACCGAACGAACACGAACAACACGAGAACATACTACCATGGAAGGGAAAGATATGGTAATCGCAGAGCGGAAGATCATTTGCGACGGGTGCCTGTTCTGCCAGGAGCACTGCGAATGCGGGCCGCGAGGAACTCCAGCGCCGTGCGATCTGAAGTTCTCCCCGCCCTATGCTCCGTGCGCGAAGTGCCCTAAGCAGCCAGCTTCTTGATCGCCGTCACCGACTTGTCCATGGCCTTCTCGCCCGCCGCAGTCAGCACGTAGAACTTCTTCGCTCGTCCCCCACGAACCGACGTCGATTCGCCCATCTTGGACCTGATCAGCTTTTTCTCGATCATCCGGGACAGGCTTGTGTAGACGGCTCCGATCTTCGTCTTCACATTGGCATTCTTATGGATGGACTGGACGATGCTGGCACCGTAGGCTTTGTCTTTCAGTCGGGACACGGCGAGCAGCACCATAAGTTCCAGGCTGCCCAGATGCAGCCGGGGGGCGCGCTCCGTCGATTTCTTCGCTTTCGTCGTCTTCGCTGGCTTCGCGGCCTTCGCGGTCTTCGTATTATTTTTGATTAGCGGCATTGTAGTTTTCGAGAGCACGGTTCCCATGTACCCGCTGCTCTTCTTCGTGGATCATCATACCACTTTTGGAGAGTATATGTTATGCTCTTCTGGAATGTCCGTGACGATCCGTTGGCCTAGATCATGTGGATTCCCCGCTGAGGTATTTCGTGACTTCATGCAACGTCAGGCGAATCGACTGACGGTCGGCCATTTCCAGTACGGTGCGCCGAATCGACGCAAGAAGTACATGAGTCGCCTAGAAACCGAACTGGACGCTTATAAGGATACCGGCAATCGCGAGCACCTCATCAACATTGCCAATTATGCGATCCTCGAATCCGTCGCGCCCGAGCACCCGCAGGCGCACTTCGATAACATGGTCGCGAGTGCGACCCGGCATCGATTCGGTGGTGAGAGAAGAGAAGGTGACTAGTCGCGAGAAGATCCTCAAAGCGATCACGCGATGTGAGATCGAGATCCAGAAAATAGCAGACTACAAGCAACCGCTCGCTTGGTATAACGCGCTCGGCGAGGCGGACTGGCACGCAGAACGTAATCTTCTCGAAAGAGAACTATCGGATCTTTCGCAGGTCATCTGCCGGACCCCGCGCGGCAGACCATTAGCCTGGGTATCGTCTGATGGCACGATCGTCCAAGTCTCCGGCCCTAAGATCGAATGGGCCGACTATGAGGACTGGGTCCAGCTATCATTTGATTTCATTTTGTGAGAATATCATAGTATGCTGGTCGTGCCGTATTATCTCGAATTAGTAAGTGATGAGCAGTTGCAGCGAGTCGAGAAGGCGTTACGTGAAATGAATGTTTGTTTCTTCACTGA
>Ga0068868_100001389_pt1 | contig 16714 bp, 12 predicted proteins | sample KBSMisM42_FD_64660 | JGI IMG/M metagenome (GOLD analysis project Ga0068868, IMG submission 64660) | Miscanthus rhizosphere microbial communities from Kellogg Biological Station, Michigan, USA - KBS Miscanthus M4-2 | ecosystem: Host-associated > Plants > Roots > Rhizosphere > Soil ...
CGATGCCGCAAATTATATAACTGAAGATTGCATAGCGTTGGGTCACCGCCGCTTATCTATTATTGATTTATCCGCGGCCGCCAACCAACCATTTGCAGATAATAGCGCCCGGTATGTTATGGTGTTCAACGGAGAGATGTACAATTTCATGGATGTAAAAAAAATGCTGCCCTCTTATGCCTTTCATACCAGCAGCGATACAGAAGTGCTGATAGCCGCTTTTGCCCAATGGGGGCCGGCCTGTATCCATCATTTTAAAGGAATGTTTGCCTTTGCAATATGGGACAGGCAGGAAAAAGAACTTACTGTTATGCGGGATCGACTGGGGGTTAAACCACTATATTATTATATCGATAAAGACCAATTTATTTTTGCCTCAGAAATCAGGGCCATACTGGCCAGCGCCAAGGTTAAAAGATCGGCTAATAAAAAAGCCCTGCAGGAGCTGTTCTCCTATCAATCAATTGGTGGTAATCTTTCTGCCGTAAATGGAATAGAACAGTTGGAAGCAGGTGGCTACATGAAGGTAAAAAATGGCAAAACGGAGAAACATCTATATTGGGATATTACAAAAACAAGTTCTTGTGGATTTGATTTTAATGATGAAAAAGCGACCCGGCAGCATATACGCAGCCTGCTTGCCAATGCCGTACACCGCAGATTGGTCAGCGATGTGCCGGTTGGTGCTTTCCTTTCCGGTGGAATTGATTCAAGCGCTGTAGTAGGACTGATGGCTGAAACAGGCAATGCACCGCCAAATACATTTACGATAGGGTTTACCGAAAAGGAATTTGATGAATCAGGTTATGCCGGGCAGGTGGCAAAGAAATTCAATAGCAGACATACAAGTCTCTTGTTGAAACCCACCGTTTTTCTCGATGAACTGGAAAATGCCCTTAATGCCATGGACACACCAAGTGCTGATGGTATTAACACCTATGTTGTGTCAAAGGCTATCCGGGCATCGGGTATTACCGTTGCACTTTCCGGGGTGGGGGGGGATGAATTGTTTGCAGGATACCCTTTTTTTAAACAGTTTCTGCAATTGCAAAAACGCAAACATTTATATCAGGGGACAGGATTGTTGCGACAGGTCATGGCAGCTGTGGCAGGTGCCGGGTCTTCTAACCGTAAAAAAAGGATACAACAAATAATTACCGCGCCCTCAACAGGTATTGAATATATGTACCCGGTATCTAGACAAATATTATCCCCCGCGCTGGTTCATCGCTTAACCACTTTTAAAGGATTCAGGATGCAGGAGACCGCGCTATTTGAAACGCTTGCCGGGAAGCACAGGAACATAGAGCAATATCCACTCCTTAGCCAGGTATCAATTGCAGAGTACCTTGGTTATACACAGCATACATTGTTAAAAGATACGGACCAGATGAGTATGGCGGTATCGCTGGAAGTACGGGAACCATTTTTTGATCACGAACTGATAGAATTTGTGCTCGCCGTTCCCGACGCACTGAAATACCCTGTTTACCCGAAAAGCCTGTTGGTTGATTCACTCGGGTCACTGCTACCGCATGAAATCGTTCATCGTAAAAAACAGGGCTTTGTTTTTCCATGGAGCAGTTGGATGAAGACAGAACTTCGATCTTTTTGTGAGAAAAGATTACAACGTTTGCAAGAACGTTCATTTATAAATAAAGATGCGTTAAATAGTTACTGGAAACGCTTCCTGTCGGGAGACCCCGCTGTACGCTGGCCGGAACTATGGATGTTCGTAGTACTGGAACACTGGATGGAAAAAAATAGCATTGATGAGTAAGGCTCCGGACAGGTATTTTCAACTGCTGGTAACCGTTACCTGTTTTTTTATTAGCCAGGTAACGCTCATGGAATGCACGGCACAGGAAAGGATGGAAGAATTTAACGGCCCGTTCCCGAGTTGGGCGAATGTAAAAACAAGGTTTGGTGCAAAAGGAGATGGAAAAACGGATGATACCAAAGCCATTCAGCAAGCGTTGGATAGCCTCAGTAACCGGCTGGCAAACTACAATACCGGGAAGTCCGGTTATACTGTACTGTATATACCGGCGGGAAGCTATAGGATAAGTGCTACGTTGACACTAAAAGGAAAAATAGGCGTTAAAATTGTTGGCCAGGATCCGACAAATACAGGGTTTATCTGGCAGGGGAATGACAATGATACTGTTTTTTGGGCCAATGGGTCTGCCTATTTCAGCCTTCAACGCATTAGCTGGGATGCGGGGGGGAGAAAGAATATGGAAGCCATTGGTTTGCATTGGAAACTGCAAAAAGAAGGATACGCTCCTGAACAGATCGAATTCGCCGATCATATTTTTAACGGATTTGCGAAAGGTATCAGTGGAGGCACATTGGGCGGTGGTGACGGGGCCGGGGCAAATGAATCTGAAATTACCATCAGACGATGTATATTCAATGAATGTACAGTTGCCGGCATTTTGATAAGAGGATACAACGCGCTTGATTATTGGGTCTGGTATTGCAGGTTTATAAACTGCAGAACAGGTGTTACATCTAATTCCGGCAATTATCATATTTATAATAGCTATTTTAACCACTCGGCTGTTGCCGACCTGTACAATAACAATTCCTATTATACCTCCGTTCGTTTTTGCTATTCAGAAAATTCTGCGGCTTTTTCACTTGAAGAAGGTGGAAGCAGCAATCCCTTTAAGCGGATATTTGAAAGAAATATAGTAACCGGGCTAACGAATATTGGGATATTGTATACGCACGCGGGTAAAATAACCATGTTTGATAATGTCTTTAAGGCAGCAGCCAGGATAAACACCGGGAAATTTTTGGAATATGGCAGCTGGAGCCCTTCTCATTTTGATTTGCTGGACTTTAATAACACGGTAGAAGGTTTTCCAAAAGTGTATACCATCAGCCAGCCCAGTCGTATTTTCAAAGGGCAGGCAGTTCAGCTAAAAAAAGCGGCTACCACCACTATTGTATCATCGGCTGCTTTTATTAAGAACATGCCTCCTGCACCGCCTTACCGTCAACGTGCCGTATTTGAAGTGCCGCCCAACGGCAATAGCGGACAGATACAGGAACTTATTGATAAGGCTTCGGCACTAAAAAAAAGGGCCATTCTGCATTTTGCTTTCGGCAGCTACTATTTAACCAAACCTCTAATCATACCTGTCAACAGTGACATCCAGATAAAAGGGGACGGGTATCTCTATTGCAGTACACTATTTAAAACGCCTTCTGAAGAATTTGTAAATGGATCGGCAATAAAAATAATATGTCCTACCGCCATAAGTATTTGCGAAATTGAATTCAATCTGTCAGGCAGTAACCGGGATAATGGCAGGGCCATTGCGTTGGTGAATGCGGATCAGCCCAACGCCTCCGCATTGTTGGATCAATATTATTCGGATAATGATACATCCCTGCTGGTAAAAGATTATGACTATACACTTTTTCAAAAAACCAATTCATTCTTCACAACCGGTAACTATGTTTCCGGGGGTAAACTGGTTGAAAAAGGCACAGGAAGCAGCAAGGTTCAGTGTTTTGGCGCCCAGTTTGCCAACTGTTCGCTTGAAAAAGGCGGGGTTTTTATAGCCCGTGATTGCTGGTGGGAAGGTTCCGCCCCAATACCAGTCAAACTTACTGGAAGCGGCATATTTGCAGTTGATGGCGCCATGATTGCTCCACGTAAAATGGACAGCACTACCATCATTTCTATAAATAAATTTGCCGGAAAAATCAACCTGATGGACATGTACCTGGTAGGCAGTATGAATATTGAAAATAATAACCCGCTTTTACAATTGCTGGTATGGAATATTAATTTTTACCACAAAAAAAAGCCGCTTTCGTTCCTGAAGGGAAATGAGTCTTACAAGGCATTTTTTGGAGGCATTTCCACGCAGTGCTTTAATGCTAAAGACCCCGATTGCGCTTCCACTATATTTACTCCGGATGCAACCGTACGCATTGCTGATACGGAAATTTTTATTGACGATATGACCAAAGAACTCCGCTTGTCCCTGCCACTGGAGTATGTTTCCAAACCAGCAGGTATTACCAACTTTTATTTGTCAAGAACATCCATCAGTGAAAGATATAAAACAGGTATTGCGTTTACAAAATGACAATGTCTGAAAAAAAAACCATACTGATTCTTACAGATTGGTTCTTCCCCGGTTACAAAGCTGGTGGCCCTATTCAGTCCTGCAAAAATTTTATTGCGGCTATGAGTGATTGCTATAACATTTATGTTATAACCAGCGATCGCGATATGGGAGACGGTCAATCATATGCGGATATACAGGTCAATCAGTGGAATAATTATATGGACAATGCCAGGGTTTATTACGCTACGGCGCTTTCATTAGGGCAGCTGAATGCATTGCATAAGCAGATAGCTCCGGATTTTGTCTATTTGAACAGCATGTTTTCACTGCGCTATGCCATTTTTCCGCTTTGGCTGGCGGCCTGCAATAAAATAACTGCGCAGCTGGTATTGGCTCCAAGAGGTATGCTGCATGCGGGGGCCATGCATTTTAAAACAAAAAAAAAGAAGCTGTTCCTGGCAATTATTAAAGCTACGGGGGTGCAAAAAAAAATCAGGTTTCATGCTACGGATAAACAAGAAGCTGAGGACATCGCTTCATTTTTTCCGGAAGTCAGGGATATTATTATTGCCACCAATTTCCCGCGGATGCAACAACCAGATTTTATACCAGCTGAAAAACAACCGGGAATATTGCGTTGTATTTATGTGTCGCGGATAGCCGCCAAGAAAAATATTCTTTATTTCCTGGACGTACTGCGGCAAATACCTGTTGAAATACAATTTTTTTTTGATATCTGCGGCGAGGTAGATGACAAATCCTACTATAATCAGTGTATAGCACTGATAAAAACCCTGCCTCCGCATGTAAGGGTTCGTTTTAATGGCCCTGTAAACAATGAAGCAGTTCCCAAGTTGTTGCAACAATACCATCTTTTCGTTTTGCCCACACTGGGGGAAAACTTTGGCCACGCTATTTTTGAAGCTTTCCTTTCGGGAAGGCCGGTATTAATAAGTGATCAGAGTCCCTGGCGTGGACTTACACAAAAAAAAGCAGGCTGGGATATAGCTTTACAGGATCGGGATGCTTTTTTGCAGGTTATCCTAAAAGCGGCTGCAATGACCGCAAATGAAATAAATGAATGGTGCCGGGGTGCCTGGGCCCTTGCAAATGAATTTATTAAACATACAGAGATCCGCGAACAAAATTTAAAACTCTTTAACTGAGATGTATATTTTAGGAATCAATGCCTATCATGCCGACTCATCGGCTGCTATTTTTAAAGACGGGGACATGATAGCCGCAACGGAAGAAGAACGTTTTACAAGAATAAAGCACTGGGCTGGCTTCCCGGCACTCGCAATACAGTTTTGTTTGCGCGAGGCGGGTATCAGTTTAAATGAAGTTGATTACATTACTATTGGCCGCGATCCCAAAGCTAAATTTTTAAATAAACTCAATTACCTGCGTAAGAACCCCTCGCTGCTATTTGGGGCAATAAAAAGGTATAACAACAGCAAAGAAGTGACCAGCCTTGAAAATGAATTCAGAAAAATTGATCCTGCTGTTCCTTATGATTCTTTAAAAGCCAGGATAAAAAATATAGAGCATCACCGCAGTCATCTGGCATCAGCCTTTTTCGCATCGCCGTTCGAAGAGTCTGCTATTCTTTCGATAGACGGTTCGGGTGACTTTACAACCACGATGATTGCTGTGGGCAAAGGGAGTAAAATAGAAGTGCTTGATAGTGTTGATTTTCCCGTTTCCTGCGGCCTGTTTTATACCGCATTTACGCAATTCCTCGGTTTTCCTCATTATGGAGACGAATATAAGGTAATGGGTCTTGCTCCCTACGGTGAAGCAAAATATGTAGAAAAAGTAAAAACTGTGTTGAAGTTTTTACCGAATGGCTTGTTTGGTTGGCAACACCAATATTTTGTACAACCTACCAAAGCCGGATTCAAATACGAAAATCATATACCATTCGTCGGCAATCTGTATTCTTCAAATTTTATTGAATTATTCGGGCAACCAAGAAAACCTGAAGAACCGCTGACCCAATACCATAAAGATCTGGCTGCGTCTGTGCAACGCGTTACAGAAGAGCTTATCTTTTATATTTTAAAGCATTTAAAGGAAAGAACCGGCATGGAAAATATATGCATGGCCGGCGGAGTGGCGCAGAATTCGGTGGCCAATGGTAAAATAGCGGAAGCTACAGGCTTTAAAAGAGTATATATTCCATCCGCTGGACATGACGCGGGCATATCTATGGGGTCTGCATTGTACCATTACAATCATGAACTAAATCAGCCCAGGGCTAAACCCATTTATTCGGCCTATACCGGCAGCAGGTTTTCAAATGAAGAAATCGAAGTATTCCTGCAATCAAGAAATATTACATATCGCCGCCTGGATGATGAAGAATTATATGATGTAGTTACTGATAAACTTATAGAACCCGGTGTTGTAGGATGGTTCAATGGCAGGGCAGAGTTTGGCCCACGGGCATTAGGGGCAAGATCAATTATTGCAGATCCGCGAAATCCGGCAGCAAAAGATTTGCTGAATTCAAAAATTAAACGCAGGGAAAGCTTCCGGCCTTTCGCTCCTTCTATTTTAAAAGAATATTCAGGAGCGTATTTTACAAAAAATGATGAAGTGCCGTTTATGGAAAAAGTTTTTCCCATTAAACTGGAAAAGCGTGCTGAAATACCTGCGGTTACGCATGTTGATGGCACAGGAAGGCTGCAGACAGTAGATAAGGATATTTCTCCTATGTATTATGCATTGATAGAAACATTCAGAAAGAAGACCGGCGTACCTATATTGCTTAATACTTCATTTAATGAAAATGAGCCTATTGTTAATACCCCGGCTGAAGCATTGGACTGCTTTCTGCGTACACAAATGGATATGCTGGTAATGGAAAATTGTGTCATAGAGCGATAATCAAAAAACTTAATCACCTATCAACTTTTGCTTTGTATACGCGTGGTTAAAGTTGATAGGTACAGGACAAACAAGATTTAACTGAGCGTTACAGCTCCTTTAATAAATAGCGGAAGCGGTAATTTACCATTTATGGTGCAACAGAATAAACAAAAAAAAGTTCTTCTGGTCAATAAATTTGGTGCTACCAGTAACGCAATAACAGGTCAAACGGCGAAAGAGCTGGCAGATTTTCTTCATGCCGAAGATTGTGATGTTTGTTTTCTTTGTATAGGGGCCATCTACCGGGCAAACAATAAACAGGGGACCACAAAGGTGCCTTATAGAACAATGGCCATCCGTGACTTTTATAGTGGCGATTCTTCCTTTCTCCGCTTATTGATGAGTTTTGTTGATGGTTGCAGGCTTTTTATCCGGTCGCTCTTTATTAAGAGCGATGTGGTAATTGTTATGACAGAACCGCCTCTTTTATTTTTCTGGTTCCAGTTGTTCCGTTTTTTGTCTAAACGTAAACTTTTTTACTGGACGATGGATGTATATCCTGATGCATTTGCAGCGGGGGGATTTATATCAGAAAGAAATTTGTTTTTCCGGTTTTTCAAAAAGATTGTTTATGGCAAACCGCCCGATTTCCTAATTGCCCTGGGGGAGGCGCAAAGAAAATACCTGGAAAGGAATTTTCGATCGGAAGTACCCAACGCCATAATACCCTGTGGCATCATTGAAAGAGAAACAGTATCTGTGCCGCCCGCAAAAGAAAAACCTCCAATAGTATTTGGTTATGGAGGCAATATTGGAGCGGCACATGATGCAGAATTTTTAATAGAATTTATTCGACAACTGGATCCGGCAAAGCATTCTATCATCTTGAGTCTGTATGGAACAAAGGCTGAACACGTAAAAAAAATATTAGGTGATCATAAAGCAATACAGTATAAAAAATTTTTAATCCAGTCAGATATTGCTTCGATCGATGTCAACCTCGCATCACTGCTCCCGGAATGGAACCATGTTAGTGTTCCTTCCAAGGCGGTTACGGCTATCTGCTGCGGAAGTACATTATTGTTAAATGCACCCCCTACAGCAGACGCCTGGCAGATGTTCGCGGAAGCCGGCTGGCTGGTAGAGCCAGAAAGTAATTATTCCGTATCAGTAACCCGTTTCTTGCAACAGCTTTCATCAGAAACCATCCTGGATAAAAAAATAAATGCTGTTAAAATAGCCCAATCCTTACTTCAACAAAAAGAAAGCGCCTACCAGAAGGTGTTAACTGCTGTGAAGCAATCTTAAAAAATGACAACCATTGCAGTAACAGGCGCCACAGGCTTTGTGGGCAAACGCCTGATGGAATATAATAAAAACAAATACCGGCTGGTGCCGCTTTCACTGCGGCAAAAGAAACCGGCCAATTTTGATTTGCAGGGCATTGGTGCAGTGATACACCTGGCCGGCAAAGCCCACCAGATGGAATCCATCGCAGACAGCATTTACTTTGATATAAATTATGAACTGACCAAACAGTTGGCAGATACAGCAAAAGAAAATGGTGTAAAGCAATTTCTTTACATCAGCTCAGTTAAAGTTTATGGAGATGAAATACAAGGAGTGCTAAATGAATGGTCTGCCTGTGCGCCGACCGATGCTTACGGAGCAAGTAAATTGCAGGCAGAGAAATACCTGCAGTCGATAGAAACCAATGACTTTAAGATAGCTATTATACGACCGCCCCTGGTGTACGGTCCGGAAGTAAAAGGTAATATGATTCGCTTATTACAATTAGCCAATAGAAAATGGCCCTTGCCGATGGGAAGGATCAATAATGCCAGGAGCATGGTCTTTGTCGATAACCTGATTGAACTAATCAACACAATTATTGATAAAGAAGCAAGCGGTGTTTTTATAGCAGGAGATCCTGAGCCGCTGTCTACAAGCGAACTAATCGGCCTGATACGGAAAAACCTTGGTAATAAAAGCGGACTGATCGGTATTCCCGGCGCAATAAGAAAATTGATCAAGCGGGCTAAACCTGCTTTGTACACAAGATTGTTCGGATCTTTTGTAGTGGATAACAGTATAACCAATGCGAAACTGCATTTTGTTCCGCCCTACTCAACGGAGCAAGGGATAAACCAAATGGTAGATTGGTTTAAAAGCAGCGGGAAATAGCGTGTGCGTCGCCAGTGGGCGTTTTGATAACAATGAATTGTATTATTAACCTGTTAACGCACCGCCTGCTTAAACCCCCATGCAGATTTTTCAGGACCTGAAGGAGAAAAAAGCCAAAATGGCTATTATCGGGCTGGGCTATGTTGGCCTGCCTGTGGCGCTTGCGTTTGCAAAAAAGATATCCGTTATTGCATTTGATGACGACACAAAACGGATAGAACAGCTTCAGCAGGCAACCGATTCAAACAAAGAAATTGACGACACCTCTTTTCTACATAGTGATATCGTTTTCACCGCCAATCCGGATGATCTGCGGGTGGCACGTTTTTATTTGGTAGCCGTTCCCACCCCCGTTGATGAACACAAAACACCAGATTTGAATTATTTGAAAAGAGCCGCCGGGGTTGTTGGCAAACATCTTAAGAAAGGCGACTATGTTGTATTTGAATCCACAGTTTATCCGGGATGTACAGAAGAAGAATGCTTACCCCTGCTTGAAGATCTATCGGGACTGCAATGCGGCCCTGATTTTAAGCTTGGTTACTCTCCTGAGCGCATAAACCCGGGCGACAAACTACATACTTTTTCAAACACAATAAAAGTAGTAGCGGGTTCCGATGCTATTGCGCTGGAAGAAATTGCAAGCGTTTATGAGCTGGTCCTAACAGCAGGTGTTCACCGTGCCCCTTGTATTAAAGTGGCCGAGGCATCAAAGATTGTAGAAAACAGCCAGCGTGATCTGAATATTTCACTTATGAATGAACTGTCGATGATATTTGACAAACTTGGTATAAACACGAACGATGTACTGGATGCAGCAGCTACCAAATGGAATTTTATGAAATTTACGCCTGGCCTGGTAGGTGGCCATTGCATAGACGTAGATCCTTATTATCTCACACATAAGGCGAAACAACTGGGGTATCATTCAAAAGTAATTGCCGCCGGGCGTTTTGTAAATGATGAAATGCCGCGTTATATATCAAAGAAAATAGTTCAGCACATTATAAAGAATGCGGCGGATCCAGCCAACGCAAAAGTGCTGGTACTCGGCGTTACCTTTAAAGAAAATGTAAGCGATATCCGCAATTCAAAAGTGATTGACCTGGTAAAAGATATTCTTGACTATTCACTGAAAGTGGATGTTACCGACATGCATGCAGATCCGGTGGCGATAAAACAGATGTATGGTCTTGATCTATCGGTCCAAATCGGCGACGGCTATGATGTGGTTGTTTTGGCTGTAGCACATGACGAATACAAACGCTTTTCAGAAGAATACCTGCTGGGTATTACAAAACCAAATGCATTGTTTGCTGATTTGAAAGGAATATACCGCGATAGAATATCCAAACTTATTTACTGGAGTCTATAACAATTAAAGTATTTATATGCAATCGGGTGCTGTTTTTAATACTGAACAATTTATTGGAGAAGCCGTAACGGGAAGAAAAGAGAGCCTGCTTGCGCAAGACCTGCGTGATTACCATGAAGCTATTGATAAGGAAATACGTGATAAATCAGTGCTGGTAATCGGTGGTGCAGGTACCATTGGGTCCTCATTTATCAGGGCCCTGCTCAGGTATCAACCTAAAAAACTGGTGGTAGCAGATATAAATGAAAATGGGCTGACGGAACTGGTTAGGGATTGCCGCAGTCGCAATGATCTCAGTTTACCCAAAGATTTTAAATCTTACCCGGTGGATTTTGGCGACGCAGTATTTGCCAAAATATTTAAGCAGGAAGCCCCCTTTGATATAGTTGCCAATTTTGCTGCTCACAAACATGTAAGAAGTGAAAAAGATGCTTTTTCAATTGAAGCAATGATTGATAACAATGTTTTAAAGGCAAAGAAATTACTTGATCTGCTGCTGGATGAACCACCACAACATTTCTTTTGTGTATCAACAGACAAAGCCGCCAACCCCGTAAATATTATGGGCGCCAGTAAAAAACTGATGGAAGAAGTAATCCTGGCTTACTCTGGTGAACTCAATATTACGACCGCGCGTTTTGCTAATGTTGCTTTTTCAAATGGAAGTCTGCTGGCCGGGTTCATAGACAGGGTAATGAAGCAACAGCCGCTTTCCTGCCCTTCCGATGTGAAAAGGTTTTTTGTTTCACCACAGGAGTCGGGTGAAATTTGCCTGCTGGCATGTGTTTTAGGTAAATCCGGTGAGATATTTTTTCCTAAACTGGATGAGCACAAAGACATGGTCAATTTTGCTGATATTGTACCTCCTTTCCTTAAACAACTGGGGTTTGAAATGGATGTATGCAGCAGTGAAGCGGATGCCAGGGAAAAAGCCGCCGGCGGCTTTGCAGGCAAATATCCGGTCTATTTTTTTGACAGCGAAACATCCGGTGAAAAACTGTTCGAAGAATTTTATACGGCGGAAGAGCAGTTAATGATGGATAAATTTACTTCGCTGGGCGTTATTCAAAATGCGCCCAAACGAAAAAAGGAAGAACTCAACAGGATAATTAAGGAGGTAGAAGCCATGTTTGCCGCTGGGTTAAGTAAAGAGGATATTGTACATGTGCTGAATAAATTGTTGCCTAATTTTCAGCACATAGAAACAGGACTTAACCTGGACCAAAAAATGTAACTCATGTATCCCTTTATTAAGCGCTTTTTCGATATTGTTGTTTCACTGATAGTATTGATCGTTCTTTCGCCGCTGTTGATACCCATTATTATTATTTTGAGGTTTACGGGCGAAGGCTATGTCTTTTACTACCAGAAACGTATTGGCTATAAGAATACGTACTTTAACATCATCAAGTTTGCTACTATGTTAAAGAACAGTCCCAACATGGGCACAGGCACCATTACACTTCGTAATGATCCACGTCTGTTGCCGATGGGCAAGTTCTTACGGAAATCAAAAATTAATGAATTGCCGCAAATACTGAATGTATTAAAAGGCGATATGAGCCTGGTTGGGCCACGTCCATTGGTTGATAAAACATACAACGCCTATCCGGAAACGATACGGTATAAAGTATATGATTCCATACCAGGCATTACGGGCATAGGTTCTGTTGTATTCAGAGATGAAGAAGCGCTGATCTCAGCGGCCACTATTCCGCCACATGAATTTTATGAAGCGGTGATAGCTCCTTACAAGGGAAGTCTCGAGATATGGTACAACCAGCATAAAAGTTTTAAAGTAGACAGCATGATTTTATTTTTGACTGTATGGGCCATTCTTTTTCCGTCCAATACATTAATTGATAAATTTTTCCCCGGACTGCCTAAACGAACACTGACGGCAAAGTCAGTAGCAAATTAGAATCAGAAAGCAATTTTCTAAAATTTCGGATGGCAATCTAAACATATATGTTTTCGATCTTCAAAAGAAAATTTCCTGCAATCCCGATCAATTTCAGCGGCCTGGTGACTGATATGCATTCGCATCTTTTGCCGGGGATAGATGATGGATCGCCCGATGCAGAGATGTCAGCAGAGCTGAAAAAAGGATTGGAAGATTTGGGCTACCGTCAGTTTATTACCAGTCCCCATATTATGTGGGATATATATAAGAACACCCCGGCTACGATTGATAGTGCGTTAAAGACCTTGCAGGCGCAGGGTATGCATACAAACATCCGCAGCGCAGCGGAGTATTTTATGGATGACCATTTTGATACCCTGGTTGCCGCAAACGAGCCCTTAATAGCAATACAGGATAAAATGATATTGGTAGAATTTTCCTTTATTGCCGCACCCCTGGATTTAAAAGAAAAATTATTTGCCATGCAGATAAAAGATTATAAGCCGGTTCTGGCCCATCCCGAACGGTATGAATATTTAATGGCGAAAAAATCCATATTTGATGAGCTAAAAAATATGGGCTGCCTGTTTCAGTTAAACCTGCTTTCCCTCGCAGGTTACTATGGCAGAATTGCACGCGAACTGGCAGATTATCTTATTTCAAAAGACTATATCGATTTTGCCGGCACCGATTTGCACCACCTGCGGCACCTGCATGCACTGCGTCAGGGTAAACGGATCATGCCGGCACTTCACCGGCTGCTCGACAGCGGCAAACTGCGGAATCCTTCACTATCTCTCTAAACTTCCACCCAGCCATCCCCACTTAAATTTTCACCTTAAAGTTTTAACTGATATTTAGCAAGACCCCTCTTCCATCCCAAGCCATTTTTAACTCTAAATAGTAAACATTTCCCGGATCGGAGTGTTCTTTCTATATGAACGCGTTTACCATAAAGGATCTGGAAAACCTATCGGGTATAAAAGCGCATACGATCCGCATCTGGGAGCAACGGTATGCTTTTATTAAACCTAAACGCACCCAAACCAATATCCGTTATTATTCTACCGAAGAACTAAAAAAAATTCTTAACATATCATTGCTGAATAAATATGGATACAAGATTTCCCATATCAATAAGATGAGTTCTGATGAGATAGAAGAAAAAATAATCTCCCTTTCACAGATACAGGCACAGCAGGAACGCATTGTAAATGACATGATACAGTGCATGGTTGATATGAACATTGAGAAGTTTGAAGATGTGCTGGACAGTTATATTTCGCAGCGCGGATTTGATAAAGCTATCACGCAAATTATTTTTCCTTTTCTCGAACGCATTGGCATTCTGTGGCTGGCCAACCATATCAACCCGGCCCAGGAGCATCTCGTAACCAATATCATCCGGCAAAAACTGATCGCGGGGATAGAGACGGTTTTTACCCATATTCACACAGACAAAATGGTGTTGCTTTTTCTGCCAGAAGGGGAGCACCATGAACTGGGACTTTTATATATCTGCTACCTGTTAAAAACCCGGGGTATTAAAACTTTGTACCTGGGCGCAGACGTGCCGGCGGCCGATGTTGAGTTTGTTTGCCGGCTGAAAAAGCCTGATTATCTATATACGCATCTCACTTCTGCTGCAGGCAACTTTAATTTCGATAAATTCATCAACCAGGTACACGCCAGGCTGGAAGACTTTCCCCTCGTGATTTCCGGTCAGCTCACCGCCTCTTATAAAAAAGCACTGCCTCCGAAAGTCAGCCTCAAAACTTCGCTCCAGGAAGTAATCGATTATATATCAATCCTCTAGATTTTACCTTCTATCTTGCTTTCCCACCGCTCATGCCGCTCCTAATGACAAATATGCATTCGCTACACTGCGGTATGTAATTTGTACCCCTTCACTTGTCATCCAAATATTAAATACAGCAGCGGAGTTCCAGATATAGTTTAACATACACTTGCAGGCGAAATTTGGTTATTTCCTAAAATTGTGTTTAATTTTGTTACATAAATACTTAAACACAAATTGTTATGGCATCTTTAGAGTTCAGTCAAATGCTGGTTAACAATTCGGAATTTTTAAAACCGTTCGCAATTACACTTACGAGAGATTCTGATGCAGCACAGGATTTATACCAGGAAACATTATACCGGGCCCTGGCCAACAAAGACAAGTACAATGTTGGTACCAATATTAAGGCATGGTTGTATACCATCATGCGCAATATCTTCATCAATAATTACCGCCGCAGGGCAAAGCAAAACACCATTTTCGACAACACGCCCAATGATTTTTTGCTGAACCAAGCCCAGGTTGCTACCTCCAATGCCGCCGAAAGCATTTTAAAAATTAAGGATATACAACAGGCAATTCATCATCTTCCGGAAATCTTCCGTAACCCGTTCCTGTTATATTTTGATGGTTATAAATACCACGAAATTGCACAGATGCTGGGTGAGCCGTTGGGAACCATTAAAAGCAGAATACATTTTGCGCGTAAATTGCTAAAAGCGCAGGTACAGCGTTTCTAATCATTACCGATCCGATAATTTCATCAGATGAAAATCCCGGTTATAATTGGCTATGATTATTGTATAGCAACCAAATGACAGTGCTCTCCTGCACTGTGCCAAGTATTCCCGCTGATAAGGCCTCCAGGGTTATAGCATTGAATAGCTAAGGACAATTATGGATAGCTGCCTGTTGTAAGCATATCTGAACAGCCTGAACAGTTATACCTGCGGACAGATGCAGAATTACACTCATTATACTGGCAACGCTCCGTCCATTTCGTACATTTGCTTAAATAAAATAATTTGATACTACACGATATTATATTGGTGAACGAACAGGACGAGCCGGTCGGAACAATGGAGAAAATGGAAGTGCACCAGAAAGCATTACTGCACCGCGCTTTTAGTGTATTTATTTTTAATAGCCGGGGTGAAATGTTACTGCAGCAGCGTTCGCACAAAAAATATCATAGCGCCGGCCTTTGGACAAACGCCTGTTGCAGTCATCCCAAACCAGGAGAAGATACCATGGCCGCTGCAGAAACACGCTTGCAACATGAAATGGGTTTTGGCGCACCGCTCACAAAAATTTTTGAGTTTACTTACCGGTCCGTATTTGATAATGGACTGACGGAATATGAATTTGATCATGTCTACGCTGGTGTGTATGAGGGCGGGATAAAACCTTCCCCGGACGAGGTGAATGACTACTGCTATAAAAGCCTGGCTGAAATCAAATCCTCATTGCAATCACATCCGGCTAAATATACTACATGGTTTTCCATTGCCTTCCCATTAATTGAAAAATGGATGGAAGCGCAGTCGCTTATAAAAAAATGCGCTTAGTTTCGGGGTTAAGAATCTTCATTTACAGTATCCCAATATGCATCCCCATCTCTCACCAAACCGGTAACAGCCGTTGATTAATTCCATGACAGCCTTTCTGGCAAAGAAATTGCGGCGCTATCATTCCCATCCCTTCCCGCCTTTGAATTAGTTACACTCTTTTTATTTATTTAATGATTAAGCCGGTTGCATGAAAAAAATTTACGTCTTTTCTATTTTATCTATGTGCGCAATAATACATGCGAAAGCACAAATCAATTTTACTGCAAACGATCTGGGAAGCGTTCCCGTTTATACGACTGAGTTTTTATATGGCTCCAACATGGGAGGATATTACCTTCCCTGGACCAACCAGAAGATAGCAGATATAGCTGCAGGCAACCCGGCTCTCAATGTAAAAGGAGTCGGTGTAAAAAGCCTGCACCTGCCATTGCCTGAAAAAGGTTTTCTTGATACCTGGGGATACAATATCAGCGTAAACGACTTTATACATTACAACAGCCTGGGCATAAAAGACAATACGGTCTTCCTTGAATTTCCTTCCGATGCACATGCCGACAACACGGTTTATCCCGGTTGCAGCAATAAATCTTTGCTCTGGAGTAATCTGTATACCCCCATCTGGGATGGTGGTGCAAACGGTACACCCGTAAACGAGGATAATTATTTTGCACTGTATGTGTATAAAACAGTTAGCATTTATAAACCCTGGGTTAAATTCTGGGAGGTAGTAAATGAACCGGATTTCGACTATGGTTTAAACGGCTGGAGATCGCCCGGTGACCCGGGTAACTGGTGGGACAACAACCCCTCTCCCTGTGAGCTCGCTAATTTGCAGGCGCCTGTTTTCAGCTATATACGAATGATGCGCATTGCCTATGAAGTGATCAAATCTGTGGATCCAACGGCCTATGTAGG
>Ga0068868_100001394_pt1 | contig 16669 bp, 11 predicted proteins | sample KBSMisM42_FD_64660 | JGI IMG/M metagenome (GOLD analysis project Ga0068868, IMG submission 64660) | Miscanthus rhizosphere microbial communities from Kellogg Biological Station, Michigan, USA - KBS Miscanthus M4-2 | ecosystem: Host-associated > Plants > Roots > Rhizosphere > Soil ...
CAACAAGCCCGCGTTGAATGACGCGCGCATTCGCGATCTCGCCGACATCGCGCTCCGCCTCGAGAAGATCCAGGACGTGGCCTACGACGTCGAGTTCGCGTGCGACGAGTCGAAGACGTGGCTCGTACAAGTGCGACCCGCGACGGGGCGCGGCTTCCCCGAAGGCGGAGACGCGACGACCGTGTGGAGCTCGGTCAACGTCGGTGAAGCATTGCCCGGCGTCGCCACGCCGATGACGTGGTCCGTCGCCGGCGCGTTCAGCGAAGAAGGCTTCCGCAAGGCGTTCGCCACGCTCGGGTGCCGCGTCCCGAAGAGCGCGCGCCTCGTCGGCAACGTCCACGGCCGCTTCTATTTGAACTTGAGCGAGTTCATGCGCATCGCCGCGCAAGTGCCGTGGCTCGATCCGCGCACGCTCGTCGAGCTCGGCGGCGGATCCGGCGCAGACGAGGTCGCCGCGCAGGTGCTCGACGTCTCGCACAAAGGCTTCTACGCGCGCTTGCCGATGACGGCGTCGCGCCTCCTCCAGCAGCAGCTTCGCCTCGACGAGGACGTACGCAAATTCGAAGAATGGGCAGAGCGCACGCTGCGCCTTCATCACGCGCTCGATTTGGCGATCCTTCCGGACGAAGGCCTCGCGCGCACCGTCATCGACTCGCAAGCCATGCTCGAGCGCACCGGCACGGTCATGCTCACGTGCGCATCGAGCTCGCTCGGCGCCCACGTCGCGCTCAAGACGCTGCTGTCGCGCGTGTCGCCGATCGACGCGGACCGTCTCGCGCAGGCGCTCACCGCTGGTGTGCGCGATCTCGAGAGCGCGCGCCCCGCGATCGGGCTGATGCGCGTCGCCGCGCTCGCGATCGCCGAGCCGGAAGCGCGGGCCGCGATCGAACGAGAGACGACGACCGGCCTCGACGCGATTCCCGACGGGCCGACGCGACGCGCGCTCGTGAGCTTCCTCGAGCTCTACGGCGATCGCGCCGTGCGCGAGCCCGAGCTCTCGACGCCGCGCTGGAAGGAAGATCCGCGTCCCGTCTTGACGATGCTCCGCGTGGCCTTGCGCGGCGAAGCGCGCGATACGCACATGGCGCTCGAGAACGCGCGCACGCAGGCCGACGCCGAGATGACGCGCGTCCTCGATCGGATGAACGTCTTCGAGCAGACGGCCCTCCGCCATCTCGTCGCGCGCGCGCAAAAAGCCGCTCGAATGCGCGAGCGAATGCGCGGATGGGTGACTCGCGTGCTCGGTCTGATCCGCGAGGTGCTCCTCGACGGCGAGCGGCGCCTCTTGCGCCTCATGCCGGACATCCAAGACGACGAGCGCGCGATGGCGGGGAGCGGCGCGCCGTCCGTGCCATCCGTGTTCTTGCTCACGGTCGACGAGCTCGTCGCTGCTTTGCGAAACGCGCGCACGGATCTCGCGCCGCTCCTTCGATTGCGCAGAGCCGAGTACGCGCGCGACGTCTTGCGTCCCGATCCGCCCGTCACGTTCGTCGGCGCGCCGGTCGACGTGCAGCCGCCGCCTGCGTCGGGCGACGTCCTGCGCGGCATCCCCGCGTCCAGCGGCGTCGTGCAAGCACGCGTGCGCGTCCTTCGCAGCGCCGACATGAGCGCGTTCCAGCCCGGCGAGATCCTCGTCGTGCGAACGACCGACGTCGGGTGGACGCCGCTCTTCTTGATGGCCGCCGGCGTCGTCACGGAGCTCGGCGGAGCGCTCTCGCACGCCGCTATCGTCGCGCGCGAGTTCGGCGTCCCGAGCGTCGTCAACGTCGCGAGCGTCACGCGCCTGCTTCGCACGGGCGACATGGTCCGCGTCGACGGCGATCAGGGCACGATCGAACGCATTCATGAGTGAGAAGCGGATCGAGTCGCTCGTCGATCCAATCGCGATCGACGAAGGCCGCGTCTTCATCGGAAAGAAGCGAGCGAAGCGCGGCGACCTCGTGAAGGACGAGTCCGAAGTTCGTGTGAACGAGAAGCGCGACATCGACGCATCGATCGTTTTTCTTCATCGCGCGAAAGACTTGGTCGCGGTCGACAAGCCCGCCGGTATCGCGACCGTTCCCGACACGCGGGACGCGCACAACTCGCTCGTGCACCGCGTCGCTCGCGAGCTCGGCGTGCGCGCCGCCGAGTCCATCCACGTCACGTCGCGCCTCGATCGCGGCGTGAGCGGCGTCGTCGTCTTCGCGCTCTCGGACAAGGCACGCGATTCGTTGCAAAATGCACGTACTTCGGGCGCGTATTTCAGGCGTTACGTGGCGATCGCCGCGCGCGCACCCTCGCCGGCAGAAGGCGAATGGACCGCTCCCGTCGAAGGCAAGCCTTCACGTTCGCGATATCGCGTCGTCGCGACGGCCGAGCGTGGCGCATTTCTTCACGTCGAGCCCGAGACGGGGCGCACGCATCAGATCCGCATCCACGCGAGCGGCGCGAAATCCCCGCTCCTCGGCGACACGAAATACGGCGGCTCGCGCACGCTCGTCCTTCCGACGGGCAAGGTCCTTCCGCTCGAGCGCATCGCGCTTCATTGCGCGCACGTTCGCGTCGAAGGCGTCGTCGATGCGCGTGCACCCATTCCGAGCGAGCTTCGCGACTGGTGGACCGCGCTCGGCGGTGAAGCGTCGGCGCTCGACTAGATACGCTTCGCGAAACCGCAGATGTGAACGCGCCCGCGATGGACGACACCCGCCCTATCGAGCTTCGCGCCTTCACCGAACGTGGCGCGCACGAGCGCGTCGTCTTCGACCGTGATGTTCACCGCTCGCGCCTTGGCCGGCGGCTCTTCGTTCCACGGGATCTCCCAAACGCGATCGCCTTCGGCGACGAACGTCCGACGCAGCTCTGGCACCTTCGCCGAGTCTTCGTCGCGCACGCGCACGTCGAGCTTCGTCCCCGCTGCGTCGACGCTCCACTTCCCTTCGCTCCCGACGATGCGCGCCGCCCGCGTCGGATACCGCACGAAGCGAGCCCCGAGCGCGCGCACGATCGGATGATCGATGTCGCATTTCACACCGAGCCAGGCCGGCACGCCTTCGTGCACGATCGACACGCGCCACAGCGCTTCGAAATAATCGAACCGCGCGATCGACAATCCCGTCATGCGGAAGAACAAGATGTTCGCGCGCCCATCGACCTCGAACCGAGCCGGCGCGAGCTTTCGCGCGTCGACGTCCGCGCCGATTTCGAGCGTCAGAGCTTCGGTGCCGCGCAGTTCCATTTGCCTGTGATACAGCTTGTGCGTCGCCGCGGTTGCGGGGGGTGGGTGGTCGATGCTCTTCGGGCGGCGAAAGAAGAGAGGATTCGATCATGCCGCAAGACGACTTGAACGTGAATGACTCGGAGAAGGGCGCCATCGACGTCGCAGCGCAGGTGCGCCGCTTCAACCGAGTAAACGACATCATCCAGCGCGCGGTGACGCGCCTCGCAGCGATTCAGGCAGATCTCGGCGCCGCAGGCCCCGATGGCGGACCGGCCGTGCAGGCCGCCCTTCAACAGATCGTCGCGAGCGCCGCCGCTGCAGCGGGCACCGCGATCCCGTCGGCGCCTGGAACGGCGAATCCCGTGGATGGGATCATCGCGAAGGTGATCAAGCAACCCGGACCGAACGGCGTGCCCGACGTCACGAACACGCAAACGCTCGTGCAACAAATCGGCGCAGCGCTCGCTGGCGGCAGTCCCGCTGGCGGTCCGTGATCAGCGGGACAAGCGCGTGAGGCGAAGGCTGGTGTTGGCACGAACGTCGAGCGCGACGCGAAGGCCGACCCAGCCGAGCCGATCGGATGCGCGATAGCCGCCACGTCCGATCTTGCGATCGAGATAGACGTGCGTCCACGTACCGCCACGAATCGTCATTTGCACATCGTTCGCGGGCGTGGGCGCTTCGTCGCCGACGTACGGTGTGTTTGTCCAATCCTGAACGCCGCCGGTCGTGTCTCGAACGCCAAATGGCGAGGCGTCGAGCGGAAAGGCGCCGACCGGCTCCGGTTGGCTCGCCTCCGGGCGTGATTCGCGCAGCTTCGCGAAGGAAGGCTCGACGCGCATGCCCATCGGAAACGACCGGCCGTCGACACCACGCGCGGCCTTGTCCCATTCGAGCGACGTCGGAAGACGATAGGTGCGCCCCGTCTTCTTCGAGAGCCACGCGCAATACGCGAGCGCGTCGAAGTAACTGATCGCGTTCACGGGCAGCTCGCGCCAACGCTCGCCAACGCGTTTGCGCGCTTCGCCTTCGACGGCGTACTCGCTGAGCACCCACTTGCCGTCGACGCGATAGACGTCCGGATCCTTCGCGCGCGATTCTCGTGGCGTCCGGCGCTCGCGCTCTTCCTCGCCGAGCTCGTCCAAGAACGCGAGGTACTCCCCGAGCGTCACGGGGAACTCCCCGATCGCGAAATCGGGGAGGTCGTGCTCCTCCATCGCGAGCGATGGGCCCGTCGGCGAGAGGAACGGTCCTCCGGGGACGAGCACCATGCCCTTCGGCAACGTCTCGAGCGCGGTGAGCTCGCATCGAAGCTCGTGTCTCATCGCGCGGCGAATCCGGATCGGGAATCGCGCGACCTTCTCGCCGAGCTTCGCGATCACCACGTAGGAGCCAACCTCGAAGCGTCGAGCATCGCCAGCAGCGATCCCACCGAGCGGGCCGAGCTCGAGGAGAGCGCCGCGCAAATCGTAGCGACCGATCACGAGCTCCGCGTTCGGGTGGCTGCATTCGACGACGAGCTCACCGACGTTCGAGAGCTCGAGCGCGAGCGGGCCGTCGTCGTACGTTCGCGCGAGGTCGAGGTGCTGCGCCATGCGCTCGGCGTCACCGTCGGTCTCTGCGTCTTCGAACTGGTGGAAATGCAGGAGCGCCATACCGGCGCGCGCCTTCTCGTGATCTTCGACGCGGCCGATCGCCCGTAAAAATGCGGTCTCCGCGCGTGCGAGCAAGCGCGCGGCCTCGGACGAGAGGCGTCGCGCTTCGGTTTGTTTGTCCCACGCGGGCTGGCGCTTCTCGACGCCGTCGAACGAGGCGAACTTCGCGAGCTCCTCTTCGGCCTCTTCCATCAGCGCGCGGCTCTCGGCTTCGAGCGCGTCGAACGTCTCGTAGACGTCATGGCCTTCTTGGGCGAGCGCGTTGGCTTCTTGCTCGCGCTCGGCGCGCGCGCGCTCGCCGTCGAGGTGCTCGTCGATGGCGTCTGCGATGAAGCGCGCGGAGCCTGGTCGCCGATTCGGATCCGTCTCGATGCAACCGCGTACGAGCGCTTCGAGGTGCATCGAGCCGAGGGCGCCCGGCGGGACGTACTTCGCCGAAGGCACTTCACCCGTCGCGCGAGAGACGATGCTCGCGTGATCTTCGTCCGCGAAGAGGCGCAAGCCCGAGAGCGACTCGTAGAGCATCGCGCCGAGCGCGAAGACGTCGGTGCGCGCGTCGATGGGACCGTTCGTGATTTGCTCGGGCGCCATGTAGCCAGGCGAGCCCGCCGCGATCTTGTCCTTCTGCGCGCGGCGCACGTCGCTGCCTTCGAGGAGCTCGGCGATGCCCCAGTCGAGGACGTACACCTCGCCGAACTCGCCGACGATGATGTTCTCCGGCTTCAGGTCGCGGTGAACGACGCCGCGCGAGTGCGCGTAATCGACGGCGAGACAAACCTGACGAAGCACCGCCAAGAGCTGGGCGCGCGTCGCCGGTTTTTCGATGTCGCGAAGGACGTCGAAGAACGTGCGGCCTCGGACGCGACGCATCGTGTAATAGGGCGTGTTTTCCGGCCCAACACCGATGTCGTAGACCGGGACGATCGCCGGGTGCTCGAGCTGCGCGCACGTCTGCGCTTCGCTCACGAGCATCGTCGCGTACGCCTCACCGCCTTCGGGGAGCGAGCACTTCTGCGCGATGCTGCGGCCGAGCATGTTGTCGAAGACTTCGTCGACGCGCCCCATGCCGCCGCGACCCAGCTCGTTCATGAAGACGTAACGCGGGCCGGGATCGTCGACGCCGGGCGGGGGCGGGGGCTCCGTCGTCGCGCTCGCGAGTCGTTCGCGCGGCGAGCTCTCCACTTTGTCGGGCGCGGGCGGCCCACCGGGCAAACGCGTCGCAGGGCGGATGGCTCCGAGCGTCAGCCGCGAGCGCAGCGTTCGCCGGAGCGGATCTTCCGCTTTGCCCTTGGGATCCCCCATCGGATCGAGCTTACGGAAGCGCGCGCGCATCGCGCAAGACGGCGCCCACGAATTTCGCGCGGAGATAGAACCCCCGCGGGACCGTCGACACGAGCTCGCCGTCGCGTCCCGGCGCCGAAGTGCGAACGCTCCCCGTCGCCGCCTTCGGCCGAAGCTGCATGTACTCGCCGACGTGCGCCGAGAGATCTTCGATGTCGCCGATCGCGATACGCCCGACGATCTCGTCGAAGTCGTTCTTGAGGACGGCCTCCTGCTCTTCGCTCGGCGACCACAACACGGCTTCGCCGATCGTCTCGCGCTCGTGAACCGGAACCCACAAGACGCGCGAGAGCTTCTTTCTGACCCACGACGTCTCCCACGACGCACGCTCCGCATCCATCAGCTGCAGCGCGCACACGAACGTCGATTCGGCCGGTTTTCCTGCTTCGAGCGGCACCGTCTTCATCTCCACTTCGAGATCTGGAAAATCCATCTGCGCGCCCGCGCCCGTCGCGCCGAGCGCTCGCTCGAGCAATTCTCCGACTTTGCCTTTCGTACGAACGGCCTCTCCGTCGACGACGAACGCGACGCGCGACGCGAGCTCGTCCACGCGCACGCCCCCGAGCTTCTTTGCCCGCTCGACGAGCTCTTCGATCGAAGACGGCGCGCCCACTTCGAGGTGCTACCCTCTCACGAGATGCGCCGCGCCGCATTCCTTCTCGCACTTCCGCTCGCGCCCATGATCGCCGTCATGGCGAACGCCGCGGACGTGATGCACGATCCCGCGCCCATCACCTCGAAGGATCAATGGGTGTTCGACCTGCGTTGGGACTCGGGCGATGTCTACCTCGTCGAGGTGCACAAGGTGGAGATGCCCGCGCCGATGACGACGCCGCGCGCGATGGGGCGCTTCGCGATCGAGCTCACCGAGCATGGAAACCTCGTGGAACGCACGCGTTTCGACTTTCCGGGTCTCGCCGTCCCGGACCAGGAAGGCGGGATCCGAATGAACGCCAAGCTGAAGACGCGAATCGGTGTATTTTTTCCGGTGACGTCGCGCGGGGACAAGCTCGAGCTCGTCGATCGCACGAATGGTCAGCACTGGGCGCTGCCGTGGCCGCCGCAAGCGCCACCACCACGCGTCACGGATGGAGGGACGGATCAATGAGAGCGCTTGGCATCACGTTCGGGCTCGTCGCGATCGCCGCGTGCTCTTCGACTCCAGAGGCGCCCGTCGATCCGAGCGACTTCGTGCTTGGCATCAAGGACAGCCCCGCGTGCGCGCTCGCGTGCGATCCGACATGCAACGAGAGCACCTCGCCGTGGGTGTGCCCCGCGCTCGATGACTGGGCGAAGATCCCGCACGACGCGACGGCTTGCGGATCGTTCGACGGAAAGACGTATCCCGCGGTCGTTCCTGGAAAGTGCGTCGCGACGGATCCTTCGGGCTCCGCGCTCGCGAAGGCGCAAGTGACGACGATGCCGATCGTTCTCCCCGATGGGCGCCGCCTTCAACCGGCGGGCAAGGAGCTCGTCTTCGAGACGGACGGCGGCTTCCCCGCGTCGCAGCTGTGGATCCCAGGCACGCGCTTCCTCGCGATCAACGACAACGGCTACCACACACAGTCGCTCCGCATCATCGACACGGCCGTGCTCAAGACGAACCCGCAGGCCGCCGAGGTCGCACGCATCGCGTACCCGCCTCCGGACGGCGTGAATTTCGGTCTCGCGTATCTGCCCGCGAAGAAGCTCCTCTACGCGTCGAGCGACAACACGCAGGCCGCCGTGCTCGCGTTCGATTTCGACGACGTGACGGGAAAGATCACCGCGAACGCGGCGAAGAACATCGCGCTCCCGCCGAAGACGCTTCCGTCGGGCATGGACATCTCGCCGGACGGCAAGACGATGCTCGTCGGCCAGTCGCTCGACACGAGCATCTTCGTGATCTCGCTCGACGACACGAGCTACGGGCAGACGCTCGGCACCATCCAGGCTGGCAGCAAGGATCTCTTCGCGATCCATTTCGATCCGTTCGACACGACGGGCAACACCGCGTGGGTCACGATGTGGACGGCCGCCGTCGACTTCAACGACACGTCGAAGATGAAGCTCCTGCAGATCGACGTCGCGAACAAATCCGCGGCCGTGCACACCGTCGGAAAAGAGCCTGAGGAATTCGTCTTCCTCGACGCGAAGTACATGCTCGTCGCGAACGCGCTCTCCGACACGCTCTCGATTTACGATCGCGCCGCGAATCAAGTCGTGGGCGAAGTGAAAGTCGCGCCCCTCAACGGCCCTTCGCCGACCGCGCTCGCGTTCGACAAGACGCTCTCGCGGCTCTACGTCACGCTCGCGGGCGACAACGCGCTCGGTGTCTTCGACGTGGACATGAATCAGACGCCGCCTGCATTCACGCCGGCAGGGACGATCCCGACGGGCTGGTGGCCGACGGCCGTGAGCGTCGACGCCACGGACGGAACGATCTTCGCGCTCACCGGCCGCGGTCACGGCATCGGCCTCGACGCCACGCACTACGACGTCGGCACCGCGAACGAAGCCAACCGCCTCGCAGGATCGATCGCCGCGATCTCTCCGCTCGACGCAGGGGCACTTGCAAACTACACGCAAACCGTGACGGCGCAGAACGTCGTGCAAGCGCTCGACGGTTACTCCACGGTCCAGTGCAACGGCGCGCCGTACGACTTCCCCGTTCCGCAAAAACCGGAGGATGGCGCCTCGACGAAGATCAAGCACGTCTTCTTCATCGTCCGCGAGAACAAGACGTTCGACTACGTCATGGGCGCGCAGCCCGGCGTCGATGGGCAGGCCGATCTCATCCTCGCGCCCGGCAACCAGGACTCGATTTATCCGAACGCGTTCGCGATGGCGTCGCAGTTCGGGCAGATGGACAACTATTACATCGACGCCGAGCAGTCGATCCAAGGCCACACGTGGACGGTCTTCGGCCGCAGCACCGACTACGCCGAGCGACGTTGGATCAACATCTGGGGCCGCGGTCAGTTCGGCGTGACGTACCAGCCCGGTGTCGGCGAAGAGACCACGCCCGCCGAGGGCAACATGTTCGAGTTCCTCACGAACGGCGGCGTGAAGGTCCAGAACATGGGCGAGTTCGTCGGCGGGCTCGCCGCGACGCGCGACATTCGCTGGCCCGGCGGCACGACGGACGGACAGATCCCCGACACGCTCGGCGCCTGTTACGCGGCCGCTCGCCTTCGTGCGACGTGCGACCCGGCGGACTTCACGTACATGTGGCTGCCGAACGATCACACGCACGGCCTCGCCGCGGGCTTCCCGAACCCCGCGCTCATGATCGCGACGAACGACGAAGGCACCGGCATCTTCCTCGATGGCCTGTCGCACTCGCCGTTCTGGCAGGACAGCCTCGTCATCGTCGTCGAGGACGATCCTTCAGAGGGCGGCGACCACGTCGACGTGCACCGCTCGATCGCGCTCTTCGCGTCACCGTGGATCAAGCGCAACTACGTGAGCCACGCGCACTACCACTTGTCGTCGGTGCACAAGCTCATCTCCGACATCTTCGGAAAGCCGTACCGCAACGACACGATCGCGAACGCGCCGCTCCCGCTCGACATGTTCACGTCGACGCCCGACTACACGCCATTCACGCACGTCCCGCGCAAGTGGACCGACCTCTCGTGCAACCCCGGCGGCTCGTCCGGCTCGAAGGCCGCCGAACATTGGGACTTCACGGACCCCGACGACCAACCCGGCCTCGATCGCCAGGTCTGGGAAGCGCTCCACGCCCTCCCCCCGCAAAAGAAGTAATTCAACGACCGAAATTCGACCGAATCGTTCGGATCCGAACGATCTGCACGATTTTTTCGCGCTCGTGGGGAGGGCCGCTGCCAACCACGCGGTACCGCTCCAAAAACGGGCGGATTGGTCGGATCCGAACGATCTGTACGATTTTTGGTCGGTGAAAGGCTCGGGTGGTTTGGCGGTCGGTTTGCACTCTCGGCCTGGCATGAAGAGCGCTCTCGGAATCATCGCGTTTTTTGTCCTCTCGGCGTGCAGCGACGCTACGACCGCGGCGTCTTCGAGCGCCGCACTCGATCTCGATCAGGTCACGCTCGGTGACTCTGTGAAGGCGCGGGGATGCACGTTCACGATCGGGACGGGGATCCAGCCGCCTTCGCTTCCCCCGCTGTATGTCGCGTTCGTGCGTGTCACGGGCAACCAGCACCAGTGCACGCACGACGACATCGTGCTCGGGACGTCATACGCGGTGCCTTCCACCGCGATCATCTCGGCGCACGGCGCGATCGTCGCGGATTGGACGTCGAAGGCGACGCCGAGCGGCGAGGCGCACACGCAGCTGTTCATCGCAGAGATCGCGCCGCAGAGTGGAACGATCGTGAAACAGACGGAGCTCGCGGCGATGTCGCCCGACTTCATGCACCCGCAGCTCGGCAACGTCTTCAATGGCGCGCTCGACACCGATGGCAACGCGCTCGTCGTCACCGGCGACAAGAACGGAATCATCCCCGGCGAGATCGGCAGCGGCGATCACTACATGGCGACCTACGCGCATTTCTTCAACTCGAGCGACACCGCGCCGACGTCGGTCATCGCCTACTGACACGTCAGCGGGAGCGCTTCGATCGTTCCATCTTTCGTCGTGAGCGTCAGGAGAGCGCGCGCGTTCGTCGATTCGATCGCGCCGTGCACCTGGAACGACGTCACGTCGTTCGACAGGAGCGTCGCGGGACCGCGTGGCATTCCATCTGGCGTGACGATGCGCGCATGGAGCGAGAAGTCGTTCGTCTGTTCGTCGAGCACGATCCACGCGAACAGCACGTCACCGTTCGGTTGCGCGAAGAGAGACAGGTCGTAGATCGGCGAGTCGGTGGTCACGTTCTGCACGAGCGAGAGCGGCTGTCCGTCTTTGCCGACCGAGAGCGCGCTCACGTCGGTCCACTGCCACGCTGCGAGGGTGTGATCTCCCGCGCGCGCGACGAGCACCGGCGCGCTTTCGAAGCCAAAAACGGCGACCGACGATCCGAGCTCGCCGCCATGCACGTCGAACGGCGTGAGCCAATTCGTGTACGTCGCGGTCTGCTCGTCTTCCCAAAACCCGGAGACGAGGAACGAGCCGTCGCCGAAGACGACGCGGTCCCAGACGTACTGCGCAGACGAGAAGACGAGCGGCGTCTCGAGCTCGTAGCCCTGATCGACGACGACGAGCGAAGCGCCGCCGCCGCCGTCCGCCGTTCGCAGGAACGACCACTGCGTCCCCGTGTGCGCGAGCGATCGGCAGCCCGGACCGCCGAGCGACTTCATCGTGTCCGTCTCGTGACCCTCGCCATCGATCATCATGAAGTGGCATCCCGTCTCGTCGTCTTCGAGCATGGCGCCCTCGGCGAGCGAGACGTCGGCGCTCTGCACTGTCTTCGCGTCGAGGCTCGGGTGCGCGACGGAAGGCGCGAGCATCGCGCCGTCGAAATCGACCCAGCGTGTGCTCCACGCGATCGATTGATTCTTCGTCGTGTGAAAAGCCACGAGCACGCCACACCCGCTCGCGACGGCGTCGCCGAGGAGAGCGCCCGTCGCGATCGCCTGCGGCGTCCCGGCGACCCATGACGTGCACGACTTCGGCGCCGCCGGCGCAGGCGAGCACGTGCCGTTCGATCCCGCATCGGCGCCGTGCGTCCCGCCGAGATCGGTGCGCGCCCCACACGAAAGCGACAGTAAAACCCAAGCCAAGCGCCTCATCGCGACCCACATCGTAGCCGTCTTGCACTACGCTGCGCGGCGTGACGCGCGCTTCACTCCTCTCTTTGTCCGTTCTCGCGCTGGCGCTCGCGGGCTGTCCGGAGACGAACCCCGACGACTTCCCCGCGCCGCCCGAGCCGTGCGCCGATCTCACGACGCCCGAGGGGTACGTCCAGGCGCTGAAGTGCGACGAGTTCAAATCGTGCGCGTTCAACTGCCCCGGCGGACAGTGCAGCGAGCCTGGCCAGCCGTATCAATGCCCCGCGATGCTCCCGTGGAACGGCGTCGTCCACGCCGACACGTGTGGTGACTTCGACGGCCAGACGTACCCGGATCCGGTTCAGGGAAAGTGCACGGCGTCGTCGCCTTCGGACGGCGCGTTGAACATCATCGGCCTCGATCCGAAAATTCCGAATCGCTGGCACCTGCCCGACGGGCACTTCATCCAGCCCGCGGGTCACGATCAAGTCATTCACCCGGACGACGTCACGAGCGCGTTCCTCGTCGACGAGATCCTGATCCCCGGCACGCGCTTCGTCGTCGCCGTCGATGCGGGCGTGCAAGACAACGCGCTCTACGCCGTCGATCTCGACGAGCTCGCGGGCGACATTCCGGCGCTCGTGTCGCACGTTCGCTTCGCCGCGCCCGAGCAGCTCGACTACGGCCTCACGTTCGTCGCGCCCAACGAGGTCTACGTCTCCGGCGCCGGCAACGGGAAAATCTTCGCGTTCACCATCGATCTCACGAGCGGCGCGCTCGCGCGTGACGACGCCAAAGACATCGACCTCGGCGAAGCCTCGCTCTCGAACGCGCTCTCGCGCTGGTACGCGGGCGGCGTCATCACGACGAACGATCCGAACAAGCTCCTCGTCGTACCGTCGACGCAAGAGTCGCAGCTCCGACTCGTGGATCTCACGCAGAAGAATTTCACGGGCATCGACCTGTCGCCCGCGCACGAATTCTTCGGCATCTTTCCCGACACGAACGACACGACGGGCAACACGTACCTGATCACGACGTACGACACGCGGCAGATCCTCCGCGTCGATCTCGCGCAGCAGAAGGTCACGGCGACGTATCCAACGGGCAAGAACCCCGAGGGCCTCGTCGTCACGCCGAATTTCTACATCGTCGCCAACAGCGACGACGACACGATCCAGGTCATCAACCCGATCGACGGCATGACGCAGCAGACGCTCAACATCAAGAGCGACGGCGTCACGGGCGCACAGCCTGGCGTCCTCGCGTTCGACGCCACGCGCAACCGCGTCTACGCCACGCTCTCCGGCATCAACGCGATCGACGTCTACAACTACAACCCGAACCTCACGTCGCCGCTCCAGCCGCTCGGCCGCGTTCCGACGTCATGGTGGCCGACGTCGATTCGTCTTCGCGCGGATGGCTCGCTCGTCGTCACGAGCGCGAAGGGCCACGGCACCGGCCCGGCCGCGAACGGCGCCAACACGCCCGATCTCACGCGCGGCGCGATCGCGATCATCCCGTCGCCGACGTTCGCCGATCTGTCGACGTCGAACGGCATCGTCACCGCCTCGCGCGTCACCAACGCGACGGGCGGCTACCCCACCGTCTCGTGCCCGTCGCCCAAGTCGTACGACTTCCCGGTTCCTTCGACGAACGCGGGCGTGCCTTCCGACCTCATCAAGTACGTCCTCTACGTCGTGCGCGAGAACAAGACGTTCGACTCGATCTTCGGCGACATGCCTGGCGTGAACGGCGATCCGAACAACGTGCTCTCGCCGGGTCGCATGGACGAGATTTGGGCGAACGCGCGCCGGCTCGCGAAGACGTTCACGAACTTCGACGACTACGGCATCGACGCCGAGCAGTCGCTCCAAGGCCACATCTGGACGTCGTACGGCCGCAGCACCGATTACATCGAGCGCGTCTGGTCCTCGACGTGGGGCCGCAACGTGCGCCTCCCGCGCGCGGGCCTCGACTCGAATTTCGGCGCGCCTGCGGAGGGCTCGCTCTTCGTGTGGGCCGATCGCAACGCCCTCGACTACGAAGACATGGGCGAGGTCGTCGGCATCGGCGCGAAGGGCTTCGACCCGAATTATCCGGGCCTCGTCTTCAGCCAGACCGTGCCGGACGAGAACAAGGCTTGTTACATCAGCGCCCGCATGCGCGCGCTCTGCGACTTGAAGCCGCTCACGTACGTCGTCCTTCCGTGCGATCACACGTACGGAAACGACGAAGGGCGGCCGACGGTCGAGACGATGATCGCCAACAACGACGTCGCGACGGGAATGATCGCCGACGCGTTCTCGCACTCGCCGTTCTGGCAGAACGGTCTGCTCATCGTGACGGAGGACGATCCGCAGACGGGGTCCGATCACGTCGACGCGCACCGCACGCCGCTCTTCATGGTCTCGCCGTGGATTCGCCGAAACTACGTGAGCCACACCGAGATCGGCACGGCGTCGATCCACAAGCTCATCGCGCACATCTTCGCGAAGCCCTACCAGAGCGAGAGCGTCGTCAACGCAGCCATTCCGTACGATGCGTTCACCGGAACGCCCGATTACACGCCCTACACCTACTCACCTCTTCAAACGCCGGTCGCTTGCAACCCGAGCAAGGACATTTCCGCGGGGCCGAAGCGCAACTATTCGATTCCCGACCAGGTTCCCGAGCTCGGCCGAGAAGTCGAACAAAGGCTGAAGCAGATCTCCAAGTAGTGGATCGTAAACGTGCGGTCGTACGTCTAACGCGTTACCCTGGTGACGACATGACTGAGGAAACGACGGTGGGAGCGGACAGGCTCGTCGGCCTCGAGATCGGCGGCAAATACAAGATTGTCAGCCTGCTCGGCGAAGGCGGGATGGGGTGCGTCTACAAGGGCGAACAAAAGCTCGGAAATACGATCCGCAAGGTCGCCATCAAGACGCTCCACGAGCACCTCTCGCACGACCCGCAGATCCTCGCGCGCTTCGAGCGTGAAGTCGGAACGGTCGCGGGTCTCCAGCACCCGAACACGATTCAGGTCTTCGACTTCGGCAAGATGGACGACGGCACGCTCTACATCGTGATGGAGTTCGTCGAGGGAAAGAGCGTCGCCGGTTGGCTCGAAGGCAGCGGGCCGATGGAGCCCAGCCGCGTCGTGAACATCTTGAAGCAGGTGTGCGGCTCGCTCGAAGAGGCGCACGGCCTCGGCATCGTCCACCGCGACTTGAAGCCGGACAACGTCGTCCTCTGCGACAAGGCGGGTCAGCACGACTGGGTCGAGGTGCTCGACTTCGGCATCGCGAAGCGCTCGAACGAGACGGACGAGAAAGAGCAGAAGCTCACGCAGCAGGGCATGGTGCTCGGAACGCCGCCGTACATGTCGCCCGAGCAGTTCACGGGCAAGCCGGTCGATCGCCGCAGCGACATCTACTCGCTCGCGGTCATGGCGTACGAGATGCTCACCGGCGGCTTGCCCTTCAACGGCAACACCGCGTGGGAATGGGCGACGGCGCACATGACGGCGCAGCCGCGTCCGCTCGAGACGTTCCCGGTGAGCGCGCGCATTCCGCCCGCGATGAAGGCTGCGATCTTGCGCGGCCTCGAGAAGGATCCGCTCCGCCGCCCGCAGACGGTGACGGAGTTCTTCAACATGTTCTCGACGGGCGCGGGCATGGCGCAGGACTACTCGCTCGTTCCGGGCGGGATGGGCACGCCGCCGCCGATCACGGGCCCGAACATGGGTCCGGGCCAGCCGGGCATGCAGCCGCAGTACGCGCGCGGCAACACGCAGCAGGGAACGCCGGTTCCTACGCCGGTACCAGGTTACCAAACGGGTCAGGTGTACATGACGCCGCCGCAAGGCGCGCACACGTACACGCCGCAGCCGTTCCCGCAGATGGCGACGCCTCCGCCGATGCCGGAGAAGAAGGGTGGCGGCGGGCTCGCGATCGTCGCGGTGCTCCTCGCGCTCCTCATCTTGGTGGGCGGCGGGCTCGGCTTCGCGTACTCGCAGGGCTACATCGGCAAGACGGCGAAGACGGCCCCGACGGACACGAGCAAGGTCGGCAGCACCGCGACCGAGACGGTGACCGCGGCGACGGTGACGCCGAACCCGACGGACACGGGCACGCTCGAAGCGCTCACGGTGGACGCGGGCAAGCCTGCGAACACGAGCTCGTTCGTCGGTCAGCCGACAGTGAAGAAAGACGCGGGCGCCGTCGCGATGAACCCGACGAACACGGCGACCGCGCCGACGTACACGGCGCCGACGTACACGACGACGTACATGCCGACGATGACGGCGCCGACGTACACGACGCCGCCGCCGCCGACCTATACGGCACCGCCGCCGAACGGCACGCAGCCGCCGGAGTGCGCAGCCGCGCGCTTGATGAAGGCACAAGGTCAGGAGCGCCAAGCCGCTCAGCTCGCTCTCCGCTGCATGCGGAAGGGCGGCGCGCCGCCGTTCTGAGACCGGGCTCGAGATGGAGACCCCCACCGCCTCCGGCGCTGGCACGCCGATGGTCATCGCGGGGCGCTACGAGGTCATCGGCCTCTTGGGCGTCGGCGGAATGGGTGCAGTCTACAAGGTTCGCGACCGCGAGCTCGACGAGATCGTCGCGCTCAAGATGCTCAAACGCGAGATCGCCGACTCGCCCGGCATCGTCGAGCGCTTTCGGCGCGAGGTGAAGCTCGCGCGTCGCGTGACGCACCCGAACGTCGCGCGCACGTTCGATCTGGGAGAGCACGAGGGCGAGCGCTTCTTGACGATGGAGTACGTCGAGGGCGAGTCGCTCGCGACCCGGCTCGCGCG